>Ga0315279_10005727_pt1 | contig 15957 bp, 18 predicted proteins | sample YL17G06_20_MG_FD_203694 | JGI IMG/M metagenome (GOLD analysis project Ga0315279, IMG submission 203694) | Sediment microbial communities from Yellowstone Lake, YNP, Wyoming, USA - YL17G06_20 | ecosystem: Environmental > Aquatic > Freshwater > Lake > Sediment | place: USA: Wyoming | collected...
ATTAAAATCTAAATTCAAAAAGGACTTAGTAAAATACTACTACAGTGTTATACCAAAAAATTGGAAATTGGATATTTCATAACTCTATTTTTTGTCGCCTAGTAAGAATTCACGATTCTATTAATGATCAGAAATCCCTAATAGAAATACACATGAAAGGCGCTAAACTTTATCCCTTTAAGACAAATTTAAGATTATAGTAAAAAAAAATCTCCTTTTAATAAAGATATTTAATATTCCTCTTTTATACGGCACAAATTTTGAACCTTTTTATCTGAAGAATATTTTTTTTTCATAAAATCTCTTGTGAATTCCCATTTTCTAACAATAGGGAGAAAAGATAAAAAGATAAAAACTATAAATTTTAATTATAAAAATCAACTAATTTATGTCAATGTGCACCAAAATGGTTAAAAATTGGTCATAAAGAGATTAAAAAACGGGAGGTTGACATCTTTATGCTTATAGATTACAAAAAAGACAACTGTTAAATAGTTTGAAAACTATTAAATCTTTGAAAAAATTGGGATTGTTCCTTTTTAGAAGTTAAATTCTAAACATTTTTGGAATGATCAAGTTTCATGAAGTATTTATAAAGTGATAAAATATGGTTCTAAGCAGGATGCGAAACTTTTCTGAAAAAATTATAAAGCCAATGGCAGAAAAGGCAATTAAGCTGCATATAACTCCCAATAGTGCCACTTTACTAGGGTTTTGCGTTTCTGTAGTGGCCGCCGGGTTAATATTTATCTATCCACTATTTCCCTACATTCTGCTCCTTACTTCCGGACTTATGCTGCTTTCAGGCTATTTCGATGCGCTGGATGGCGCGATAGCCCGTAATTCTCATCGCATTACCGCATTTGGGGGATTTCTTGATTCCGTTTTAGATCGATATTCCGATGCAATTATGATAACCTGTATCATTTTTGTGGGGTTTCCAAATTCGACTTTATGTGTACCATGGATTGGACTCCTCGCCTTGATCGGCTCACTCCTTGTAAGTTATACGCGAGCAAGAGCAGAAGCAGCAGGTGCAAAATCGATGGCCGTAGGAATTGCCGAACGAAGTGAACGTATGATTATTCTAATGATTGTGCTTCTCCTTCAAGCGATCCCCGCAATCGCAATTCCAGGGGCAAATCCCATGCTCACTTATACAAATATTGGATTAATCATTTTGGCTGTTTTAACGCATATCACTGTAGTTCAACGCATTATTACTGCCCTGAAAAGACTGCCTGAAGCAGAATTAGCCGCTGGAAAAGCAGAAAATTCACCGAAGGTTCAAGAATAAACCAAGTTTAATTTTAAAGAGGGTTTTTAAGAATGGCTAAGAAAAAAGCAAATCTTGAAACTTTAAATGACCTAAATGAAATTTTCCTTGATAAAGAACGTCTAAAAGAAAATCAAGTTACAAAAGCGGTCAATCGGCTCGCAGACAAACTGACTAAGGCAAATTTATGGATGTATATCCTACGATTATTAGAAGACGACCCCTTGTATGGATATGAGATAAAGCAGAAGATTCAGGCAAAATTTGGATTTCAACCTGCGATAGTATCGGGGTACGTAATCCTTTATAAAATGAAGAAGGATGGGTTAGTCCAAGAGGAATGGAAGACATCAAATGAAGAAGGAAAACCAAATAGGAAATATTACAGCCTAACAGAAACGGGTAGAGAAGCGATGGGTCACGCTAAAAAGTATTTGGAACTGTTAATAACAAATGTTTTTGATAGAGTCGCATAAAAAATACTTTTTCTATAATTTTCAATAGCCTCCTTTTTTTTCCAAAAAGTATAGTTTTTTAGATCAAAAGGTAGGTATTAGGTTCATTTTTTGTAATTCCATCAGGACATAAATGATGCAATGACTCGCGAGATAACTTTGGGGACCGAGGCCTACTGCGATAGCTCCTAGCTGGTTCGTTAAAAACTCGGTTTCTTGGCTGGTAAGATCAACATGGTCCCCTAATACGAAGGACAGCGACTGATTCTCAAATTGCGGGTCGTTAAATTGAGGTAATTGCTCCCGAAGTTGCAAGGCATTTTCTTGTAAAAGAAATAGAAGACCATCTTGAGCTAATTCGCTTGCAACCTGCGCAAATGATTTGTTTGCGATGGTTATCCCGTCGGTTTGCACAGTATTTTGGGGATCCAATAGGGTTTGAAATAATTTGGCGACCCTCAATTCATCGGCAGGAAGCGGGCTCACAAGATTCCCGCTGACTTCTACCGATTTTGGCGGCGATGGGGGACCACAAAGAACCGTGTGGAAAGAGATATTTCGATATCCAAAGGTAAAAGTCGCCAGCAAGCACCTGCAAATGATATCTAATCTCCCGGAGGTTCCGGTGAGATCCTTTAGCAAAAATTTATTTGAGGTTGCGCCTTTGGTCGATTTTACGAGGAAACGAATCTGGAAAATGAAAAAAACCCCGTAGATTATTCTTCTTCAAGGGGTTCAAGTTCATCGGATCCGCCGAGGAGTGCATCCACAAACAATCCAATGATCGCAATGAACTTATTCTTCTCGGCAGGGTCGCCCTCAAAGGCAATGTCTCCGAGAATATCCAGGGAGGTATAATCGGTCTGCCCGGTGATCCAGTTGACCAGGTGTCCATCCAGTGCAGTAAAGGTAAGGTCTGCTTCCGTTTTGCCTTTCTGCAGGGCGACTTTGCCATTCTGGATAGTCATTGTACAGTCTTCACCACCCTTTACAATAAATTGAACTGTTCGATCTCCCCAACTCTCTAATTGCTGCTGGATTGATTTTGATTTATTCATTACTCTTTTGAATTCCGTCAATGCTTCCCAAATATTTGTGACTTCCATGCGCTATCCCACTTTTATTTATACTTGATTTAATTGGGGTTAATAAATTTCTTATAAAATATCAATATTTATCCCTTTTTGAGGAAATCTAAAAAAAACTTAAATTTTAAATTATTATTTTAATCATAGTAAAAAACTATTTCTAATATGGTGATTTGCTATGACTACTTTAACAATAAAATTTCGGGGAATTCAAGAAGAAATTTTGGAAGAGATGATTCAGTTAGGTATTGCAGAAACGAAAAGTGAAGCAGTAAGAATGGCTTTGCTGAATTTCGCACTTATTTCAAATTTAATTTCAAAAGAAAAATTGCTTCAGGAAATTCGCAAGAAGGCAAAAGAAATTAAACTTAATGAGGGCGAATTACAGAAGTTGATAGAGGATGCCAAAGAAAAAAGCATTCATTGATAGCTCTGTTCTTATTAGAAGTTTTATTTACGAAGAATCCAACTCTTCAATAATCTTGGATCTTATTGTGCGAGGCGAATTGAAAGGCGTAATAAATTTTAAAGTGATCAATGAGACTTTGAAAGTTCTGAAAGTTTTACTTGATAAAGACTCTGTTTCTCTTGCATTTTCTTTAATCCATTCTTTATTTGAGATTATTCCCCTTGCAAGATATGAGGATAAGATGAAGATACTCTGGAATCAAATTAAAGAAAAGGATCTGGAGCATCTAGCAACCGTTCGCGCATTAGATCTAAAATTTTGGATAGCATTCGATCGCGATTTTGAAGAAATAAAAGAATATATTACACCTAAAAAGTTACTTCAAACGGAAGGATTTCAGGCTTATGAGACAGAATTTTAATGTATCCAAAAAAGGAGGAGGAAATTATTGTATCCAGGTCTCAGGACGATGGAGGTACTTCAGATCGAGGAGGGCTAATATTACACCAAATCCTAAAATACCGAAATATACGGTCTTTTGAATGAGGTCAGCAACGATATATTGGATGCTAGTTAGATCCATTATTGTTACAAAAATAATTTGCTTGTAAAGAAGTAGAAACAGAGCGAAGAAGAAGAATACTAAAAAGATGTAACAGATGACTTTTAATATTTTGCCTTTTTTATCTTGCACATTTAGATTGATGAAAGTAAAGAAAATAGCGCTGAGATTGATGCATAATACTGCAAAATATATATAACCCGCAATATTAAGGACATTATAATCTCCGATTAGGCTTAAGGCAATTGCAAGTGCATTAAGAACTAATGATGCATAGGTTGTTATTTTTAAACCCGCATAAGAGCGTCCCATTTCCTTCATAACTTCACCTTATAATGTTGGTGCTAAAGCTAAAAATCTTTCAAGATAGTAGTATGTTATTTGATTGTAAGGATTGCCTGGTAGCATATCGAAGGCGTGTCCCATAAAGGGCATTTCAATTAAAATGCAATGCGTGTTCCCTACCGCTTCCATCGCTTCTTTTAGCATGCGCGATTCGCTTGTAGGCACTAATTTATCGTTGCTCCCATGGAAAATTAATATAGGCGGCGAATTGGCTTTTACATAGCTTATTGGTGAATATATTCCATAGTTCGTAACGTTATTTTCCAGCAGATTATCAAACATTTCTTGGATATCAATTAAATTCCGATAAGGAGCGGTAATTTTTAGGGAATTAAATAACATCGTTGTCATGTTACAAGGTGGATAGTAGAGAATGCCGCCTCGAATAGTAAGGCTGTGGTTGAAAACTGAACAATAAGAGGAATCATTGAATCCCAATACAACACAACCTGCAAGATGCGCACCTGCGCTTCTTCCCAAGACGTAAACTTGGCTCAAATTAGCTTTATATTGCTGTGCATGCGCTGCCAAATAATGTGTAAAATTCCCAATATTTTCGATCATTTGGGGAATCGTATAGGAATTGTTATAGTTGACGGAAGATCTTTCCAACACATTTTCTAGATGGAGTTTTTCTGTTAGGTTTCTTAAATCAGATTTAGCAAGTCCATAAATGATATCAAAGACTGCGTATCCTTGTGAGGCAAGGTAGCGATTCATTTGAAATAAATTTGAGGCACCTTTATTACCACTTGTCCAGCCGCCCCCATGAATTGTAATAATGGTCGGGAAAGGCCCATTACCAGCGAGGGGTAGATAAACATCAAAGCGTAGCGAATCGTTACCATTCACAAATGCATATTCAATATCATATGAAATATTACACTGGGTGGTAGGCATCCCATTGAAATACTCTCCCATATTGAATGGAGCTGGCCGGAATTTCACTTTCAGTTCACTCGAAATTAAATTATTCCAATTTGTACCGAATGTTGAATTAAATTGGGTTTCCGCTGATTGTACGGCGGTTTGAACCCCAAATAAAGGTAAACTATTTAAGCCGAAGCCAATGAATCCCAGGAATAACGTGAATACTAGCCATTTCTTCTGTCCCCATTTCAATCGCACAACCAGCAACATGACTACGAGATTGGTAAACGCCAACACGCTTAATTGCGGTAAAAACATATCCAATATAATGGAAATTCCTGCAAAGCCGCCAGTTGCGACAATAACACCTAATATTATGGCGCTAAACAAGAAAATGTAGGAGAAAAGTAATATTACCACTCGTATGAATTTTCTAAATCCCATTAATTTCACCGTTACTTCAAGGTATTATTGGAATGCGATGAAAAATGATAATCGCCTTTTATTATTTAATTTTTTGGAAATCGATTAGTTTTTATTTTTACTTAAGTTCATGGGGAATAATGTTATTATACTAAATAAAAAAATACTTAATCAAAATAGAAAAGCGATTAAATTCTCTATTCTTCTATAAAAATTGGAAAAGTTTTCGGTGAAATTTCATAAAAGAGAAAGAAATGAAGGTTATTTTATGACAAAGAAGCGTAAGAGTGGTGGCAGATCTGGTGGAAATCGTGGTAGTCCTGGATTAGTTCAATGCACTAATTGTGGTCGGATGGTGCCAAAGGATAAAGCGAAAAAGGTGACCACCTATCATTCATTGGTAGATTTCCAGATGCAAAAGGAATTAAGAGCACAAGGTGCCTACATACCAAGGCAGCAGGTTATGAAATATTATTGCATATCTTGCGCGGTTCATCGCCATGTAGTAACGGTTAGGTCAAAGGATCAGCGCAAGACGAGAGGACCTTATTAAGCCTCATTATTTTTCGTTAGGGAATTGGAATGGATGAATCAGGAAAAAAGTTGATTGTCCGCTTTTGTCAATTAGAAGCTATTAAATCCTCAATTTTAAATATGATGCAGATTTTCCTTCGATTTCAAGATTATGAAGGCAATAAAGGGCAAGAACCTGATAGCAAAACTCTTCTTTCCTGGTTTTTGAATTTTTTAAATAATGAAATGACGCAGGCTGCAAGCTATGCGCAAAACAGGAATCTCATCGAAGCCCAGAATTTAATTGCAGAGGTCATTCAAAATTTTTCTACTAACGATTCAATAACAGATTATGAGCAGATCATGGACCTATTTCGGAGTATCATTACTAAAATTACCTCTGAAGCCTCACAAGTTGCGGATGAACTGCAATTCTAAGGAATTAAGCCCGATTTTTCTCAAGAAAATCTTCAATTATAGCGTTGATATCGCCTTCCACAAAGAAACTTTGAATCCCCTCTGGGTTTCCAATGAAATAGGAAACCACTTTCGTAGCATATTGGGCCGCTAATAAGGGATCCTGATTTTCCAGATAATGAATTAGGAAGGCACCAAAATAGCAATCGCCTGCGCCTGTTGTATTATAAATCTTTTGTAGTAGCACGGGTGGTACTTTAATTACTACCCCCCCAGGAACCTTTATCACGCTCCCCGCGCGCCCTCTCGTAATGATCACCGTTTGGACCCCCAAACTCGATAAATAGGTAAAGATATCCCGAATTTTTGAGGCTCCTGCCAATGTTTGTGCTTCCCCTAAATCGCATTTGATGATATCCACATACGGTAACATTTCCTCAATTTTGGCACTCGTTTTGAAAGAAAGATGTCCTTGCGCGTCTTTATGGCGAATAATCCCTTGGACATCCAAGGCAATCAGCGCATTAGTCCGTTTCTTGGCTTCTATAATCGTTCCTACAGGGATTTCATTGGCAATCGGCCCGAAATAGCACAATTTTGCATCGTCCAGCTTATCTGCCAAATCCTCGATAGTAATAGGGGCACAAACCGATTTTAGAGTCAGCTGTCTTTCATCACTATCAGAATATTCCAAAATATATCGCGTAGTTCGTTCTTTTACACGCGAAACATGCGTTGTATCTACTCGTGCATTCCTAAGTGTTTCTAAAAAATTATCTGGGTAATCCGGCCCTATTTTGGAAACCACAGCGACCTGTTCAGAAGGCGCAAGTCTGGAACATAACATGGATGAAAAGGCTGCGGTGCCACCCATCGAAATTGGCTGCTTTTTCCCCTGAATTATCACTTGATCGATGCATAAATGCCCGATAATAAAAATTGTCATGTGCATCCCTGATAGTTTTAATGAAATTTAATTTATGAATACCAAATAATGCTATCTCATCAAATTTTCACTTATTTTAAAATAAAGCTTTCCTTAATTCGCACCACTCGGATTCATCCCACCTTACTTAGGAAACGTTTGCTAGCCCATATATTTTATTGAAGGTCCTCTTGAAGGGAAATGACCAGAAGATTTTTTGCAGTTTCCTCGCTTAAAGGCACATTTTTCCCATTGATTTCTACCAGGAATGTCCCATCAAAAGATTTCTCGATAATCTGAATTTTGGTTCCAACTTCGATACCCGCCTGATATAATTTCTTCAAAAAATCCGAACTTTCATTTCTAATGCGCATCACTTGCACTTGATTAGAAGTTGAAAAAGTATTTAATGGATAAAATTCATCTGATTCTTCCGTTGTTGAAATAGATATAGGATTACCATGAGGACAAGCATCTGGATTTTCCAATACTTCTGCAATTCTATTCGCCAGATTATCATCCATAACATGCTCAAATTTACATGCATAATCATGTACTTCTGAAGGATTTAATCCTAAAATTCTAACAAAGAGTGCTTCTGAAAGGCGATGCTTCCGAATTAAGTTACGAGCTTGTGTTAATCCTTCTTCTGTTAGTGTAATCTCCCCATATTTTTCATGGGTTATTAGTTTCCTATTTTCCAGGCTAACTAATAATTTATTTATTAAAGAGGGAGAACATTGTAGCATCCCTGCTAAATCAAGACGTTTTATTGATTTCTGCTGATGAATTTCATATAACTTTCCAATAAATTCCAGAATCTCATCTTCCTTTTCAGATAAGGGTCTTATTTTTATAGGTTCTGGCGTTTCTAATGAGTCTTTATTTTCCATTAAATCTTCGCATCTCTTACCAACATAAAATTTTAACTTTCTCTAGTTAATAACTTCTGAAATGCCTCTCTTAAAAAGCGATTGGAATTATAACTGAGATCCAATTGTTAGGCTATTTTTTTCCCTCTACGTACAGAAATTTGTTATGTAGGCATCTGGTAGGGTGCCCTAACAAGGTGCAAATATTTTCCTCGACATCTGCTGAAATAACGTGTTCATAAATGCAGGTCCCACTTTCCATTTTATCCTCTTCCATCTGAAGGACATCCTTGAATAAGCGTTCATACCGTCTGTGGCGTCTTATTACTTGACGTGCAGATTGATTCCCTTTACTAACTATTCTTCAGAAAAAAAGTGATAGGAGCCTTAAGGCTATTCCTCCCAGAAGAATAGCGAAGAGTATCTCAAATATAGTGATAAACATTGCCTTCTTCCAGCGGAATTCTTTGATCAAAGCTGCTATTGTCGCTATACATGGTATATAGAACAGTACTACTATTGTGAACACGATCATCTGAAGAGGTGTCATAACAGATAGGAAATTGGTTGTTCCAAGGAGTGCAGCGAGCATTATCAGTGTTAGTTCTTTTCTTACCACGCCGAATATCAAGGCAATTCCTGTCACAGCTGGTAATCCAAGCCAAATGACTGTTACTGGGCTGAGGAAGCCTGCTATTGGTTGCATTAGCCCTAAAACTTCTATTAAATTGATAATGAAACTGCCTATGATTATTATTGGGAAAGCTATCTTTATAAATTCCAGTACCCTAAACCATGTTTGTTTTAAGGCTGTTTTTATATTAGGTAACTTGTAATCGGACATCTCCATTATAAGTGCTGTAGATTCACCAGGTAAGGCTTTAAATGCTAACCTTCCGAGAAGGAAAATCACTATCAAGTCGAAAATATAGAGACCAAGAGCCCACTGGATGCCTACAAAGGTGCCCACTAAGCCGAGGATGACTACTGTTCTTGCGGCACATGGCACCAGCGTAGTCACGAATGCTGCAAGGGTTCGTTCTCTTTCTGTTTCCATGATTCTGCAGCCGAGACATGCAGGCACATTACAACCGTATCCGAGCATCATTGGGATGAATGCTTTTCCATGCAACCCTATCTTATGCATTAAATTATCCATTAAGAAAGCTATTCTGCTGAGGTAGCCTGAGTTCTCAAGAATATAGAGAATAATGTAGAATGGTATTATATAGGGTAAAACTATTGTGATACCTGCTATAAGCCCTTCTATGATGCTCCAAACTAGTACTGAAGCAGTCCCGACTCCAAACGTTCCCTGGAAGATGGATTGCAAGCCATAGAATAAATTTGTTAATAGAGTGTTTAGCCATCCCCCAAAAGTGAAGACTAAAAGAAACATTGAGAGCAAAATGATGATCATTATAGGGTATCCTAAAATCTTATGGGTAGTTATATTATGTAACCGTTCTTCGATCAAGGGCTTGATTGGAGACTTTATCTCCTGAACACTTCTGGCGATCCACCCGGCTTTTTCATAACGTTCAGAAGTTATTACTGTAGAACATGAGTGACTATGGATATTCTCAATCTCGCTTGCTAACTCCTTTGCTTTCGTAGAGATATTCGGATCGATCTTACTTGATTCTTTGATGATCTCTTCATCTCCTTCTAGGAGCTTGATCGCCATGTACCGATCTGGATATCTGAATTTATTCTTCTTGAGCAGGCTAGCCAAATTTCCTATTCTTGTCTCGATCTCATCTCCATATTCCAGCGAGATAGAACAATAATGTCCTCCCCTTGAGGTTTCCTGGTGCGCTCCCTCTTCCTTGCCTGAAATAAATTTTTGTTTCAGTTCTTTCCCATTTTCGATAACTTCTATGGCTTTATCTAAGATCTCATAGATACCGATTCCCTTGACTGCAACTGTTGGGATCACAGGGACTCCTAGTATTTCCTCAAGCTTATCTATAGCAATTGCGATCCCTTTTCTCTTAGCCAGGTCCATTTGGTTTAGAGCGATGATTAGAGGTGTCTCCAGCTCAATCAGTTGCAAAGTGAAAAACAGGTTTCTCTCTAGAATTGAGGCATCCACCACGTTTATTACTAGGTCTGGTTTCTCATCAACGATGTACTCCCTCGAAACTAGTTCCTCTATGGAGTAAGTTGAGAGCGAGTATATTCCGGGCAAGTCGATGATATCGATGGTATATCCTTTGAAGTGGAGGGTTCCTTCAGCTCTCTCAACAGTTTTCCCGGGCCAATTTCCAATGTGCTGATGTAAGCCGGTCATCTGGTTAAATAAAACAGATTTGCCCACATTCGCATTTCCAGCCAAGGCAAACCTCAGCTGCCCTTTCGCTGCCGATGTCTCTATTTTAGTATCATTTAAGAATTCTTGATTTATACAATCTCCTTTCCTTTCTTTTGGGCAGCTTCCACATTCACAATCACAATGCAATCTTCACCATCTCTTCTATAATTCGCATATATCCAGTTTTGAATTATAATACTTCTCTAATTTCTTTCCTAATTTTCTTTTCTGCTAGAATCAAGATTTAATTGAAGACTGCCTTATTTTTCGTATTAATATTCATCCCATCACCTCTACAGTGATCCTTGAAGCTATTTCTCTTCCAAGCGCTATTCTTGAGCCTCTAACCAAGACTTCTAAAGGCCCCTTAAAAGGAGCAGACTTAACAACGACCACTTTGGTGCCTGGTGTCAAGCCAAGATCCATAAGCCTCTGGACACACGACGATTTATTTTCAGTACTTAATTTTTCGCACGCCTCATTTTGCTGAAATTCGCAGGTTTCACAATCCTTATCCAATTTCCCTTTAATCGGTAGTGTATCGATATCAATTATCCCTCCATTTTGCCCCTTTCTTCTTCTCGTTCTTCTAATAGGCACTGTACTGATATCGACGATGATTCCGCTCTGCCCATCTCTTAAATCTGTTAGATTTGCTAATACTGGCATCATATTATTCATCACCCAATTTTTTTAGGATTTATATTTGCCGAACATAATTTTTCACAATAGGAATTTACTTTAGTAAAAAAGAAGTTTTACTTTATTAAATTTTTCGTCTTTGAATTTTAATAAATGGGTTCAAATAAATTCAAAGAATTCTTTTAAACTTCTACTATCTAACGACAATAATTATCATAGGCGAAAGGGTTGCCTGAAAAGATATTGAAGTCGATTTAAAAGCACGATTAAATGAAACTTTTATTGTTCAGTTATTATTTGGTGCAGTAATGGTTATAATTCCAATAATCACGATGATATCTTCTGGAACCTTTGATATTAATTTACTATGGATCTTAATTACTGGCGATCTATTGATATTTTATAGTTTTCGTTTCTATGATGTTAAAAAAACCTTGTAAAAGGTGTTAAAACGCTGTTAAATCCAATTAAACATTTTTAAAAGATAGGAGCCTTATTTTTATAGTTTCCAGCGCTTCTAATGAGTCTTTATTTTCCATTGAATCTTCGCATCTCTTACTAACATAAAATTTTGAATTTCTCCAATTAATAATTTCTGAAATGCCTCTCTTAAAAAGCGATTGGAATTATATTTGGAAGATAATTGTTAAGAAGAGCATCAAAATTAAGCCTAACATTATACCTATAGTTGCCTCATGTTCGTAGCCATGCTTATGCGATTCGGGAATTAACTCGTCCGAAGTTATATAGATCATTGCACCTGCCGCGAAACATAGGAAAAATGCTAAAACTAAATGGGTTAGGTTTTCTAAAAGAAAAATGGCAATAAAGCAGGAAAGAGGAGCGGCTAATCCAGCTAATAAAGTTAGAAGGAGAATTTTCTTTCGTCCATAATTGGCTTGCATTAAAGGAGCTGCAATTGCAAATCCCTCTGGAATATGATGAAGTGCTATTGCAAATGCCAAACTAACTCCTAATGAAGAAACAGCCAAAAAGCCAGCACCCATAGCAAGACCTTCTGGAGTATTATGAATTATTAAGCCTAAAGCGAGCAGGAGCCCTGAAAATTTTATTTGTCGTTGAAATTCGACTTTATAGGGACATAAACATCCTTGCTCTGCTTTGCAGTTACCACCCGCTTCCAAGGAAGGACATTCCGCCCATTTGTTTTTTTTCTCCCAATGGCATTCTTTAACATAATTTATATGTTCGCATTCTTGCGCCTTTTTTCTATTATTACCATATGCATGGAGATGTGGAAGTACTTTATCTAACAATAAAAGAATCAGCATGCCTGAGCCTACCCCGGCAATTATAATGACAGCTACAACAGGGATGGATTCCTCTATTCTTATTAAGGCAATTCCTTGATTAATTAAGCCCAAGGTTGCAATTGCCAACATTACTCCAGCGGCAAATCCGATGATTAAATCAAAATATTTCATTGAAAACCGTTTATATATTCCAAAGAGGGCTCCAAGCCCCGTTGCCAATCCTGCCATCATACTCAATATAATCGGCAATGCAAAATCATTCATTTTCATTAATCCTCGTTTCAATTTAAACTGAAAAATATAGTAGGAAATTTACCAAAGTAAATTCGGAATTTTACTTTTTAAAAGTTTTGACATTTTTCTTTGGTTTATTAACGCTATTTCCTATAAGTTTAAGAGGAGTTGAGGGAGCTGGTATTGATAATATCATATGGATATTCCTAATTTCTATCCTAATTATTGGTAATTTATTGATACTTTACAGTTTTCGCCTCGTTTCTGTTAAAGAACGCCTGATAAAGCGTTTTAAAACTCTATAATTAGGATAATTTACTATACGAGGAAACAAAATGAAAGTGCAAGTAAACAAAACTATACTAGAATTAGTGGAAGGCGATTTAACCGAGCAAAGCACTTACGCAATTGTAAATGCAGCAAATTCCAATTTGATTTTAGGCGGAGGCGTTGCAGGTGCAATTCGAACGAAAGGTGGTCCCAAAATTCAGGAAGAATGTAATAAAATTGGGGGGACATATGTAGGAGGTGCGGTTATCACCACAGGGGGTAATCTAAAGGCAAAATATGTCATCCACGCCGTGGGTCCTCGGATGGGCGAAGGCCAAGAAGATGCGAAGTTGAAGAATGCAACTTTAAACAGTTTAAAGATTGCCGATGAGCATAACTTGAAATCCATTGCGTTTCCCGCTATCTCCACCGGCATATTTGGATTTCCAATCGATCGATGCGCATCTATCATGCTGTCATCGGTAATTGCGTATCTTCGAAAAAAGACTGGTCTTGAGAAAGTCGTGTTTTGTTTATGGGGTATAGATGCCTACGCTGTCTTTGAAAGAGAATTGCAGCGGCAAATAAAATAATCTTTTTAAAGGAAATTTCTTTTTATATTATAATTTTTCAATTGAGGCATATTTATGAATCCATTAGCGGAAGAACTGAATGAGATAATAAAAGAAGGAAATAAGTACATTTACGAATCGCTGTCAGATCTAGGCAAAAAATTGTATTTTCCCAAAGGGATTTTGAGTCAATCAGCAGAGGCCAAAAAATCAGCAACTAAGTATAATGCTACTATTGGAATTGCAACAGAAAACAAGAAACCAATGCACCTTCCTTCTATTTATAAATATTTCAAGGAATTATCGCCTTCTGAATTATTTGATTATGCCCCCGCATCTGGGATACCTATTTTAAGAGAAAAATGGAAAGCGAAGATGATTGAGGAAAATCCGCAGCTGGAAAACCAAGAATTCAGTCTTCCGATGGTCACACAAGGAGTTACGCATGGGATAAGTATTATAACGGATCTATTCGCGAATCCACACGATAAATTAATCCTGCCTGATAAAATCTGGGAAAATTATGTATTAATTTTTCAGATACGAAAAGAGGTTGATATCGAGTACTACCCCTTTTACAATGAAAATGGCGGATTTAATTTAAAAGAATTTCAAAGAACACTTGAAAAGTGTTCCAAAAACGGGAAAATAATCATAATGCTGAATTTCCCTAATAATCCTACGGGTTATTCCATTTCAAAACTTGAGGCGAAAGCAATTGTTGAAATCATTCATAAAATTGCGCTGAAGGGCTGCAATGTCATCGTCATTCTTGATGATGCTTATTTTGGCCTATTTTATGAAGAAGAAACGTTAAAGGAGTCACTTTTCGGATATCTTGGTGATTTAGATGAGCATATTTTAGCAATAAAAGTCGATGGTGCTACGAAAGAAGAGTTTGTATGGGGGTTCAGGGTGGGCTTTATAACTTTTGCCTCTAAGAATACCTCTGCAGATGTATATTCAGCGTTGGAGAAAAAAACCATGGGTGCCATCCGTTCAACTATCTCCAACTGTCCCCTCCCCTCGCAAAGCATCGTCCTGAAGGCTTTAGAATCTCCTACTTTTCGCGAAGAACAACAGGAGAAAGTTCAACTCCTCGAAGCAAGAGCAAAGGAAGTCCAGCGAGTCCTGCAAAATCCCAAATATGACGATGTCTGGAACGTATATCCCTTTAATTCCGGCTATTTTATGTGTTTGCAGCTTAAAACTGTCAATGCTGAAAAACTACGGCAATTGCTTTTAGAGAAATACGGCGTAGGCGTAATCTGTAATAATGAAACTGATATAAGAATTGCCTTTTCATGCCTTGAACTTGATCAGATTGAAGATCTATTTGAAATAATATGTGAGGCGATTAATGAATTATCGTCTCAACAGTGAGGCCGATTCTTTATCTAAAAAAACGTAAGTTTCTTTATGCTGCTTGAGTATCGAGGCGGGATGCATCGGAGAAATAGGGACATCTTTCGAAAGACAATCACGAACTGCCTCCGCTTTTCGTTTTTCAGGACAAGTACAGATGATATAATTAGATTTCATAAGTTGTCTAACCGACAGGGATATTGCGCTGCGAGGCACTTCCTCCAACGATTCAAACCAGCCCTCCCCAAGCTGTTGCTGGCGACATTTATCATCTAAATTCACAATGAGATACGGCTCTTCAGTTTCAAAATCTGCAGGGGGATCATTAAAGGCAATATGCCCATTCTCACCTATTCCAACAAACGCAATATCAATCTGCTCTTTTGAAATCAGTTCTCTAAGTCTTTGACATTCGAGTTCCGGGTCGGGGGCATCCCCTTCGATGAAATGAACTTGTCCTGGATGGACTTTTTCCACAAGCCGCTCGGAAAGATATTTTCGGAAACTCGCCGGATGATTTGCTGGAAGTCCGATATATTCATCTAAATGAAACATTTCTGTGCGGGCCCAATCTATCCCTCTAGATTTGCAAAGAAATTCCAAAAAATCGAATTGAGAAGCACCAGTTGCGGCTATAAAGCGCACCTTTGCTTTTGAGCGCAAGATTTTGCATAAAATATCCATCGCTTTTTTGGCGGCAGTGCGTCCTGCATCCACTTTCGTAGGATTAACATGAATTTTCAACAATCTCAACTCCTCATAATATTAAAAGAAGAATATTTCTCGATGCATTTCAATTGAACCATATCTTTATAATATTATCATAAATTCAATAACTATTACAATATTTCTTTTAATAATTTCATTATTTCGCCCGAATATCTTCTTTTTGGTCTATATTACTCAGGGAATATACACTTTGAAATATGTGAATATTTGTAATTACTACCTGAAGATATTATTCGGATGTCATGAATATGGAAGCAAATCAGGAATCGTTATTAGAATTAGCTCATCGCTACTTTACAAGAAAGGGGCTCAATGTGGATTTTAATGTTGATGTGAAGAAGGTTGATGGCAAAATGCAGAAATTGGACATAGTGGCCGGTGATCATTCAGGAAAAGTAGGAA
>Ga0315279_10005728_pt1 | contig 15955 bp, 13 predicted proteins | sample YL17G06_20_MG_FD_203694 | JGI IMG/M metagenome (GOLD analysis project Ga0315279, IMG submission 203694) | Sediment microbial communities from Yellowstone Lake, YNP, Wyoming, USA - YL17G06_20 | ecosystem: Environmental > Aquatic > Freshwater > Lake > Sediment | place: USA: Wyoming | collected...
GCTCCACATCACCAGCCTGCCGGAACTGAAGCGCGCGGCCGGGGCGGGCAAGATCCGCGACCTGGAGGGCATGGGCGAAAAAACCGAGCAGAACATCCTCAAGGGCCTCGCCACGCTGGAGGCCGAGGCCGGACGCACGGGCATCAAGCAGGCCGCGGAGCACGTGGCGTCCATCCGGCGTCACCTGGAAGGGATCAAGGCCATCCGCCGGTTCGAGGTGGCGGGGAGTTTCCGGCGCCGGCGCGAAACCATCGGCGACCTCGATTTCCTGGTCCAGGCCGCCGACCGCCAGGAGGCCGCCGGGGAAATCCTGCGGTACGAGTCCATCGAGGAGGTCATCGCGCGCGGCGAAGAGAAGGTCTCGGCCCGACTGGCGAGCGGCATGCAGGTGGATTTCCGCTTCGTTGCGCCCGGGGAGTTCGGGGCGGCCCTGATGTACTTTACCGGCTCCAAGGCCCACAACATCACCCTGCGGAAGCGCGCCCAGAAAGACGGCCTGAAACTCAACGAGTACGGCCTTTTCCGCGGCGCGAAGCGCATCGCCGGACGCTCGGAGGAGGAAGTGTTCAAAGCCCTGGGCCTCCCCTGGATTCCGCCGGAACTCAGGGAGGACCGCGGAGAAATCGACGCCGCCGCCGGCGGAAAACTCCCCACCCTCATCCAACGCAAGGACATCCGCGGCGACCTCCACGCCCACACCACCGACACCGACGGCGCGGCCACGATTGAAGAGATGATGGACGCGGCGCGGGCCCGCGGGTACCAGTACCTGGCCGTCACCGACCACTCGAAGGCCGTGACGGTGGCCCGGGGCCTTGACGAGTCGGCCATCCGCAGGCAGGCCGACCGCATCCGCGCCCGCGGCGAGAAGATGAAAGGGTTCTGGCTCCTGGCCGGCGTCGAGGTGGACATCCTCAAGGACGGACGCCTGGACCTGGAGGAGAAAGTCCTGGCGGACCTCGACTGGGTGTGCGCCAGCGTCCACAGCGCGTTCGAGTTGCCCGAGGACAAGATGACCGAGCGGCTTGTACGGGCGGTCCGCTCGGGCGTGGTCCACTGCATCGGGCACCCGTTTGGGCGGCTCATCGGCAAGCGCGACGCCATCCGCTTCGACCCCGAAAAGGTCTTCGAGGCGTGCAAAGAGATGGGCGTGTGCCTGGAGATCAACTCGTACCCCGACCGCCTGGACCTGCCCGATGTGCACTGCAAGCACGCCAGCGAAATGGGCCTGACCCTGGTCATCTCGACCGACTCGCACAAGACGGCCGACCTGGACCTCATGGAGTTCGGTGTCGGGGTCGCGCGGCGGGGATGGCTGGAAAAGGGCGACGTGCTGAACACCCTCCCGGCCGCGGGGCTCAAGAAGCGCATCAAGCGGCCGTGACGCCGAAGCCCGGCATCGGGAATAAAGGGTTGCCTTTTGTGCATCTCGAGGCTAAAACCTGTTTGTCCGCACAGACCGCCATATAAGGGGCCACGCGCATGCTGAAAGAAATTGGGGTTGAGAACTTCAAGTCATGGAAGGTCATCAAGAAGATGCGGCTGGCGCCTATAACCGGCCTGTTTGGAGCAAACAGTTCGGGTAAGAGCAGTGTTCTTCAGCTTCTGCTGATGTTGAAGCAGACCGTGGAATCGCCAGATCGCGCTCAAGCGCTTATTTTCGGCGATGATAGGACGCCTGTGAATCTGGGTTCCTTCCGCGATGTTGTATTCGGGCACACTACGCCCAGCCAAGTATCCTGGCAAGTTGCCTGGAACTTTCCTAAGCCATTCAAGATTGTCGACCCAACGGCTCCTAAGAAGGCCCTTTTTGAAGGGCAAGAAATGCGATTCGAGGCCAAGGTGTCGGAAGGAACGGCGGGGCGCCTTGTCGTGGATCACATGGCGTACGAGTTTGCCAAGTTTCGGTTCGTGATGAAGCGAAAGCCAAATACCGAATCGAAGTATGAACTAAAGGCAGATGGCGAACATGGTGGATATCGTTTGGTGAGAACCCAGGGCAGGCCATGGGATCTTCCCATGCCTGTCAAGTGCTATGGTTTTCCCGACCAAGTTAAAGCGTATTACCAGAATGCTGGCTTCGTCGGGGATCTCCAGCTGGCTTTTGAGAGTCTCTTTGGACAAGTCTATTACCTGGGTCCTCTACGAGAGTATCCTAGGCGCCAATACACTTGGGCGGGAGCAGAACCGGCGGACATGGGCCAACGTGGAGAGCGGGTCGTGGATGCACTTTTGGCAGCTCGCGAGAAGCGTCTCACGATCCCGTTGGGCCGGGGCAGGAAGACGCCCTCGCTGGAGCAGTATGTGGCGATGTGGCTAAAGAAGCTCGGGTTGATACATGACTTTTCGGTTGACGCGATTGCCAAGGAGAGCAACCTATACCGCGTTCGCGTGCAGCGGTCACCTGCGTCCGCAAGCGTGCCAATCACGGACGTCGGCTTTGGTGTATCGCAGATACTGCCTGTGTTGGTGCTGTGTTACTATGTTCCTCCGGGGGCCACGATACTCTTGGAGCAGCCCGAAATCCACCTTCATCCCTCTGTTCAAGCGGGTCTTGCCGATGTGTTCATCGATGCCTGGAAGAGACGCAAAGTGCAGATCATCTTCGAAAGCCACAGCGAGCATCTTCTGCGAAGGTTGCAGCGGCGTATTGCAGAGGCAGGGCTCGATGGCATCCGGCCTGAGGATACAGCTCTTTACTTCTGCAGGTTGGAGGACGGCTGGTCGGAACTGGAGCAACTTCAGGTTGACATGCTGGGTCGTATCACGAACTGGCCAAGGGATTTCTTTGGCAATGAGTTTGACGAAATGGCGGCGATTACGCGGGCTGGCATGAAGCGCCTGGAAAAGCAACAGCGATGAAGGCCGCAGTCGTCGATACGAATGTCTTGGTCGTGGCCAATGGGCGCGCCGCTCAGGCCGGGCCAGGCTGCGTCGCCAACTGCGTAGAGACGCTAACCCAGGTTCAGGCAACCGGGCGCATCGTGTTGGATGATCGGCTGCTTATCCTCAGCGAGTATCTTGCGAACGCATCCCTGTCCGGGCAGCCGGGCCTTGGGGATGCCTTCTTGAAGTGGGTATGGGAGCACCAGGCAGTTGCAGAATGTTGCGAGACGGTGGCTGTTAAGCCTCGCGACGGCAGTTTCGAAGAATTTCCGGACACGCCCGAACTCGAAGGATTTGACCCGAGTGACCGCAAGTTCGTGGCCGTGGCTATCGCGAGCAAGAACAACCCCGAAGTGCTGAATGCCGTGGACTCGGATTGGTGGGATTTCCGGGACGTGCTGACGCGGAACGGGGTGCACGTTAGGTTTCTTTGTCCCGAGCAGTTCAAGCGTAGGCGTCGTTGATTGTTGCCACCTCTGTGTGTGGTAAAGTAGCAGGTCCCGACTGTCAGGGGGGGCTGGTAAAAGGCTTCACCTTGACGAAACACAAGGGCGCCGGCGACATGACGAAAGCCGAAGCCGCGCGACGGGCCGAGGCCCTCCGCCGCGACATCGAGCGGCACAACTACCGCTACTACGTCCTCGACCAGCCGGAGATCTCCGATGCCGAGTACGATGATTCTCTGCTCGAACTGCGGGCCATCGAGGAAAAATGGCCGGACCTTATCAGCCCCGAGTCGCCCACGCAGCGGGTGGGCGGCCAGCCGCGAGAGGGCTTTGCCACGGTCCGCCACGAGACGCCCATGCGGAGCCTCCTCTCGATCTTCGCCGAGGACGAGATGGCCCGCTTCTACGAAACCTGCCAAGAGGAACTCGGCCGGCCGGACGTACCCCTGGTGGGCGAGCCGAAGTACGACGGCGTCAGCATCGAGATCGTTTACGACCGCGGGCGGCTGGCCTGGGCCGCCACGCGCGGCGACGGCGCCACCGGCGAGGACGTCACCGCCAACGTCCGGACCATCAAGGAAGTGCCCCTTCGCCTGCGCGAGGCCGACGCACCGCCGCCCGAGCACCTGGTGGTGCGCGGCGAGGTGCTGATGCTCAAGCGGGAGTTCCAGGCCCTGAATCGCGAGGCCGAGGAGAAGGGCGAGAAGGTCTTCGCCAATCCGCGGAACGCCGCCGCCGGCAGCCTGCGGCAACTGGACCCGCGGATCACGTCCGGCCGCCCGTTGCGGATCTTCTTCTGGGAAATCTCGCCCTCTTCCACATCTCGCCCCCCGGCGCAGTGGGAGTGCCTGGGCCTGATGCGCAGCCTGGGCCTTAAAACCTGCCCGGAGTCGCGGCGCCTGGCCTCGGTTCAGGAGGCCGTCCGGTGGCACCACGACATGGAGGCCCGCCGCGACACGCTGCCATACGAGATCGACGGCTGCGTGTTCAAGGTGGACCGGTTGGCGGACCACGAGCGGCTGGGCATGCGTGCGGCCAACCCGCGGTGGGCGGTTGCCTACAAGTTCACGCCGCGGCAAAAAACGACGAAGGTCGTGGCCATCGTCGCCTCCGTCGGCCGCACGGGCGCCGTGACGCCCGTGGCCACGCTTGAGCCGGTCGAAATCGGCGGCGTCACGGTCACCCACGTCAGCCTGCACAACCAGGATGAGATCGACCGCAAGGACATCCGCGTGGGCGATGCGGTCCTGGTGGAACGGGCCGGCGACGTCATCCCGCACGTCGTGGATGTCATTAAGCAGAAGCGGACCGGCCACGAGAAGAAGTACCATCTGCCCTCCAAGTGCCCGGTGTGCGGCGGGGAGGTCGTCAAGCCTGAGGGCGAGGCCATCGCCCGATGCACTAACAACTCCTGTCCCGCCCAGGTCAAGGAGAGCCTCAAGCACTGGGGCTCCAAGCAGGCCGTCGATATCGACGGCCTGGGCGACAAAGTTGTCGATCAACTGGTCGATACAGGCCTGGTGCGCGACGTGGCGGACCTGTATGACCTGGCGGTCGCACAGGTGGCCGGCCTGGAGCGGATGGGCGAAAAGAGCGCGGCCAACCTGCTCGAGGCGATTGCCAAGAGCAAGGGGGCCGGCCTGGCGCGGGTTATCCACGGCCTCGGCATCCGCCATGTGGGCCGGGCGCTGGCCGAGACGCTCGCCGGCGAGTTCGGCTCCCTGGGCGCCCTGGCCGAGGCGGATGAGGCGCGGCTGCACCAGGTGCCCGACGTCGGACCGGAGGTGGGGGCGTCGCTTCTGGCGTGGTTCAAGGGCAAGGACAACCGGCGGCTCCTTGAGAAACTCAAGGCCCGCCACGGCATCGACCCGAAGACGGCGGCGCCCAAGGCGGGCGGGCCCCTGGCCGGCAAGACCATCGTTATCACGGGCGAACTGGCCTCCATGAGCCGCGAGGAGGCCGAGGGCCTTGTCCGCAGCCTCGGCGGCAAGGCGGCATCCAGCGTCTCCAAGAACACCGACTTCCTGGTCGCGGGCGAGAAGCCCGGCGGCACGAAGATGCGGGCGGCCGAGAAGTATGGTACCCGCACCATCGACCTGGCCGAGTTCCTGAAACTCGTCGGAAAGTAGGCATGGTTCAGGATCCCCGCGCGGAAGGGGTCAGGAGCCTTAACGACGTAGGGCTCCTGACCCCTTCCCATCGGCGGCGCGCGCCGGTTTTGGCAAGCAAAAGCAGGTTTCCGGCACACTTTGAAAACCCGGCCGACCCCCTACCGGCTGGGCCTATACCCGCCGCGCACTCCACCCGTGGTAGGTTGCCCTATTCGGTCCTTTTTTCAGTTCAACGCGAGAACTCAAGACGCTATAATGTGTTTAATCTTTGAGCCAGGGGAGGTGGCATGGCCAGCGGCGGCCTATCGGGATGGGCAATCGCCCGAATCTTCGGGATTACCATCCGTATTCACGCCAGTTGGGTGCTGATTTTCCTCCTGCTGGCCTACAGTCTGGCGGAGGAAGTCCTCCCGCAGAGCAGCCTCGTTGGCGGCGGACCCTGGTGGCGGGGGATGGACGCGTACAACCACATCCTCGCCCACCAGAAGAGCGAGGGATTGATCTCGTTTTACGGGGCGGCCGAGGAACTGGGCATCGCCGTCTGGCCGTGGTGGCAGTACTGGCTGTTGGGAATCATCGGCTCAATCGGTCTGTTTGTCTGTGTCCTGGCGCACGAGATTGCGCACAGCATCGTGGCGCGGGGAGCGGGGATACCGGTCGAGGGGATTACGCTGTTCCTCTTCGGCGGGGTGTCGCAACTGAAGAAGGAGACCGAGACGCCGGGCGATGAGTTCCGCGTGGCGGCGGCCGGCCCGGCCATGAGCGTGGCCCTGGGCCTGGGATGCGGCGCCTTGTACCTGGGCCTCTACGGCGCGCTGCCCGCCCAGGCACGGGCCATCCTCTTCTACTTCGCGTTCATCAACCTGGCGCTGGCGGCCTTCAACCTGCTGCCGGGTTTCCCGCTGGATGGCGGGCGGCTGCTGCGGGCCGTCCTGTGGAACCGGTACCAGGACGCGGCCAGGGCCACGTCGGTGGCCTCGTGGTGGGGCAAGGCCATCGGCATGGGGTTCGTGGTGCTGGGGCTGGTGGAGTTCTGGTGGGAGTTCACGGTGCTACGGACCCTGTCGCTTGGGCCGCTGTGGCTGGTGGTCATCGGCCTGTTCCTGCGTCATGCGGCCGCGGCCAGTTACCGGCTGTTGTCGGTGCGCGAGGCCTTCGCGGGCCTGACGGTGCGCGACGCCATCCGTCCGGACGTCGTGACGGTGGAGCCTGACCTTACGCTGGACGGGCTGGTTGACGAGTTCTTTTACGCGTACAAGTTCAGGAGTTTTCCGGTGCTCGAGGGCGGCCGGCTCATCGGCGTCATCAGCCTCAAGGACGTCCAGGGCGTGCCGCGCGCCGAGTGGCCGTCGCGCCGCGTGCGCGAGGCCATGCACCTGGTGCGCGAGGAGAACCTCGTGCACCCGGCGGACGGCCTCTCCGACGTCTTCCGCAAGATGGCCGAGGAGGACAAGGGCCACCTGCCGGTCGTCGAGGACGGTCGCCTCGTGGGCATCGTTACCCGTCACGATATCATGACCCTGATTCAACTCAAGACCGACCTGGGCGGCCACTGGCGGCCCGCGAGTCGGTGATTCACATAGACATAACACGCAAAGCCGGGACAAGGGACGCCGAGCATGAACGCCGGCCGCCATGAAGCCGCCTTCTGGAAGCCCGCCGACGGCGGGGCCGCCGACTGCTTCCTGTGCGGGCACCGCTGCCGCGTCGCGCCGGGCAAGCGCGGCGTGTGCCGCGTGCGCGAGAATGCCGGCGGGCGCCTCGAGACGCTCGTCTACGGCCGGCTGATCGCAGCGCACGTGGACCCGATTGAGAAGAAGCCGCTGCACCATTTTCTGCCGGGATCGCTGTCGTACTCGATCGCGGCCGTGGGGTGCAACTTCCAGTGCGGGTTCTGCCAGAACTGGCAGATCTCGCAGTGGCCGCGCCGCCAGCCGGGCGAGATGCCCGGCGACCCGGCGGCGCCCGGGGAGATCGTGGAGGCGGCGCGCGGCCGGCGATGTGCATCCGTGTCGTATACGTATACCGAACCGACGATCTTTTATGAGTACGCCCGCGACACGGCCGTCCTGGCGAAGCAGGCGGGCCTGAAGAACGTCTTCGTCACGAACGGGTTCATGACGCCCGAGGCCCTCCAGGAAATGGCCGCGTGGCTCGACGCCGCCAACGTGGACCTGAAGGCCGCCAGCGACGATTTCTACCGCCGCGTCTGCAAGGGCCGCCTGGAGCCCGTCAAGGAGACGATCCGGGGGATGCACGCCGCCGGCATCCACGTGGAGGTGACCACGCTCCTGGTGACCGGGCAGAACGACTCCGCCGGGGACCTGAAGGGTATCGCGGGCTTCCTGGCCTCGGTGTCGCCGGACCTGGTGTGGCACGTGAGCCGGTATCACCCGGACTTCGAGATGAGCGAGCCGCCGACGCCCCCGGAGACGATCGACCGGGCCGTCCGCATCGGGCGCGAGGCGGGCCTGCGGTACGTGTACGGCGGCAACATCGCCGGTCACAGCGACACGCAGTGCCCGTCGTGCGGCGAGACGGTCATCCGCCGGGCGGGCCTGGCGGTGCTTTCGATGAACCTTCGCGGGGCGGCCTGCGGCCGGTGCGGGGCCGGGCTGCCGATCGTCGTCACGTAGCGTCTCGCGAGAACCAACGGAAGGAGATTCTCGGTGGCCAAGAAACGGATGAAGGTCGGATTCGTCGGCCTGGGACTGATGGGCTCGCCGATGGCGATGAACGTGCTGAAGGCGGGCTGGCCCCTGCGCGTCTGGAACCGCACGGCCGACAAGGCCGAGCCGCTGGTGGCGGCCGGGGCGGCGCGCGCGGCCACGGCCACCGATGCCGCCCGCGGCGCCGACTTCGTCATCGTCATGGTCGCCGACGACACGGCCCTCGACAGCGTCCTCTTCGGCGAGAACGGCCTCTCGAGGGGCCTGAAGCGCGGGGCGATCCTCATCAACTGCTCCACGACGAGCCCGGCCATCAGTTTCCGCGCCGCCACGGCCCTGCGCAGCATCTCGGTCCGGTACCTGGAGGCGCCCGTCATGCGGAGCGTCCAGGCGGCCCGCGAGGGCAAACTCCAGATGCTCGTCGGCGGCAACCGCGAGGATTTCCAGAAGGCCGAGCCCGTCCTGAAGTCCATGGCCTCCGACATCCACCACATCGGCGAGATCGGCAAGGCCTTGACCCTGAAACTCGCGCTGAACCTCGTGGCGGCGACGATGATCCAGGCCTTTGCCGAGTACTTCGTCCTGGCGCGCAAGACCGGCATCCCCTTCGAGACCATGATGGACGTGTTGAAGGTCGGGCCGCTCGATTCGCAGCAGTTCCGCTACGCCGAGCAGGTGGTCGTGAACCCCGGCGCCAGGCCCAGTTTCTACCTCAAGCACATGCTCAAGGACGTGAACCTGGCCATGGACCTGGCGCGGCAGATGGACGTGCCGATGCCGCTGACGAGCGAGGTCCGCCAGATGCTCGCCGCCGCCAAGAACCTCGACCGCGGCGACGAGGACTTCGCGGCCCTGCTGGACCTGATGGCCGGCTGGGCCGGCGTTCCGATGCGCGGCTGACGCGCCGCGCCTATTACAACGCAACTTGATCCCTGCCTGCCGGCAGGCAGCCTTCGCGCGGCGGGTCTCCCGACCCGCCGTGCTGAAACGTAATTGCGGCTTGCTCTTGCGGAAATGCGCGGTAGCATTATCACAGGAGGTGCGAGTCATGGCCAAGACGCTGCATCTGACCGCGGTCATCTGGCGGGAAGGCAAACAGTACGTGTCGCGATGCCCCGAGGTCGGTGTCGCCTCGTGCGGCAAGACCCCCACGGAGGCGCGCAACGCGCTCCAGGAGGCCGTGGAACTCTGGCTCTCGAACGCGCGTAAACTGGGCATCCTGGCGGACATCCGTCCATCCCTTGAGAAGAAGGAGCGCTACACCGCACCCTTGGAAGTGGCTGTCTGAGCCATGTCCAGATTGCCCTCGCTTTCTTCCAGGCAGATCATCCGGGCGCTGCGGCGCGCGGGCTTTGCCGAAGCCCCGGACCGCGGCAAGGGAATCCATCGCGCCCTCTATCGCGTGGACGCATCGGGGCGGGTGCGCCTTGTGATCGTGCCACAGAAGAAAGACGTACCGAGGGGCACGCTCCTGGCCATTCTCGACCAGGCGGGGTTAAGCCGCGACGAGTTCTTGAGATACCTGTGACTCCGCGCGCCCGGGCGGAGAAAAAAGGCGTCAGGAACCTTTTCCGGTCGCGTGTGCAAGGATACCTGCGGCTTGCAATTGTGGTCGGGTGCGGTAGCATTGTGTCGGGAGGTCGGGCCCCATGCCTAGCGCCATCACGATTGACCGCGAGCAAGTGGCGGACTTTTGCCGTCGCCGTCACATTCGCAAACTGGCGTTTTTCGGTTCCGTTTTGCGAGTGGACTTCGGCCCGGCCAGCGATGTGGATGTCCTCGTGGAGTTCGCGCCAGGCCATCCGGTGGGCCTCATTCGGCTGGCGGGCATTGAGAGGGAACTCTCGGCCCTGCTTGGCCGCAAGGCCGACATCCGCACGCCCGCCGACCTGAGCCGGTATTTTCGCGATGAGGTCGTGGCTGCGGCCGAGGTGCAGTATGAGGAAAGATGACCTTGTCCGCTTGCGGCACATGCTCGACGCGGCGCGCGAGGCTCAGGAGTTCGCTCGCGGGCGCCAGCGCAGTCGTGGTGATCGGGGCTGAAGTCTCCAGGTTCGTGGAATCACTCATCCTACGGAATCCTTCGCCCCTCCAGGGCGAGAAGAAAAGCAAAAACCACCTTCCACGGGTTCCGCGTCGGGCCGCTGCGCGGCCACGACGCTACACCCGCGGCTACAGTCCGTCGCCCCGTTGGGGCGAAAAACGGCAACGCCATAATGAGACGAGGCTGGTGCGGAGACCCGCCGCGCACATCGGTCTTCGCCGTGCTGTTACCCAGTCACCCAGTCACCTAGTAACCCAGTCACTATTTGTTATGCGCAAAGTACTCGCGCGCCAGCGCTTCCATCAGTTCCTCGCGGCGGTCGTACAGGCGCTTCAACTTGCGCCGCGGGTGGTTCGCCAGGGCGTAGTGCGCGAGGAGCGGCAGGGCGATGGTGGTGTCGGCGTAGCAGACGACGGCGTCGGGCAGGCGCTGCGGGTCCACCTTGCCCCACGAGACGGCCTCGTGCGGCGTGGCGCCCGAGAGGCCCCCGGTGTCCGGCCGCGCATCGGTCACCTGGAAGAAGTAGTCGTGGCCGGCTTCCCTGATGCGGAGGATTTCCTGGATCTGCGGCTCGGTCTGGAGCATGAAGTTTTTGGGGCTTCCGCCGCCCATGAGCATGACGGCGCTCTTGCCGCCCGAGCGCTTGGCCGCCAGGACGTAACTTGTTGTCTCATTCACATCCATCGACGGGTTGATGCGGAGTTTGTTGCCCTTCAGTTCCGCGCCTGCCACGTTCATGCCGATGGCCGAGTCGCCGGGGCTGGAGGTGTGCAGGGGCACGCCCGCCCGGTACGCCGCCGCAAGGACCGAGACGTCCTTGAGGCCGTTCTTGCGTTCCCACTCGGCCGCATACTGGCCCAGCAGGTGGTGCAGTTCGGCCGTGCCCATCTCCTTCTGGAACTCCGGCTGCACCAGGATGCCGCGGAGGATCTCGTCGGTGGCCATGAGGCAGTCGGTGTAGCCCAGCAGGACGTCGTAGATGCGCACGACGCCGTTCCGGCGCAGGTCGGCGTCGTCCACCCGGTGGCTGCCCACGTGCAGCGGGAAGTTGAACGCAAAGTGGAGGTCGTGGTACAGGTTCGCGCCCGTGGCCACGATCCAGTCGACGAAACCCGCCTTGATGAGCGGGACGACGCACGAGCAGCCCAGGCCCGCGGGCGTCAGGGCCCCCGCCAGGCTCATGCCCACCGTCACGTCGGCCTGGAGCATTTTATGGGTGAACAGTTCGCAGCCCTCCCTGAGTCGCGCCGAGTTGTACGCCAGGAACGTCTCGGCCATCAGGGCGCTGAGGGTCTCGCGGCCGGTAATGCCCTTGGGCATGATGCGCTTGCCCGAGAGGTACCGGCGCTTGTGCGGGCATTTCTTCTTGAGGGGCCAATCCGGCGCTTCCGACAGGTCCTCGCGAACACGATGAGTCTTTTTCATGCTCGTAATCCCGTTTCAGGCCCTGAACCGGCGTGATTGTAATGTCTTTGGCGCAAAAAAAAACTCGAAATCCCCTGGCCTCTATTTGGTTTCTGCCGCATCACGTGGTATGATCAGGGCTGCAATTCGGGTTGCTGCCTAAGTGCGGGAATGCTTGTAGAATAAGACGTTGGGCGAGTGGCGGAATTGGCAGACGCTGGGGACTTAAAATCCCCTGGGCCAAAAGCCCATACCGGTTCGATCCCGGTCTCGCCCACCACTCCCGGCATTCCACGCTCTGGTGCCGGGGAAGGCGCGGCAGCGGTTGTGCCGGCGGTTGTGGGCAAGGTGCGATATGGCCGAGAAGGCCGGCCCGATGGATGTCTTGTGGGCGCGGCTCGCGGCGGAGCCGCCGGAGTCGGTCGTCCGGCGCGCGGGCGCCCCGTATGACGCCGCTGCGCAGGCCTACGGCGTGCCGCTGTGCGGCCTGGCCCTCAAGGTCCTGCCGCGACACAAGCGCGTCGACGGGCCGGACGGCCCGTGCGGCTACGAGGTGACGCTCGTGTGCGTGCAGTACCTGCTGACGGCGCAGGACGAGCCTCCCGGGGGCGAGAGGGTCAACCCGCGGTCGCTGCCGCACGGCGACTTCTTCTTTCGGGGTCCGCATGACCTGCCCACCGGCAACCTGGAGAAGGCCTTCGGGCGCAACGTGGATGCTTTCCGCAAGGCGGCCGAGACGGTGGGCGGCCGGGCCGTCGCGGCCGGAGATGCGGCCTACGAGTTCGCGGCCCTGCCGCGCGCGGCGGTGACGATCGTCCTGTGGGCCGCGGACGAGGAGTTCCCCGCCCGGGCCCAGGTGCTTCTCGACAAGGCCGCCGGCCGCCAACTGCCGCTCGATGCGCTGTGGGTCCTGTGCAACGTTCTTGCGAAGCGGCTGGTTGCGGCCGCCGCGAAGTGACGCGGACGGCCCCGGGTGCAGCGTGTTTGGCTCGGCGAGATCGTTGGGGGGGATGCTTGGCAGCGCCGGCTGCGCGGCAAGCCTATGCATGTGGCGGGGCGCGGCGGCGGGCCGCCACGGCGGCTGCGGCGCCGGCGGCCAGAAGCGCCAGCGTCGCCGGCTCCGGCACGACCAGGGCGCCCTGGTAAGCGAACTTCAAATCGCCGTTGGTGCTGTCGTAGTAACTGATTCGCGGGTCCCCGGTCGTGGGGTCCAGGGCGATGGAGGTAAACAGCCCGACCACGCCGCTGCTGTCCACGGTTTCGATGTTCCAGCCTGCAACCCCCCGCGATGCCAGCCGCAGGTCCGCCGGGCCGCCCGCCAGGTAGGAAATCCGCGGCCTGCCCAGGGAATCCACCGCCAGCGAAGTGTCGTAGCCCGCATCGTCAATGGCGTCGACCGTTTCGGTCTGCCAGAGGCCGGCGACGAGTTTTGCGAACTTCAGGGTCCAGTTGGTCCCGTCGCGGTAGGCGATGAAGGGGTCGCTGCCGCCGACCATCACCAGCAACGCATGCGCGCCGACGTGAGCAGAGTTGTCTGCGATTTGGATGTCCCACGTCGAGCCGTTCCAGTGCGCGTACTGGAGCGTTCCGCTGTTCTCATTGTGGTAGGCAATGCTCGGCTTGCCGGTCAGGTCCAGTTTCAGGGAGATATTCGTGCGGGACGTGCCGAGTTCATAGGTCCCGACGGTGTCCACCGTCTGCGTCGCCCAGGAGGTCCCGTTGTAGGTGGCGTACTTCAACGTGCTGTGGGTCCGGTCATAGTAACCGATGTAGGGCCGTCCCAACGCGTCGATGACCAGCGACGTGTGTTCGCCTACATTGGCGCCGGAATCCACGGTCTGGGTTATCCACGTGCTGCCGTTGTACGTTGAGTACTTCAAGGCCTGGTTCGGATAATCGTAGTAACTGATGCCGGGAGAGCCGTCGCAGTTGAGGGCCAACGATGTGTGAGTGCCTACCCGGCCCGTGGCGACCGTCTGGGTGGTCCAGGAGGTGCCGTCATAGGAAGCGTACTTCAAGGCCTTGTTGGTCTGGTCGTAGTAACTGATCCGGGGACTGCCGGTATGGAAGTCCAGGGCCAGCGAACTGAACAGGCCGACGTTGTCGATGGAGTCCACCGTTTCGATGGTCCATGCGGCGTGCGCGGCACCCGCCGCGACCAGCGCGAAGGCGAAGGCCAGTAAGACTACGACCGGCCCCCGTTTCGTCCTCATGTGCAACCCCCTTGGTGCCATGTGACGAACGGAGACGGGGAAACAACTGAACTCCCCCGGTCCGCGGACACAATCTTTGATTGGCGGCGCCCGAAACCAGCCTCCCAAGCCAGTCTACATGGGCTCCGCCTACTCGCATTATACACCAGATTTCACGAAAAAGCAAATCAATCTCCGTTCCGCCGTGGGCGAGGCTACGGCGCTCATATTCCGAACGCCCGCCACGGCGCGCGTAAACCATTTAATGGCAGTGCCTTACATCAGGCGAGTCCGCCGGATGGACAAACTGGCTTCTTGGCCAGGGCTGAGGCCGGGGCCGGCGCACCCGCCCGGGCTTGGCGCACCCCAGCAGGCCTTGGCGGTGGCCTTTTCTGACGCCCGTGTGGCGCTGTGCGACATACAGTTGTCACTTCCCGCCGGCTGACAGCCAGCAACTGCGGCGCCCACGCCCTATATTCTTTGGTTAACCAACGCGAACGGTAATCAGTGGGGGCGGGGCCCGGCCTGCCGGCGCGTACTTGTCTAGCACCAACCTTCGGGAGTGACACGGCCGCCCTGACAGGGCGTGGCAGAGGCCCGCTGGCGTGCCCCACGCCCTGTCAGGGCAGCCGTGCCACATCGGCGATTGTAGGTTGTGGGCTATACGCCCAACACGCCCGCCGGCGCCAGGCCGCACAGCGTTGGCCCATGTGTCGCGCTCTGGAAGGGGGCATGATGACTGGTATCCCGGCGCGGGCGGCGAGTGATCGGTTCTGCCCCGAGGTGCGCGGCTGGGCGGCCCTGCGGTTGGCGGCGCTGGTGCCGGGTCCCGTTCGAGAGGCGATTGAGAAGAAGGCCCGGTTGCCGCCTCCCGGCCTTTGGGGTGGGCCCGCCTCCGAGACGGGCGACTTCGTCAGGGCCGCGCTGGCGCTTGCCAGCAGCCCGGCCGCCATCGCGTGGTCGCGCGAGGTCGCCGAGCGGCTGGCGGTGCTCGGCCCGGCCGCCGGGCCGGCGGCCATCGCGCGGCTGTGGGCGGCCCGCCTGCTGCGGCCCGGCAGTTGTCTCAACGCGTACTGGCCCGACGTCGTGGGCCGCGTCTGGAACGTCATCAAGGCGATGCTGGAGAAGATGGGGCTGTGCACGTCCGGCTCCAGCCGTGAAGACCTGCGGCACGAGGTGGCGGCGCCGCTGGCGCTGGTGTTCCTCCAGAGCCTGGCCGCGGGGCGGAAGGACTTGCGCCTGGTCGGCCTGGGCCTTGCGGACAGGCCCGACGGGCCGCCGTTCGGCTGGGCCCCCGGCATCGATGCCATCAGCCCGCTGCTCCGCTACCTTGTTGCCGGACAGGTGCCGGGGAGGTTCCAGTCGCACGCGTTGCTTTCGAGTCCGCTGGCGCGGGCCGTCTGCGAGGCTGGGATTGCCGTCCCCGTGACGGTGGCCAGGTGGCGTTGTCCCCGGTGCCGGGGATGGCCGGCCGGCGGCGGAGGTCCGTGCCCCCAGTGCGGGGCGGCGCCGGTGCAGGTCCGCGTCCGCCGCCTGGTGGCCCCATCGCTGGTTGGGCTGGCGCCGGCGGGCGGCCGCGGGCCGGATACCCTGGGGCTGCCGGCGTTGCCGCTGGGTCCGGACAGGTTCGCCCTGGCGGTTCTTGACCGCGTTGAGGCAAGGGGTGTCCGGCAGGAATGTATCCAGCGCGCACGGGCGCTCTGGGAGCGCGCGGTCCAGGGGCGATCGTGCAATTCTCCGGCGATGGTGGTCCTGGGCGCGCTGGCGGGGGTGCGGCCGCTGGTTCTCATGGCCGAGCGTCCGCCGCCGCGCCAGGCGTGGCTCGACACGCTGGTGGAAGCGCTGGTCGACGGGCCGCTGGACCGCGCCCGGCTCGGCCGCGAGGCGAACCTGGCGTTGGCGGCGGTTGCGGCACACCTGGGCCGGCCCGTGCCGCCGCCCATCGGCTGCGCCTACGTGGGCGTGCTGGCGACGCGTTTTCGGCAGGCGATCCTGGCCCCGCGGGCGCCGCGGGCCGACTGGCGCCCGTGACGGCGTCGGCGACTTGGGGCCTTTGCCGGTTGGGTGTGGCCGTTTTTTCTGGCAGTGTTGTTTGCCGTCGTAGGGGCGGCCCTATGTGGCCGCCCTGCCGTTGTCATGGCCCAGGAAACTCGTTGCGTCCTGGAGAGGCCGCGCCAAAGGCCGGGCTTGCCACGGCGTCGCC
>Ga0315279_10005729_pt1 | contig 15954 bp, 14 predicted proteins | sample YL17G06_20_MG_FD_203694 | JGI IMG/M metagenome (GOLD analysis project Ga0315279, IMG submission 203694) | Sediment microbial communities from Yellowstone Lake, YNP, Wyoming, USA - YL17G06_20 | ecosystem: Environmental > Aquatic > Freshwater > Lake > Sediment | place: USA: Wyoming | collected...
CCGCATCTTGACCGTAGGCTTCTTTGACGTCGTAGCCCTTAACGTCTCGAATGTTTTTGATTATCACCCTGATGCTTCCTCCTTTTAATAAGTTAAAATGAGGGGTGGCTTAAAACTTTAGTTTTTAGTTTTCCATTCCCCAGATGATATATAAAGACTTAAAACTAGAAAGTTTTTGTGTGTCTTTTAGCCTCGGTGAGGCCTTTTCAGTCTGTATTGCCCTTTAGATATTAAAGAGAAATAGGCAAGTCCAGTCTGAAAAATATTGAAATGAGCCCCTCTAGACTCACCGGGCGGCTTTCGCAATGGTTTCGACAGCATATAACCATAGGTATTTCGCTTTGCTTTCCATCAACGTCATTCTTTTTCATAAAATGTTTAGGACGTTAGGGCACGCGCATGCACATTTTGTTTTGTGGTTAATTTATAAAGCAAGTTATGTAGTTAGAGGTCTGGCCAGTGCTCTTTAATATACTGGGTAGCTTCGCTTATGTCAAGAGGTTGAGAGGAATTACCAGATCGAATATAGAACTCCTCTTTTTTGTCTTCGCATTTAAGATATACTGGATGAGGCGAGGGTTTGACTTGGACAATCGCAACATCGTTGTCCTCCATTTTTTCAAATCGAATGTTGATAAGTGGTCTGTTGACTTTTCCAAGGTAATTATTGATGGTGTTTGTGAAAGTTAGTTCAAATTCATCTAAGTTGTTATGAGTCTGAGCAAGGTCTTTTTCTAGACCGATTATATCTTTTTCGTCATCTATTCCAATAAGCAGAAAACCGCCGTCAGAATTCATGAAAGACGAAATCGCCCTTGCGACTGCTATTTTTGTCTCCTTAGTTGCTTGTTTCCTCCTGTAGTCCCAGATCAATGACGACTTAAACTCAACTTTATTAGTTTCTCCACCAGCTATCAAATCTATAATCGGGATGTCGCTCATTTCTTCAGGAGTCTGTGATTTTTTCGAGCTGTTCTGCATCATCTTGCTATATTGTCTGAGCAAATCACTCTCAAGTTTTTTAGCATAAGAACCATATTCACCACTAAAGACCTTATTCTTAAGAAGTTTCACTCCACCTGTGGCATATTGCTCAGCTACTGAATACACTCTCTGCTCATCCAGTAAAACGTTCAAGCTTCCTTCTTTAGAAACCGCAATTGTGCGTATAAGAGCTAGCTCCTCAGGTTTCAAGTTATCCGAGAAAAAATACCCTTCCTTACTTTTTAATTCAATCTTACTTTTTTCATAATATCCTACAGCCATCGCTGCGATGAAGATGTCTTTGTTGTCACACCCGGCAAAAGGGCTATCCTTATCTTTGAGTCGTTTCCAGTCGTCCAGATCTTTTTTGTCAACATAGAGGCGATCAACTTTTTTTCTTTCGCTCATTTTTCCAATTCCACCTCCGACAAACCTCCATAATCTTTTTCGATGAATTTTATCAGATGTGTCTTGCCGACAACTTGGGAAAGTGCATCCCTCACATCTGGCGTGTATTCTTTGTCGGTGACAAGCAATGTGACTTGTTTGCCTGGCAAGTAGTTTGGGAGGTTTACCGCTATGCTTCTTGTTGGTTCGGTCGAGATTCTTGCGAGCGGAGTGTCAATTATTATCGGGACTTCAAAACCCGAAACGCTGTTTAGTGCAGCCATAAACGACAAAGCGCACACTTGTCTCTCACCAGCAGACAGGGTTCCTAAACCTTCTCTTCCTGAAATATGAGGAACCGAAATATTATAATTATCGTCAATATTTACACCTTCATAAGTATCTTTCTTCCAGATCAGAGCTAAAAACTGCTGACTAGTTTTTCTACCGATTTCTTCCTTAACATTTCTCATTATTGAGTCTCTGACGTCTTGAGCAGCCTTTATTCCATCGTCACAGAAATCCATCAGTATTGTTAGTGAACTAGTTTTGTCTTCCTTTCTCAGCTCTCTTTTAAGTTCTGAATTGCGTGCTCTTATTATATTTCCTCTCCTTTCGATCTGTTTATTTATAATGCCAATTTCAATACCAAGCTGGGTTTTTTCTTTGGTATGTTTATCTCGCTCTTTCCCCCAGGATTTTATGTTCTCGAAATTACTTTGAGTGATTTCAGTAGATATTCTCTCTAGTTCTGCATTTTTTTCATCTTTTATACCTTGAACATATTTTAATTTCCTACCCAAATCGATAACTTCATCAGGAAAACTTGCTACTCTATCCAGCATCCCTTGAATATAGACATTACAATTAATGAGATCATTACTCATTTCAGACAATTCACTTTGTTTCAAGAAGGACTCAACTTTTTTTCTTCGGAACAACGAATATTCATCTTTGATAGTAATGTCACTGCCGCAAATACATTTTCCTTTCTTGAGCAGATTGGCAATAAAGATTGTCTTAACTGGTGGAGGTATCATTCCCGCCTCTTTCCTTCCTTCGATCAAGTTCTTGGTTTTCAACAAGGTATCATAAGCGAAAATAATTGGCATGTTTTTGTGTAACAGTTTCACTCTCGATGTTTCAATTCCCTCAATATCCTCTTGAATCCTGCTTAGATCCTTTTCCAGAGACACTCTTTGTTCTTCAATGCTTTGAATGCGCTCAAGAGAAGAGTTTCTTAGCTTTTCACTAAATTCTCGCTCTAGTCGCTCAGCTTCAGCGAATCTTGTCTGCAACTTTTCAAGTTGTGCATTATCAGATTCCAGAGATGTATTATGGACATCTATAAATTCTCTGATTTCCTGTGCTTTGGAACTCAATCCTCTCGCCATCTTCAGGAAATCAGTCTTTCTAGCGTTCAGGTGGTTTATCATTGATTCACAGAGTTCTAATTGGGATATTTTAAAGACCGCATTTTTGATGTCTTTGCCTGTATTATCTTTGAAGTAGTCGTTCATTTTTTCTCCATCAAAGAAAAAGTATTCTTCTATGGCGGGTGGGATTAGGCTGTTAACGATGTATTGAGCATCGTCTCCGTAAATCGGTCCAATCCATTCCCTTCCTGTTTCCCTCATTATACAAAAATCTTGGGGTGAAGCAATTGAAACAAAATTTCCGCTTTGTTCTTTGAAATGTCCAATGCGCGTTACGCGTAGTCTTTTGCCATCACTCTGTACGAATTGCACTTCAACCTCTATTTCAGACGTTCGCCCCTCATTCTCGCGTAAGGCTGCGGTATTCACAATTGGCAAACCTTTGTATTTTTTATCAATATGCAGTTCGATACCAAATAGGCACCAAGTTACTGCATTTAGGATGTTAGTCTTGCCGGCTCCAGTTACACCTTGAATTATTGTGAAATTCTTTTTTGGAGAACGAGCGAATTCTATTCTTGCATCACGATATTGACGAAAATTTTTCATGCGTAAGTAGTCGATATCCATTATTTATCCTCCTGATACCCATGTCTCTCAGCAAGTTTTTTGATGATTCTGTCGTAGTCTTCTGAGTACCTGGGTTTTTTGTCTTCAGCATTTCTAGCTTCGATCGTTAAAAGTGCATTAAGCAACTCTTTTAGTTCTGGAGTAAAATCTCCCTTTTCAATTGTTTCCAAAATTTTTCTATTTACAGCTGACATATCTATGCCTCATTATAACCCATACATGACTTCAATATCTTGCATTATTTTCATGCATTCTCCTGCGTTCTGAGAAGAGCTTGCGAAATCTCTATACCTTAGTAACTCCTTAGAGATGATCTTTTTTTCTATATCTCGCAGCTCTCTCGGTGTGTCTGGTCGCATCATAGGTTCAACAATAATGTCATGAATAACCGCAGATGTCTTTCCTGGGAACTTTCTCAACACTCTACCTCTTCTTTGGATGTATTCTCTTGGGTTTCCTGAATTGTCTAGCATCATAGCAATACGAGCTGGTGGGACATCAACGCCTTCATCAAGACATCTCATAGAAACAAGAGCTTGATATTTACCTTCAGAGAATTTCTGTATAAGGAAGTCTCTCTCAGAAATTCTACCATATCTCGCTTTCGGCTTAGTTCCTTCTCTTTGTGTAAATTTATGTTGTATGATATTATTTTTATTCAAAATATCTTGTACTATGCGTATTTGTTGCGGTGAACAATAAATCAGACAATACTTCAGTTCTTTAAATTCATCTAGGATTTTTTGAAATATAACTAGTTTATTTACAGCATTCCTGATTATTTTCTGTCTTTTTATGCAAAGTAGTGTATATATTTCATCCTTTTTTTCGTCATCTTTAGACGCGTAGTATACTCTAGATAACTTATGGGTTTGTGATTCATATCGTGCCATTTCTTCTGGTGTTAAATAAGTGAAGTGAGGTTTGTAGACATATGGAGTTAAATAACATGCATCGATTGCATCTTTTAGTGAAAAACTAAAGACAACATCTTTGAAATAATTGAAAATCTTATCAGTTCCCGCTAAATCGAACCATCTCTTTGGCGTAGCACTTAATCCGAGCTTGTAATCATATTCTTCTATTAATCCTCTTCTTCTTTCAGGAGCACCTATACTATGAACCTCATCAATAATCAATAAGAATTTTATTTTTGATGAACGCTTTTTGCTCTCCTTTACTATTTCTATAAAGTCGCTCGTAGCGAATGTGTTATGGGTTGTGAGTATCACTAGTCTTTCGCTGATGCCATTTTCGACGTCCATTATATTGTCAACAAGGCTATCTTTCCATCTATTATGGCTACTGTCAGCAATAATCTTATCACAATAAATACCAAACTTATCGAATTCCCTAATCCATTGCTCACTCAAATGGATGAAAGGACTGCTTATCACTGTGACCAGACTCTTCCTGGTTTCGAAGATTTTCTTAAGACACCCCAAAGCAGTGATGGTTTTGCCTGCTCCTGTCGCCATTTCGAAAATGCCTTCTTGTCCATTTGCAAACCAGCTTTCGATAGCCTTTCTTTGATAGTCGCGAAGTTCTGTAGAGATTTGTCCAAAACCTTCGATCCATTTATCAAGCCCTAACTCTTCAATATTTTTTGGAGCAATCTCGATTAGGCTTTTTTCTATTGCTTCTGGCATGTCAATGGTCTTTGTTCTTCTTGCGCGCCCTTCCCAGAATTTGTTAAATTTTGAAAAGTCAGATTCGAAATATCCTTTTTCAACTTCCTCCCAATTTCTAAAAACTTTAAACTCTTCTATATTGCCTTGCCATCCTCGGGCACTCTCATTATCTGAACCACTAAAAGATATTCTATTGCCATCAAGATCCTCAAGGACACCAACTTTCTGATGGAATATTCCATGTTTTTCCAAGGTTTTTGAATCAAGTGGAATTCCATCATCTGAGTAGACGATGGCGATTTTTATCTTAAGTCTCTTATTGGCGACCATCCATGCCAAGGCTCGAACATGATCCTCTATAAATTTGTCTTCAAGATGGTCAAGATCATTTAACATCTTGTCATTTATTATAGTTTCTGGGTTTGTATAAGCCTCTTTGATGGCTTCGATATCTTCTTTCTCAAATTTGGCGCCTGTTATTAATTTCATTATTCGTACGTGTTTAGCTCTTTATATATGAACTGTCGAATCTTCCCGAAGCTTACATCTAACCCCCTAACGAAAACCTTAAATGGATAGTATAAACATGTTTATACGATACATTTGGAGGAGCTCCAACTAACCGAGAAAAAACTCGTCCTCACAGTCGACATCGAGGACATAATACGCAGAAAAGCCACCCCCACCGGCAACGGCGCCCACGTAACCTGCCCGAAGGAATACGTCGGACGAACAATCTACCTCGTAGTCTGCAGGGAATGACCTGCCAGGACTGCGCCCGGCTCCAGGAGGAGAACAAGAGACTCGCAGCGGAGAACGCCGATCTCAGGAGGCGCCTCGCAGCCTACGAGAACCCCCACACCCCACCATCCCGCAGGATGATCCCATCCAGGATCCGCAGAGCCGGCGCGAGGCGCTACCCGGGGAGACCCCGAGGCCACCCCGGCTCCACGAGGCGCAGGCCAAAGCCAGACGCGGTGAAGGCGCCGGAGAGGAAGGAGAGGTGCGACTGCTGCGGGGCCACCCTCGGCGAGCCGAGCTATGTGGGCCACCGCCATGTTGAGGAGATCGGTAACCCATCCCCGAGGCAGGTGGTCGACTACCTATCCTACGAGTACGAGTGCAGTGAGTGCGGATCACGCACCTCGGCTAGGCACCCGGACTGCCCGCCCACGGGGTGGCTCGGCAAGAACGCCCTGGTCCAGGCGACGCTGATGAGGTATCAGGAGAGGCTCCCCGTCAGGAAGGTCACGGAGGCCCTCGAGAGGACCTACGGATTGTCGGTGACGCCGGCGACGGTGCTCGACGTCACCAACAGGGTAGCCGGCTGGCTCCGGCCCGAGTACGATGGGATCCTCGGGAGGATACGGGCCTCTGAGGTGGTCTACGTGGATGAGACGGGTGTCCGCGTGGACGGTGTCCGGGGCTGGATCTGGGTCTTCACCACCCGGCGGGAGACTCTGTTCGTGATCCGCAGGAGCAGAGGCAAGAAGGTTCTGAAGGAGGTCCTCGGAGGCGACTATAAGGGCGTAGTCGTATGCGACGGGTGGAGGAGCTACCCGAACTACACGAGCCGGATCCAACGGTGCTGGGCTCACCTCCTCAGGGAGGCCAGGTACCTCGCGGAGCACGTGGAGGAAGCAAAACTCCTCTCGGAGGGGCTCCACGCGCTCTACAGGCGCCTAAATGAGCCTGAAGACAAGCCTCCGCCCAAGGAGGCTGAGGGGCTGGCGGAGGAGGCGAGGGCCGAGATGCTGCGCCTGGCGGGGAGGCCCTGCGAATCCGAGGAGGTGAGGAGGTTCGCGGGGAAGGTGCTGGGCGGGTTGGATCACTGGTTTACCTTCCTCGGGGTGCCGGGGTGTGAGGCGACGAATAATCGTGCGGAGAGGGCGCTGAGGGAGTTGGTGGTTCAGAGGAAGATCATGGGCTGCTTCAGGAACGGGAAGGGGACGATGATCTGTGAGGCGGTGATGTCGGTGCTGTCGACTTGGGGGCAGCAGGGCCGCGACCTACCCCAGGCCCTTGGAGAGGCATTAACCAGAGAATGGACCAAGAGCTAAACACGTACCATTATTCCCCCATTGTGGATTAGCCCCAAGATACCTTTAGCAGATAAAGCGAAGGTTGTTGAAGAAAAAAAACCTGTCAGTCTTAGATATTTAATAGAAGCAGATAAGGCTGGAATGTAGAAATCTACAAGAATGTTATCAGTATCTGAATCATAGGACTTTTTAAAACCCAGTTCCTTAAGACCCATCTCACATCACAGGGAGATATGTACTATGCGAAATGTCAAACTGGCATAGCACATAACCAAATATTTCTTATGTTTTACTCCATCTTAAAATTTATGCGCGCGAAATCCATTTCTCGCTCAGAAACATCAAAAAGGTCATTGAGATGTGAATGCTATGGTCCGTCGCGCGCGCGAAAAACCCAGAATAGGGCTAGCCCAGAGCTTTGGAACGAGCCTTACTCACGCTGGTTGGAGCGAAGAGATTTTTAAATAAAAGATCTTAGGTATACTTACTGGACCTTATAATGAACTGCATTTGCTGTGGTCTATCAATTTCCGATGTGTATCACGTTACACAATTAGGCAACGTTTGCTCTCGATGTTGGGATGACCCAAATTTATTTTTCTCAGAAAAGGTAAAGGAATCGGGAACTCTCCAACTTTTAACAAAAATTCTCTTGCCTGAAAAATTAAATGAAAAAATAAAAATTCCTGTAGTTAAATTAACCCAAAAAAACGTTACTTTATATTCAGGAAAACTTAAAGCTGTGGATTTATTAAAATTATATGCCGTACTAGGTTTTGAAGAAGAGAATCTTAGTGGTTATCAAAGAGAGATATATGAAGACCAAGTAAATGAATTGGCAAATTATATTCTCGATTGCCCTATCGCTCTGATGCCAGGTCTCTTTTTGAGTTTGAGAGATAGTATTTCATACAAGGGAATTGAAAATGATACTATCGATTCAGATATTGGAATTCTTGAAATCCCAATAAAGAAAGGAGCCTTATGGATAATTGATGGTCAACATAGAATAGGCGGTTTTGAAAAAATACTCTCAAAATTTGGTCAAATAGAAAAAAATGGTTTTTCAAATGAATCCTTTTTAAAATTATTAAATTATGATATCCCCGTTACATTTGTTGATTCTAAAACTGCAATAAACTCTTTAAAAACTATTGACGGGATAAACCTTAATGCTATCGATATAGAACGAGTAGCCTTTTTCATAATTAATAAAACACAGAGGAGACTAAGTCCCTCTTTAGAAGACGCTCTTCAATATTGTATTACTCGTGTGGGAATTAAAGGAATTCCAGCAATTGATAGGGAAAAATGGAGAGCCGAAGCTGCGGCAATGGGCATTAATCTTAATGCATTGGAGAATTCACCATTATATGAAAAAATAAATGTAAGTGGACAGAGAGGATTAGAAAGACCAATTCAATTAAATTCCTTTATTTCGTCGTTAAGGCCATTATATATGGATAGAAATTTTAACACTCTCTCTTTTATAGAGAAAAATAATTTACTATTAAATTACTGGAATATAATAAAATTAAATAACATCAAAGCCTTTTCAAAAGATAGTTATAGAAATTACTTATTACTAAAAACAATCGGTTTTTACTCTATGAGTCTTATTCTATTAGATTACATCAAATTATGTATAGAAAAGAATATAAATTTTATAGACGAAATTAATATAGAGAACTACATTAAACATATAAAAGGATTTGATTGGTCAAAGCAGTCATCACCACTTGCTGGTTTTGGAGGAGCTAAAGGCGTAATCGAAGCAAGGAAAATACTACTCGATTATATTTCAAAAAATTCGTCGATTGAATAGTGATATTTTATGACTGAACATATTTTATTAATAGAACCCAACTACTACTCACAGTTTCCACCTTTAGGTTTATTAAAATTATCATCTTTAGAAAAGTTAAAAGGTAATACTACAGAATTAATAAGAAAAAATATCGCGTCGAAAAAACGACCTGATAAAATTTATGTTACTAGTTTATTTACATGGGCCTGGCGACCTGTCTGGCAATCGGTAAGAAACCTCAAAGCTTGGTATCCAGATGTTGAAATTACACTTGGTGGCCTTTATGCATCTTTAATGCCAGACCATGCACGATTATCCGGTGCGGATAAAATATTTATAGGCTTACATGAAGAGGCCGAAAACGTAATACCTGATTATAGTTTAGTTCCAGAATGGGATGGAAGTATATTTTTCGCTTCTCGCGGATGTAATAACAACTGTCTTAATTGTGTTGTTCCTAGACTAGAAGGTAGAATATGTCATGAACATAAGAGTATTCAAAATTTAATTTGGAAAGGTCACACAAAACTAATATTTTTTGATAATAACATTTTAGCAATGAAATATTGGAAAGAAATTTTCAATGAAATTATTTCGTTAGGTATGGAGGTAGATTTTAATCAAGGATTGGAGGCAAGGTTAATCTCCGAAGATGCTGCAACGTTAATATCAAAAATGAACATACCCCGAGTTCGCCTAGCTTATGATAATTCAGCTCAAAAAGAGTTTGTTAAAAACGCAATTAATTTACTAGGTAAAAAAGGTATTCACAAACGACAAATTCTTATTTATACTATGTTCAATTTTACTGAAAGTCCCGATGACTTCCTTGATAGAGTGCGAGATATTCTTGAATGGGGTGCGGCTTGTTATCCGATGAGATTCCAGCCTGTAAATACATTGAAAAAAGATAGTTATGTCGCCTCCAATTGGACACAAGAACAATTAAATATGGTTGCAGCTGCAAGGAGAGTAATTGGATATGGCGGAGCATTTCCTCCATATGAGGGATTAAAGAAAAAATTTCTAAAAGCCCATTCATTTGACGAAGCTTTTGAACTATATCCTATAAAAACAGAGATCCCGAAAAAAAGGCTACTAAAAAAATAGAAGAATTTACTTAATACACTTATGCGCGCGCTTCTTTTCTCTGATTTTGGTTTATTTAGTTTTGTTTTATTTTGCTCCGTATTGTTTTTTTGTTCAGAAGTTGATTTTTGTTTTTTAAGTCTCTGTCGAATTTGGGTGATAAACCATGGCCACAATGGTAGACTAATTATGATTGGTATTAACCATACTAATAATGTTACATAATCTAACTGCTCACCATATTCAAATTCAATATGTGTCAAAGTATTATTTTCGGCTGTGAAAATCGGCGTGCTCCAGGTCAAAACAAAAAAATCACACACAAACAAAACCTCTAATAATGTTGGAAGGAATATTATAAAATTGTGAATCTAATGCCCCGTTTAAGAATACCTCTTAGAATAATTCCCGCACCACAACCTGATACTAGAGTCGTTTTTGAAATTAGGGGTTTATTCCCTGCATTAAAAGGACAAGGTGAAACAGATTTAATATGTGGTGAATGTGGACAGGTGTTGATAGAGGGTGTTGGAAGCGATGCCGTCATCAAAAACGTCGTTTTAAAATGCCCTAATTGCGGAAAATACAATGAGATACCAATATTAAGCTTTGCAGAGATCAAAAAGAAGATTGCATTTCACCTGAAAACAGCTCTTGTTGTAGAAGATTTTAAGATAACATATGCTAAGTTAGTGGGAGACATATGGAATGTCAATATAGAATATTACGAGAAGATAAGCGGAGTTGACTTTCCAAAATCAGCATTGTTCACTTTGGATGCAATTACAGGAGAAGTAAAGGAATTCAAGAGAGACTATACTTGGAGATTCTGATTCCTTGGGTTCAATTAAAGAAGAAGTAAAAATCGTTGGCACTTTAAAAACAAAAAGTATTAAAGCGTTATTTGATACTGGTGCATACCGTAATTATATAAAAAGAGAACTTTCTGATGGAGATACGGTTGAATCAATTGGATATAATACTTATGAAGGCGAACAAAGGGTAATTCTTGCAGATATGAGCGAGTCAAAAGGTGAAAAAATCAAGTTCAAAGAATTACGAATTAAAAGTCTAAGCGAAAAAGAACCCGAGTTCATAATAATGGACAATCTTCTAGAAGATGTTATTATTGGTGTCTATTTGATGCAGAAACTTTACATAAGTCCTGACCCATCGATTGAAAAAATAACGATACGCAAATAGAATTATCTAAGTTTATGAAGTAATTTTCAGTTTCCATGTTTCCTTTTCATTTCGCGCGCGCGGAGAATACGACTACTCCTGTTACATAGGAAAAGAGTATAATGAAGACAAATAAACAAAGACAATACCAATAGAAAATAAAGCAAATCAATAGCAAAGACTAAGCTAGAAGCAAAGAGAAGAGAATAAAAGAGCTTCAAAAATTCTAAAAGAGACCCCCATAGCAAAAAGATAAATTTTAACCCCAAAGTAAAAGGACAACGACTTGGATTCTCCTATTGAAAAAGCGCGCACACCTGCTTCGTCTCCTCTGAGAAGTCTCCCATCAGGGCTTCCAGAGCTGTCTCTGCTATGAACCTTTTAAAACCCGACTCACCCATTTTAGACGAATATATCCCCCTATAGCCACCTTTCCCAGTAGTCTCCCTCTTACTCAGCACGCCCATCTCAACCATATCTTCAAGGAAGTAGATTATTGAAGCCCGCGAAATACTTCCAGGTCTTAACCGCTGGTTGACCCGATCACATACAAGCTTACTCGTGTACTCTTTCTGCGGGTCATCCCAAAATACCTTCAGAGCTTCCTCCTCGTATTCCTTTAGAACCATTCTCAAGCCCTGCTGGGAGGTGTCGATTTCGAGTTTAACTGTCATAGTCATCCTTAACGCTTGTTTTACTTTAAATCACTTGCGAATCTATGGCATTTTAAACGGTAAAAAAAAAATATACGCATGTTCTAGTAGATTTGAGTTCACTTCCTCTCCAGATACGTGTTGTTGCTTACTACCGAAACCTCAACTTTATTGGATAAATCCCTAGCATCTATCCTCTTCTTAAGCTGAAGCCTAAGATAGTTAGCATTCTTACCCACAGCCTCAACCTTCACAAGGTTATGCGGTCCATTTAGGAAGCTGTCGATTAGAGGGTCATACTTGCTGCCCTTACGGTACCTTCTTCTGGGCTTCTTCTCCACTGGCTCAAGCTCAAAATTCAAGTCACTCAATTTAGCTCCAGTTGAAGTTGTTTAAAGAGAATTTATAATTTTAGTTGCTATAAGGGGAGCTTTTTTTATCTTATAGAGCGCGCGTGTCAAGGCGAAGCTTGAGCCATATCTCAGTTTTCTTCATAGTAACCAGATGGGGAAAATTAGTCTTGTTTGTGATTTTTAGGAGCTTTACAGGTATCTTATCGACTACTTCTTGATAGGATACTGTAAGAGGATCAGTAAGAGGGGCTTCATTACTAAAACAGAGGTTGCGAGTAGGCGGAAGAGGAGGAAGAGGGAGTACCTCAACAAGCCAAAGACGGGCGAGATCCTCGGGGAGCTTAATAGGTTCTTTGAGTCGAGGGTCGAGATGAAGCGTGCGCGCGCGATGTTCTTCATGATGTTCAAAAAGGTCAGCCTCTAAGAATTGCGAGTGTAAAAAAAAGCGCAGCGACTGAGTAGCTGCAACGCGCGCTATGCCATGTAGGTTACTATCATGTATTCGATGCCTTTCATTTTGATGTCGTGATAGGTGCTTATAGCGCGCTCTATTATGGTGCCCCTTGAATTCTTTTCTGTACCGCCTTCCAGGATTTTGTGGTCAGGAAGCTTTCTTCCATGTTGCGAACCATACGCTCGAACTTGCGCATGGGTACAGAAAACGAAAGTGTGTTCTCTGGAACATAGGGGCGCGCTGAAGGGTCAAACAATCCTATGACAGCTCTTGGACGGGCAGAGTCTTTCTCAAGAAAGGGATACGTTACGATTGAGAAACACCCTGGCCCCCACGGAGTGAAAACACCGTTGGGTTCCGCCTCTTCAAAATTTGCCAATAAGAAGAGGCCTGAAAGGACATCGGGGCACGCGAAAAAGATTACGACTTCAGGTTCATCCGACTCGTTCAATGAGTCCCACCTCTTGAACACTATGAACCTTGCTGGAGCCTTGAACGACGGATAAAGCTTGATCGCCTCGGCAGCAATCTCAGGCGTCTTCAGGTAACGCTCACCTTCAATTTTTCCAGGAATTCCGTAGGAGGCGAAGTATTTATCGTCAGGTTCTTCTATATATTCACGAAAACCCGGAGATATTTGTCTGCCAGGACAGCCCCCCGACTCTGCATCAAAACATAAAGCTCTCCCCTTCCTTACAAGTGAAAGCGCTGCGAAGAGGCATCCGCGAATTGTATCGGGCTTCACGAGTTCCGCATGTCCTTCTTCATTTGTGTAGTAGAAGGCGATAGGAAGTTCCGCTTCACCGAAAAATCTCTTCCAGAGAACAATAAAATCCTCTTTAAACTTGATGTCCAATAACAACTCCTCTTTGTTGCTTCAATAAAACTCAGGACTAAAATAGCTTTCTGGTCGGGGGCTTTTCCTGTTCTACCTTAAGAATGCGCGCGCATAGATTTAGACTTAAACTGTTCATTGTTCCGCTAGGGCGTATGCGCTGCAATTGAGCATATTCTAAAGCTAGTAAGTAACTCATTTAAATAAAACAACTGTGAAGGAGAGTTGGGGAATCTACTTATGGTTTTAGATTTTGTTTTAGAGACATTAGCAACAATTACTGGAGTCGTTAGTTCTTTCGCAATGCTCCCTCAAATATATAGGATATTTAAAAGAAAAAGTGCTAAGGATATTTCAATCTGGACCTATTTGTATATGCTTGTGGCAGGCGTAATCTGGATTCTATATGGTCTCAATATACAGAGCTTTCCCATTTGGGTCAGCAATCTGATAGGTAGTTTCGCAATGATAGGTGTTATTGTTGGTTGGTTCTTGTATGGTAGGTAATCAGTTTGGGTTTTGGGTTTTGGGGATAGAATTTCTATCTTTCAGATAAGCGTTATTCTAGTGTCGTCTGTGTATGCTTCCATACTTTGGGTTTGGGGTAAAGTTTTATCCAACCAACCAACCAACCAAAACCAAAGTATGGTGGGGCTACCCGTCTGATCGATCGATACGAAAGATTTATCAGTTGAAAGTTCGGTTGTCTCCATGGGTAGTTCTTCATGGCTTTGATGGAATATTGCATTCCCAAGATGGTGGGTCGGGACATGGAATTAGCTCAACTGAAAGAGTTCTTGCATGCCGCAATCAATGGGAATGGTAACACTGTGTTAGTGTCCGGAGAGGCTGGAATAGGAAAGACTAGGCTAGTTAAAGAGCTTGAAGCTTATGCGGAGCCGTTGAATGTTAAGGTTCTGGAATGCCGTTGTTTATACGAGTCCTCAACTCCTTTTTTACCTTTTAGAGAAGCGTTAAGGAGTGTTTTTCAGGTTTCGAAGAGTGATACTCTTCAGCTACAAAAAAGAAAAATCAGTAAATTAGTCAAGGAGTCTGCCCCTGAATTTGTCCATGCGATTCCGATTGCAGGCAACCTTATAGCTGGTTTAGCTGTTGCTTATCGCACCTACAGGGATGAGAAAGACAAGGAAAAACGAACTGAGTTGGGAGGGCTCTTTGAGAGAGATGAAGGACTTGAAGTCATATCCAGTCTGTTGGTTGCTATTTCGAAAAAGCAGCCTTTGTTACTCTTTATCGACGATTTGCATTCAGCCGACACGCCTTCACTGTCGTTGCTATATTATCTGGCGAGGAATGTTCAGAACTCAAAGATTCTTATTGTTGGAACGTATCGTCCAGAAGAGGTAACTAGAACCCATGAGGGAATTGTGCACCCACTCCTTGATATTATGCAGAGGATGAGCAGAGAGGACCTGTTCCGCAAGATGGAACTGAAGAGACTGAGCCAAGTTAACTGCTTTGATCTTATCCAGTCAATGTTAGGTATCGATCTCGACGACCTGGTAAAACTGGTTTATGAAGAAACCGAGGGAAATCCATTTTTCGCCATTGAAACGATTAGGTTGTTGATGCAGCAGAAGGTGTTGATCAAAGAAGATGCCGTATGGAGACTTTCTAGGAAGATTGAAGGGGTTGAAATTCCCCTAAGAGTATACGATGTTGTTGTTCACAGGATCAATGCCCTAAAGGATGAAGAGAGAGAAATTCTAGATTGTGCCTCAGTGATGGGAGAAGCATTTTTCTCCGGCGTGATCGAAAACGTTTCAGGTCTAAGTCGAATTAGGTTGTTGAAAAACTTGAATAGTATTGAAGGGCGGTATCATCTAATACATTCTTTCGAGGATGGGTTTCGATTTGATCACTCAAAGATTAGGGAAGTGTTGTATAATGAAATTGCGCCGGAGCTGAGAAAGGAATATCATTCAATGGTAGCAAAGTATCTAGAAGAGGCAAAGAAGGATCGTTTAGAAGAAGTTGTAACTGAACTAGCGTATCACTATTATCGATCTGGAAACGCTCAGAAAGGTATTCCATATCTCCTTAGGGCAGGCGAGGACGCGAGGGAGAAATGGGCCGTTTTTGAAGCGGTGAAGTTCTTTTCTCAGGCGCTAGAGATGATGGGGAACGATGAAAGATGGAGCGAGGATAGGACAAGGACTCTGGAAGCACTGGGCGACGTTTATGCGTTTACTGCTCAACATGAAAACGCGAATGAATTCTATGAAAAAGGGATGGCCAGCACAAAAGATGATGCAGCAACAGAGAGAATGCGCAGGAAAACACGCAGGAAAATGATTCTGGACAAGAATGGGGTGAAACTTGCCTATTACGTGTACGGCGAAGGGCAGCCGACTTTAATCTTCTTGGTTGCGTGGATCTGGACTGCCGAGTTTTGGCTACCCCAAGTGAATTATTTTTCCCAGAACTTCAAGATGGTTACCATCGATATGAGAGGAACAGGCGAGTCAGACAAACCAGCAGGTGATTACAACCTTGATTTATATGCAGAC
>Ga0315279_10005730_pt1 | contig 15954 bp, 19 predicted proteins | sample YL17G06_20_MG_FD_203694 | JGI IMG/M metagenome (GOLD analysis project Ga0315279, IMG submission 203694) | Sediment microbial communities from Yellowstone Lake, YNP, Wyoming, USA - YL17G06_20 | ecosystem: Environmental > Aquatic > Freshwater > Lake > Sediment | place: USA: Wyoming | collected...
GACAGGAACCACTTAAAGGAAAAAGGAGAAACGCCATGCCACCATAAAAGAACCAAACCGCCAGAAGTGTCCAAGAATAAACCGGCAAATCTGTCTACAATCAAACCGGCGTTGACATCTCCCCGCTTTTACGATGCCGCCTCGTGTGCGAGCTGTAACCTTGGTATGCATACCCACAGCGAGAACACCTCATCAGTCCTGTCAGGAGATAGGGCGAGTTCTTCACATGTCCAACGCGAAGCACTCCACCTGGACAGTGTTTTACAGCACGCTCTTTCAAGAGGCGTTGCGCCGCTTCAAACGTCTCTCTGTCTATCAGGGGCTCATGCGCGCCGGGCACAACGATCCAATCTCGCTCGGAGCTGACATGAGTCTTCGCAAACTCGCTCCTGGGTCGCTCCGTTGTCCTACCGGCCTCCACCCGGTGGAACTTACCCTTAGCCCTCCTGTTCCACACCATCGCCCCTGTATAGATAGGGTTTCTCAAAATGGACCACAGGGTACCGATAGACCAGGAGCCACCTCCGCTCTTGGACCCACTTCTAGCCCTCGGTGACGGTATGCCCTTTCCGTTCAGGCTCTCCGCAATCGCATTTAGACCCTTTCCCTCGCGCACGTACATGTTGAAGATGCGCCTCACAAGCTCAACCCGCTCCAGACTGCTCGGGACAAGCCTCGCCTTGTCCCTGTCAGAGGCTGCCACGCGCTCCCTCCGAACAACTACCCGGAGAAGCTTCCCCTCGGTGTCATAGACCTCCTTTCTCCCGTCACTCAGGAAACGAACTCTCGTAAGGGCGATCCCATCATTGCTCTCATACTGGATGTCATATCCAAAAGGAGGCACACCACCAAGCCAGAAACCCCGCTCTGCTGACGTGAGAAGCCCCCTGAATGTCACCTTCGATAACTCCTTCGCTTCCTGCCTTGCCAGCCACTGCTTCGTAGAGCACACAAGATCGTCCGTGTCATTGCCCGCGAAGTTCTCGCTCACGTAGATAACCTCGATACCGCGCTGCCTCAGGAGGTGCCGGTGGTACCCGGCCTCATCGTTGTCACCGCGGCTGAAGCGTTTCACGTCATAGACAAGGATGTATCTGAAAGCACAACCGGGTTGCTCCGAGTCGGCAAACATCTGCTCGAAGCCCCTCCTGCCATTAGTGCTCGTGCCGCTGACAGCATCGTCCTGGTAGACACGCACTATCTCAAGGTCGTGTTCAGCGGCGTACTTGCGAATTGCTTTCTCCTGATCAGGGAGAGACTGCTCCTGCCTGTCTGTGGAGCGTCTCAGGTATGCGACGGCCGGCTTCATCTGCTTACACTTACCATCCTAATCCCTGTAATTCATTGTCACTAGGTCCGTTACCCAATGTTACCTCTGCCCCAAACCATAGCAAGTGGAATCTCACGCCACAGGCCACTTTAACCCTTTGAAACATCGAGAGTTACCCCATTGGCAGAGGGCCCTTGAGCCACCTTTCGATTCTCCCTTGCCCTTCTCACTGCCCAGCGGGCTAGAAGCTGAAAAGCGCGGTCCACGGCAGCTGGCGGCATAGGAGCTTCAGCTGTTCTGTCCTCCAACACCAGGCGTTCTCTTTTCACCTGACCTGCCAGTGACTCCTGATTGTGCCCCGAGCACATATCAACGCCGATATCCCGGCCTATTTCTTGGCGTGTTACTGCAAGCGGAAGTTCGGCAAGCAAATCCAATGCTAGGTGTTGCGATGGGGGAAAGGCGGGCTTCGGAACGTTGAGAGGCGTAACGGGTCTAACCAACTTATCGCCAGCCGAGCGCGAGGAGTTGATACTGCCTTGCGTCTCTGATGAGCAGACCATGTCTTTTGAAAGCAATTTTCTATTCGCGTTCTTGCCGGTCAACAAAAAAAGGAGACCTCGCCAAAGCTCCCCAAAAAAAGAAGTCTCCCTGTCACATTAATGATATATCAAGATTGCAATTTTGTCAAGGGGCTTTATTCCCCAGTGGGCAACTTATTTTCTCGTCTCCACTATCGCTACCAGCGTTTCCACCTTTCCCGGCTCTGCGTCTTTGTGCTCGCAGTGGCCAATCTCGACGGGCTTCCACTCAATTGGCGCTGGCAACCCGTGAGCCATGAGTAGTCTCCGGTCTAGCCTTGACTGTGAGAGAGGCAATCTGCGGTTCTCAAAGCCAGCCGCAGCAACTTCGAAGTCTTGCACTAACGGGGCGATAAAATGCGTGAACTCGCCTGTCTTCACAGTCGCTCGGCGCGGACGCAGGAAAGATTGATATGAGGCTTGCGTGGGGTTTTACCTAATAGGGACGGGCCCTAGGTGCCCTTGAATGACCTAAATTCGTTGTACTCGGCTTCCGAACTAGAATTTGAACAAATTCTCCTTCAGAGCGATGGTGACAACATTGCCTACATACATCACCTGCCGCGTAGCATCTACAAGGTAACTAAGGAACTGATTCCTTACAAGCATGCCCTCATGGGGCAGCAGTTGTTTCAGTCTAGATAACTTCTCGTGATCGCCGTGGAAGTAGTAACCGTTAATCCAGAGGTCTGTCACAGACTCTGGCGTTAACTCTTGCTTGTTGATTACAAGCTTTATGCCACTGCTTCTCTGTGCTTGCCTCCAGGCTTCCCGTGATTCGACCAAATAGCCCTTCAATTCGTCGCTTGCAAGATGTCGCTGACAGAGGGTATAAGTCCTGTTCAAGAACACAGGCTCGCCCTCTGAAATGAACTGCCGGAACGTGAGCAGAAAGGACCGAAGATCTTCTTCGTCGGGCTCTCTTGATTGGAATCGCAAACCCTTCATTCTATCCCAACTGATGGTTATCCCAGGATTGAATCCCTTTTTGATAAGACGAGTATTGCGCAGTTGTTCGACTCTCGCGCTGAACATCTCAAGCTGTTCGTGAATATTCATCTTGGCATCGTAGACCTACAACGCTCGGTCACGCGAAACGTTGTAGCTCCCCCGGTCTCTTCACCTATCCTTTAAGGAGTTCCCTGAGGGCAGCGTAGCCAGGCAGACTCTTCAAATCCACCCGCCAGGGTTCAAGATCATTCCAGGAGTAGGAGAGCTTCTTGTCCTTCCCCAGGCGCAGAATCGGACGTAGTTTGCTAACCGGAATGCTGTATAGATCCCGGAGTGTGAGAAAGCCAGTAAGAATTACAACTACCAGCCGATCAAAATGCTCCAGGTCAGACTCAAGATAATTCCATTTGTTTTGGGGATCGTAGGTCTGCGTCTTCACCTGCAATCGCTCTCCAGTTGTTGGCAGACGCAGATCCCAACCCTCCTGATCCCGCCTGGTCGCGCGTTCAGCCTCGTAAAGCTGCTCAACATACCACTCCCCTAGATCGCCAGTCAGACGCCACGATCTAATCACGCCAGCTGTCCGGAGGGTTTCGATTGCTGAAGCTAAGAGTTTCACAGCTTCTATTGCATTGGGGATTGGAGATTCAGGCATTGGACGCACCTTGCCGAAGTTCGCTGACTCTCACTCAATCGGCCACTTCGGAATCAGCTCGTCAATCTCCTTCATCTTTCGGGAAACCCTGTGTCAAATCGCAGCTCTCGATTCTCAGCCGTCTTGCCTTTCGCCCTCGGTGCCTTCTTGAATGTCGCGCCCACCTGCCTGATTGGGGGCATCTCTACCTTCTTTCCTGAGAGGAGATCAGCCACTGTGAGAAGCTGAATCTTCGGATATTTCCGGCCCCACGTCTTCGACTCAAAAAATCCTGCGGTGACGGCTTCAGTCTTCATCGGTCCGGTAGGGTCTTCCATGGAAATCAGGACACCTATCGCTGCCTTTTCGCGGTCCACCACGCCGCGCAAGTCGCGGACGTGATTGGCAGTGACGTGCCCGGCCTTCACAGACAGGATGACCGTTTCAAACTTCCCGGCACTGTCACCCAGAAAAACGATCTTGCCGTCAATGCCCTTGTCAGCCCCCTTCTTCTGCTCCACCGGACGGGCACCGACAAGACCAAGCGCCCACCACTGGAATTGATATGGGTCCGAAGCAGCTAATGCTACTGCGTCCGGCACGCTGACCGGTTCACCGACAACATGGTACTGAACTCCATCGCCGAATGCGTCCCGTAGTCGAACCTTGATTAGGTTGATCGCCAAGTGCGTGATGTCGATCCCGATCCACCGGCGCTTGAACTTCTGCGCCGCCACTATGGTCGTCCCACAACCGCAGAATGGGTCGAGCACCAGGTCACCCTCGTTGCTACTGGCCATGATGATCCTTTCAAGCAACGCTTCCGGCTTCTGAGTAGGATAGCCGAGTCGCTCGGCTGCCACTGCCCCCACGGCAGGGATGTCCGTTATCACGCTCTTGATAGGTGTTCCCTTCTGCTCCGCCAGATAACGCTTCAGGTATGGGCGACCAGTCTTGCTCCATACGATGCGTCCTTCTTTCTCGCGTGCTTCTAGTTTCTCGCGAACGACGCGCCATCCCCACGCTGGTTTGTAGCCCTTGTATTCGTATGATAGGTTGGGTCTTGGCCCCATGGTTGCGGAGCGAATTATATGATCGAGACGATATACGCCTCGGTCATCCCGATGCCTGTAAAACTGGGCAACGTATTCGGGGTCGTGCCCGAGGAAAATCGGGTTCCAGAGGTATTTGTCTGTCTTCGAGTAGTAAAGAATCACGTCGTGGACAGCACCCCATTTCTTGCTGTCGTTGTGACTGCTCGTCCGTTGCCAGATGACTTCGTTACGGAGGTGTTCCGGCCGGAAAATCGCATCCATCAGCATTTTCAGATAATGGCTAGCCGCTGGGTCACAGTGGAGGTAGATGCTACCCGTGGACTTCATCACGCGGCGCAATTCCACAAGACGCGGGCACATCATCACCAGATAAGCCAGCATGTCACATGGTCCGAGAAAAGTGCGGAAGGCTTGCATAACATCAGCGGCGCGTCCGCCTGCCGTGACGAGTTCTGCAAAGATGGCCTCGTCCTCTTGGTCCCATGTCCAGGTATCCTCAAAGGCGCGGATCTGCGACGCGGCGCGGGTGCCATCCTTTTCCTGAAACAGAACGTTGTAGTTCTGGTTGCTCTTGAAAGGCGGGTCCAGATAGACAAGGTCAACCGACTCGTCTTTGAGGTATCGCCTCAGAATGTCCAGGTTATCGCCGTAGTAGAGCTTGTTCTCCCACTCGCTCATGTCATTGCCTCCGTCGATCGCATGAGGAAGATTCGAGCTGTCAACAACCCGAGCCTATCACAAGAGCAAATCGATTGGAAGAGGGGTTGAGGTAGTAGGTTTTTCGAAGAGAAAGAACAGCGAAGACCACCCATCGGGTAGTCCTCGCTCTTGCAGGTCTGCCTACTTTTTCCCCGCCATCACAGCCCTCAGCCTGTTTCCAAGCGTCCCACCCTTGTTTCCCACGCGCTCCCGCGGCCCCACGTGCTTGTCGCTGTAGGCGTAGGCAGCCTTATTGAAGCTCGCCTTCATTCCTGTAGAGACCCACCTTTCCTTTCTGGATGTCAGAGATTAGGGCACTATCGAATCTGTAAACCGAAAGACTCAGGGAGTCTATCTGGGCCTCGCGGTACTGCGCTTGATCCCTCGCGGCGGTGGGATAACGCCCACCCTCGAGCAATTCCCCCAGAGCCCGAAAGCCCTCATTAATTTCGCCTTCCAGAGTGGCGCGCCTCTCGTCGCCAAAATATCGCTGTGTGAGTGCCAAGTTGCGATTCAAATTCTCATTCCACTCGTTGAGTACTTCACGATAGGCGTCCCAACGTTGTTGCATAGACCGCTTTCGGTATCTCAGGCCTATATGTACCTGCCGCATCTTGTAAAGGCGACTGTCCATAAGGCGACTGAGTTCCTCGAACACCTTTGTTGCCGCTTCCTGTTCGAGGCGTCGATGCTCAGCTTTCCGGGTCAGGGCAGCAGCACGATTCTGCCAAGACGAAACGAGGATACCGCCGAACAAAGCCGTCAGGACAATACCCAATACTAGGAGAACCAAGTCGTGATACTTACCAAACAAGTTGGACTTGTTGGTCTTGTCACTCATCTAGGGCCTCCAAGGTTGCTGAGGATAAGAAAGGTGTGCAAGAGCCTGTCTAGTTGCGCGAACTGATACTATGATCAACTTCGATGCGCTTAGTGTCAATAATAAACAGCAGAAAGGACAAAAAACGGGTCACAATATGCAGATTCTGACAGCACCGCATGAACACAGGAAAAGCGAAGACCACCTACCAGGTGATCCTCGGTATTGCAGGTGCGGGTACTTCATCTCGGCCATCACTGCCCACGCGCTCACGCGGCCCCACGTGCTGGCCAGGAAACCTACCTACGGCCATTGCCCAGGAGGCTGGCTGGAATACGGTTCGAGCCACAGCTTAGGTAGCGAGGCGACGCACCCTTTGCGCAGCACCCGCCTTGCCTTCACCGGGTTCCTTCTTAACCTCGAAATCGACCAGCAACCCTTCGTCTACGTCATCAAAGTTGAAATCCTGGACTAGATCTGTCAGGTGAAAGTAGTAGTCCTTGCCATTATCCGCATGGATGAAACCGAACCCTCGATCAGCAACTTTCTTACTGATCTTGCCTCTCAATACGTGTCCAATTGAGCACTCCCCATCCGAACCGTCCGCAGGGATGCTCTCAACATGGGAACTAACGAACTCCCGCTGTAGTTCTTGCTTCTGCTTGGCGAACTCGGCTCTGCACTCATCGCAGAAGAACTTCTGCCCTTTCCGAGGATGAAATGTCGTCCACGCTTTTCTATCACCTCTGTGTGTAGGCGACTCGCATTGAAGTTGGTGGCGTTCGTACTTTAACTCAAGTTTGTGGAGAAGGTCATCGAGCCAGATGATGTCAAAATCTTTGACTCTAGCTTCGTCACGCGGATCAGCAAACTCCGGTGCGCAACTATTCTTGGCGCTCGAGATCGCCACACGTTTGCCAAGTCGGCGCACATGTTGAAGAACCGGCTTGAAGTCCTGGTCTCCCAAGACCGCAATTGCAATATCATACGCGTACGGAATCGCGGCAAAGTACAACATGGAAGTTGCCAGGGCAATATCCACGCATTTTTCTTTGGGCTCAAATGTGTCTCTGGGGTCTCTGTCTAATCTTCTTATGCGTCTGCCTCTGAAATTGATGGGGAATGTCTCAATTTCGTAATGAAATTCCTCTTTTAGCATCGAAAAGAAATCAAGACGACGCTCAACCGCCTCGTCGTCCCTCAGATCATGATTAGAGGCGTAGCTACCAAACAGATAGGTTCGAACAACATCCACATCTGTGCCGCCCAACTGAGTTCCTACTTCGCCAGCAAGCACGTGCGGAAGTTTGCCAAAGTCGATCTGGAAATTCGGCTGGCCATATGCCTCTGCTAGTCTTGACGCATTGCCATAGAGCCAGGATCCATCTATGAACAGCATGATCTTTGCCACGACTGCACCTCCTCACTAAGAACTTGGGCAACGTGTGGTAGACCAAAGAAACTGAGCTGCGCTCACGTTATCTACCGTTCCGACAGCGAGACGGTCATGATGTCCAATAAGATATCTTTGTGCTGTCTGAACACTCCATCAGCTGACGTTAGCATAGTTCAGAGCTTACCGTATGTCAAACAGCAAGGCCCGGGCTGTACTGGCAATATAGCAATGTCATATGTTGTGATTACCAGTGAGGGGATTATTTCAGATGAAAGGGAGAGACCGCCCTTCCGCACGGTCTCCCATCACCCTCGCGCTACTTCTTCCCAGCCATCACAGCTCTCAGCCTATTCCCGAGTGTACCTCCTTTGTTTCCCACGCGCTCTCGCGGACCTACGTGTTTGTCGGTGTAGGCGTGAGGACGGCGCTCTAAACGGCGGATGTGAAGCTAGGCCAGGAAGCGGGATATTGATCTAAGAAAGAACTCAAAACCGATTGCCCCTGCACCGGTCAAGGGAAAACTCTATTTCCCAACAGCGGGAGGCCCCATACGGGTTAGGCGGCTCGCTACCAAGAGAGAAGGTAGTCTTGTTCACTTGGCCGGCCCCGTGGACTCTGGGGCAAGCAGCGAGGGATACCGCGCAAGAAAGAATTCTTCTGTCGGCTCCATGAAGTCGTTGACTGCTAGAAGGAACGCCTTAAAGTCCCGACTGTGCACCCGCAGACGATCGCCTGCCGCTCTGACCACGCCAGGATGTCGTCTGACGAAATCTGCATTGGCAACGCCAGCTGCGTGGACGACGGCATGCCGAATACCCCAGATCAGTTCCAAGCGAGGCGCAAGATCAGCCGGATAGCCTCGCGCTCCCATTTTCACGAGGCGCGATATCCAGCGGGTCGGCCCACCATCACTCAGCCATCCGCGCGCCCATCGAGCGCGCAGCTCATTTGCCAGTTCGTCCAGCGAGGTAGCAGCGATGACGTCGGCGTATGGAGCGAGCTGCTGAGATTCGCTCATGAGTTCGGGACCGACGCTCGCCGCCGCGCTGAGCAAGTCTTGAAGGTAAGCTTCGACACACGTGACCAACATCACCACTTGCCAAAGGTTGGCTGTCTCCCATCGCCCGATCCGGACCTCTGTGGTTTTGGAGAAGCGCTGTATCGAACGAAGTAGCTTTGCTGCATTTGCTTTCGTCGTCAGATCCCCAAGCTTCTCCAAATAGGTCGTGAGCCGAGTCGCCTCGGCTCTTACGAGTCTTATTTCGCGCCCCCCCAGGTAAATCATATGGGAGATGGTGTGGACATTCTGCCCAAACGCCAGCATTGCTCCGGTATGAAGCGTGGGCACAGACGTGGGAGATTTTTCGCGCATTGTCAACTCCGTGCGATGGGCTCAAGGCGTATCGCGAACCGAGGCAGGCATGCCTGACAGAGGACCCAAGCCCTGGTGACAGCTTAACGATTGAGGTGAGCCGCCCGGCCAGACCTTTGCCAAAATCAAACCAGCGTTAGTCTGGGTCGGCTTGAGCGACAGGTTGTGTGGCCTCTACATATGTCTTGTCCCTTGATGTGTTTTCAGTAATTGATTTTCCTTGGCTGTCTGTCGGACCTTCGTCAGTCCTTTGATGCCCTTTATCTCCTATGTCATTATCATCGCTCTCAGGATGCTTTTGAATAAGTCGGTCCATGTCAACCATCCCATATTCTCAGCAATGGATTGAACAGGTGGGGCATCTATTCCCTTAAGCGCATCGTTCAGAGGCTTCAAACTATCATTTCTTCCATACTTGTAATAATTGAACAACCAAGCACTCTTCCACTTATCTTCAAATCCCTTTCTTGATGGGGCAAGAGCTTCAGATTTATTTTTCCTTCTCGTCAGTGTTTCCAGCGGTGCTATATCGAGGAAGATAAAGTATAACTCTCGTGTATCCGTCAGAGGCGAATCAAGACCAATTCTCAATTTTCTTGCAATCTGATCATATGGCTTATCTGGCGGCGACGCCATGCTCACAGTGCTATATAGCTTTGCCTCAAAGAATATCAGTTTGCCTGGTAATTCGATGCTTGCGTCTACTTCAGTAGCTTCTTCTGAAGTAAGACCGGTGTATTGTTTCCCGATGTATATTCGTACTTGATCTTCTCGAAATTGCCCACCCTTGAATGATAGCTTGCTTTTCCCCTGGTATGCGTCCTCAAAAATCTCGTCTAGCGCGGAGATTTTCTTCAACAGAGGAAAACTGGACAATAGATCAAAACAAGACCAGGTTAGTGCGTCCTCACTATGTGAACTGAGCCTATTCTTCCACTTATGCTGCATTCCTTTATAATCTTGCTTCAGAAAGTCTTCCAAGGCTTCCTCACGTCCAGGAAGAATGACATGGTTGCGCTTATAATCCTCATAGATCATTAGTTTACTCCGTTTTGTATTCAGTTTCGTTCTGAACGCACAACGTCAGGGTTCATCGGTGCTTTGGTCAGCCACACCGAGCATAGCTGCGATTCGCTTGCCTGTCAATCTGTGAATGCGCACATAACAAGAAAGAGCAAGGCCGTCTATCGCAGACGGTCCTCACTCAGCGTGCTACTTTTTCTCCGCCATCACAGCTCTGAGCCTGTTGCCCAGCGTCCCTCCCTTGTTTCCTACTCGCTCTCGCGGACCTACGTGCTTGTCGGTATAGGCGTAAGACAGCACTCTACAACGAGGATGTGAAACTAAGTCAGGAAGCGAACCGTTGATCTAAGAACTCAAAAACGGCCCCCGCGCCGGTCAAGGGCTCACTTTATCTGTTGACGCCGGGAGGCCTCATACGTGTTAGGCAGGTCTATGGCTCTCCCTCGTCTGGCCTCTTCCGCTTTCCATGATGACGGATGACGAGGCATATGTTCTTAACATGCTTCTCTGAGAACCGCTGTGCACCACCCAGACTGGATCTCTCGCGGGTGTATATGTAGTCGAGAAACGCCACGATTTGGGTGACATAATGGTCCGGGAGCGTCGACGCGGACGCCTCCTTTGCGAGCTGTCTCCGCAGCTGAGCACGCCTGACTCGTGCCAAGCGAGCCTCCTCCAGGTCCCTGAAGGCGCCCGAGAGGCTCTTCAGGAATGCCGGAAGGAATTTGAGCACTAGGTACAGGACGGTCAGCGTCGCGCCATTTTCGACGAGTCGCGAGATCTCGATGTGCACAGAACCAACACGTAGCGCATCGATTCTAAGCTGGCCCTCTTTGCGGTGAGAATAGCTCGAGAGCCCGGATGGGTCCAGTCTTCCGTAAACTCGATCAATGAAGGAGAGGTAGCCCCCGAGATCTCTCGCGGGGAATCCCTCCGGCTCGATTTCGATGATTAGGCGGAGGGTGGACTCCGGGGTCGCATCCGGGGGAAGGAGCGTCGTCTGTATGGCCTCGAACGCGTTTCTCGGAAGTCTGACTGGCATCAAATCAAACGGGTCCATCGATCCTCCACTCAGACCTGCCTAACGCAATGGGCATCAGCTGCGGCGGGCTAAGGTTGTGAGGCGGATGCCCCCGCTGCCGACAATTCGAGGACAGCTGCATGCCGGTGTTAGGCAAAGATACTACTCTCGTGACATAATCTTGAAATGCAATCTCTTTAGCTTGCTATCTTGAATAGCCCTAACAAAGGACATACGCATATCGCCATGGTAGCATGGCAGGAACCTCTCCAATATATACTCCTGGAATTCCATAGGCACATCCAATGGCTCTCCGACCAGACGGACCAGCAGTGCAAGCGATTTTGTCTTGGGGAGACCAAGAACAATGCAATGGTCCGTCGCAGCAAGCATCTTAGAACACTGGCCTCGCAGTTCATAATCCTGGAGGAGATTAAGCTCATGCATCGATTTCTTTTTTGCCTGGCCAAGGATGCCTTTTTCAACTGAATGCTGACCGACAGTCAAGGCGGCCGTGATGGCAAAATCTGCGCCCCACAGGCTCTCTGCGGAATGAGCACCGCGATCCTCAACTATGGTGCCTTTAATCTCAACTCTGCCGTCGGGTCCGTCATACACTACGCCGTCAAGCCGACTGATCAGGGCTGTGACATAAGCTGGCTCCTGAGAGTACCGTTCAAGATCAATCCGTCCTAGCGCAGAATTAATACGGTCTCTTATGGCCCTCTTCATGTTCTCCGACAATTGAAAGGCAAATCGCATGTGCATAATAGTGTCTCCTGGCTAACTACGTCTTATGCCATTCCCACACAAGCGCCTCCAGAGCGCATTCCCATCCGCATAACTCTCATCACCTACAAGTCTCCAACTGGTCTCTGACGATTCCCTCGGCGACAATGCTTATATCCACGTCTGGTCTTATCCGTTTTCCGCAGAATATCACGCTATCCCTAATCAGCCACAGCCAGCATAGCTCCGAGGTGCTCGCCTGTCAATCATCAAGCCTTACGCGTAATCGGCGAGCAGGAAAGAGCAAGGCCGTCCAACGCAGACGGTCCTTACTCAGCTTAAGGCTACTTTTTCTCTCCAAGCACAGCTCTCAGCCTGTTTCCCAGCGTTCCCCCCTTGTTTCCTACCTGTTCACGCGGCCCGACGTGCTTCTCGGTGTAGGCGTAAGACGTCTTGCTGGTGTTCCCGCCAAGAGCAACTACTCGGCAGACTTCCTCACTCTCCGGGTGCGAGTACGTACGCCCATTCTCCCAAGTTAGACGGGCTAGGTGGAGTTTGGCCCACTGTGCACGAATGATGGCGTCACCGGCGGACCGAAGGATCGTGCGCGTGCATCGCCTTGTTCGGCAATATATCTTCCTCGTTCGATCTGTCACTCCATTTGCTCCAAGGGGGACAAGGTCGACAAAGCCTTTTCGCAGGTCAAATACATGTCCACTGTAAGGTAGTCTGCCTGTGTCACGGAAGCCCCCAGCTTCGTTATCGTCTGTGGACTCCAGGACTTAGATCCTTTGCCTTTGTGGCTCTCATACTCACGCCAGAAACGGTACAAGGAACTCTCCCAGTCCTTCGATTTTCGTTTCCGCGCCACAATGCGCTGCTCGTCCCTGCACGAGGCCATGCCCACAATCTTGTTCTTGATGTAGCTGGTCAGTGTGGTTTGCCTCCAAAGGTCACGCGCATAATTGGCAAGCGCCCTCACGAAAGTCGGACGGTATCTTAGAATCTCCTGATGAACTGAGCGAAGAAACAGCTTTATGTCTGAGTCACTATACTGAGAACAACGAAGCTTCCATTCATAGGACCAGTACAAAAATGCGGGGTCCGGCTCTGCCAGCTCCGCAGACAGCACATTAAATCCAAGAGCGACTTTGTGAATGTAGTACCCGCCGTAGGCAAGAGTATGGAGATCCTCAAGAAAGACTGTCTGTGGAATCAAATAGAGATTGCACACGGATGTGCGGTTTCCGAGATGCACCGGAATCGGTTGACAAAACGGTACGGCAACCTCGCTGGTTACAATCATAGCATCAATGTCCCTACCAGCCGATAAGTGTCTCGAAGAGGAACCGTAAAGCAAGAGCGACCCCTTGTACCGCCGTGCCTCCTTGAGCACTCCTTCTATGGGGTTTAATCCATGTGGAATGTTGATAGACACGTTCTATACCTCGGCCCATTCTCACACTAAACTTTTGACCATGTACTTGTCTTCATAAGTATAGCCCAGCTTGACAAAGTATTCCCTAGCCCCAACACCCGCGTTCACGCGAATGCTCTTCCAGTTGCTAGTTCTCGCTATGCCTTCCATCCTTTCCATCAGCGCTCGCCCTACTCCGATGTGTTGTATGCCGTTGTTCCTGGCGCTACTCTCACCGACACATCGCATCCTCCCGAATACCCGAAGTTCGGGAATTACTCCGCAGGTGTTGTTTCGAAGAGGGGTTAGTCTCGCGTAACCAAGAATGCCCCTTCCCACATGGATGGCTTCGAGATAGACGGTATCGTTCTGAGGGATAACCTCAATTCGGTAGTCAAAATAGTCCGCCTCCAGATCTTTGTTGCTCCAACCGATAGCTCGATGCGAGATGCAGTGGCAAACGTGATCAAAGATATGCCGATCGATAACCCTAGAGGGCCCTGCGAAAATCGTACTGGGTTCCAGTATACGTTGAATCCTACTCACTTTCACATAGCGCGGAATGTGTGGCTTTATCTCGAAAAGCAATCTGAGATACTGGTCGTTATCAAGCGGACGCCAACCGGCCCGAAAGCACTCTAATAGTCTCTCTTGTCCGTAACTGCCCTTTAGCGCCACGCACGGGTAGATCTTGAGATAGTCAGGGCAGTACTCGCCTGTCCACAGCGCAGCTCCCAGAGCTGCCACATCGTCCTCGTATCGAGAACCCACAAGGCCAACCATCATGTGGTATCCCACCTTAAAACCGAATGAACGGAGAAGATGAGTCACTTCGGTTACATCCTTGGGCGTGTAGTGCCTTCCATTAAATGATAGGACCCTTTCATCGAGGCTTTGCACGCCCAATTCGACCATTGTGACGCCAAGGCGGAGGAGAAACTTGCACATCTCAACAGTGATCAGCTCCGGCCTGCTCTCAATAGAGAAAATCACGCAACGATCCGGAGCGTGCTCGTGGATCGCAATAGCCTCTTCGAGGCTACCAGAGGAACACCCGTTGAGACAGTCGTACATTCGCTTGACGTAATCTAGAATGTAGTGCTCTGGATACTCGGTGAAGGACCCACCCAACACAGTGATATCGCATTTTGCACCGCCGCCTTTTGGAAGGTTGTAGCGACGAAAAATGCCGTCAATCTGAGATGCCGGGTCCCATTTGTATTCCTTTGCCCGTAATGTGTCTTCGTTCTCAAGATAACTCTGGGGGTAATTGGGCTGCGAGAAACAGTAGATACAACCACCTCCACACTTCACGGGCTTTGTATAGATGACAACTCCCACTTTGCCCCTTATGTTTTCAAAAGGAGTTCTTGCCACTAGGCATGTCCCCTTCCTCGAACAGTATTTGCTCATCTACTTGTTGCTCAAGTTAACAGGTCGGCAGCTATTATTCTGCCTAGGTACCTGACTACGTCGTAGAGGATGCTCTTGTCCTTAAAGTCACTCGTCGCAATTACTTTCTCGATGGCCAATTGCCGTGCCTTAGTGGTATCACTCGCCCGTCTCGCTTCTTGGATAGTCAGGCAGAGTTCGCGTCCCGCCATAGCTGAATCAAGAGCACCAAATCCAACACCAACCACAGGCAGCATTCTAAGTAATCCAAGCCCTAGTGCTGCGGAGGAACGAAACACTCTGCCACGTATTCTTTGCTCCATTCCTGCGAGAAAGGCCTCCCGCTGGGACAGAACCACACTCCGAACGGAGCTTGCTATAGTATCGCGCAGATTAAGTAGATTCTCAGCTGAGAGGGTAAGTTGATTGAGCGACTTCCCCACCGGTCCCATTGCTTGTTCCAACATGGCATCGTATCGTTCGCAGAAACTGGCCTCCAAAATGGGAGTGCGCGCTTCAATGACGTCCTGAAGAGACAGAAGGTCGAGAGACTCCCAAGGAATGGCGGGGAGATTCAACGATTCTAAGGTTTGCTCGACGAATATCTTCCAGAAGACTGCTTCTTCAGACAAACTCGATTGCTTGCCCAGTAGTGTAGGGATTGAAAAGTCAATATAACACGTCTCGCTGATTGCGGTCTCGCAGTTTACGGTGTGCGCCCCTGAGCAGTAGTAAACGAGATCCGCAAAACGCCCCAGCAAACGTCGCAACGGAGTCTCGAGCGGGTCGATGACGTCATGTAGCAAACCCCGTGATAGAAGATCTGCGTTTCTCAAGCGATCTGCAATATCCGTGAGAACTTGCGGTGGAACACCATGTATATTCACGCGAAGAATCGACTTGTCGTTCTCCAGCGCATTGACAAGGGAATTGCGGAAACTAGTCGCATTGGGTTCATGTGCCCAACAGACTACCTCCTGAATGGTATCTGCGTAGAAGGCACGCATCTCACGAGCCAACGGCTTGCGTGATGTCACGTAGTCCGACACCCCTTGCATATCAGACCTAAGGGCGGGTATCAGGAGCTTTCGTTCGAGAAGACACGGGTTCTCGCGAAGAAAACCATAAACTAGGGGAGATCGCAGATGGGATGCAGCACATACGACAGATCGCTTAGTGAGTAGGAGAGTCTTTATTTTCCTTGAGATATGAGTTTTCCATACTCTGCTGTCCCTTATGTTCCTGGTACGGCGCGGATCAAAGTCGACGAAGTATGCCCTGGGACCGATCAGTGAGGATGGTTGCAATCTCTCCATTCAGTTCCCCTCATTGTGGACGCTACACCGGTCGGTGTTGATAACAGAAACACGCTGCAGTAATGGCTGCGGGATCAAGTGTTTGGTTCTTTCTGCCCCTCTGGCCGAACGTATAGGATTGTATCCTGAGTGCTCATGGTGGTAAGGCACGATTCCTCACGAGACGGATGAGCGTGAGCATTCTGGATACGATTTGTTGAACTGAGCCGCTTCGCACTTACCTATGGGGATTGTATCGGAAGACAGAGGTTGTTTGCAAGGGTTTTGGAACTGCGACT
>Ga0315279_10005731_pt1 | contig 15953 bp, 15 predicted proteins | sample YL17G06_20_MG_FD_203694 | JGI IMG/M metagenome (GOLD analysis project Ga0315279, IMG submission 203694) | Sediment microbial communities from Yellowstone Lake, YNP, Wyoming, USA - YL17G06_20 | ecosystem: Environmental > Aquatic > Freshwater > Lake > Sediment | place: USA: Wyoming | collected...
GGGGTGGGCTCGAGGGCGGGATGACCACGGGGCAGCCCATCGTGATCCGGGCGGCCATGAAACCGCTGTCCACACAGTACAAGCCCCTGGCTTCGGTGGACGTGGTGACCAAAGAGGCCAGCCGGGCTGGGGTGGAGCGCTCAGACATCACGGCGGTCCCGGCCGCGGGCGTGGTGGGGGAGGCCATGGTGGCCTTCGTCATCGCCCAGGCGTTGTGTGAGAAGTTCGGCGCCGACAGCTTGGCGGAGATGCAGCGGAATCACGCCGGATACGTGGCGTACCTCAAGGCTCGCTGAGGAGCCGCACCGGACGGCGGCTGGCGCCGGCCTTCCTCCTTTGTAGCGTCCCATCCGCGCGCTCTCGAGGGTCTCACTCGGCTTCCTCGCGTCCAATCTCCGCGTCCAGGATCTCCTGCGCCACTGGCTCGTCCGAGGCCCGGACGAAGACCCGCCAGAAGTTCGCCGGCCCGATCCCGAAGTGCGCCGTGTCCTGGGTGCCGCGCACCAGGCAGGGCACCCCGTGTGCCTCGAGCAGCGAGACCACGACATCCACGGAGGACCGATCCCAGGTCTCGAAGATCAAGGCCGTGGGCCGCTCTCGGGTCTCGCCGCCAGTCAGGTCGAGGCCCACGTGACAGGCGGGACAAACGGTCGCCCCCCACGGATAGACGGCATGACAGCGGGGGCAGCGGGCATCGGGACAGACCATAGCCACGTTCACCGGGGCCAGATATCGGCGTTGGCGATCTCGAGGAGGTTTCCGTCGGGATCGCGGAAGTAAAAGGACCGGCCGCCCGGCCACTCGGTCTCCTGCTCGATGACGATGCGGTGCTCGCGGATCCGGGCCTTCCAGATCTCGTAGTCGTCCGAAGCGGTGGTGAAGCAGACGTGGATCTCGCCATCGGCTCCATGCGGCGGGACGCTGGCGGAGTGTCGGGTCCGTTCGGCGCGGAAGAGCAGGAGCACTCCCGATCCCACCCGAAAGAACGCGTGACGCCCCGGCTCCTTGCCAATCGGCCTCAGGGCCATGACGTCGCGGTAGAACAGCTCGGCCCGGTCGATGTCGGACACATATAAAACGGTTTCCAGGATGCCGGTGATTCGAGGGGGCTGATCTGCAGGACTCACGGTTCCCTCCATGGCTTGGATCAGTAGCGCACGCGGAAGCTCTGCTCCCCTTGGGGCGTTTCCCAGACGACCTCGACGTCTGTCACGCGAGAGGCCGGCGATCCTCGATGGCACCACTGAATCATGGCTTCGACCGATCCCCGCTCGCCCTCAAAGACGGCCTCGACGCGGCCGTCCGGCGCGTTCCGGACCCATCCGCCAACCCTTCGGAAGATCGCCTCGTCCTCGGCGTAGGCCCGGAAGCACACGCCCTGGACGCGCCCGGACACCCAGACGTGGGCACGCACGCGATCCGGTTTTGGCGGGTCCCCCATTCCCTGTGATACCTCAGCTGGCCAGGATCGGCGCCACGTGAATGCGATCCCGCAACACCCGATAGTACCGGTCCAGGCCGCCGTCCGACCAGGCCAGCGCCGCGGAACGGGCCATGGTGGCGTAGACGGCCGACCGGGAGATCTTCACCGTCACTCGCGGATCGAGGAGATCCCGGGCCTCCTGTACGAGGTCCAGGGTGCGCAGGCCGATGAAGAGCGGCCAGGCGCAGGCGAGCCGCATCCGGATCTCCGTCAAGGGAATCGCCAGGATGTAGGCCCACCCCTCGGCGTAGTGCGTCAGGGAGAGGTGGAGCAGTTCCCGGAGCAGAGGTCGAAGTCGCTCGATAGCAGTGGGATCGAGGAGATCGGCGGGGGTCAGACCCAGGGCCAAAAGATCCTGCCGGGGCAGATAGCACCGGCCGATCCGCAGATCCCGGGGCAGATCGCGGAGCACGTTTGTCATCTGGAGGCCTTGACCGAAGCGCTTGCCTCGCGCCCGCATGGCGGACGCGTCCCATCCGCGCAGGGCGGGGCGGTGTGCCATGACCATGTCCGTCCAGAATTCGCCGACGCAGCCGGCGGCGTAGTAGGTGTACCGGTCCAGGTCCGCCCGGGTCTCGAGGGAAGCAAAGCGCTCCTGGTTTTCCCCAGGGAAGGCGCGCAGGTCCTCTTGCATGCCCTGGGTGAGTGCCAGCAAGAGGCCCCGAATGCGGAGGCGATCCTCCTCCGGCAGGCCACGAAAGACGCGGAAGCACTCCGGGAGGCGGAGCAGCAGGTTCCGCTCGGCCGCAATCGGTTGAGGCCCGGTCAGTGCCTGGGCAATCTCGAGCAGGCGGGAGGCGGCCGGGAGATCCAGCTCCTCGCGGAACAGGTCCAGGTAGTGGAGGCGATCGGCTCGGGGGATGATGCGGGTATCCGCGATGGTATCCGCTGCTCGCGCCAGGAGGTAGGCCAGCCCCACCGGTTCTCGCAGAGACGGCGGCAGGACGGCCAGGGTCCGGTAGAATGACCGGCTGACCTGCTTCAGAAGGCCGCGCAACTCATCAGGAACGTCGCTCACCATCCTGTCCTCGCCTCTTGCTGGTCCATGCTTCGGGAATACGATATCACATCTCCAAATGAAAGCAGATCCGAAATGACGACGCGTCGCTGCGCCGGCTGAGCTTCGGCTGGGTATGCGAATCGGTCCAATCGCCACTGCCAGCGCATCCGTTTAACGGACGGATCGTCAAGCCGTCTGCGGCAATCCTCAAGGAGCATCGGGCGTTTCGTGTGATTCTTCCGAACCATTCCCCCATGAGGCACCCTTGATTTTCGGCTCATTCCTCCACCAGCTTTTCGGGACCATTTCCCCGCCCGGGCGGCTGGTTACCGGGGCTGGTTACCTCTCACCCGCAAGTCTATTCCGTCTGCTACGTTCCGCTGACCCACGAAGAACACCGGAAGGTTCAGCGAACCGGACACGTCAGCAACTACGAGCGGTCGTACCGAGTCCCTGGCCGCTCCATCGGTCAGCGGGTATGGACCATCGTCAAGGAGGCCCTGCTCACGATGGACTGCAGTCGGAGGGCCGAGCCACTTACCGGGTGAGGACCGCCTGTCTGGAAACGTTCCCCCCCAAGATACTTGAGAGGTATGGAGCCCTGCGACAGCGGATCCGTGGGTTAACAGAGAATCTGGCTTGACTTCATATTATCATAAGACATATGATGACTTTCAACTCTAATAGAACTCAAATACACCCCGAAGGTGGCTCTTCTACTATATCTGCACGGTAACAGCAACTTATCATGGACGAAATCCTTGGGGGGGGCAAGGGGAAAGGTCGCAGTGAAGCTGCCGGAGTTTCGACGACAGAATCTCGTGCATATGGTGTTCGATGCCCTGAAGGAAAACATCCTCTCGGGGAAGCTCGCGGAGGGTGAGCGCCTCCCGTCCATTGACGCCCTGGCGCGACAAGTCAACGTGTCACGGACGGTCATCCGGGAGGCGCTACACAAGCTGTCCTCGTTGGGAATGATCCGGAGCCATCAAGGGCGCGGCACGTTCGTCTGCAGGCCGGATCCTGGGGCTGTGATGGAGCCCATGCTCCAGTTCCTCAAGATGGAGGCGCTCCCCGCCCGGGATTTGCTCGAGACGCGGTACCATCTCGAACGGATCATCGCCCGATTGGCTGCCCGACGAGCCCGGACGGACCAGGTCGCCAGCCTGCACGGTCTCATCGAGACGATGCAGCGGGCCATCGAGCGCCAGGACCTGGACTTGCTGTCGAAGGAGGATATGAAATTCCACTTGGCGCTGGCGGAGGTCTCCGGAAACCCGCTCCTGAGCCTGATACTGGAAAACATCCGAGAAATGACGTTCAAGTTCATGTATGCCATTTCCCATATCGAGAGTGTGAGGCTTCAGGCATTGGCATCCCATCGACGCATCGTGGAGGCGGTGGCCAAGAATGACCCCGCGCTGGCAGACCAGGAGATGGCCCAGCACATCCTGAATATGGTGGAGGCCATACGGGTGAAGTACCAAATTGACATAGCGCTCGAGTGATCGCCAGGGGTGCGCCTGCCCCTCCCACGGGACCGGGTGCCGCCTCGCCGGCCTCTGGATTGAGGGCTGCGATCTGCCAGGGGGAACATGTTCCATGCCCAAGAGGAACGTGATTCGGCGGAATGACTATCACGACTCGTTCGAGCTCATGGTGACCTCCGTCCAGCTCCAGGATGATCCGGGCATTGTTCAAGCGATCTTCATGATGGGGACACCGAGCAATAAGCAGTTTCTCCGGGGCCTCGGACTCCTGTCCACCGATGGGGAGTCCGCAACGCCGAGCGACCTCATCGTGGCCATAGAGGCAGACTCCGCAGAGACGCTTGACCGGGTCGAGCGCGACCTGGAGCGTCTCCTTGGGGAGCGCGCCGCGGCCGATGCCGGGCCGGAGGCGCCGCGCACCCTTGAGACGGCCCTGCGGCAACTGCCCGGGGCCAACCTCTGCCTCATCTCCGTCCCCGGTCAGTACGCTGCTGGCGAGGCCCGCAAGGCCCTGCGCGCCGGACTGCACGTCCTCCTGTTCAGCGACAACGTCACTCTGGATCAGGAGCGGGCACTGAAGGAGTTCGCCCGCTCGCGCGGGCTCCTCTGTATGGGACCCGACTGCGGCGTCGTCAACCTGAACGGCGTCGCCCTGGCCCTGGCCAGCGTGGTGCGCCGCGGGCCGATCGGAATTGCCGGGGCGTCGGGGAGCGGAATCCAGCAGGTTGCCGTCCTCGTCGAGCGGTGGGGGCTCGGCGTCTCGCAGGCGATCGGCGTCGGCGGGCGGGACGCGCACGACACCGTGGGGGGACTGGGGTTGGAGGCGGCGCTTGAGGCCCTCGAGGCGGATCCGGAGACGCGCGTCATCGTCGTGGTGTCTCGCGCCCCCGGTGCAGCGACCCTCCCCCGAATCCTCGGCAGAATCAAGGGGTGTGGGAAGCCGGTCGTGGCATGCCTGAGCGGGGTCGATCGAGCCGCCATTCGATCTGTGGGCGCATGCGCCCCACGCGACCTTGAGGAGGCGGCCGCACAGGCCGTAGCGCTGGCCTTGGGCAAGGAGCCTGGCGCGCCACCGGACGCTCTGCCGGATACCCTGCAGGGGGAGCTGCTGGCCCGGGAGACGCGCGGCCTTCGGCCGACGCAACGGTTCGTCCGGGGCTTGTTCTGCGGCGGAACCTTCTTGGACGAAGCCCTCCGCATTCTGACGCCCATGCTGGGCCCGATCCACTCCAACGCGTCCCCAGTTCCCGAGCTCATGCTGACGGGGCGGACGGCGAGTCGCGGCCACACGCTGGTGGACCTCGGCGCGGAGGAGTTCACGCTCAGCCGTCCGCACCCGGTCATTGATCCCCAACCGCGCCGTGAGCGTCTGCTGCAAGAGGCCGACGATCCTGAGGTGGCGGTCCTCCTCCTCGACTTCATTCTGGGACCGGCCGTCCACCCGGACCCGGCGGGAGCGGTGGTAGACGCCATCATCCAGGCAAAGCACCGGGCCGCCGATGGCGGACGATACCTCTCGGTCGTGGCCTCGGTGTGCGGGACGGAGGGCGACCCGCAGCGTTTGTCCATGCAAGAGGAGACGCTGCGCCGCGCGGGTGTCGTGGTCCTGCCTTCGAACGCACAGGCAGCCAAGTTGGCCGCTCAAATCGCGCAACGGGTCGTAGGGGGGCGGTCGTTTAGTCTCGAGCCCGAGAGCGGCATCCATGCACCCGTGGTGATGCTGGCTGTGGCCGAGCCGGCACGATCCCAGGCATCGGCGAGCGTCGTCGAGCTGTTCACGCAGGAACTCAGGATCGTCAATGTGGGATTGACGCTCTTCGCCGAGGCACTCCGGCGGCAGTCGGTCAAATCGGTCTCGGTCGATTGGCGGCCTCCCGCTGGCGGCGACCCGGAACTCGCGTCCTTGCTGGAGAAGCTGGGCGGTGCCTGAGCAGCCACTTGCCTCGCGTCTTACGCGCAGGAAGGGGACTGCCCCGTGATAGGGGACGCTCCGACCATGACCATCAGCGAACGGATTGACGGTGCCAACCGTCGTGCGGCGGACATCCTGACGAAGGCGCAGTTGATGTGGGTGGACGTCGTCCCCGCGCGAGACTTCATCCCGGGCTTCACGGAGAACCTCATCCTGTTCGCCGGCCCCCCCCTCGATCCTCGGCATGCCCTGAAGCCAGTCCGGATAGCGATTGGGGGGGCTGCCGTCCAGGAGGGATTGGCGAAAACGGTCGAGGAGGCGTGGGAGATGGTGCTGCGGGGCGAGATCCTCCTCGCCGCAGCGCTGGACCACAAGTGTGCTGGGGGCGGCCTCGGCCCCGTGACCGCCTCGACGCCTGTCTTGGTCGTAGAGGATACGGTCACCCACGCGCGCGGCTGCTGTACCATCTACGAAGGGAGTGAAGCGGAGCTGCTCCGCTGGGGGTTCTACACAGCGACCATCGCTCGTCGCCTCGCATGGTTCCGTGACGAGCTGGGTCCCGTCCTGGGGAAGATGGTCCAGGCCATGGGCGGGCTAAACATTCGAACCATCCTCGCTCGCGCCACGGGCATGGGGGACGAGAATCACTATCGCAATGCGGCCTCCAACGCGCTGACCATGTTCCAGGTGTTTCCCGCCCTCATTGAACTTCCTTTGGAGCACGAGGTTCGCAAGACGGTGTCGCGTTTTCTCGCGGGCTACGAGCGCTTCTTCCTGCACCTGTTGATGGCCGGTGCCGTGGCGGTCACCGAAGCCATCAAGGGGATCGAGTACTGCACCCTCATGATTGCGATCGGAGGAAACGGCGACGAGTTTGGAATGAAGTTCGGCGACACGGGCGACCAGTGGTTCCGCGTCGCCGCCCCGAAGTTCAAGGGGGTCTACCTCAACCCGCAGTGGACCGACGACGACGTATGCCCGTTCATCGGGGATAGTTGCATGGTCGAAGCCTACGGGTTCGGTGGGCTGGCCGCCGCGGCGGGCGCGGCGGTGGTCCGCATGACCGGCGGCAATTTCCGCGAGGCCCTCCACCGGACCGAGGAGGCGCGCCAAGTGTGTGTCGCCTCGCATGATTGGACGCCGATCCCCTGGCTCGATTTCCAGGGACCGCCCTGCGGAATCGACATGCGGAAGGTGGTGGCGACAGGCATTGCCCCGATCGTCCACGGGGGGATGGCGCACGTCAACGGGGGACAGGGAGGCGGAGGATACTGCCGGCTGCCCATGGACTGCTTCACGCAAGGGCTTCGTGCCTTTGCGGCCAGGCACGGGTTGTGAGCAAGGCGGGAACCCTGAGCGGCATCACGATGATGATCGCGGGCGGGGGTGAGGCGTGAAGATCTTGGTGTGCAATGTGGGCAGCACGTCGCTGAAGTACCAGCTCCTGGACATGCCGGCGGAATTCCGCCTCGCGCGGGGCGGCATCGAGCGCATCGGGAGCCCCGGTGCCCGGCTGCAGCACCACGCGGAGGGTGGCGTGGAAATGAGCGGTCCGGCCAGCGCCCCTGACCAGCGCGCAGCCATCCGGCTCATGATCTCTCTGCTGCTCGAGCATTCGGCGGGAGTTGTGCGGGAGCTTCGAGAATTGGATGGCATTGGCTTCAAAGTTGTCGGGGGGCGCAACGTGACGGGGGCCGTCTTCCTCGATGAGCCGGTCCTCAGGGCCATGGAGGAATATACCCCCCTCCTCCCCTCGCACAATCCGCCCTACATCGCGGCCATCCGCCTGTTCCGCGAGCTCCTGCCCGCGGTCCCGCTGATCGGTCTCTTTGAGACTGCCTTCCACGCCGACCTCCCGCCGCGCGCGTACCTCTACCCCGTGCCCTACGAGTGGTACGAGCGCCACGGGGTCCGCCGCTACGGCTACCATGGCGCCTCCCTGCGCTACGTGGCCGAGCGCGTGCCGGTGCTGCTCCAGCGCCCGGCCGATGGCCTGCGGCTGGTGGCATGCCACCTGGGCGGCAGTTCCTCGATCTGCGCGATCCAGGGCGGGAGATCGGTGGACACGAGCATGGGCATGTCGAGCCAGGCGGGGATCCCCATGGCGACCCGCTGCGGCGACGTGGACCCCTTCGTCCTCCCCTACGTGATGGAGCGGGAAGGGCTCTCTCTGGACGAGATCCGCCGGATTCTGGTGGCACAGGCCGGGCTCGCTGGGCTGTCCGGGCTCAGCGGAGACGTGCGGGACCTGGAGCAGGCGGCCGCTCAGGGGCATCCACGGGCGGCGCTGGCCCTGGACGTCTTTGCCTACGCCGTAAAGAAGTACATCGGCGCCTATGCCGCCGCCCTCGGGGGCATCGACGCCCTGGCCTTCGCCGGCGGGATCGGGGAGAACGGCGTGGAGATGCGGCAGCGCATCTGCGACGGCCTGGGTTTCCTGGGGATCGCCCTGGATGCCGAGCGAAACCTGGTGCAGGGGCGAGAAACGATCATCTCAAAGCGGGGTGCCCCGGTCGCGGTTGTGGTAGTGCCGACGAACGAAGAAATCATCGTGGCACGGGAGACGTTCCGGACGATTCGGTCCCGCGGGCCCCGCGACGCGGCCGTGGACCGCGCCGCCGAGGGCGGGACGCTCGAAGGGAGGTGAGCAGGCGGGGGAGAGGTGACGGGGGATGGACGGACGCTCAATGGCCCTCCGGCTGGGCGGCGCCGCATGGCGCCGGGCCGGAGCGGGACCCACAAGAGAAGGAGGTGCGGAGATGTATCGGAAGCTGGTGGGCGTGAGCGTTGCCTGCGCACTGCTGGCGGGCATTCCCGGTGTGGCGGGGGCCGGAGAAGCCTCGCCGTACAATCGCATCGAGATCAAGATCGCCAGCGCCTACGACGAAGAGAGCATCGTCGTGAAGGTCGCGCGGAAGTTCAAGGAGATCCTCGAGGGGAAAACCCAGGGGGCGGTGAAGGTCAGCGTGCTGCCCGGCGGGAGCGTGGGCAATTCCGAAGCCATCAATGAGGCGGTGACAGTGCAGGCGATCCAAATGGCGGCGACGGATGCCATGCTCATCTACATGTACGCCCCGGAGTATTTCTTCTGCGAAGCTCCCTACATCATGAAGGACAGCGACCACTACTTCAGATTCTGGAACAGCGCGCTCGGCGACAAGATGCGCCAGAGGGTGCTCGACAAGGGCAAGATCCAGATCTTCAAGCCCTTTTACCGGGGCAGCCGGATCTTTATGTCGAAGAAGGCACCCATCCGCTCGCCCGAGGACTTCAAGGGGCTGAAGTTGCGCATCCCGGTGATCGACACCTGGGTGGCAATCTTCAAGCAGTTCGGCGCGGAGCCGGTCCCGATCCCGCTGAACGACCTGTACATATCGCTGAGCACGGGCGTCGTCAGCGCCACCGAGGGCCCGGCCGATCAGCTCTGGTCGTTCGCCCTCTACGAGGTGCAGGAGTACCTGTCTATCACGAATCACCTGCCCACGATGGGCCTCCTGACCATCAACCAGGATTTCCTGGGGAAGCAGAACGAGAAAACCCAAGAGGTGATCCGGGGTGCCACCCAGGAGGCTGCGGAATGGGGATCGGACCTGAGCAAGAAGCGGGAGAGTGAGTTGATCGACCGGATGGTCAAGGAAAAGAAGATGAAGCTTGTCATCCCCGCGGACAAGTCCGTGTTCGCAGCCAAGATCCGGGACAAGATCGACGAGCTGTTCAGGACCAAGTGGAACGTGACCACGTACGAGGAGTTGTCTAGGCTGTAGGGCACAGGGTCGGGGCGGCCCGGGCGCGGAACCGGGAATCGGCCACCCCCCGCGCCCGGGCCATCTGTACGGGCCGGGTGGCCGTCCAGGGAGAAACGAGTCGTGAGCGACATCATGCCCGGGGTTGCGGCACCTGATGCTGCGCCGATCCGGACTCCCGCACCGGCACCGCCGGGAGACGCCGGGGCCTTCGACCGCGCGCTCGTCGCCGTGTCCACGACCATCTTCATCCTCGTGCTCGGCCTGCTCATCGTTCAGATCCTGTCCCGCCAACTGTCTCAAACGCTGAGCTGGACCGAAGAGATGGCGCGGTATCTGTTCATCCTCTCGTCCTTTCTCGGATCGGCAATCGCCCTGCGTACCGGCGAGCACATTCGAATCGCATCCTTCGTCGACCGGCTCCCCTCGCGTGCCCGGCTCCTCTTTGACCTCATCGCTGACGCGCTGATGATCGCCTTCCTGGCAATCACGGCCTACGGTGCCTGGCGGATGGGCCAGCGCATGCTCCATGTGCCGGTGGGCTTCAGCTCGGCCTTCGTGTCAATTGGCCACATCTACCTGGCGCTCTTCGGCTGCCTGCTTCTCAATCTGTACTACCTGTTCCGGCATCTCGTGGGGGCCGTCCGGGGGCTGGTCAGGCGCGCGTAGAGGCATCGCGGACACAGGCCCCGGATATGGGAGGGAAGGATCAGACGCATGAATGAGCTTGTCATGCTCTTTCTGTTCATCGGCGTCCTCGTGTTTTTCTTCATCTCCGGCATCCCAGTCGCCTTCGGGCTCGGGCTGACGTCACTCGTTCTGATGCTCCTCGGGGTTGGATCCGGCGTCAATCCAGACATCATCATCAGCCGGATGTTCCGCGGCATCGACAGCTTTGTCCTCCTCTGCGTTCCCTTGTTCATCATGGGGGCGCGGATCATGAACGAGGCGGGACTGACGACCCGCCTTTTCGGCTTCGCGAATCAGTTGGTCGGGCGATTTAAGGGCGGGCTCGCGCACGTCTGCGTGATCGCCAACATGATCATGGCGGGGATGAGCGGCGTGGCCACCGCAGACGCGGCCGGGCTCGGCCCCATCGGCCACAAGGCCATGAAGGAGGCGGGGTATTCGGATGGGTTCTCCCTAGGGCTGCTCGGGGCGGCGGCGACCATCGGGCCGATCATCCCGCCCAGCCTGCCCCTGGTGATCTTCGCCATCCTGGCGGGAGTGTCTGCCGGGAAGCTGCTCATCGCCGGCATCCTGCCCGGTATCCTCATCGGCCTCTGCCTCATGGCCATGGTGTACGTCGTCGCGAAGCGGCGCAACTTTCCCATGGGGGAGCGGGCAACCTGGGCCAGCTTCCGCCGCGCGATCTGCGAAGCCGGACCGGCCCTCTTGACACCGCTGATCCTCGTCGGGGGAATTGTCTCGGGCATCTTCACAGTGACCGAAGCGGCGGGGATCGCGACGCTGTACTCGCTGATCCTCGGCTTCCTCTATCGCACCTTCACCTGGAAGATGTTCTGGGACCTCAGCCGGGCGACGATGATCGATTCCGCGACCATCATGCTGATCATCGCCACGGCCCAGGTCTATGGCTTCCTGGCGGTGAGCACCGGCCTGCCGGGCATCCTCGCCGAGAAGTTGCTGGGGATCAGCCGGGATCCGTTGGTGATCCTGATGATCATCAACGTGATCCTGCTGATTGTCGGCTGCTTCCTCGAGACGATCGCCTCCCTCACCCTGCTGACCCCCATCTTCATGCCGATTGTCAAGCAGGTGGGCATCGACCCCGTCCACTTCGGGCTCGTCATGGTGTTCAACCTGATGATCGGCCTCCTCACGCCCCCCTTCGGCGTCGTGCTATTCGTCTTGAACAAATGCACCGGCGTCGATCTCGCCACCATCATCCGCGGCGTCGTCCCCTTCTATATTCCGCTTATCACCGCTCTCCTCATTATGACTGTGTTCCCTAGTGTGAGCCTGTTCCTGGTCGGGTTGCTTTTCGTGAGGTAAGGTAGGGAGCCCCTCGAGCCCCTCGGTGTCCATCCGCAAATAGGGGACCCTGCCGTTTTTCATGCACTTCTCCGCTCGGACATGGCGCCAATCCATGTTCTCGAGGCGGTCTGTGAAGGATCCCTACCCGTGTGAACGGCTGGCGCCTCGATCAGGCTGATCCCCCTCTAGCTCGCCGGACTCTTCGCGCGCTTCGTTCCTCCTGTTGTTCTCGTCCGGATCCCCGGTTGCCTTTCGGGAATTGACCCCATACAATGACGACGTTCCTCTCTCAGAGCATCCGGCGCGAGCCACCCAAGGAGCACAATGTGACCGCACAGCCATTCAGCGCGGCGGGCATCCGCTGGGACCTCGGCGACCTGTTCGCCTCCCACGACGACCCGCGGATCGAATCCACCCTGGCCGACTGCCGCGAACGGGCCGGAGCCTTCGCGGAGCGATACCGGGGCGCGATTGCCGTTGCCGGCGGGCCGGGACCCGAACACCTCCTGGCCGCTATCCGGCAACTGGAAGCCCTGGACGAAGACCTGCGACGGGTCGCCACGTTCGCCGACCTGTTGTACGCGGGGGACACGTCGCAGCCGGAGGTCCGGGACCTGAAAGAGAAGGTCGAGCAGGCCACCACCGAGATCGGCAACCTCCTCCTGTTCTTCGAACTCGAGTGGATGGACCTCCCCGATGACGTGGCCGAACGCCTGCTGGCGCATCCTACCCTGGCCGGGTACCGGCATCACCTCCTGCGCCTGCGGCAGTACCGCCCCCACCGGCTCTCCGAGCCGGAGGAATGCCTGCTCAACGAGCGCGACAACACCGGACGGCGCGCCTTCGCACGGCTCTTCACCGAGCTGACCACCGGCCTCCGCTTCCCCCTGGAGCGCGACGGCAAGGCCGACACGCTGACCATGAGCGAGGTCCTGGCCCTGGTCCACCACCAGGAACGGGACCTTCGGAGGCGAGCCTACGAGACGCTGTTCGATGTCCTCTCGACGCACGAACTGGTGCTGACATCGGTCTACGAGACCCTGATCCAGGATCACTTGACGATGGACCGCCTGCGCCGGTTTTCCCACCCCATGGCGGCGCGCCACCTGGACAACGAGATCGACCAGGAAGCGGTCGAGCAGATGATGGCCGTCACCGAGGCGAACTACGGTATCGCCCAGGCCTACTTCCGGCTGAAGGCCAGGCTGCTCCACCTGCCGCGACTGGCGCTCTTCGACCAGTACGCGCCGGTGAGCGACGCGCTCCCGGCCTGCCCCTTTGATCGCGCCCGGGAGACGATCCTGGAGGCCTTCGGTGCCTTCTCACCCGGCTTCCGGGAGATCGCGCAGCAGTTCTTCGCGCGGCGTTGGATCGACGCCGAGGTGCGTCCGGGGAAACGGGGCGGGGCGTTCTGCGCCTCGCCCACGCCGGCGCTGCACCCGTACGTCCTGTGCAACTACACCGACAACCTGCGGGACGTGATGACGGTGGCTCACGAGTTGGGGCACGGGCTGCACGGCTGGCTCGCGCGGACGCGGACGCTCTTCAACTACGACTCGCTGCTCACCATGGCCGAGACGGCTTCGGTGTTCGGCGAGTTTCTGGTCTTCGACCACCTGGTACGGGTCCAGGAGGATCCCCGGGTCCAGTTGGCGCTGATCTGCGGAAAGATCGAGGATACGTGCGCCACGGTGTTCCGGCAGAACGTGCTCACGCGCTTCGAGCAGATGGTCTTCGAGCAACGCAGAAAGGGACGCCTCACCGAAGAGGCGATTTGCCGGGCATGGGTCGAGGCAAATGGACGATACTACGCGGACGCGGTGGAGATGACGGACGGCTACCGGTGGGGATGGTCCTACATCCCGCACTTCATCCACACACGGTTCTACTGCTACAGTTACGTGTTCGGGGAGCTCCTGGTGCTTTCCCTCTATCGGCAGTTCAAGGAGGAGGGGGCCGCCTTCGTGCTGAAGTACATCCGGCTGCTGGAGGCGGGGGGATCCGAGTCGCCCGATTCATTGCTCAAGCCCCTGGGCGTGGATTTCCATGACCCAGCCTTCTGGCAGAAGGGCTTCGACGAAATCCGGGGGCTGGTGGAGCGCGCCGAACGACTGGCTGGCAAGCTAGGGTGCTAGAAGGCTGGAAGACTTGGGGGTTGGAGCTTTCCAGCGTGCCAGCGTTCTAGCCTTCCAGCGGGAGGTGGCCTTGCAGCTCTTCGATGCCCATGCGCACATGGCGGCGCCGGACTTCGCCGGAGACCTGCCGGAGGTGCTGGCGCGCGCCGAGGCGGCCGGCGTGTGCGGCATCGTCGCGGTGGGGGAGACCCTGGAAGAGGCGGAGCACACCCTCGCCCTGGCGGAACGGCACCCGCTGGTGAAGCCCGCGGCCGGGCTCTATCCGACCGTCCTCGACCTGGCTGCGGCGGAAGCTGTCGTGGAATTCATCCGGCGACATGCCGCTCGCCTGGTGGCGATAGGCGAGGTCGGACTGGATCGCTGGGTGGTGAAGGAAGAGCTGGAGTGGAAGCTCCAGGAAGAGATTCTGGGGAAGTTCGTGGCGCTGTCCAACGACCTCCAGCTTCCCCTGAACGTCCACTCGCGCTCGGCGGGCCGCCGCTGCATTGCGCTCCTGAGAGAGCGGGGCGCGCGGCGCGTCCTACTTCACGCCTTCGACGGCAAGGCGGAGGCCGCCGCCGACGGAGTAGAGGCGGGGTTCTTCTTCTCGATTCCCCCGTCCGTGGTGCGGTCGGCGCAAAAGCAGAAGCTGGTCCGCTCCCTCCCCCTGGAATGCATGCTCTTGGAGACCGACTCCCCCGTGCTCGGCCCGGATCCCGGCGTGCGCAACGAGCCAATGAATGTAATGATTGCCTGCCAGGCCGTGGCGGATCTGAAAGGCGTGCCTCCAGAGGACGTTGCCCGGATCACCACCGAGAACGCGCGCCGACTCTTCCCCCGCGCCTTCGCCTGACCACGCCCCCCTCGATGCAGACCGCTGCGGGCCCGTGTGGCGCCGAGCGACCTGCGTCCGCGCGGCGAGGCATTCGGGGCTAGGACTTCTTGGGCAGGTTGCTGGTCGTCTGGTTCAGGATCTCGCCCGCCGTGGCCGCATCCTTGATGACGTATTTCTTGGAGGCGTCCACGACGACGCGGGTGGCCCTGTCGGAGATCCGTTCGATGCTGATCTGGATGGTCAGATCGCGGGCGTAGGCCTGGATCTCGGTCGTGACGACCTTTCCGCCCTCCTCGGTCCGCTTGATGTCCCCGGTCTTGATGTCGAGGGTGACCAGGGCCTTTTGCAGGGCGGCGACGACTGCGTCATAATCCTCGTTGTACGTCTTCTCCGCGGTTCCCAGGACGGTGTAGGTCACGCCGGCGGCTGCGGCCGCCACAGCGCCCACCGCCACCACCGCGCACCCCTGAGTCATCAGCAGCCCAGCCAGGACCAACAGTCTGAGTACACGCATGGCTTGCCTCCCTCGTGTGGGTGTCACGGGCGCACCCGGATCTTTCCGTCCACAGTGGTGCAGCCTCGCTCGTGCGCGATGATGGGGTTCAGGTCGATCTCCCGGATCTCGGGATGCTCTGCAATGACTCATGTGCTCGGGCAGAAGGATGGCGGTGGGAGACGGATCGACCCTGTGTAGCACACGCCTCCCCGGATTGTCAAGGCGGTCCGGCGGGTGGGCCATCGGGACAGGGCGTGGACGGCGGCGTGCTTCTGGCGGAATGAGACGCGCTCGCCGCGGCGATGCCCGCCCCCGGAGGGGTGGGATCAGTCCAGGTCTTTCAGCGCCTGGGTGTATTCTTCGATCATGGGCTGGTGGCCGTGCCGCGTGGCCGCGGCCAGCCCGTCGCGATAGGCCTGGCGCGCCCCTTCGAATCTCCCCAGCCGCAGAAGTGACTGCGCCGGCATCCGGTAGGCGGCCCCCTCGTCGTCTGTCAGGGTGAGATACCGGCGGAGCGTCGCGACCGCCCGGTCGTACATTTGGACCTTGAAGTATTCATTCCCGAGCATATAATGCGTTGTCGCGTCGTTCGGTTCCCTGGCCAGAATCTCCTCCAGGGCTGCCATCCGCGACGTCGTCATGGCCGCACCTCCTCCTCGGGGTGGCCTCGCATGACGAGGGGATGATAGTGGAGCGGGCGGCGGAGATCAAGTGAGCCGCACGGGCGGGGTGACAGGCATGGACGCGCAGGACGAGCGCGCGAGGCTTCTCGAGCAGGTCGCCCGCCTCACGCAGCGAAATACCGAGCTGTCGGCGGCCTTGCAGGAGTTCCGCGCCTACTACGAGGACCTGCTGTCCAGCCTCGAGGACGGCGTCATCATC
>Ga0315279_10005732_pt1 | contig 15951 bp, 13 predicted proteins | sample YL17G06_20_MG_FD_203694 | JGI IMG/M metagenome (GOLD analysis project Ga0315279, IMG submission 203694) | Sediment microbial communities from Yellowstone Lake, YNP, Wyoming, USA - YL17G06_20 | ecosystem: Environmental > Aquatic > Freshwater > Lake > Sediment | place: USA: Wyoming | collected...
TTATCCGTGATGGAATAATCCTCATCCTGCCTGTAAAAGTCTTTCACCTCATACCCTGAGAGGGTTTGTGCAAAAAGGCATGAAAAAATCAGGTAAATAAAAAAAGTTTGAATTTTCATATCAACCCTGTAAAAAATGAAGGTATGCTATTATCATAATGTCTGGATATATCCGATATTTCTTAAATTTATAGTCTCTTAAATGGCATTGTGTCAACTCATGATTTTGAATTGACATTTGCCAGAGCGATTTGACTATGTTTCTCTTTGTCCCTGTAACAAATAACAAATGCTCGCGGAGGCTGTTTTGGGAAAGGTTGAAAAAAGGATTGAGATGGGCGGGCAGGCGGTGATTGAGGGCGTGATGATGCGAAGTCCTCAGGGATATGCCATCGCCATTCGCAAAAAGGATAAAACCATCAAGATTAAAAGCATACCTTACAAACCTCTCACCAAGCGCATCAAAATCCTGAGTTTACCACTCCTGCGCGGGGTGGCGACCCTTCTTGAGATGCTCGTCATTGGACTGAAAGGACTGGATTTCTCTATTAATGAATGGGAGGGACAGGAGAAAAAAGGGTCAGGTGAAGAGCAGGTGGCTGAAGTGGAAGATGCGGGACAGAGCCGGAAGGAATCCGGGGTTGGCACCGCCGGGGAAAAACGGCAGATAAGCGTGGCGGGGATGGTTGGATTGATAACATTCAGTCTTGCCTTCGCCATGGTTCTGACGGTCGTCATTCCAAATATCCTGACACATCTTCTGGGACTTTTATCCCTTTCCAAAAGCAATCCGAGCCATCTGGTAGAGGACAGGTCGCCCATCACCTACAACTTGATTGCCGGTTTTTTCCGCGCCGCAATCCTCATTGCCTATATCTGGGTCATATCCCTCTCAAAAGACATCCGCAGGGTGTTTGAATATCATGGCGCGGAACACAAGGCGGTCTTTGCCTTTGAGGAAGAAAAATCCCTCACGCTTGAAAATGTGCGACCTTACACCACACATCACCCCCGTTGCGGGACAACCTTTCTTGGCGTTGTCATCATTGTCAGTATCATCGTGTTTGCCTTCATTGTGAAACTCCTGCTGCTCATTTATCCCCCATTCCCCATGCTCCCGTTCATCCTGCGCAAGGTGATTATCATCCTCTCTCACATCCTCTTCATGCCGCTTGTGGCTGGCGTTTCCTACGAGGTGATTAAATTTGGCTCACGCCACAAGAATAATCCGCTCACAAAAATACTGGTGTATCCCGGACTCCTCTCACAGTATCTCACAACCAAACCGCCGGATGATGAGCAGATGGAAGTCAGCATCGCCTCCCTCAAGGCAGCCATTGCCATCACACCAGAGCAGACGGCGCCATTCCTGACCATCCTCGCCCCCGGAGATGCGCTGAAATAGCGGCGCAGAAATAATACATCCCGTCCTTACTGGAATCGAAATCCACCAATGGAGATACGGCAATGATGGAAATGGAATCCTATCTGAAAGAACTGAAAAAACAATTCGCCGAGGCGGAGTCGAAATTAAGCTCCCCTGAGGTTACCTCCAATCCTGAATCGCTCAAACAGGTCGCAAAGCGCCATAGCGAGCTGGGAAAGATTATGGAGGCTTACGGCAGATACAAACAAACATTTACCAAACTGGAAGAGGCAAAGGCATTGCAGAATGACCCGGATATGGAAATTGCCTCGCTTGCCGCGGCGGAAGTGGAATCCACCGGCGCTGAACTGGAAAAAAGAAAGCGGGAACTCCAGATTCTTCTTTTACCGAAAGACCCGAACGATGAAAAGGATATCCTGCTTGAGATACGGGCGGGAACGGGAGGCGAAGAGGCAGCCCTGTTCGCCGCAGATCTCTTCCGCGCCTATGCGCGTTATGCAGAAAGGCGCAACTGGCGGATAGAGATTATCAGTCAGCACGAAACCGGTCACGGCGGTTTCAAGGAAATCATCTTCAGCATCTTGGGAGAAAATATTTACAGACAGATGAAATTTGAAAGTGGCACACATCGTGTCCAGCGTGTTCCTGAAACAGAAGCAAGCGGTCGCATTCACACATCCGCCGTCACTGTGGCTGTCCTGCCGGAGGCTGAAGAGGTGGAGGTGGAGATAGAGCCGGATGACCTGCGAATTGATGTCTTCCGCTCAACGGGTCCCGGCGGTCAGAGTGTGAATACCACCGATTCTGCCGTGCGCATCACACATATTCCATCCGGTCTCGTTGTCACCTGCCAGGATGAAAAATCCCAGCACAAAAACAAGGCAAGGGCGCTGAAGGTGTTGCGCGCCCGTCTGCTGGACCGCGAGATTCAACGCCAGCAGGCTGAGATATCCGCCTCCCGTCGCCTGCAGGTCGGAACCGGAGACCGTAGCGAGCGCATAAGGACATATAATTTCCCCCAGAATCGTGTGACCGACCATAGAATCGGTCTCACCCTTTACAAACTCAACCAGATAATAGAGGGCGACCTGGATGAACTCATTCAGGCACTGGTTCTGGAAGATCATATGGGACGTCTTAGAAATCTGCAAAGCGAACTTGACATATCCAGAGCAAAATGAATCCTATGAAACTTGTTGCAAAAAAGAGTTTTTATCCAAAATCATCAGGTAATAATATTTAAAGCAGAGCACGCTGAGTTCGCAACTTGTATAATTTCTAGTATAAGGGAATGGAACATGATAACAATAAAAGACCTTGCCAGGGCGCTAAATGTGTCTCCCTCCACTATCTCCATGGCGCTCAATAATAATCCACGGGTCAGTGAAAAGACACGGGAAAAGGTGACAGACCTTGCAAAGAAACTTCACTACCATCCCAATCTGATTGCCCGCGCCATGGTTAAAAAAAAGACAAACCTTATCGGACTTCTCATCTCCGATATCATGTCCTCATTTTTCCCCCAGATTATCCAGGGCATCGAAGACCTTATGACCGGCGAATCCTATAGCGTCATCCTCTGCCCGACAAATAATGATGCCGCACGGGAGCGTGAGTATTTTCGCATACTCCGCGAAAAGCGCGTGGATGGGATTATCACAGACCCCGTGGAATGCAAGGAGAACAAGGAACTCTGGCAGGACTTTATTGAGCGGAAAATGCCCGTCGTTGCCATTCTGAGCCATCCACCTGTGAAGGGCATCTGTGAGGTCACGGTGGATAATGTGCTGGGCGGGTTTCTGGCAACGGAACATCTTATCCGCACGGGGCACAAAATCATTGGTCATCTTGCCGGTCCCTCTTGCTTCCAGATAAGCAGAGACCGCCTTAAGGGCTATCGCACGGCACTCAAGAAATATAATCTCCCTTACCATGAAAACCTGATTATTGAGACCACATTCGACTGGGAGGATGGCTACAACAACATGAGATTGATGCTCCAGACAAAGCCGCGCCCGACAGCGGTCTTCTGCGCCGGTGATATAATCGCCATCGGCGCCAGCTTCGCCCTCCGTCAGTCCGGCTTTGGCGTGCCATCAGACATCGCCGTTATGGGTTATGACGACCTCTTCCTTGCAAGCATTGCTGAGGTGCCCCTCACAACTGTGGCACAGCCCAAGTATAACCTGGGCTCCCTTGCAGCGCGGAAACTCCTCGCCCTTATCAAAGGGGAAAAGGTGGAAAGTGAAATCCTTCAGCCGACACTGACCATCCGTGATTCCTGCGGAAGCAAATCCGGTCGGCGGAATAAAAGCATCGCCATGGCAGCCAGTTTCTCCCTCAACTTCAAACATAAGGATTGACAATATTCCTCAAGCACCCAACCTGAAACATATTTTATAAACCCACAAAAAATTCACCGATATTTTTATCACTGAAAGACATGAAATGGAAAATAGACGCCAGATTCGTGTCGGAATAGATGTTGGTGGCACGTTCACTCACGCCGTTGCAATCGACACCGCCGCCTTCTCCCTTATCGCACAGGTCATGGTGCCTACCACCCATACCGCGAAGGAGGGCGTGGCGCGGGGCATTATTGATTCCCTTCACCGGCTTCTCAAAGAGGGAAATATCAATCCTGAGGAGATTATCCTTATCGCCCACAGCACCACCCAGGCAACTAACGCCCTCCTTGAAGGCGACGTGGCGCCAGTCGGCATCGTCGGCATGGGAAGGGGTATAGAAAAATTCAAAGCCCGTTCCGAAACCAATGTCGGGGATATAGAACTGGCGCCGGGGCGCTTCCTCAAAACTTACCACAGGTTCATTGACACCTCAGAAACACCCGAGAAGGAGACCATCCTGAAGGTCATCGGGGAGTTAGAGGGCGAGGGTGCGAAGGTCTTTGTCGCCAGTGAGGCATTCAGCGTGGAAAATCCCGCCAATGAAGACCTCGTAGTTTCAACCTGCATTGAGCATGGCATCATGGCAACTAATACTTATGAGATTTCACAACTGTATGGTCTGCGCATCAGGACACGGACAGCCGTCATCAACGCCAGTATGCTCCCCAAGATGATGGAGACCGCCAACATGACCGAGCAGAGCGTCCGTGAGGCGGGCATCAAGGCGCCTCTCATGATTATGCGCTCGGACGGAGGCATCATGGATATCAATGAGATGAGGCGCCGCCCGATTCTGACAATGCTTTCCGGTCCTGCGGCGGGTGTTGCCGCCGCCCTGATGTATGCCCGCATTACGGACGGCATCTTTATAGAGGTGGGCGGAACCAGCACTGACATCTCTGCCATCAAGAATGGCAAATCACTTGTGAAGACTGCCACAGTGGGCGGGCACAGGCTTTTTCTCCGCACCCTTGATGTGCGCACCGTGGGCATTGCCGGCGGGTCCATCCCCCGCATCAGGAATAATAAAATCATTGATGTCGGACCGCGCAGCGCCCACATTGCCAATCTTGGATATGCATCATTTACTGATATCCCGAAGGGCGCAAAACCTGTCATGGAATTGATACAGCCCCTCAAGGATGACCCCGCAGATTATGTCAAAATCTCCGCCAGTGGCAAATCATTCACTGTGACGCCTACCTGCGCCTCAAATCTCCTGCGCATTATTCAGCAGACAGACCAGGCGGCGGGAAATATGGAGACAATTCGCAACTCGTTTGAGGTCCTTGTCGGGACACTCGGAACCTCGCCCGAAAAGGTTGCCGAGCAACTTCTTAACAAATCCTTCCCCAGGGCGGCAAATGCCGTTGAGGATTTGATTGATGAATATCAGCTGGACCGCAATCTCCTCACCCTGTCCGGCGGGGGCGGAGGCGCTATGGCACTCGTCCCATACACGGCAAAAAAGATGGGACTCCCCTTTGAAATCGCTCCCAATGCCCCTGTCATCTCCGCCATTGGCGCAGCCCTCGCCATGGTGCGGGACATGATTGAAAAAAGCGTCGTTAATCCCACGGACAGGGACATCTTGAAAATCCGCAAAGAGGCGGAGGAGGCGGTTATGAAAATGGGGGCGCAGGCGGAGACCATCGAAGTCCAGGTGGAGATTGACCCGCAGAAAAACCTCATCCGCGCCGTTGCCACAGGTTCCACCGAATTCCGCACACGAGACCTCTCAAAACCCGCACTGAAAGAGGATGAGATAGAAGCAATTGTGCAAAAGTCCGTTCGAGAGGAGATAAAAGACATCTCCCGTCTGGGCGAGGTTGGCGGTCTGTGCATCTATCGCATAACCACTGTGCGGAAGAAGATGATGGGGCTTTTCAAATCTGATATAACGCAGTATCGTGTCATTGACCGCGAGGGTGTCATACGGCTTCAGATTTCACGTGGCGATGCCCTAATCACAGACAAGAGCCGGATAGAAGAAGTCCTCCGCAATTTCATTGAACATCACACGGATTATGGCGACGCCGGTCGATCCGTGCCCGGCTTTTTCATCCTCTTCCGTGGGCGCATCCTTGACCTTTCGGGGCTCTTGAGCGCCACCCATATCATATCTCTCGCCAATGTTGAACTTTCACGTCTGACGGAGGACGAACCCGTGGCTGTCCTTGTGAATATTATCTGAAACTACAGATCGAAGATTTGCCTTTGGCAGGTCGAATTTATTTATGCCGTAATTGTCTCAAAAGCAACCTTTATATCTGCCGGCTTGGGCAATGCAAAATTAAGCTTTTCAAAGCCGATGACGTGCCCTGATTTGTCCTTCATCAAGATTACTTCTTCGCCAGTTTCTTCACATACATATTCATCCTGAGGATTACCAAACCATACGGTCAAGGTATTCCCCTCTCGATCGTAATAAACTCTTACTTGGGCCATATTCGCTCCCCTTCCTTAATCACATTGGTTGGATAGGTCGTTATCGGAAAACCATCGCTATCCAGTCGCCTCGCAACGGCACAAACCAATCGTTCCATACGCTCCAGTTTATAGAACAGATAAACCTGTGGATCACTGCGACTTAGTCGTATCTCGTCAGGATTGCTCAATGTTGCTTGAACATCCGCTTCACGACCCACCATCACCGGATGCTTGATTGTTGTAATGAGCTCCCAATAAGCGCAAGTCACATGCACTCGGAACCCAAGCGGTGTAAGCACTTCAAAAAGCATTTTACGTATATTATCTATCATGTTCTTGACGATTTTTCAGCCTTTATTAAATTTTTCGAGGATCTATCGAAAATCAGCATCCATATAATTTCATATTAATTTTAATAATATATGATCTTTCTTCACGCTTTCAAGTCCAAATATTTAGAAATTTTCTCAAGCATATAAATTCAATTTTAAGTATCTGGATGAACATAGGTAGAGCGTTCTTAAACACATCGACATATTTATTGGGATCCTCGGTATCCTGAATCCTGATCATATAATCGTTAAGGTTTCTGTCTCTATGGTTTGGGGATCTGATAGATTTCCGTGCGAAAATATTGCGGGGTGTATCGGAAGGTCAGGGCAAGCGGATTCTGATGTGAAAAGGGTTCCTGCATAATATCAGGCAGGAAAGGCACGAGTGTGGATTCAAAGTGGGTAATCAGCCGCGCCCCGTGCCGTTCCCGCAGCCACCGTGTGGCTGGATAAAATGCACCCATCCCCCCGTAGGCGCTCGAAAGACAGACAATGCAATTCCCGTGTATCTGTGAAGGCTCGAACGGACGCACAGGATAACCTGACCAGTATTGCATCTTCACCGGTCCGAGGTCTTTGTAACTTTCATTGGAAAAAACAGGGGTATCTTTCAGGTTTAGGGCGCGCAAATAAAGGGCGGAATCCTTTAAATCACCAAATGCCTCTCTCTGGAGAAATATGGATGCCATCCCGAATCCCAACCCATACAGGACAATCACAGCAACCAGGAAGTTAAAGATAAGGGGTCTTTTCCTCCAGATTTCACTTAGAATGCGTAACCCCCACCCCGCAAAAACCGAAACAAAAGGCAAAAGGGGCAGCAGATAGCGGGACTGGAAGGATGAGAAGGCGGACTGGAGAAGCAGGAGCGATAGGAGGAGATATCCGAAAAGGATGAGGAACTTTGTATGTCCTTCACCCTGCCGTTTCACGTAAAACACACCGGCGAGAAATACAAAACATATCGGCAAGGTCAGAAAATATGGACTGTATGCCAGAAAGCTCTCCACGAGTAGAAAAATATTCAGGAGTGTTTGCAGCCATGTGGTTCCTGCGCGTTCAACAAACTGCTCCGGATGCCGAAAACCATAAAGCACAATCCAGATAATCGGCAATATCCACAGTCCCTGAGAAATCATCGCCCACACGGGAATCTTTTTTCGTCTTATTATAAACGATACCAACAAAAACAGCACTATCGGAAAAAGTAGAAAGCCCTGATAGCGCGTCAGTGTGGCGAGGACGGTCAGGATAGTCGCCTTTGTAAGATGGGTTGTATATTGCCCACCCTCCTGAACGCTTGTCTTCCAGCACTCACACGCCGCAAGAAAAAACAGGAGGGTGAAAAGGGCGTCTGTCATGGCATGGGTCGACCAGCGCAATGCCATGGGAGAAACGGTGTAAATCAGTCCTGAGTAAAATGCGGTGCGTTTATCAAAAAGACGCATGGAAATGAAAAAAATGGGAATGAGCGTGAGGGCGCTTGCCAATGCTGAAATGAGCCGTCCCGACATCTCTGCATCACCGATAACTGGTTTCAGTATCATGACAAGGATTGTAAAAAGTGGAGGATACAGTTTGCTGGGAACGGAAAAGAGGAGAATCTGGAGTATGCCGTCCGTGTATTCCGCGCGATTGGCAGTTATAAGAGAAATCTTCAGAACGACATTGAATAAGAGCAGGAAAACAAGAAGGCGAAGTGGGGACGTCCTGTCTATTTTTATGGCTGTCCGCTCTCTCACGCGAAAAATCTTTCCACTGATATTGATTTAATGATAAACATCATGACGAAAAATCAATCAATGTCAAGACCGTTATCCCCTGGATGGAAAATCTTTGACACCCCGAGTCTCGGTGTTTAAGTATCGCTTATCATTGTATCGGAAATGAAGATTAACATATGACACACATTCTTGGAATTTCCGCCTTCTATCATGACAGCGCCGCCTGTATGGTGAGCGATGGACGGATTGTTGCCGCGGCGCAGGAGGAGCGCTTCACACGCAAAAAACACGATGCCGGATTCCCTGCAAATGCCATCCGGTACGCACTGGAGGCTGGCGGCATCACCGGTGAACAACTTGACTACGTGGCATTTTATGACAAGCCGTTCATTAAATTCTGGCGTCTGCTCGAGACATATATCGGGATGGCGCCATGCGGTCTGAAATCCTTCCTTGAATCCGCACCCCTGTGGGTCAAGCAGAAACTCTGGATTAAGGAGTTGATTCGGAAGACTGTTGGACCAAATGCGATAATTTTCTTTCCGGAGCATCACGCCTCCCATGCCGCTTCCGCCTTTTTCCCCTCCCCTTTTCAAAGGTCGGCAATCCTCACCATTGACGGGGTCGGGGAGTGGGCAACGGCAAGTTACGGCATCGGGGAGGGAAATAAAATCCGCATTTTTGCCGACCTTCAATTCCCCCATTCTCTTGGCCTTCTTTATTCAGCCTTCACCTATTTTACCGGATTCAGGGTGAACTCCGGCGAATACAAGATGATGGGTCTGGCGCCTTATGGCGAGCCGAAATACAAGGATGTCATCCTCCGTGAAATCATCAACCTGAAAGAGGATGGCTCATTTCAGATGAATATGGAATTTTTTGACTATTGCACCGGACTCAGGATGACGAATGAACGGTTTGACAAACTTTTCGGAGGACCTCCACGCAAGCCGGAGACAAAGATGACCCAGCGTGAAATGGATATCGCCCGCTCAGCGCAGGATGTGACCGAAGAAATCATGCTCCGCATGGCGCAATACCTGCACAAGGAAACGGGCGCGAAATATCTCTGCCTTGCGGGCGGCGTGGCTTTGAATTGTGTTGGGAACGGACGCATCCTCAAGGAGGGACCGTTTGAAGATGTCTGGATTCAGCCCGCCGCCGGCGATGCTGGCGGGTCGCTGGGCGCCGCACTTCTCATCTGGCACCAACACCTCGATAATCCCCGACATGCCGATGATAAAAACGATTTTCAGCAGGGCTCCTTCCTCGGTCCGGAATTTTCCAATAATTACATCGGGCAATTCCTTAAGCGCGAAAAAATTCTCTACAAGGAGCTCAATGATGAGAGTTTGATTTGCACCGCCGCCGACCTCATGGCATCTGAAAAGGTGATTGGCTGGTTCCAGGGGCGCATGGAATTTGGACCCCGCGCCCTCGGTAATCGCAGTATCCTCGGAGATGCCCGTTCCGCAGAGATGCAATCCACCATGAATCTCAAAATCAAATTCCGCGAAAGTTTCCGCCCGTTTGCCCCCTCCGTGCTGGAGGAAAAAGTCTCCGATTATTTTGAGACCGAACATCCCAGCCCTTACATGCTCCTCGTGGCGCAAGTGAAAAAGGAATTGCTCCGCACGCCGGAAGAGAATGAAAAAAAATTAAGCGGTTTTGATAAATTAAAGGTCGTTCGCTCGGGCATCCCGGCAATTACACATGTGGATAACTCCGCACGTCTGCAAACGGTCAGTCGCGAGACCAATCCCCGCTTCCACGCCCTCATCAAGGCTTTTGAGGAAAAGACCGGCTGTGCCGTTATCATCAACACCTCCTATAATGTCCGCGGTGAGCCGATTGTCTGCACGCCGGAGGATGCCTACCTCTGCTTTATGCGCACACGCATGGATTACCTCTTCCTCGGCAATTTCATGCTCGATAAGAAAGACCAGCCGGAACTTGTGGAGGAGGAGGACTGGCGCAAGGAATATGAACTGGATTGACCCGATGGAATAGACGAAAATGACTGATTTGCACATTGAGGAGATTAAGGCTGAGCGTTCTGCGGAGTGGGACGATTTTGTTCGGGTCTCCCCACAGGGCTCCCTTTTCACCACCTTTGCCTGGAAAAAGATTCTGGAGCGCGGGACATCCTTCATCCAGCGGATTTTCGCCATCTTCCGGAGAGATAGAATTGCAGGGGGCGTTGTCCTGACGGAAAAAAAACAGCTCGGAAGGAAGGTCGCCCTGAATGCCCTCCTGTCACCCTATCTGGGTTTTCTTCTTGCGCCCGTAGCGAGCACAAAGATTTCGGAGCGCCTTTCAGCGGAGCATGAAGTCCTGACTAACCTTGCACAATTTCTCGAAAAAAAATATGTCCAGATTGACCTTATTAATAATGTCGCCCTCACGGACGTGCGTCCATTTTTACAGCGCGGCTGGAAGGCTCACGCACGCTATACGTATTGTCTTGATGTCTCAGATACTGACAAACTCTGGAACGGCTTTGATGGCAGTGTCCGCCGGGCAATAAAAAAGGCTGAAGGGGCAAATCTGCAGCATGGCATTATGGAATGCGGGGCGGAAGAGATATTTGACCTGCTCCAGAAAACCCTCACAAAAAAGGGTGACCTGAACCCTATTCCAAAATCCCTTGTGGGTGCAATTATTGAAGCCGGCGAGTTGGAAAATCAGCGCGTTATCGTGGGGGCGAGGAATTCTCATGACTGTCTTGTTTCCGCCATCGTTTGTGTCCGGGATGAGCGGCGGGCGTATTACCTGATTGTCGTTAATGACCCCGAATATCTCTCTACGGGCACCAGTTCTCTTCTCATCTGGGACCTTGCACAACACCTCTCTGGAATTTCGGTGCGAGAGCTGGATTTTATCGGGGGCAACATACCAGCCATCGCCCGCTTCAAGGAAAGTTTCAATCCATGTCTCAAGACGCATTTCAGGCTGGAACACTGGACATCACCACCCTTTCGGGTTATGAAATTAACGGGTCGCCGCCTCCTTGGGCATTGACCATGAAATGATGGGAGATAAAACGGTGGATTCAATTTATTTCGGAACAGATGGCTGGAGAGGCATCATAGGAGAGACATTCACGTTTGAAAATGTCCGGCGTGTGGCGCAAGGGGTGGCTCACCTTTTGAAAAACCGGGGGGTTCTCAATAAAACGGTAGTTATTGGTTATGACTGCCGTTTCATGTCGGAATTTTTTGCACGTGCGGTTTATGATGAACTCATCGTTGCGGGCGTTCATGCGGCATTAAGTGACCGACCCATCCCCACGCCTGCCCTCTCCTTTGCGGCTGCAGGGCGGGGCTGCATCCTCGGCATCATGATTACCGCCAGCCACAATCCCCACTTTTATAATGGTATTAAGTTCAAAGCCCATTATGGCGGTCCTGTCATGCCGGAATTCACAGTTGAGATGTCACGTCTTCTGAAAAGCCTCAAACACGCCTCAAACACCGCACCTGTCTATGCGCCTCCCATTCGCATGAAAGATTTTCTGACCCCTTATCTTAACGCCCTCAGGAGTTATGCTGACTTTTCGCTTCTGAAAAATGCGCGTCTTAAAGTGGCTGTGGATTCTATGCACGCAGCCGGCGGCAACCTCTTTGAGCAACTGTTAAAAAACACAAGCATACGCATTGTTTCCATCAGGACGGAACGTAATCCCCTTTTTGATTATGACCTTCCCGAGCCCGCACCGCCTCTCCTTGAATCCCTGGCGAAACTTGTCCGTCGTGAAGGGTGCGATGTGGGACTTGCCACAGACGGAGATGCCGACCGCATTGGAATTGTGGACTCCAGTGGACAATTTGTCACCCTTCACTATTTGATGCCGCTCCTGTATGAATATCTCACCCACTCGCGCCGGATAAAGGGCGATGCCGTGCGGACGACTTCCACAGACAATCTTTTTGACGAGGTCTGCACATCGCTTGGACGCCGGTGTTATGAAGTGCCAGTTGGCTTCGGAAACATCTGCGAGGTGGCGCTTGAAAGGGATATCCTTGTGGGCGGCGAAGAAAGCGGCGGGGTCTGTTACAAGAATCACATCCCCGAACGTGATGGACTCCTTTCAGGGCTTCTCGTTCTTGAAATGATGGCAGCCAAAAAAATGTCTCTTGTAGAAATGGTCAGAGACATGGCGCGGCGTTTTCATCCTGTGGAATATCTGCGTATCGATAAAGTCTTTGAGCAGGAGAAATTGAGGAGTAACCTTGCTGTCCTGCGGAATGAGCCGCCGGAAAGGCTTGCGGGAACACGCGTTGTCAGTATTGACCTGAAAGACGGCATTAAATTCTACCTGCAGAACGGGTGCTGGATGTTGATGCGGGTTTCGGACACGGAGCCGAAGGGAAGGATTTACGTTGGCGGCCCAAACCTGAAAGATGTCCGCAAAACGCTCAGGGCGGGTGAATTACTTTTATTCCGCAAAGATTTTTAGAAGGGAATTCACCTCCCCTCTGAACCATGCGGCATAAGCCTCATCCACATTTTCATCGCCATACATGACATTTTCAAAGGCTGATGTCATATCGAGGAGATTGTTCCATCTGGCTGAAACGGCGGATTGGAGCGCCCGGGTATATTCCTGCGGCGTTTGTGAAATGGCGCGCTCCAGCCCAACATGCCCCATCTCTTCACAAAAACGGTTGTAATCATGAATGATACTCTCCCGTGGGGAAGATGGGCGCCTTCGCCGGGGACGTATCAATATATCCTCAACAAAATGTCTCACCTTCCTGACAATACCCTTCATCTCAATAAACTTCGGTGGATTCTTCCCCCGAAAATGTCTCTGCAACCAGTTCATAAGCGCAAGGGTGAACATAAGCAGAACTGCAATTATGGCTGCGTAAACAACCAACCGGCTGGAGAGATGGGGCTCAACAGGAGCCGCCCTTTCCTCCACCTCCCGAAGGGGTATTCCACCATGCGGCATCAAGCGTCTGTGCATCGGCGGCAAGGTCGCATAGAGGATGGCGGCAAGGAGGATTGGAGGAAGGATATAACGCGCCACAATCCGGAGGAGTTCTGAAAAAGGGAGCATCCGCCCGCTATCATACTGCCTCGATTTGAAATAGAAATAATCAAGGCACATCGACAGGGCGAGCAGGAGATATGCAGTAGCAACCCAGAGCGGTGGCACGGTCGGCGCCTTGATGATAATGGTGCACAAAAGAAACAAATTGGAGAGATAAAGGCGCGCAAAACACCGGGGCTGGACAAGTGTAACAAGGATGAACAGGTTGAGCGAGAGCAGTGAAAACGTGCCTGAGGGGCGCCGCAGGATGAATAGCGGCATAAAGAAAAATAGGATGTGCACCAGCATGTATGCGAATTTCTCACTATAGTTGAACTGTGTCAGATAGTCCGAGATGAGGTCTTGAAATTTCATGGAGAACAAGACTGCCCCGCCAAAGAGGACACCAAGCAGAGGGACATACAAACCTGGACGGAATGAGGCGAATTCTCTTTTCACCACTGGGTCATAGGAGAGGGCGCCCGCCCCAATCCACAGGCATTGCCCCAGGACAAGGGCATATAACACCCCACCATAAGCGGGGAAAAATCTCCGTTCTTCCAGCACCGCAATGTTTTTAATTCGCATCATACCGGCATCTGGAGCTTTAAAGCCACGTCATCCCCTTTTGCCACAAGGAACAGACTGCATCCCTCCCTTGATAAAACCTCCTTCAGTTCCGCAATGGGTGTGGCGCGCTTCATATGTTCTTCCTGGTCCTTCCAGAATTTGATAAATGAGCGGTCATCCACGAGGATAATCATGATTTTTATACGGCGGTTTATCAACTGGCGGATAATGGGAGAAATTTTTTCGGTATGGATATTAGATGCCGCGGCAATGAGAATTGCCGTTGAGCCGGACTTCAGATACGGCATCACCTCTTCCAGACCATCCTCAAAATGTCCATCGCCCCGGGGGCGCAGCAGTGTGAGGCGGTCAAGGATGGTTATGAGGTGCTGGTTGCCACCTTCAGGCGGAACATGTTGCATTTTGTCACTGAGGGCAAAAAGTTGCACAAGATGACTTTTGTCAATTGCGATTTGAGACACTGCCGCCGCCGCCTTTATGATGTATTCAATACTTGTAACATCTCCCAGACCCGATAAAGCGAGACGGTGCATGTCAAGAATGAGGGACACCTCGGTTGTGATTTCCTCGCGAAACTCCTTTATAAGAAATCTCTCATGACGGGCGGATGAGGGCCAGTGGATACGCCGGGGATTATCACCTTCATGATATTCCCTCAGACTTGTGAACTCCTCGCTGTGCCCGGGACGGAGGAGGGTTTCCACTCCAACGTGGGAAAGTGTTCCGTCTCCGAGCACTTCATACAAGGAGAGCACCGGCGCCTTTGGATAAACCAACAAGTCCGTTATCACCGGCAGTTCCATCCTGCGGACATGAATCCCTAATGGGTCAGCGGCGGTAATCTCCAGAGGTCCCAGCACATAAATCCCCCGGCGACGCGTGCAGATGGCGCTATATTCCAATTCCACACCGGATGATGTGTCAAGCCGCACTGGCACCAGGGCGCGGACATGCCAGGAATCTCCCGGCGGGAAGATGTCCACCACCTCAAGCATATAAATGGGGATTTTCGTTCCCGGCACAAGGCGGATGGCAATCCTCAATTCAGCGTCTTCAAAAGTCCGCGGGTAATGGGCGCGTGATGCCTTGAATTCATGAAAGAAGTTATGTGCGGCGTGCCATGTAAAAAAAAGAAGGAACAGAAGTCCGAACCCAAAACACACAAGGAACCGGTTCCCAAGCATATATCCCAGATACAGTGAAAAAAAGGAAATGAAAAGCAGGCTGTTCCGTTTGGTTAGTATTCTCAGTTCGTTATTCATTATTGATACACCCGCATTCAATATCCCCCGTTACAATGCCACCTAACGAATACGTGCGATTGGCACCTCCGTCTTCTGCAAAATCTCCGAAATCACCTGGTCGGCAGTCAGCCCGCCCAACTGCGCCTGCGGTTTCAGTATAAGCCGATGACGCAGGACAGGTTTTGCCAGTTCCTTGACAACATCAGGCAGGACAAAGTCCGCTCCTGCGATGAATGCCATCGCCTGCGCCATTCGATACAGGGCAAGCGATGCCCTTGGACTGCCGCCCAGCAGGATGGATGGATGGTCGCGCGTCTTCTCTACAACAGAAACTATGTAATCCCTCAATGATTCATCCACATACACCTCATGCACCGCCTCCTGCATGCGGAGGATTTCATCCATTTCGCACACCGAGCCTATGGCTTCAATGGGATGGCGTTTCCTCTGAGCCTCAAGTATGTCCATCTCAATAAAGTGTTTTGGATATCCGATTGTTATCTTTATCATAAAACGGTCAAGCTGCGCCTCAGGCAGATGATAGACGCCCTGCTGCTCGATTGGGTTTTGCGTGGCTAAAACGAAGAATGAGCGCGGAAGCATATGGGGAATGCCATCGTATGAGACCTGTCTTTCCTCCATGCATTCGAGTAAAGCGGATTGCGTGCGGGGTGTGGCACGGTTCAATTCATCCGCCAGAAGTATGTTTGTAAAAACGGGTCCCTCGCGAAACTCAAAGTTCTTACTTGTCTGGTTGTAAATGGAGACGCCGGTGATGTCTGTGGGAAGAAGGTCGGG
>Ga0315279_10005734_pt1 | contig 15946 bp, 13 predicted proteins | sample YL17G06_20_MG_FD_203694 | JGI IMG/M metagenome (GOLD analysis project Ga0315279, IMG submission 203694) | Sediment microbial communities from Yellowstone Lake, YNP, Wyoming, USA - YL17G06_20 | ecosystem: Environmental > Aquatic > Freshwater > Lake > Sediment | place: USA: Wyoming | collected...
AAAAATATTCGCTTTTGATAATAACGGAAAGGTAAGCTCTTATCTGGCTGAGAATATAAAGGCTGGTGATGTGGTTTTGATCAAAGGCTCCAGAAAGATGAAATTGGAAGAGGTGGTTTTAAGTCTAAAGACCTTGTATGGTCGCCAAAACTAATCAAAAGGTTGTTGGAGTAGCGAGACTTGTCTCGCGCTGAGATATGAAAGGCAAAAATTTAGTCAGTTGGTCACGGGTTCCCTAACCCGTGACCGGGTTCAGGTTTATCCTTTCTTGAACCAACAAATGAGGAAAAGATGCTTTACCATTTGCTTTTTCCATTAAGCCAAGATATCTCATTTTTTAATATCTTCAGATATATCAGCTTCCGGAGCGCTGGTGCCACCTTAACGGCCCTTTTGATCAGCTTAATTTTGGGACCCATCATTATCAGAAAATTGAGGGAAAAACACGTCCAGGAGAAAATCAGGGAAGAAGGTCCCCCAAGCCATCAGGTAAAAGCAGGAACCCCTACCATGGGCGGAATCATCATATTGTTCTCGGTGGTGATTCCCACTTTGCTTTGGGCTAACCTGACTAACCCTTATACCCAAATGATTCTTTTGGTCACCGTGTGGATGGGTCTTTTAGGCTTTTTAGATGATTATTTAAAGGCAATGAAACATCAACCCAAGGGGATGGTGGGAAGAAAAAAATTGGCGGGCCAAGTGGTTTTAGGCTTGCTTTTGGGACTTTTATTACGCTTTTTCCCGCCCTCCAAAAATTTCGGCACGGCCTCCGACATTCTGTTTTTCAAGAATTATTTTGTCGATTTTGGCGTATTTTACATTCCCTTGGTGATATTGGTGATCACCGGTTCCTCTAATGCGGTGAACCTGACCGATGGTTTAGATGGTTTAGCCATAGGTCTTATCGGTCTATGCGCCTTTGCCTTTGCGGGTTTATGCTACATCACCGGGCGGGTCGACTTCTCCCGCTATCTTTCCATAATATACCTGGAGGGAGCGGGAGAGCTGACCGTGTTCTGTGGGGCCGCAGTAGGGGCGGCTTTAGGCTTCTTGTGGTTCAATGCCTATCCTGCTCAGGTTTTTATGGGCGATACCGGGGCTTTAGCTTTAGGCGGAGCCTTTGGGGCCATCTCCATCCTGATAAAAAAGGAGATACTCCTTCTGATCGTGGGAGGCGTCTTTGTAGCGGAGGCACTCTCCGTGATCATCCAGGTATTTTCCTATCAGATGTGGGGAAAAAGAGTCTTCCGGATGGCGCCATTGCATCACCATTTTGAGCTTTCCGGATGGAAAGAACCACAGGTGGTGGTGCGCTTTTGGATCATTGGCGCCATCTTATCCCTTTTGACCTTGAGCACTTTAAAAATAAGATGAGTAAATCGGAGTAGCGACACTTGTGTCGCGTCTTGAGGATAAAAGAGAAAAAAATGACTATAAAAACACATAGACCACCTCATATTTATCTTGATGACACCTATTATTTTGTAACCATAGGGACATTTCAGAGGATGCTTTTGTTTGACAACCAGGAGGAGAAGAAGCTTATCCGGTTAGCTTTAGAAACGAGCATCAAGAAATATGGTTATCTTTTGAAAGCATGGGTTATTTTAAGTAACCATTTTCATATTCTTTTCAAGACCAGCCAGGGAAGGCTGTTACCACGTTTTTTAGCTGGAATAACAGGGAAAAGTGCAATAGAGTTGAATAAATTAGATAAATGTGCGGGTAGGAAGTGTTGGTATCAGTATTGGGACCGCTGTATTAGAGGCGAAAGAGATTTTTGGATAAGAGTAAACTATATTCACTACAATCCGGTAAAACATGGTTATGTCACCAGAATGGAAGATTATCCTTTTTCCAGCTACAGGCTTTACTTAAAGAACAATGAGGCAGAGTGGATAACATCTTGTTTTATGGAGTTCCCCATAAAGGATTTTCTTGTCCAGGAGGATGAGTTTTGACGCAGAGCAAGCTCTACTACTCCGGGGTAAATTTATGCGAAAAGATAGAGTTATAGGTAAAAGGGTAGGAATCTTCGGGATGGCAAGATCTGGTTTAGCCTGCGCCAAACTCTTGAAGAAACTGGGAGCACAGGTTTTTGTTACCGATGCGAAGCCAGACAATCTTTTGACCTCTGAAATAGCTCAATTAGTGGAACAAAACATAGATTTTGAGACCGGTGGTCATACCTCAAAGGCGATTACCAATAAAGATTATCTGATCATAAGTCCGGGAGTCCCTTTGGATATTCCTATACTGAAAGAAGCTCAAAACTTAGGCATCCCCATCTTTTCGGAGATAGAGGTAGCATTCTGGTTGACTGATGCCAAAACAGTGGGGATCACCGGATCAAACGGCAAGACCACCACTACCGCCCTGGTGGGAGATATCCTCAAGGAGGATAGAAAGGAATGTGAGGTAGGCGGGAATATCGGCATCCCGTTTTCAAGCTTGGTGGAAAAGGTCTCACCAGACGGGATCATCGTTTTGGAGCTTTCCAGCTTTCAGCTGGAAAGAATCGAGGAGTTCAAACCATACGTAGCGGTGGTGTTAAACCTCACTCCAGATCACTTAGATCGCTATCCCGACTTAAGATCATATATGGAGGCAAAACTGCGCATCTTTGAAAATCAGACGGATGTCGATTTTGCAGTTTTAAATGCGGATGACAAAAACAGCATGGAGTTAGCCCTTTATTCTGCGAGCAAAAAAATATTTTTCAGCACCCAAAAAGAATTGGAGCTGGGAGCTTTTGTCAAAAATGGAATGCTGGTCTATAAAATGAACGGAAAAGAGGAAAAGATCATAGAAACGAAGGATATAAAAATTAAAGGACCTCATAATTTATCTAATGCCTCGGCCGCTTGTACCATTGGTGCCATCTTGGGGGTCAGTCCTGTCTCTATGAGGGAAACTTTGAAAAGGTTTAAAGGAGTGGAGCATAGGTTAGAAGAGGTAGCCACCTTATCCGGGGTGAAATTTGTGAATGACTCTAAAGCCACCAACGTCGAATCCGTATGGTATGCTCTTCAGAGTGTGGAGAAGCCCATAATTTTAATCGCCGGAGGAAAAGATAAAGGGGGTGACTTTACCAGATTGAGGGAATTAGTGCAAAACAGAGTGAAGGCTTTGATCTTAATCGGGGAAGCCAAAGAGAAGATCAGTGATGCTTTAAGCGATCTGGTTTCAACTTTGTATACCGATTCGTTGGAAGAAGCCGTGGAACGGGGCTTTAAAAAGGCGGAATCAGGCGACACGGTTTTGCTTTCGCCGGCTTGTGCCAGCTTTGACATGTTCAAGGATTACGAGCATCGGGGAGAAATCTTTAAGTCTTCGGTTAAACGTTTGACCGAGAGGACAAATGGCAAAATCAATTCCTGACCCAAAAAGATTGATTTGGGAAGGTCGACTTACAAAACTTGATGTCGCCTTCTGATTTTGATAGTAATTTTGAATTTTGCTTTTTGAATTTTTAATTCTAAAATGATAGATAAGTCTAAACCTGATTATCTTTTACTTGCGATAGTGACAATTCTCATCTCCCTGGGCACGGTTATGGTCTATTCCGCCTCGGCTATTTTGGCCGATGATAGATTCCACAGCTCCATTTACTTTGTCAAAAAACAGATTTTATGGGCCGGCATTTCTTTCTTTCTGATTTTTGTTTTGACCAAAGTGGACTATCACAAATATGAAAAATACTCAACCCTTTTTTTGTTTTCTTCTTTGATCTTGCTGGTGGTGGTTTTGTTTTTTCAGCCCGTCAAAGGAGCGGCCCGATGGATAAGAGTCGGACCTATAGTGTTCCAGCCCTCGGAGCTTTTCAAATATGCGTTGGTTCTGTTTATGGCTCATTCTTTGAGCCGAAGGAAAAACAAGATAAAGAATTTCAAATATGTTTTTTTGCCTTATTTTTTGGTTTTAGGGATAGCTTCCTTGCTGATTATGAAAGAACCTCATCTGGGAGCGGTCCTCTCCATATCCATGATTTTCTTGTCCCTGCTCTTTGTGGCGGGAACGAAAGTCAAGCATCTCCTGTTGATTTCCGCTCCTTTGGCGGTTGCCATTTTCCTTTTGGTTTTTGCTTTCGGATATAAAAAGCAAAGGGTGGACGATTATCTGAAATCGATTTCACACCCTTTAGAAGGAAACTATCAGACCAAGCAATCGGTTTTGGGTTTGGGCTCCGGCGGCGTTGGGGGGGTAGGTTTAGGAGAAGGAAAGCAGAAGCTTTTCTTTCTGCCTGAGCCTCACACCGATTTCGTCTTCGCCACCATAGGGGAGGAGGGAGGATTTTTGACCTGCGCCGGCATCATGATTTTGTTTTTCATTCTAACTTTGAAAGGATTATCCATAGCTTTCCGAGCCCCCGATGATTTTGGCTTTTTCTTGGCTTTCGGGATAACCTTTTCCATATTTATATGTACCTTGATCAATGCCGGGGTGGTAGTGGGACTTTTGCCCACCACCGGCATCCCTATGCCCTTCTTAAGTTATGGTGGGTCATCTTTGATCTTCTCTTCTATAGGGATGGGTATGCTTCTGAACGTATCCAGACAAACCAGATATGTGCCATCCCCGCGGGTGTTAGGTAAGACGGGCGTATGAAGATGGTTCGACCATGCATGCATTTAAAGTCATTTTAGCCGGAGGAAAGACCGGAGGACATATTTTTCCAGCAGTTGCCATGGCAGAAGAGTTTAAAAGAAGACATCCAGAAAACAAAGTTATCTTCGTCGGCACTGAAGATGGTCTGGAGTCCAAGATTGTGCCTAAATATGGTTTCAAGTTGATCTTCATTTGTGCCAGAGGTTTGAAGAGAAAGGTCAGCCTGAAGAATATTGGGCTTCCATATTATGTCCTGAAAAGTCTTTATCAATCCTTAAGAATCTTAAATGAGGAAAGACCGGATCTGGTGGTGGGGACCGGGGGATACGTGAGTTTTCCCGTGGTTTTTTCTGCCCGCTTAAAAAATATCCCCACCTTGATTCAAGAACAGAATAGTTATCCGGGAGTTTCAACCCGCCTTTTGGCATTCTTGGTGGACCGGGTCTGTTTATCCTACTTAAGTTCAAGGGATTATTTTTTAACTAAGGGAAAATTGAAGGTTATCGGAAATCCAGTAAGGGCAGAGATAGTTTCTGCGAACAGATATGAAGCTTTGAGGAAATTCAACCTGGTTCCAAACAAAAAAACCATATTCGTCTTCGGCGGCAGTCAGGGAGCACATGCCATAAATCAGGCGATTTTGGATGGCATAGATTTTCTTCCAGAGAGTTGGCAACTTCTGTGGCAGACCGGCGAGAACGATTTTGTTTTTGTATCTGAAAAAGTCAAGGATAAAAAAGTCAAATGTGCAGTTTTACCCTTTATTGAGGATATGAGATCAGCCTATGCGGCATCCGATTTGGTGATCTCCCGAGCAGGAGCTTTGACCTTGGCTGAGATTTGTGCCTGCGGCAAACCATCTCTTTTGATACCTTACCCCTTTGCCACCGCTGATCATCAAAGATACAATGCGGAAGCCCTGCAAAAAGAAGGTGCCGCAGAGATGATTTTGCAAAAAGATCTAACCCCTGAACTCCTTGCGGGAAAACTTTCTTCTCTTCTCTCCGATGAGGAGAGATTAAAAAGAATGGCTGAACAGAGTAAAAAGATGGGAAAACCTGAGGCCACCTCTCTTTTGGTGAATGAGATGGAGAGCTTGTTAAAAAAGAAAGAGAAATCTCATGAATCGCCCAAATGGGCGGCTATCCAATATAGGGTCTGAGAAGGTAGCCGCAGGCTTCAGCCTGCGAATATAAAAAGTTATGAAATTCAAAAAAATAAAACATATCCACTTTGTTGGGATTGGTGGAGCGGGGATGTCCGGGATCGCGGAGCTTTTGTTCAATCTGGGTTACAAGGTTACTGGATCAGATTTGAAATCCACTGAACCTACTGAAAGATTGCAAAAGCTGGGAATAAGGATTTTCGACCAGCACAAAGAAGAGAACGTAGCCGAATCAGATGTGGTGGTCATCTCCTCCGCGGTCAAAGAAGAAAATCCGGAGGTGGTCTTTGCCAGAAGAAACAAAATTCCAGTGGTCAAAAGGGCGGAGATGCTTGGCGAGTTGATGAGAATGAAATATGGCATAGGAATTGCCGGCACTCATGGCAAGACCACCACCACCTCGATGGTGGGTGAAGTCCTGTCTGAGGGGGGACTGGACCCCACCATCGTGGTGGGAGGAAGGGTGATCAATTTGGGCGCCCACGCCAAGCTGGGGAATGGTGAATTTCTGGTGGCTGAAGCGGATGAATTCGACCGCTCCTTTTTACGCCTTACCCCCACCATCGCCGTGGTCACCACCCTGGAGGCGGAACACTTAGATTATTATAAAAATTTCGAAGAGATCAAATCTGTTTTTTTGGAGTTCGTGAACAAAGTCCCCTTTTATGGCCGGGTGATATTATGTCTGGATGAGGAGAGCCTGGTCGATCTTTTGCCCAAAATAGAAAGACCCATCACCACCTATGGATTTTCATCTCAGGCGGACCTGCAAGCCAACTCACTTTCTTTTGTTGAAAATCGCAGCAGGTTCAAGGTAAAACAAAAAGGCAAAGAGTTAGGAGAGGTGTTGTTATCGGTTCCCGGAATTCACAATGTCAAGAATTCACTGGCGGCCATTGCAGTTGGGCTTGAGCTGGAAATCCCCTGGGAGAAGATTCAAAAGGCGCTTTCGGATTTTAAAGGGGTCAACCGAAGATTTGAGATCAAGGGGATAAATAGAGGAGTGATGGTGGTGGACGATTATGCTCATCATCCCACAGAAATTGAAGCCTCCCTGAAAGGAGCCCGCTCCGGCTGGAAGAAAAGAGTCGTTTGTGTGTTTCAGCCTCACCTCTATTCTCGAACCAAAGATTTTCATAAAGAATTCGGTCGGTCGTTTTTTGACTCGGATATTTTGATCGTTACCGACGTTTATCCCGCCCGGGAAGACCCCATTCCCGGAGTAAGCGGTGAGATGGTTTATTTAGCCGCTAAAGAATATGGGCATAAAAACGCCTTCTACATTCCCCGGAAGGAAGAGATAGCATCTTTTCTTTTGAAGATAGTGAAAGAAAATGACATGGTGATCACCATGGGAGCAGGAGACATTTACAAAATCGGAACAGAGCTTTTGAAAATGCTTGCGAGTTAAACTTCTATGAGGTGGAAAATTGTTTTTGCCATATCCGTTCTACTCATTTCGACATTGTGCGGGATCTATATATTTGTCTCCCATTCTCCCCGGTTCAATTTGGCAAGAATTTATGTCCAGGGAAATCATAAAGTGAGCGAAAAAGAGATAAAAGAAAAAGCCCAAATAGAGTTAGGCACCAATATTTTTCACATGAATCTGGGGATGATTGAAAATCTGGTCAAAGAAGATAAAAGAATAAAAGAAGTGTGGGCTAAAAGAATACTCCCTAACCAGCTCTTAATTGAGGTGGAAGAGAAAAAGCCGGCATTGTGGATAAATTTGCCTGAGGGACTGTTTGGTCTGTCCCAAGATCAGGAGGTAATTCCCTTGGAGGAAGAAGACTTTAACCAAGACCTGCCGGTAGTTACGGGTTTGACATTCTCATCTGATTTTGGAAAAGAGAATCTAAAGACAAAGCCTTATGAATGGTGGCCTAACAAGAAAGCTAAATTGGCTTTGGATTTTTATAAGATCCTGTCGGAACAAGATTCGAGTTTTATGAAACTTATATCCGAGATAAGCCTATCTGACGAGAGCAATCTGGTCTTCTACCTCATTCCCTATGGAACCCAGGTGAACATGGGAAAAGGGAATCTCAAGAAGAAATTTAAAAGGGTGAAAGCCTTCTTAGATTATGAAGGAAGAACAGAAGATCTGACCTGCTTAGATCTCAGGTTCAAAGATCAAGTGGTGGTGAAAAAATCTTTGCCAGACTTGATCCCCGCGGATTCTGGTTATTCCCAAAGCCGGTTGCCTGAAATGAAGCAAAAAGGCGTGGGCGAAAAGGGAACTTTATAAAGAAAGAGGCGACTTTTGGGAAAGCAAAATTTAATCGTCGGTTTAGACATTGGAACCACCAAGATAGCTGTAATCATCTCGGAGCTGGAAGAGTCAGGTCCGCCCAGGATTGTGGGGATGGGGACTTCGCGCTCTGAGGGATTGAAAAGAGGGGTGGTGATCAACTTAGAGAAGACGGTGGAGTCCATAACCAAAGCGCTGGAGGATGCAGAGATGATGGCCGGGGTTAAGGTGAACTCGGTTTTCGCCGGCATTGCCGGAGATCACATTCGAAGCATCAACAGCCGGGGGGTGATCGCCCTCTCTGGCTCGGGTAGCGATATCTCTTCAAAAGACGTGGAACGAGTAATCAATGCCGCCAGAGCCGTAGCTTTGCCTATGGATCGGGAGATCATTCACGTTTTACCTCAGGAATACACGGTAGATGACCAGTCCGGGATCAAGGATCCTATCGGCATGTCCGGGGTGAGGCTGGAGGCGGAGGTGCACATCGTCACCGGCGCAGTTACTTCTGCTCAGAATATTTACAGAAGCGTAAAAAAAGCGGGGTTGGAGGTTTGCGATTTAGTGCTCCAGCCACTGGCTTCCAGTTATGCGCTTCTTTCCCCGGAGGAGGAGGAGTTGGGGGTAGCATTGATCGACTTAGGAGGCGGGACTACCGACATCGCCATTTTCCACGACGGCTCCATTCGGCACACGGCGGTAATCGGTCTGGGAGGCAACAATGTGACCAACGACATTGCCATCGGTTTAAGAACCCCGGTGGAACAGGCGGAGGAGATCAAAAAGTCCTATGGATGCGCACTCTCCGGTTTGGTCGACTCGGACGAGATGATCAAAGTCCCGGGAGTGGGGGGACGTGAACCGAAAGAGATCTCCCGCGGGGTCTTAGCCGCCATCATCGAGCCCCGAGCCGAGGAGATATTCAGCCTGGTTTTAAGGGAGATTAAAAAGACCAATTATTCTGACCTTTTAGTGGCTGGAGTCGTTCTGACCGGAGGAGGTTCTTTGATGGAGGGGATGATAGAATTGGCAGAGCAAATATTTGACATGCCGGTGAAAAAAGGGATACCGCAGGGATTCAGCGGTTTGGTAGATATGGTCTCCACTCCCATTCACTCCACCGGAGTGGGGCTGATTCTTTACGGGTTGGAGCAGCTGAAAGAGGGAAAATCCAAAGGGGGCTCAAAAGAAAAAGGATGGTTTCGCAGAATGAAAAATCTATTTGGTCAATATTTCTAACAATCTTTTTGGAGGGAGGAAAAGCTATGTTTTTTGAACTTGACCCCAGCTATGAGAATCATGCCAGCATGAAGGTAGTTGGCGTAGGGGGCGCAGGGGGGAATGCCATAAATCGGATGATCGATGCCCGTCTTTTGGGAGTCGATTTTATCGCCATCAACACCGATGCGCAGGATCTGAAAACCAACAAAGCTTCTCGCCAAGTGCAGATCGGCAACCGTCTCACCAAAGGATTGGGAGCGGGAGCTTGTCCGGAGATCGGCAGAAAAGCGATAGAGGAGGAGCGCGATCTGGTGGCGGAGTCGTTGGCTGGAGCGGATATGGTCTTTGTCACTTGTGGGATGGGAGGGGGCACCGGCACCGGCGCCAGCCCCATCGTGGCAGAGATTGCCAAAGATCAAGGAGCTTTGACCATAGGAGTGGTCACCAAACCTTTCGAGTTTGAGGGAAGGAAAAGAATGTCACGTGCCCTTATGGGGATAGAGGAATTGAAGGATAAAGTCGACACCTTAATCGTCATCCCTAATCAAAAACTCTTGGCTTTAGCCAGCAAGGAGACCGTGCTCACCGATTCCTTCAAGATGGCAGATGAGATTTTGCTTCAAGCCACCAAAGGCATCTCCGAGCTGATCACGGTTCCCGGACTTATCAACCTGGATTTTGCCGATGTGAAAACGGTTATGGCGGAGATGGGCGATGCTCTGTTTGGGATCGGCTGTGGTAGCGGAGAAAACAGGGCTAAGGAGGCCGCGACCCAGGCCATATCCTGTCCCCTTTTGGACAATGTTTCCATCTTCGGGGCTAAGGCGGTCTTAGTCAATATCACGGGAGGGTCAGACATGACCCTGTTGGAGGTAAGTGAGGCGGCTTCCTTAATCACCGAAGCCTCAGGCGAAGATGCCAACATTATCTTCGGTGCGGTGATAGATGAAAATCTCAGAGGCGAGCTTAGGGTTACTGTGATCGCCACCGGCTTCGGCAACCATAACGATAAAGATGGAGTTAAGAAAGATCATACTGCTGATTTGTTTTCTTCTCGAAAGCGAGCCATGGAAAAACCTTTGTCGAAGTATAGAGATCCTGGGTGCGACTCGCAAAAGGTCTTGGAGAAAATTAAGGTTCAGTCTTACGCTTCGGACGATTTGGAGGTGCCAGCTTTTATCAGAAAACAAAATGGAGGTTAGATAATTTTGGTTTTTTTCGAGCAACGATGAAATGAAGATTGGAATGTAAACCTTCATGGCGTGTTGAAAAAGTGGTTTTCGGAGTGCGAAAGCTTGTCGTAGCGTAGTGAATATCCCGCTTCGCGGGGCTTTCGCGATTTTTTGAAATTTAGGAAAACCGCACCAGTCCTATGGATCCAGAATTCGGACAAGCTGGTGCACTCTAATTTAGTTTTTCAACAGTCCCCTCAGGTTTACCAAATAGGTAAGGCTAATGACAATCGACTAAATTAAGTGGATATATTTGCATCCGGAGATAATTCAGCTACGATTGGAGAAGTTGATAACCTGTAAGAGAACTCTCCATCCGTTAACTCATTTAGTTGCTAACCAAAAATCTTACACTTCAAAGTTTTTTCTTGATGGTGGTGACCAACATAGGCAGCTGAGGGCACAAAAGTGCCCAACTCAACCTCTAATCCCGCCTTTGCCGGGCATTCAGCTCCTCAAGAATCACCTCCATCAACCAGATCCCGCCTTTGGTGCCCATATGGGTACCTTGGGCGGGATCCTTCTTTTCGGAAAGTATGTCCTGCCAGCAGGGTGAGCCCCACCTTCGGCGTGGATGAATGTAGTAAATAAGGGATTTCTCCAGAATAGTTGCTAAGGTATAGGTTTGTGTTTGCACCAAACCACGTTTTTTACCTCTCCCCTCTGGTATGAACCATGCGGTGCAGTTCCCAGCCACTTTAGTGGCGTAAGCTCCAAAACTCGTATGAATGCATGCGCACCTGACTAAAGTCAGTTAGAACAAAACTTTTGGTTTGACATCGTGCGTGATCGGAGATAAATTAAAACTAGGACCATATTATTTTTTTAAAGGAAAAAGATGAAAGATTTTTCCACGCCAAGAAAAAAGTTGCTCTCCTCCGAAAGAGGCACCATACGTAAAGAATTCTTCTCACTTCGGGTGGCTTTGGGATTTCCTAATAGCTACGAGGTGGGCATGGCTAATCTCGGCTACCAGACCGTCTACCGTTTGTTAAATGAAATGGAGGGAGTGGTTTGTGAAAGATTTTTTGCGAAACTCCTGGATGACAGATTTGATCCCGCCTTTGGCGGGACTCACCGAGATGTTAAAACCTTAGAATCTAATCTTAGCATAAGAAATTTTGACATTATCGCCTTTTCCATCTCCTTCGAGCTTGATTATCTGAATGTTTTAAAGCTTTTACAAATATCGGGCATTCCGCTTAAGTCTTCTCAAAGGAGTGCAGATGAGGCTTTGATAATTGCAGGGGGCGTAGCTGTCACCTTAAATCCCGAGACGATGGCTCCCTTCTTCGATTGTTTGCTGATCGGAGAGGCAGAGGAAGCCTTACCAGATTTTATCCGGACGTATTTACAATCAGCCAATCAAAGAATTTCAAAAGAAGAGAGACTTTTCAATCTTTCTAAGATCGAAGGAGTCTACGTTCCACAGTTTTATGACATTACTTATGACGAGAAGGGAAAAATAAAGAATAAAGAAATTAGAAAAGGGGTCCCTGAACTGATCGAAAGGAGAAAAGCAGATGTAAGTAAAATCGAAACTTTTTCTCCCATGTCTTCTCCATATATTCACTTCAAAAATTCTCTTTTGGTAGAAGTAGGAAGAGGGTGTGCCCGGGGATGCCTTTTCTGTGCCGCAGGATACATATATAGACCCCTTAGATTTCATGATAAAGATTCCATATTGAGGCAGGTGGAAAAACATATTGGAGAAAATCGACACGTGGGTTTGGTGGGGTCTTTGATCTCCGATCATCCGGATTTGGGGCAAATATGCCTGAATCTTCATCAAAAGGGATTTGAGATAGGAGTATCCTCTTTTAGGGTGGATAAGATCAGCTCTAATTTGATAGAGATTTTAATTAAGTCCGGCTTGAGGACTTTGACTGTTGCTCCAGAGGTTGGATCGGAGAAGATGTGGAAGGTGATCAACAAAAATATTTCAAAAGAGGACATTTTAAAGTCCACCAGGATAGCCGCACAAACTTTTATTGATAATCTAAAATTATATTTCATGATCGGTCTTCCTTTTGAGGAAAAGGAGGATATTGAGGAGATCATTGATTTGATTCAGCAGATCCATAAGATTTATATAAAGGCTTCTAACTCCACCCGTACGGGCGATCTCACCAAAGGCGGCTCTTCTCACAAAAGGACAATTATTCTTTCTATCAATCCCTTTGTTCCTAAACCTCATACCCCATTTCAATGGTCGGCTATGAATTCGGAAAAAGAGTTGAAAGCAAAGATGAAAAGGATTGAAAGCAAAGTTAAGAGTTTAAAAGGGGTGCATCTTGAGAAAAAAAGCATAAGGCAGGCGATACTTCAGGGAATATTGTCTCTTGGAAACCGAAGGGTGGGGGAGGGTTTATTTTATCATATTCAAGAGAGCTTGACCTTTCCTCAGGCTTGGAGAAAAGCAGGAGTGGATGTGGATTCAATAATCTTTAAAGAAAAGGATTTTTCTTCGCCCCTACCCTGGGACATTGTCGATAGCGGAATAGACAAAAGTTTTCTTATAAAAGAATTTGAAAAAGCGAAAGAAATCGCCAATGCATACACAAAAAATCCAAACTTCCTTTCGCTTTATCAGACGGATAAGGAGACCAAACCGTGAAAAGAAAGACGGCTCCTTTATTTGTGCTCTTTTTATTCCTTAGCATTTTCCAGGTAGCTAAACCTCAGGAGACCATAGAAAGCAAGCTGTGCCAAGCGGTGGATTATGCTCTGAATTTTGAATATGTGAATGCTTTAACTTTGTTAGACAGTCTTCTGCAAGAAAATCCGGAGGATCTAAGACCCTATTTATTCAAAGCCGTGGTTTTTATTCAATTCATAGTAAATTGCAAGGACATAGAAAAAAGTAAAGTCCTTTTCTTTGAAAATATAGATAAAGCTGAAAAGATCACCAAAAAATTGGTAAAAAAAGACGACTGGTTTGCAAATTTTTTTCTGGGCGGAGTCTACGGGTGGATGGCAAAATATTATCTGGATGCGGGCGCCAAATGGAAAACTTTCATAAATGCAAGAAAAGCCAAAGGATATTTCGAGAAGACGTTGAAGCTCTATCCGGATTGTTTCGATGCTTACTACGGCTTGGGGGCATATCATTACTATGCCGGGACCTTGCCCAAATTGCTTCGTTTTTTTCTTCCAATTCTTAATTTTGAAGGAGATACTAAAAGGGGTATGAGTGAATTGAATTTAGCAAAAGACAAAGCCATCTACAGCAAAGACTTTGCCGCCTATGAATTAGTCCTCATCTATTTAGATAAGGAAGAAAAAAGAGAAGATGGCTTACGGTTGGCTTTAGAGTTGTGCGAAAAATATCCTCAAAATTTCAACTTTCAGCTTTTGTGTGCTCAATATTATCACTATCTTGGGCAGGATAGCTTAGCTCGATCAACCGTAGACCGGTTAGAGCTTAAAATTCAGGATGAATTCTATGCTGAGCTTAGCGACGACAAAAAAGCTGAGTGTCAGCTTTGGTCGGGAATAGTTAACCTTTCTTTGAATCAAAATGAAAAAGCCCAGAGGGACTTTGAAACTGCCTTAAATATCTGCAGTTCCGATGCATTAAAGAGTCACGCTCATTTTCTTTTTGGCTTGTCTTTGAATGATCAGAAAAGATATGAGGAAGCTTACGAGCATTACTTAAAATCTTTGGAACACAAGGATTATTTTGGGTCTCACCATAAAGCCAAAGAAGAAATCAGCAAATTAAAGAAAGAAAAACTTATCACTGAAAATTATTGACTTTCGCATAAGTGAAAGAACGAGTTTTCGTTCCTCTGAGGGGAAGGGTGACAATGTTGTCTGGGGTATCACCCTATTAGTGTCTCCAAGATTTGGGGATGACAAAATCCTTCCCTCCAACTTTGCTTCCTTCGACATCCCGCCAGAGGCGGGAGACTAAGTGCAGGGACGGTGAGCAAGGTCGAACCGTGTTACCTTGGGATTTTGTGGGTGAGTTTACACTCAATCTCCATCACTTCACAAGATGGGTCATGTGGAACTCATCCCCTGCCCCTTCTCTTAAAAAGAGAAGGGGTGTAAATCCCTCTCTTTCTAAGAGAGGGATTTAGGGTGAGTTCGATAATTCCTACACATTAAACCTTTAGACAATTTCGAGGAATTATAGCATCCCTAAGATCAGTTGATACTGCAAATCCCTCTCCCCTGGGAGACTGTGTCACAACCCCTAAAAACACTCAGTTGTCATTCTGACCCCGCCTTTGGCGGGGGAAGAATCTAATAGTTTCAATAAGTTAGAAAATCGAGATTCTTCGGCTAACGCCCCAGAATGACATTATGACACAGCCACTGGGGGAGAGGGTTGGGGTGAGGGGGAATCAAGTAGAATGTAACAAATCTTCATCCGCAGGAGATCGGGACCGAAATCTTCTTATCTCAGGCTTTCTACCTTGCCTGCTTTAAGACAGCTGGAACAAACATTGATGGTAGTTCGCTTTCCCTTGATGGTTGCCCGCACCCTTTGAAGATTGGGCATCCATCTCCTTTTGGACAAATTATGTGCATGGCTGACAGTATGTCCATACATAGGTTTCTTCCCGCAAATCTCACAAGCTTTTGCCATCTTCTATTCCTCCTTCTAATCTTAGATCAAATGTGCATACATACGAGTCTTCCTCACCCTTGAAGAGAGACTCTTTAAGGCGAACAGGAATCATTAAACGAAAATTTCAATAAGTTTATTGGCAAGGGAAAAAGTGCGGTTATCAATAAAAAGAGCCTCGCCTGAAAAATAAACTATACTTGGAATTCCTTACGCAACGCTTCCACCGCCTCTTTGGCTTTGTCCTTGGCGATCAGGCAAGTGACCGAGGACATGGAGGTGGAAATGGTGTCGATGTTGATTCCGGCTTTGGACAAAGCATTGAACATTCTTCCGGCGATGCCGGGGGTCTGAGCCAATTGATGACCGGCAATCGACACTAAAGCTACGGATGAAGTATGCGAGATTCTCTCCGCACCTATTTCGCTTTTCATTTTCTCCAGAAGCATCTCGACCGCATCCACCTCGTTTTCCGCCACGGCAAACGAAACGTCCGTCCTTCCTTTGAAACTAATCCCTGTGACTACCAGTTCTATATTGAACCCCTGTGCCCCCAATTTTCCAAAAACCTCTGCCGCAATACCGGGTCTGTCCGGCACAGAATGGAGCGTGACTTTGGCTATGTTCGCATTGCTGGCGATATGAACATCCATCATAAATTTTCCTCCGAATTTCGGGTATAAAAATGTTATCTACGTGTCCAGATAAAAGCAACTTTTCAAACTAAATCTACAAATTCTTTCTGAAAAAGTCAACTAAAATTTCTATAAAATAAAAGAGGGGTTATGTCAAGATAATTGTGTAAATTCTATTTGGGGCATATCCTGGGGTTGATTTATAACATAAGCTATTAAACCATAAATGATTCTTTCTATACTTCGGGAGTT
>Ga0315279_10005737_pt1 | contig 15941 bp, 17 predicted proteins | sample YL17G06_20_MG_FD_203694 | JGI IMG/M metagenome (GOLD analysis project Ga0315279, IMG submission 203694) | Sediment microbial communities from Yellowstone Lake, YNP, Wyoming, USA - YL17G06_20 | ecosystem: Environmental > Aquatic > Freshwater > Lake > Sediment | place: USA: Wyoming | collected...
ACCCCCATATTCCTATGTTCCTTTCCGGTTGCGGTCATTATTCTGGTGCTTTCTTGGGAGAGCATGCTTGCAGAAACTGTAATGGCCGACTCGTCATTTTTCCGGCGCCACCGGCAATTAGGATGGTTTTTCCTGTTCCGAAGCTCGTTTGCCCTCTTTTCCCTGGCTCTTGCTGTTCTTTTTTAGATCCTTGATTTTCGTTATAAGGTCGGGAATAGCCGCGATTATTCCTTCATACTTCGTGCGGCCGGTAGCCAGAAATGATACCCTGTCCTCCTCGATTATAATAAAACCGACCGGCTCTACCCTGACGCCGCCACCACCACCACCGCCGAAACCGCCCTTGGACTCTCCCGCTTCGCCTTCTCCTCCGCCGACTCCAAAGCCGACCGCAACCCGTGTAATCGGGACCACGCTCTTATTCCCCAGCGTTACCTGGCGTCCGATGATTGTATCGGATGCGGCTATTTCTTTGAGCTGTGTTATAATAACCGAGGCCAGCTCCTCCAACTTATTGGGCATGTATATCCTCCGTTCTATTTCTTTATTCGCCGATAGAGCTTTATGAGTCTGATGATAGGCAGATGAAAAATGAAAATCAAGCCTTCTCTGAACAAGTTGAGTGGCCTGACCGCAAAGCCGCAGGAAATTCTCCCGCGAATTCTCTCCGACATGAAATCGGGGACATAATTTATCTTGATCGATTCCGGCAGGCTGACCCTGATGGCTTGATAGGCGCCATATAACTCCCCGGTAATGTCAGGCTCAGGGGCGCCGCCGGCGATATCGACTTTCAGAAAATACCGCTCCGACGTTTTGAAAAGCCTTCCCAGGAGGCCAAACACCCTTCCAATGACAGCCAGCAACAAAAGCAAGTCCGAGCCTCGCAACTTTGAAAAATTAAGCCTTTTGCCGGTTCTCAATGGTAGTTTCCTGGCAGGCTGTTTTTTCTCAGGTCTGGGGCGCTTCGGCTCCCCGCGGGCCTTTGCGGGATATAGCCGGTATCTGAACGGGTATAGCTTGAGCCACGATGTTGCCGATAGCTTCTCGCCGATGGCGAGATCAAAAGAAAACGATAGTGGGGTCAATAATATGTATAACATGAAAAGCAGGAGGGCGCCGATGATTATTGTTATGGCGGTTAATATCATCCGATATCTCGTTCCCAGCCCGGCCTTGCCCGTGGTGAAATCACGGCTTTCCAGCTTTCTCTACCCGAGGCGCAATCGAGAATCCGACTATCTGTCAATCCACGGCTGTGGCGGCTCGCCGGCAAAACCGTGTCTGCCCGGAAAGATCACGTCCTGGTCTTTTGGGGCAGCTCGGCAATGAGCTCGATCTGCAACTGCTGTATCTCGAGGAGCTTCAACCACTGCTGAGACATGAGCAGGTCCATCTTGTCGTTGAGGTTCCGAATTTCCATTTCCGCTTTCAGATCCACTAACAGGTCACGTTGGGCGCGCCGCCGGTCGCGAGCCTCGAGCCGGTTCTGGCTCATCATTATGACCGGGGCCTGAAGGGCGGCGATGCAGGACAGAATTAGGTTGAGCAGGATGAACGGATAAGGATCGAACGGCTTACGGGTCAAGAGAAAGGTGTTGAGGATGACCCAGAAGAGCAAGAACGTCATAAAAATTGATATGAATCTCCAACTTCCCCCGAACGACGCCACTGTATCGGCCACTTTCTGGCCCGTCGTCCTCTGTTGGGAATCGTCTTTCATGGTCTTTGATTTCTGCTCGAATTTTTTGAACCTGTCGCTCACCTTCTGGTGAAGCTCGTCAAGGCCCTTGCGCATTTCGCTGAGAGTGATGGTAATATATTGAGCCCTCAGGCGACTCAGATCGTCCATGCAAATGTAGCCGTCCACGGACCAGGCCGGATAATTCTTGCGAATGGTCTCCAGGAGCAAAGCTCCCAGGTCTCGAGCCGGGACCGGGTCGGATATATTCTTCGTTCTCTGGCAAATCTGGCAGGTGCCGGATTTCTCCCCTATATCACGTCCATCCATCATAATCCCTTGCGAGCACGAATATCATTCGTTATTCCATGCCCAGATCATGAAAACTATGGCCCGGTCTTAAGGGAGATAGATTCCTTTTAGCCGGTCTATCGATCTGTGAAACTCCTCGTGCCTCCCGTTCCCAATCTCCTCTCCTTCGAGGCGGTCGAAATCTTTGAAGAGCTCCCGCTGCTTTTCGTCGGACAGGCGCTGGTCGGCGATGGGATAGAGAACGTTATCCTCGATATCGATATGTTGGATAAGCAGAGTGATATAGTGGCGCGCGTTCTGGATGATGCGTGCCGCGGCGGATGGGTTGCCGGCACGATAATCGACTATCGCCTGCGACAGTCCCCGGATGTAATTGCGGCCCGAAACGTGGTCTTTAATGAGCGCCCCGATACGGTCGCCGTCGCTGGGGTCGACGCTCTCTTTCATGGCCACGAAAAGCATATTCTCCTCTTTGGCGTGATGGCACTTGTCGACGAAAACGCGGAAGAATTCGACCAGCTCATCGAGATGGTCGGGGTCGGCCTCTTCGCCCGCTTCCAGCCTCCTGCAAATCCTGTCTAGGATTCGAAGCATGAGCTTCACCGCGCCATGCTCCTTCTTCAACTGCTCTGTCGCTTTCACGTGAATTCCTCCCCGATAACGATGGGAAAATGTATGGAAGCTCAAGGATTAGAACTTCTCGAAAAATAATTGCCCCAACAGCAATTTTATATAATCATTGCGAAAATGCCTGTCAAGGCATTAGAGAAATGAGAATTTCAGCCGAATTCACTCGTCCGCAGAGTTCTGGTGGTCGCGAATGGCGGAGGTAAGGACGGAAATTTCGACTTCAGAGGAGGGCGCATGCGTTGTGGTGTTCTGCATCCGTTGTGAGAGGTAATTCGCAGGCGGAAACCAGCGTCCCTAAAGGATGCGCGTATGGACGGATTTGGCACCTTTTCATTTCCTCCCGTTAACCTGCTTTCGGCTTAGCCGCAGAGTCCTTATGTTATCCGCCACCAATTCCCAGAGAGGCTTTTCCGTGTTGGCGCGAATTGAGACATAGCAACCGCCGCATCTGTTGGCTTTAGCGAACTTCTCCTTCAATTCTTGAAGGGAATCGTAGCGCTCATCGATAAACATGGCGCACGGCGTCAGACGCCCGTCGGGATTAACCACCAGGAAGCGCCGCCCCGTGAGGCAATTGGCGATATAGTTGCCGTCTTCGTAAAATTTCCCGAACCGGCGGAATACTCGGGGAGATGTCATCACGCTCGAGTAGCCGTCATTGCCGGAGAATATCTCCTTTCCCAGGGCATCCAGCTTATTCGTATCCTCCGGATGCCTGAGGTTGTATTCGCCGTTCCTGGTGCGCATATCGGTGTAAGTGGAGAAATTGAGTTTCGCGCCCCAGCTCGATGCCTTCTTTGCTATTTCCGGCAGGTGACGGTAATTGGCGCGGGTGATGCAAGTGTTGATGGTGATGTCGCCATTACCTTTGGCCGCCAGCCTCGGGATCAGCGAATCCAGATGATTGAATAGCCCCGGAATCCTGCGGAATTCATCGTGGCGCGAATCCGGAAAATCGAGTGAGACTGAGAACTGTCTTATGCCTGCGGTGCGAAGCCTGAGATACAAATCCTCCGTCAGCAGCGAGGCGTTGGTCACCAGGGCCAGGAGCGGCGGCCTGTTGGGACGATAGAGCGCCCTGACGATATCCAGTATGTCCTCTCTCTTTAATGGCTCGCCGCCGGCAATCTGGATGACACTGGGGGCCAGCTCTCCGCAGATACGGCCGTATTCTGCGGGCCCCACCGGATTATCGTCAACCAACGGCCCCTTGTCGCAGTGAAGGCAATTGGCCGTGCAATTGTGGGTGACCTCGAGCGCTATGCAGATCGGCTTCTTTATCAGCAGGTTCTTCGCGGTCCTGCCTGCGATTCGTACTGCCAGGGTCTTTGAGAACGAGTGGAGCATGTTTCGTCCTTGGAATAGGGGCTTCTTCGATCTTATCCCTGGCTTGAGGTAGTCCTGAAGATTGCAGACAGCCGCCAGGAAATGACACCCCATATTTTTTTATAATATACGGCAAACATCATGGCCACGAAAAGCGCGATTATTATCCAGTTCGGTATCCGCAACGCATACCCCGCCAGGCCCAGGAGATAATATCTTGGGAAACGGCCGACCGCCACCGACGCCAGATATTTCGGCAGCGGATACTTTTCCGAAAGGGCCATGAACTTGAATAAATAAAACGGCACCGGCAATAGTCCGGCCAGAACAAGCACCGTGAACGGCAGCCTGCAAAACCATCGGCTCCATCTTCGATAGGTGCGAGTGGATTTGTATTTTACCGAGTACGAAAGATTCAAAACCGGCACGAAAAACTTGTAATCCAAATAGGCGGCCGCTAACGTGCCCAGTGTGGCCGCGACGGCCAGGTGCCAGAGGTTCAGAATCTTTCCGTACCAGATTATTACCGGCTCATGGGGGATTATCGCGATGGCGGCGTTGGATGCGATATTATAAAAGAAGACTGTCGCAAGCGGAAAGCTCTTCGGCCAAGCTGTCACCATATATATGCCAAGTGCGCTGAGGATTAAGATCAGCGCCCCAAAGGCGTACGTCCTGGGGGTGACGACATCATATGCCTTTTCCGGCGCCGATTCCATCATCGCACATAATGCGCCGGCCGGCGATTTGTTGTCAAGGGAAATCGGGTTGAGGACCCTCATTCACGACAGGCGAAACCCTGGCTCGTAAGACCCGTTTACGGTAAACGGGGACAGGTATTGTCCTGTCCCCGTTCGCTTTGGCAAATTGCCCCCTTGAAAATCGATAGCTATTTAATTTCCGATGGTGGAATTGGCAGTGGCACCTGATTCTGAATCGGCTTAAGTGACCGCGGATAAGCAAAGATGGCGCCAAGATCATCGTCGTTGAGGCTGCCAATGCCCGGCCAGGGCATTGGCGGCAAGATGGGCCGACCTGCTCCCATGTGCTTTCCGGTCCGCAGGGCTTTTATAAACGCTGATTCCGTCCAGGCCCCTATGCCCGTTACTGTATCAGGAGTAAGGTTGAATGCGAAGCTGACGCCCCAAGGTCCATACCAGGCTGTAAGACTATTATTCGTCAGCGCCCCCCATTTGTCGGGGCCGATCACTCCCGACGGCATCGGGGGCAGCTTCTCGTCGGCCGGGTGACCCGACAGGAGACGAGTTGTGTCGGGCACCGGGCCCATGGCGGTCATGACCTTTGGCGAATGACAGTCGTTGCAGCCACCAAGACGGCTGCTGAAACGGCGACGATTGCGATTACTGCTAATGCCCTTTTGCTTTTCATGGATTCCTCCAACGAGTTGGAACACGTTTAAGTGACTATCCCCATATCGAAGAATGAGATGTTCTGTTTCTATACGCTTCGAGCTCTCCGATGCTTTCGAAATCTTAGCTCCTCGGAATTCGCTTGTCAAGCGGGAAATGAAAATCATTAGCGTATTGATGCAAATATACCGCACGGGGGCAGAATGGCTTCCGCCCCGTGCGGCGAGATGCGGGTGATGGGAAATCTCTTGTTCCCGATTCCAAGGGCGGCCCCGATAACTTCTGGGTCAATACCGGCATCGGTCTGAAGGCTCCTCGAAAGGGCGTCTTTCCCGCCCCGACCGGGCCTCTCATCGAACTTCTGTGTGAGCCTCAAGCCGCAAACCTCCTGAGCGCCCCCGAAAGCGGCCGCGAACCTCGATTCTGTTCGATATTGTAAATTACACCTTTAACGGCCCGGCCCCCGGGTCGGTTCCAAGCTCATGACGTCTGCGCCAAAACCCGGATGTCCGCAGCCGCCGATTTCTCATATTGACTCCTCGAGAGCCTTAATGTTATTTGTCCGCCGTTAGCGTTCGGCTCGAGAACCTCTTCACCCAGGCGAAAGGATGTGATGGGCCATCTGTAGTGCGTTTTTTGGAATCATAGCATTTCTGCTCGACCTCTGGGCCATTATCGACTGTTGGTCATCCAGGATGACTACTACCACCAAACTTCTCTGGACCATCGTAATTCTCGTCTTCCCGTTGCTGGGATTCCTGCTCTATTTGCTTCTGGGAAGGAAATCGAAGGAAGAAGGAGGACCTGCTCCCCCAGCCGGAACGTAACCTGGTTGCCTTTCGTTTTGGATTTGAATATACTTGGCGCATGACCGATTCGCCGGCTCAGCCGCAATTGGTCTTCGGCTTAGTTTTTCGACAAGGTATGGAATGACCAAGAAGGAAATTCTCAAGTACTGGGAGAATGTCAGGGAACTAACCTTGAAGGTTCTCGATCGTTTCCCGGAGCATCAGTCCGGGTATCGTCCGGCAGACGGTGTCAGGAGCGTGGCGAAGCTTTTCGATCATATCCTGGCGGTAGAGTTATATGCCAGAAAAGGAATTATCGACAATATCTGGGGTCCGGTCCCGACACCCGCTTTGGGGAATTCGTCCCTGGCCGCGCTCCGGGTTGCTCTTGTTGGGGAGCATTCGACAACTATTGCCAAGCTCCGCTTATTGCCGGAAACACGTTTCACGCAATTCTACGATACGCCATTCGGAAAAATTACCGGCGAAGGGATGATTTATCTGGCTATCGACGAGGAAATCCACCATCGCGGTAATTTATATACATACCTGAGAATGCTCGGCGTCGAGCCGCCGCAGATGGTCCAGCGCTACTTCGAAATATTCTTGGAGAAATAACGTGGCTGACGACTTCGGGAAAATCTCCGCTGCAATTGAAAAATACAGAAACGACGTTATCGATCTGCAGCGTCTTCTGACATCCATTCCCGCCCTGGCCCCCGAAAGCGATGGAGACGGGGAGACCAAGAAGGCCAATGCCCTGAAGGAATATCTGAAAAAAGCCGGTTTCCCGACCCCCCGGGAGTACAACGCACCGGATAATAGGGTCAGCGATGCTGTCCGCCCGAACCTCGTCTACAATATTCCCGGGACGGATTCCTCTAAGACCGTCTGGATCATGTCGCATACGGATGTCGTCCCTCCCGGCGACCTGGCCAAGTGGAGCGGCGATCCCTACACTTTGCGCGTCGAGGGGGATCGGATATACGGGCGCGGAGTAGAAGACAATCAACATGGCCTGGTGTCGTCGGTTTTTGCGGTGCGGCCGTTTATCGAGCTCGGCATCAGGCCGCGCTGCAATGTCGGGCTATTGTTCGTGGCCGACGAAGAGGTCGGCTCGCATTACGGCATCGGGTACATTCTCGAAAAGCACAATATTTTCAAGAAAGATGACATCATAATCGTCCCCGACTCGGGAGACGCCTCGGGGGAAGATATCGAGATCGCCGAAAAATCTATCGCCTGGCTCAAAGTCGAAACCACCGGCAAACAGTGCCACGCCTCACGGCCGGACCAGGGTGTCAACGCCTTTGCGGCCGCATCCAGGCTTGCGGCCAAAGTTCATGCCCTCTATAATATATTCGATGAACGCGACAAGCTGTTCAATCCGCCCTATTCGACATTCGAGCCGACCAAGAAAGAACCCAACGTCCCCAATGTCAACACCATCCCCGGAGACGACGTCTTCTATATCGATTGCCGGGTGCTGCCCAAGTACAAGCTTGGAGAAATCGAAGCCATGTTGAAGAAGTGGGCCGCTGAAATCGAGACGGGCGAGAATGTCAAGATGGAGATTTCGCGGGTTATGGCCGCCGAGGCCGCGCCCCCAACTCCCGAAAACGCGCCCGTGGTCGACATGCTCAAACGAGCCATCAGGCAGGTGTACAAGGTCGAGGCCGGCGTAGTCGGCATTGGCGGTGGCACGGTGGCGGCGTTATTTCGGCGCCAAGGGTACCCGGTGGCGGTCTGGAGCCGCATTTACGAGACTGCCCACCAACCCAACGAGTATACCGATATCCCCTTCATTTTGGGCGACGCTCGCGTCTTCGCCCATATATTTCTCGGGGCCTAACGACCGCGGTCATTGCGGATAGATTCCGTGCGTGAGGTGGCCCGCTTGGCCCCGCTTCATGCGGGCCGACGGGACTTTTATGTCCAGCCCCCGCTACTCATACTTCACCTTGCACAACACGGCATCATAAGTATTGAAGATTATCCTTTCGGGTTTGTAGGGCAGGAGCGGCAGATCGACATCCATCTCCGGCTGGTCGACCCAGATTTTCAGGTGCAAGTATTTGTCATCTTTGAATAAGATGGTCAGTGGCACCGTCATCTGAAAAGTCTCCGGCACTTTCTGCTGCCTGATGTGGCAGGTGACCTTGTATTTACCGTCCCCGGTTTCCTGCCATGCGGAGCTGAATTTGTATTCCGGGATATCCGTGCCATATACATACTGATCGAAAAACCATCCCATATCACTATCCATATGCTCCTCGAGGAGCGCCCGGAATTTCTCTGTCGTGATTACTTTCCCTCTGAATTTTGTAACCATGTCCTTGAGAAGGTCAGCGAAAGCGTCGTCGGAATTCTTGTCGTAGTCATGCATGAGATAGCGAATCATGTGGAAAATATAAGCCCCCTTCTGGTAAACAATGACACCGTAATCGTTCGATTTCGACGAGAAGAGCCTGTAGCCGAGAACTACGGGCCCGGCCTTGCCCCCCTTGGAATTGACACCCACTCCCGAAATGATATTCTTCTGCCATTTTGCCAGGATGTCATTGCAGACCTTAGTCTTCTTGGATGACATCTGATAGAACCAGAAGCCGCAGTATTCGGACAAACCCTCGGTCAGCCAGGTATCGCGGTAGCTTTCATAGTCTATGAGATGGCCCCACCACTGATGGGCCACCTCGTGGGCGCGAAACATCTCGTCGCGGCCCCCAACGTCGTCTTGCTGAAATGTGTCCCAGGAAAGATGAATGAGTCCGGGCGAACCCTGCCCCTCGCCGACAGAGAAAAACTCCACCGCCCTGACCGTATCGAACGGGCAAGGCCCGAAAAGGCTGGAATAGAATATGAGGCTATTGGCGACATCCGCGCCTACGCGTCCGATCATGTTGGCGCTGGAAAGCTCGCCAAAGTATGCCAGGAACAGAGCCAGTTCGGAATGCGGGATTGTTTCCGACATGAAGATCTTGGTCGGCTGGTAGTTTTCAACGGCGAACGTCTTGGATTCGAATGAGCCAAAACTGAAGGAAACGTACTCTACTGGCTTCTCGAGCACCCAGCGGGTCACGTGTCGCCCCTCGACAACGCTGGATTCTACGAGATTGCCACAGCCGATAATATCGAGCGATTTGGGGCAGTTGTAAACCATATTATACGTCGCCACGTCGCGTATTGCATTCTGAGGATACCAGCTGGTTCTTCCACGTATCTGATAATTCCCCGTCAGGTTCTCTATCGACTTGCATTGAAAACAGATTTCGATCGAATCGTTCCGGCCCAGTTCCAACGGCTTATTCAAGACCAGTCCCAGGCCGGGCTCGTTTGCGGCGTATGTGAAGAGGCCTTCCTTTTCTGTCCTGCGAACCGTGAACAGCGAATCCCCGGCGGAATCGATTGCATAGACAAGCCTGTTTCCACCGAACCAATAAAGGTATACGAACCGCTGGCCCCACCTCATGGGCGTGAAGCGGATTCTGCATTTCACGAGCATGTCCCCATCCCCCTCGACCCGCGATTGCAAATCATAATGCGTTATATCGATCGGGGCCACGCCGCGCTGCGACGGCAGGTCGTTATCGGGAGAATAAGCGTTCACCACGTCCGCGAATTCCGTGGTTGAATATTTTGTGAGATGGCAAAGCCCGAAGAAGTCGTGATTGATAGGGTCTTCTTCGAATACGAATTGGCCGTTCTTTTCCAGTTCCAGATATGCGTTGAAATATGTGCCGGGTCCTGCCGTCAAAAGATCACCGAGAACCCTGTTCGTTAAATTCATGCTTAGGTGATCGAACTGCTCGTGGCGGGCGCTTTTCAGAAGTTTCCAGGCGTCGCCATCTACGATTGCGCGCGCGAAGTGGGCGGTATCGGGCAAGCTGTCGAGCTCGACCGTAAAAAGGAAACAGGCCTCTTTCAGCGAATCGACAATTACGTCTGATCCGGTGAACTTGACGAGTTGCTGATGCTCGACTTCGTTCGGCGGCGTGTAGAAGAATCGACCATCACCCTTGAACGCCATGGCCGCGATTCGCCCGCCTCCAAAATCGAATAGCGTCAACTCGCCGGGCCCAAGCGAGAATCTGGCGTTACCGCGTGCAATTGCGAAAGATTCTATATGCCCGGCCAGCACGCTCTGCTTGTCGTTTGTCTCGATGTTGTAGACGATTCCCTGGGGCGACTGGGCTCGCGAGATTTCAGGAAGGATGAGCAATGCCAGCGGTAAGACCGACATGATGCTAAAGGTTCGCAAATTTCCTCCCAGTCTTGAGCATAACTGCCAGGCCCCCGCACCGGAATAAAGTATAACCCGGGCGCTTCTTCGTGACAAGAGAAATCCACGTTGGCGGGTCGACGCGCCGGCAAATGCGGGTCGACTGATCTGGCGATGGCGGCATCAGGATTTGGCTACGCCTCCATGCCGGAGTCGTTTGAGAAGTTGTATCTGGCCGGCATGGTAGAGATCGTGAGAGGCGATGCCGTAAATCAAGTCCATGCGCTTGAGCCCTTTTGACGACAGCCCGGCGACGGTCTTGCGAAGAAGCCTGTGATATTTTTCCAGTAGGGCGATATCTTTCTTCCAGCCCGCGGCGCCGGCCCGCTTTTGTGAGCCGAACCAATCGCTTCCTTCTTTTGGGAACATCCCTTTCTCGCCGCCGGTCAAACGTCGATGGACGGCGTATTTCCAGTAGGCGGCGTGAACTACGATATCCCATATGCTGTGATGCTTCGGAGTGGGCGGCCAGAGCGCTTCCTTATGGCCGACCCGCCGTATGGAACCGCGCAATGTCGGCCCGTGCCAGGCCTTCTTGTCAAAACCCTGGTCTATGAAAGTGAGTAATAGCTCAATCACCGGATCGCTTTTCCGTTGTGCCATGAAACCTCCCGTCGTTCGGCGTTTGCTCGCGGATTTTCGTCACAATATCCCGAATTAAACTCTCAAGTGGTCGTGGGGCGAAACCCAGTTCTTGTCTTGCCTTCTCATTATTGTAGACGAATTTGAAGTGGGCGAGTTTCGCCAGGCCGCGATGAAATCTGGGTCGTTTGCCGCGGAAGAATTCAACGAGTTCCAGCGTCGCCCCAACCGGAATCAGGAACCAGAGCGGGATTTTGAGCATCGGCTTTTTGATGCCGAAGTACTTTTCCGCAATTTCGAACGCTTTTCCCGAATCGACATTTTCTCCGGTTAGAAGGTAACGCTCGCCGGGACGCCCGCGAGTTATGGCCGCTATGATAGCGCCCACAACCGCTTCCGTTTCGACCAAATTAATGGCGAAATCAAAATAGGCCGGTAGAAAGCGGGGTATTTTTTTCAAATCGGAAACGGTTATTGCTCTATCAGGCATTGAAATCATGACCGATGGATTGACAACGATAACTTCGAGCTCGAAACCGTTGGCCTGCAGCGCCAGGTCTTCCGCTTCCTTCTTGGTGTCTATATAAGGAACATTGAAGCCGCCAAGATTGAAATCCGCTGTCTCGTCGACAGGATTGCCATTTGTCGACGCCCCCACCGTCACAATGCTGGAGATATAAATTAGCCGCTTGACACCGCTTTTCCTGCAGGCAGCGATGACATCCCTTGTCCCTTCGATATTTATTTTGCGCTGCAAGACGAGCTGGCCAGGTCTAAGGCTTACTTTGGCGGCGCCGTGAATGACTACTTGACAATCCCGGGTGGCCTCCATCAACCAACTGGGATTTAAGAGGTCTCCAATTACTGGGGTCGCGCCTGGGGGACAATATCCTTCGGCTCTCTCAGTGCTTCTGTAATGCGCCCTGACAGTATATCCTGATTCCATCAGGCGTGGCACCAAACGCCGCCCTAATTGGCCGCTGGCGCCGGTAACAAGGATGGTTTTGACGTTTGCAGCCATCGTGTAATCATATTACGATAAGGGCAACCATGCCCGCAATCCCCAAAAACCATGCCCCTTTGATGCGCATCCCGTAGAAGATGAAAGCGTCGTTAACAAAAAAAGCGCAGAGCCGGCCGCCCTGCGCTTCGATTCTGCATTGTCTGCCCGAAAAAATCTCTTATTGCGTCACGGTGATTGTGCCCGTCATGCTGGGATGGATTGTGCAATGATAGGGGAACGACCCCACAGTACTGAAGATGAAACTGAACGACTGCCCATTCGAAAGAGAGCCCGAATTCCAGACGCCCGTATTGCTTGTGGATGTGTGCGCTACGCCGTCATGATTGGTCCAGGTCACGGTATCTCCGACTGAAACCGTCAATGATGACGGCGACAAGGCAAAGCCGCTGATTGAAACGCTGTTCCCAGGCGGCGGAGGATTGGAATTGGTCGACTTGTTGCCCCCGCAACCCCAGGCCGTAATTCCTGCCGCAAGTGCCGTCACGATTAAGATTGAATGGATTATTCTGCTCATTTGCACAGCCCCCTGTAATGGTTTTTCTCTTTTTGACGGAATAACTTGAGCTAAGCCGGGGCGGTTCCTGCGGGGCAGCGGCAATAAAACAAGCCCCGCGCCGTTCGATAGCGCGAGGCTGTTAATATTCGGCCGGACGTCGGGAATTTGAAAGGTACACTCTATTAGCTACGATAAAGGATTTTAGTGCCACCGGTCATCTTTCGCGTTCGCTCTCCTCGGAACCCGAGGGTCATGGCGTAAGCTCAACGTCCGGGTGCGTCCTTCATTGGTCAGGTGTTAGGCTTTCAAATTTGCCTCGGTCCGGCCACACCAAAGTTATGTCAAGAGACCGAAAAAGCAAGCTAAATATTCATTATTGCTATCGGCCCGGAAAAGAAAATCTCAAGCTAATTGGCATCCAGAATATCAATCTTGATATTCCCCATGACTCTATAAAGCACACGGACCTGCTCTATGATGTCTCCATGCGCCAGGGCAATGTGGCTCGGATTGGCCAACTCCTCGCCCCAGGTCGGATCCATCTCCACCCATCGCCCGGCATATACCTCTGTCCAGGCGTGGTAGCCGAAGCCGTTCCCCGGCGGCCAATAAACGAGACCTGCAATCGGTCGCGCCGGAATGCCCGCTGCCCGCAAAAGCGCCACCGCCAGAGCCGTATGCTCGCCACAGTCGCCCTTTCTTGTATTCAGCGTTTGCAGGGCGTTGGAAAAATCCGGGCTGTAGCGCTTTTCGATATTATTATAAACCCAGTCATTTATCTTGATGGCCGCATGCCAGCGATTCTTTTCATGGCCCACAATCTCTTTGGCCAGTTCCTTAATCTCCAGGTCATCCGATTGTATCAGGGGCTCGCTCTTCAAATCCTCATCTATTCCCGGCGGTAATGGCGAATCTGCCGCCATGCCGGTAGGCTCTTCCTGCCTGGCAATTTCCAGAATAACCCCATCGGTATCCGGCGAGACTTTCTGGATGTCATTCGTGAGGATTTGAGAAGTGTCGATTCCGCTTATCTTCAGCGTCAGTCGATTGAGAGCCGAGGGATTGGTGATCTTTCCCCGGGGAATGACCAGGCTGCCGGAGATAATATCGTAGGCTTCGTCAAGATGCTTGGCCAAGGCCTCCCCCTCAAGCCGCATGACCATTCCGGCCCCCAGATTAGCTTCGAGCGTATTACCGTACTTATCGATCCTCCCCCGTGCCGTGACACCGGCCTCCGTGACCGTCATTTCATAAAGGAAGGCATCGACCGCTACGCCGTTGAAGAAATAATCCTCTTTCCCGGATATCCTGACATGCTGGTGAACGAGGCCTGTTAGGGGAGGCGTTGGCTCGAATAATGCGAAATCGAAGCTGTCGCCGACAGCGGCCTTGCCTGAAAGCACATGAAGCTCCGTGCAGAGGACGCTGTCAAGGTAATCAAACGGAGCCGCGTACTCTTTCTCGATCACCTGCCCGCCGATATTGGATGTCATCACAAATCTGTCTCCCCTGGTTTGGCCCTCGACGCTTATATCGCCGTTGGGCGATGAAATCACAAAACTGCTCGAATCGAGGCCGCCGTCCGGCGATTTGAAAATCCGGGTGTCGTGGATTGTCATGGTGGCCTCGACAGCCCCCATTTTCATGGCAAGCGTCATTTGCGCTTCCATTCTCCAGCCTGCAACGGGGGCCTCGATCTTATCGAGCGATGTTTTCATATAGCCAACTTTGGCGTCCCCCATGTAAACCCCGTACCAGCTGGTCTTGAGCAGCTGGTCGAAGCGGTGCGTGTCGGGCGCGGAGTAAGCGATAGAAACTGCGAACAGTAACGAGGCGAAAGTTGTGCACACGAATTTTGAAAACCTTAATAGCATATCATCATCTCCTTCATAATCACCAGGAAGGAATTATATCATATCAGATGGGGCAACACAAGGGGTTGCACGAGGGTATGCCATGTTCTGCCAGGTCGTAGGTCATTTGAGTGTCGAGTGCGGAGACTCGACACGACACTTTTCGCAGCATAGGTCTCCCCAGAGCCCTCGGGTTGTGTCTCAACCGCAAACATGCTCACGACCCAGCCGGACCGAGAGCATGCCACCCGGTATAATTACTAAACAAAGTCAGGTGCCAGGGCACCTGACCTACCCGACATGAGTTATTACTAACGATTTATGCCACACCGCATTCTTTTCATCTGCACCGGCAATTCGGTCAGATCAATCATGGCCGAGGCGATTGCCAATGACCTCGGCAGAGACATCTGGCAGGCATTCTCTGCCGGCGCCGCGCCTTATGGCGTGGTGAATCCGTTGACAATCGCAACGCTCAAAGCGCATGGGCACAAAACCGATGGGCTGTACTCCAAGCCTCTCAGCCAATTCCTGGATGACGATTTCGATGTCGTAATCACGGTTTGCGATAATGCCAGGCAATCGTGTCCAGTATGGCCCGCCCCAAAAACGGCGGGCAGGCCCGGCAAGACCCATGTCGAACACTGGGATATTGAGGACCCATCGGAGTTCTCCGGCTCCGAATCCGAAAAGCGAGCTTTTTTCGAGCCGATCTACGCCGATATCAGAGGCCGTATTGAGAAATTGCTGGAGCGATAAGATGCCAGCCGTGCAAATGCCGATATTGGAATAATCCCGCCCTTGCTATTATATCATCGATGGTGCATATTGAAGTCCAACAGCTGATTGGCGTCTGGTCAGAGGACCCGACGCCACTTTGAGTGAGAAGGAGAAAATATGATTTATATCGATGGCGAAACAATGAATATAGAAAAGCTCGAAGAGGTCGGGCGGCATAATGCCCAGGTTGCATTCTCGGACGATGCCAAAGCCAAGATCGACAAATGCCGGGGCGTAGTCGAGGAGATGGTTAAGTCGGGCAAGGCGATTTACGGCGTTACCACCGGAATTGGCGAGTTCGCGCGCATTCGAGTCAGCCCCGAAGAGGGGGCGGCCCTGCAGAAGAATATCATCTACAGCCACGCTGCCGGCACCGGCGACCCTCTGCCGCACGACGTGGTGCGCGGGGCCATGGCGCTGCGAGCCAACGTCCTGGCGCGTGGCAACTCCGGAGTCCGCTATTCCACCGCGGAGATATTCGCAAAGATGCTCAATGCCGGCGTAACGCCGTATGTTTATGAGAAAGGCTCGTTGGGGACATCGGGCGACCTGTCACCATTGGCGCAATTGGCTGAGGTCTGTATCGGCGAGGGGAAAGCATATTACAAAGGCGAGTTGCTCGATGGCGCCGTGGCCATGAAGCGTGCCGGTATCCCGCCGGTGCAATTGACATACAAAGAAGGTTTGGGGCTTATCAACGGCTCCCAGATGGTGACATCGGGGGCGTCGCTGCATCTCGTTGACGCGCGCAGGCTGCTCAAGAACGCCTTCATCGCATCGGCCATGACAATCGATGCCCTTAAAGGGGTGCCAGGGGCGT
>Ga0315279_10005738_pt1 | contig 15937 bp, 11 predicted proteins | sample YL17G06_20_MG_FD_203694 | JGI IMG/M metagenome (GOLD analysis project Ga0315279, IMG submission 203694) | Sediment microbial communities from Yellowstone Lake, YNP, Wyoming, USA - YL17G06_20 | ecosystem: Environmental > Aquatic > Freshwater > Lake > Sediment | place: USA: Wyoming | collected...
TGGCGCTGCCGGTGCTGGCCGGGTTCATCGCCTACGCGATGGCGGGCAGGCCGGGGCTCGTGCCGGGGCTGGTCGGCGGCTACCTGGCGGGCACGACCAATGCCGGCTTCCTGGGCGCGCTGCTCGCGGGCCTCCTGGCCGGCCACGTCGTGAGCCTGCTGAAGAAGATGCCGGTGCACAAGTACGTCCGCCCGATCATGCCCATCATCATCATTCCGATCGTGTCGGGCGTGGTGGTCGGCGTCGTGATGCTGAAGGTCGTGGGCGTGCCGATCGCGGATTTCACGAAGTTCCTCAGCCTGTGGCTCAACACCATGAACCAGGGCAACGCGATCGTGCTCGCGGCCATCCTCGGGGCAATGATCGCGTTCGACATGGGAGGCCCGGTCAACAAGGCCGCCTTCTTCTTCGGCGTGGCGATGATCAAGGAGGGGAACTTCGGCGTCATGGGCGCCTGCGCGGCCGCCATCTGCACGCCCCCGCTCGGCCTCGCGCTCGCCACGCTGATGAGCCGCAAGCTGTGGTCGGAGGAGCAGCGCGAGTCGGGCCTGGCCGCCCTCGGCATGGGCATGGTCGGGATCACCGAAGGCGCCATTCCGTTTGCGGCCGGCGACCCGGTCCGCGTGATCCCGTCGATCATGTTCGGCTCGATGGTGGCGGCTTCCATCGCGATGCTGGGCGGCGTGGGCGACCATGCCCCGCACGGCGGGCCGATCGTCCTGCCGGTCATCGATCACCGCCTGACCTACGTCGTGGCGATCATCGCCGGCGCCATCGTGACGGCGGTGACAATCAACCTGGTGAAGACGCTCACGGAGAAACCGGCCGTTGAAGGAGCGGTTCGATGAGGATTGTCGCGGTCACGGCGTGCCCGACGGGTATCGCCCACACCTACATGGCCGCCGAGCAGCTGGAGAAGACGGCGAAGAAGCTCGGGCACGCGATCAAGGTGGAGACCCAGGGCGCGATGGGCATCGAGAACGAGCTCAGCCAGAAGGACATCGACGCCGCGGAGGTCGCGATCTTCGCCACCGACATCGCGCTGGAGCGCCCGGAGCGCTTCGCGCGCATCCGCACCATCCAGGTTCCGGTGCAGGCGGCGCTGAAGAACCCGGAGGCGATCTTCGGAAAGATCTGACTGACGGAGCGTCGTCCGAAGTCCGAAGTCCGATGTCCGAAGTCGAACGCGCGACACCGGACATCGGACACCGGACACCGGACGACAGCGAAGCCTCCATGCTCGAACACACCTTCACCTGTCCGCTGCAAAACGGCGTGCACGCACGTCCGGCGAGCGCGCTCGAGGAAGTGGCCCGCCCGTTCGCCTCGGCCATCTCGATTCTCAACGAGCGCACGGGCCAGGCGGCCAACGCGAAGAGCGTTCTCGGCATCGTCGCCACCGATATCCGGCTGGGCGACTGCTGCCGACTCGCCGTCACGGGCCCGGACGAACGCAAGGCGTTCGACGCGCTGACGACGTTCCTGGACCATCAGTTCCCTCACTACGACGATGCGCTGCCGGTAATCGAGACCCCGGCCGGTGCCGTGCACCTCCCGCCGCTGCTCAGGCAGGCAGGCGCCGACGTCCGGCCTGGCCTCGCGGCGGTGCCCGGAATCGGGCAGGGCCGCGCGGTCCTGATCGGTGGATTCGCCGTCCCGCCGTCGATACCGACAGCGGGCGTGACGAACATCCCGGCCGAGGTCGCGCGCGTGGACGGCGCGATCGAAAGCCTGAGTCGGCGGTACGAAGCTCGGCTCGAGCGCGCCGCCGGCGTCGAGGCGGCCGTGCTGAAGGCGCACCGCTCCATCACGCGGGATCCGGAATTCAGGGAGCGCCTGCACGCGCCGATTCGCGAACGCGGAGCCACGGCGGCGGGCGCCATCGCCGACGCCGAAGCGCACTTCACCGCGATGCTTCTTGCGACCGGCAGCGCGCTGCTGCGCGAGCGCGCACTCGACATCCGCGACGTGTGCCTGCAGCTCGTCGCCGAGGTGTACGGCGACGCGGTGAAGAGCGCCGACGTGGAGCTCGTCGCCGACTCCGTCTGCATCGCCGACAACCTGACGCCCGGCCAGTTTCTCGCGCTGGACCGTCGTTACCTGCGGGGCCTCGTTCTGGCGCACGGCGGAACGACATCGCACACGGTGATCCTGGCGCGTTCGTTCGGGATCCCGACGCTGGTGGGGGTAGGTCATATTGCCACCGGTCTAAAGACCGGCGGTCCCACACATGACAGCGACACTGTGGGACTTCCGGGCTTCAGCCCGGGAGCCTCACACACCGGCCTGCAGACCGGCGGTCCCACAAGTGGCATTGATCTCGGGCACCCCAGCGCGGCTGCCGCGCCGGGGGCCCCGCCAACACACCCCAGCGCGGCTGCCGCGCCGGGGGCCCCGCCAAAGACCGGCGGTCCCACAGATGTCACTGTCCAGGGGCAGGAAGTCATTGTCGACGCCGACCTCGGCGTGCTGATGATCGGCGTCACCGAGGCAGCACGCCGTTACTACGACATGGAGCGACGCCGCCTCGAGGGTCGCCGCCTCAGGCTGCGGCGCTTCGTCAAAGGCCCCGGGGCCACCTCCGACGGCCGGCGCATCGAGGTGGCCGCCAACATCGGAACCGCCGATGAAGCCACACCTGCATTCGCCGCGGGCGCGGAGGGCATCGGCCTGTTCCGGACGGAAATGCTGTTCGTGGACCGGGACGAACCGCCGTCGGAAGACGAGCAGTTCGAGCAGTACCGCCGGGTGCTCGCCGCGGCGGACGGGCGGAGCGTGATCATCCGGACCCTGGACGTCGGCGGCGACAAGCCGATCGCGTACCTGAACCTGCCGAGGGAAGACAACCCGTTCCTCGGCTACCGCGCCGTGCGGCTCTACCCGGACTTCGACGCCATCTTCCGCGCGCAGATCGCCGCGCTGGTGAGGGCCTCCGCGTTCGGCCGCCTGAAGGTGATGATCCCGATGGTGTCGCGGGTGGAGGAAGCCCGCTTCGTCCGACAGGTGATCGCCGAGGAACAGGCGAAGTGCGCGCAGGCGCGCGTCGGCTTCGACCAGTCGATGCAGGTCGGCGCGATGGTCGAAGTGCCCTCACTCGCGTTCCTCCTCGACCGCCTGTGCCCGGAGCTGGATTTCTTCAGCATCGGCACCAACGACCTCTTGCAGTACTTCATGGCCGTCGACCGCGCGAACCCGAAGATCGCGGATCTCTACAACGCGCTGAACCCGGCATTCCTCCGCCTGCTGAAGACGATCGTGGACCAGGCGCATGCGCGCGACCGCTGGGTGGGCCTCTGCGGGGAGATGGGCGGTCAGCTTCGCAGCCTGCCGCTGCTCGTCGGGCTCGGCCTCGACGAGATCAGCATGGCGTCGCCCGCGATCGGTCCGGCGAAAGCCGAACTGGCGTCGTTGTCGGCGTCGGCCTGCGCCGAGCTGCTCGACGAGGCGTTCGGCTGCTCCACCGCGCAGGAGGTCGAGACGCTCGTCGAACGCTTCGCCTGCGCCAGGCCGGCGCCGTTGATCGAACCGGACCTGGTCGTGGTCGATGGCGAGGGGCAGACGAAGGAAGAGGCAATCAAGGAAATCGTCGATCGCTTGTACGTGGCCGGGCGGACCGAGCGTCCGCGGGAGGTCGAGGAGGCCGTCTGGCGCCGCGAGGCCGTCTACTCCACCGGCTTCGGCCACGGCTTCGCCATCCCGCACTGCAAGACGGACGCGGTCCGCACCAATTCGCTCGCCGTGCTCAAGCTGAAGATTCCCGTCGAATGGGGGTCGCTCGACGAAAAGCCGGTCGGCGTCGTGCTGCTGCTCGTGATCCGCGAATCGGATCAGGCCACCGGGCACATGAAGGTCCTGGCGTCACTGGCCCGCAAGGTCATGCACGAGGAGTTCCGCGATCGCCTGGCGCAGGAACGGGACCCCGAGGCGTTGTGCCGGTTCCTGAAGGAGAGTCTTGGCGGCGCGCGGTTGACCTGAGTAGCACTATTGTGCGTGCCGTCGGACCCGCATTCACGCGCGATCTGCTGAACCAGCCGCGCGCGGACGGCGCTTCGTCGAAGAGGAGTCACCGCGCGCGAGTGCAATCAGCGCGGGGCCCAGGCGCGGGTGCGCATCGAAGCGCGCGACGAAGTCGGACTCCCGGCGGCCGCCCTTGGCGCGAATGATGTCGGCGACCGCGTGTTGCTCCTCGCCGGTCCACTCGTCGAGCCCTGGGAGCAGGGCGACCAGTGGCGCCCACCGTTCCCAGAAGAGGCGCTCGCCTGCCGGCAATCGCCGCCAGTTCGGCACGCCGAGGCGCCCGGCGGCCTCCTCGGCCAGGATCCCCGTCGCCCGTTCGCGATCGGATCCGAAGCGGGCGGTCACGTAGTCGGTCACCTTCAACCCGATGGCCTCCATCGGCACGTCGCCCAGCACGTCGCGCCGTGGCGGTCCCGCCTGCAGGAACAGGTTGGCTCGCACCAGTTTCTTCAGCGTGGCCAGCTTCGTTCGGTACCGCGGCCCCCGGCGGACCTTGTCGGCCTCCTCGCCTGCGAGCGCCGCGGTCGTCGGGTCTCTCGGTCGAAACCCGAGCTTGTAGTAGAACCACCAGGCGCCCGACTCCAGGCCTTCGTCGTTGCCGTGCCCGAGCTGGAATGGATCGACCGTGAACGTGTCCGCCGCGAAGAGCGTTCCGACCGTGGCGAGCAGGCGGCCGTAGATCCAGGCTGCCTCGGCGCCCCGGTAGGTCTCGAAGATGTTGAACGCGATCTCGGACGAGCGCCACAGGGCGCTGGCCAGCGCGTAGCCGATGGGAACGCCGTTCTGCAGCGTGAGAAAGCCGTACACCGCGTCCAGCAGCAGCCGCTGCTCGGGGACAACGCCGATGCAGGCGAACTCCAGGCCGTCGCCGCAATCGACGATGCGCACGTCGCGCGGCTCGGCGGCGGCGAACGAGTAGAGGTCGCGGCCGCGCGTGACCATCGCCTCGCGCGCAAGATCGATCAGCTCTCTCGCCGCGCGCCCGCCGACCGGCCGGATACCCTTCGGCGGCCGCCCGGCTTCCGCAACCAGGTCGGGCCGAGCCAGGCGCAACGGCTGCGACTGCGGCACCACCGGGTGACGGTGCACGCGGGCACGCGTCCTGTTCGGCGTGTTGGGTCCCGCCGTGACGCGCACGGTCAGGCCCAGCTCCTCGTAAAGATGGTCGCGCGCCGTCCCCACGATCGGCAACGCGGCGCTGCGCCTGATGAAGAACGCGGCGTCGGTGTCGGCGCCGCGGATCCGATCGAGCCACCCGCGGGGCTCGAGGGGCGGTTCGTCGAACACCGGCCGTTCCGCCCACAGCGCCAACAGCGGCAGGCGTCCCTCCAGCGCGGCCCGATTGCCGATCTGATCCCACTCGATCGTCAGCCGGTCTCCGCATCGCCCGGCCAGCCAGCGCGCCGTCGATCCGAGGAACGGGTGGACGATGTCCGTGCCGGCAATCCCGCTGTCGATGAGCGCCCGCCGATGGCGTTGGAGGTCGGACCGCGTGTCGAATGCCCGCAGCATCCGCTCCACGTGCGCGAATACGTCCACGTCATCCGGGTACGCGTAGAGGAAGGACAGGATCTCGTGGAGTTGCCTGACCTGTTCGGCGGTCCGAAGGCTACCGCGCTCGAGCCGGGCGAGCAGCGGCAGCCTGGCGGCGGCCGTGCCGGGGCCGTAGGTGACCCTCAACTCCATCAGCCGCACGAGCGCGTCGAGCGTCTTCTTCACGATGTCTGCAGATGCGATGACACAGCCGGTCAGAGCTTGCCAGGCGGCTCCTTCGTCAGTGCGGCCAGAGCCAGCCGAACGTCCCGGCCGTCAGCAGGCCGTACCATACGCACCTCCTGACGTTTGACTGCGGAATCCCCGGCGTCATTATAGCGACATCGAGGCAGGCGCCGTCTGGAGTCGCGTTTCAGACGGCCGCGGTTTCGGAGGGCGCCGCGAGCGCACGCGGGCTGCTCCAGCGTGCGGTCAGGCGGGACACGACCGGGATGAGGACCAGGCCCGTCGCAGCGGCGATGGTCTTGAACGGAAACAGCATCGCCCCTGTTTGGGCGTCGTACCAGCGGGCGGCGTCGAGGGGCATCACGGCCGAGACGATCTCCGGGTACGGGACGAGCGGCGGAATGCCGAACAGCGGCTCGCCCCCGCCGAGGCGCAGGACGAGCGACACCGCAAACGCCGCACACGAGCCGGCCAGGTTCGCCTTCCTGTCGAACAGCGCGCAGACCAGCTGCGGGAACAGCAGCACGAACACCAGATCGCTCGTGAAGAACCAGAGCGCCTGCACGCTCTCCACCTTCAGCGCCAGGACGACGGCGGCGCCGCCGAGCATCGCGATCGAGGCGCGCAGGATTCGCTTGAGCGATCGCAGCGACACGTTCGGCCACAGCAACCGCTTGCACGTGTTCCACCCGAACATCGACGCGGCCGACAGGATCGACGCGCTGAAACTCGACGTCACCGCGCCGACGATCGCGCCCAGCCCCAGGAGGCCGACGGCCGGCGGCACCACGTACTTCAACAGCAGCGGGAGCGCGTCCGCGGGCTGTTGGGCGAGCCTCGCGGCCAGGTGGGCGGGCCACGCGTAGGCAAACACGCAGACACCGAGGAGGAGCGGCGGAACCGTCAGGGCGATTGTGAGCAGGCCGGACAGGATCGAGTGCCACTGCGCCCGCGCCGGCGTCTGGCACGCGAGCACCCGCTGGAAATAGCAGTTCCACGGAATGCCGCCGAGCATCAGCATCAGGCTCACGTCCCACCACGCCACGATCGACTGTCGCGTCCAGAACGTCCCGTGCGCGACGAGCGGCGGCAGCAACCCGCCCTGCTCGGGACGCGCTGCCAGGTAGGTCGCCCATGCCGCGTGGAACCCGCCGACCGCGTGCAGGGCGGGCGGCAGCGCGGCGGCCAGGCCGACGATCACGAGCAGCAGCTGGAAGACGTCCGTGTAGGCGACCGACCACAGGCCGCCAATCATCGTGTAGAGCGTGACGACGACGGCCGACACGAGGATGGCCGTCGTCAGATCCGTCCCGAGGACGACGCCGAAGGTCGAGCCGAGCGCGACCAGCAGTTCCGCGCTCCAGAAGGTCTCGGCCGCCATCGCCGGCACCGACAGCACCGCCGCCCACCGCCGTCCGAAGCGCGCCTCGAACGGATCGATCAGCGTGGTGAACCGGCACGCCCGCATGCGCCGCGCGAAGAACAATCCGCCCAGGATCAGGCTGACGCCGTAGCAGACGCCTCCCTGGATCCCGGAGGCCAGGCTCGACCTGTAGGCGCCCTCGGCTGTTCCGAGCAGGTAGCCGCCGTCCACCCACGTCGCGGTCATCGTCAGCGTCGCCACCCAGAGCGGCATCGCGCGACCCGCGATGATGAAGTCGGCGGCCGTCCCCTCCCCGATCTTGCGGGCCGCCAGCCAGCCCACGACGAAGAAGGCTGCGTACATCAGCGCGATGGTGAGGATGGGCATGGCCTGAGGAAAGGGCTCACACTCGAAGCGGGATCATACCCGAACGCGGGCGCGTTCAGTGGCGGGGATTGTCGCCGGGCAGTTGCGGCTCGTCGTCGCGGCGCGGGAGCGGGTTGCGTCCGAACGACACGAGGAAGGGCTCCGCGCCGGTCTCCCCGATCGTGTACCCGGTCGCGAAGTAGCCGCGCGCGTCGGCCCGCATGCGGATGTAGTCGCCCCACACGAGCGTGGAGGTCGGCACCTCGCCGATGCGGCTGTAGAACATCGTCCACGTCGCCTGTCCGGCGGAGACGTCGGCGATTCCAATCGCGTGGGCGGGCGGTTGCGAGGAACAGAAATGGAAGGCCGCAATGCCCAGGCCCTCGCCGTCCGGCGCGGCCGCGCCGTACTGCCACGCACACTTGCTGTCCCACAACATCGGCCGGCCGGTGACCGACAGCGCCTCCTGGTCGAAGGTCACCGCGTTGATGTACGGGTACGGAAAGCCGCCGCCTTCGCGCACGTTCCACAGGAAACCGACCTCGCCGCGGTCGCCGTGCTGGCGCACCCAGCCCGACGTGATCCGCCCGTCCGAGCGCGCGCACGGGTTGCCTCCGCCGGCGACCGGGCACGAGCCGGTGCGCTCGGTGAAGGTCCACGCCGGCACGTTTCGGTCCACGTAGTACAGAGTCGCAGACGACTCCGGCTGCACGTAGACGCGAAAAGTCCCCGTCGGCTCGCTACCGCCCGCATCCAGCGTGTCGCCCAGGTACATCGCGGTGGTCGCCCCGTTTTCGACCGGCGTCCACGACCAGCCCTCGTCGCTGGTCCAGTAGGCGTAGCGGAACGCGGAGCACCCGGCCAGATCGTCCAGCGGCATCCGGAACAGCACCATGCGCGGCGACGCGAAGCCGGCGCCCGTGACGAGCAGCATCGAGGAGATGTAGAGGTAGTGGTCGGTGAGCGCGAGGTGCGGATAATCGAAACTCAGCGTGCCCCAGGCAGGATCGACTTCACTGGGCCTCAGCGTGTAGCTGCACCACGAGGCGGCCCCGTCGCCCGAGATGTTGAGCTTGAAACTGTTCTCGAACCGGCCGGGCAGCGGACTCCCCTGCCGGTACCACGCGAACAGGTGGCGCTGCGGATCGTAGACCGTGTCCTGGTCGGAGGCGAAGGTCGGAAAATCGGCATACGGGTTGACGTACGTCCACGTCGCCCCCTCGTCGGCCGAGCGCGCGGCAAACCAGTTGCCGGTCAGCCAGATCACCGAGCCGCCAATCGCTACCGACGGTTCGGCAACCATGCGGACGGCCAGGCCGAAGGTCGTGGGCGAAAGGGGCATCACGCGATGGAGGAAGCGAGCCACGGCATTGGACCCGTCCGACGGTGCCGCCGGTCCCGGCGGCGCTTCGCGCGGCACGACTTCGGTGCCCGCCTGCGGACCGGCCGACCCGTTCGCGGTCGTCACGCCCGCCCGCCGGCCCGCCCATGTGGACGACAACCTGTCGAAGTCGAGGCGGCTCATGTCGAGCTGCGCCGGCGTCAGCGACTGCGCCGTCATCATGAAGGCTGACGCCACGGCCTGCGGGGACGGCATCGTGGCGGTCTGCGAAGGAATGGCCCTCAGCTCGCCGGCCACGGCCGGCGGCGGCGCAACCTGCTGCGCCTGGAGACGCACCTGGGGGTCGAGCACGTGGGCGGCGCCAAGGAGGACGAGCGTGGCGCCGAATATCACGGCGAGAACCGCGAGGTCGCGGGGCCGCCAGGGTGCCCGGAGGCGGGTACTCGGTCGCATGCAGCCTCAGTACGATTCTCGGACGCCGGACAGGACAAGTTTAGCCGGAAATCGACCGTGCGGGAAAGCGCCCTACCGCCATGACGGCGGCGCGACGATGTTCGGCACCTGGATGGATTTGAACTTCTCCACCTGTTCGGGCGTCAGCAACGACCTGATTTCCTCGACGCGGTTGGTGATCTCTTTCTGCCATTCCTGGCGCTGCGCGCGCCGCTGTTCCAGGTCGCCCACCTGCACACTGCCCTGGTTGCCGCCCCCACCCGGTCCGCCCCAGCGCCCGCCGCCCACCGGCGTGCGGCCGCCCCCGCCGAAGCCCGGCGCGCCGCGCTGCTTGTCCGCCTGCTTGACGAGGTCCTGGATGCGATCGACGTCGGGCTTGATCCTGGCCTGCTGGTCGGGCGTGAGATTCAGGTACTTGGCGATGTCCTTGAACTTCGTCTTGCCGAGATCCGGCGTTTTCCCGGCCGATGCCGCCGGCGCCTCGGCCATCCAGAGCAGCACGCACAGGCCAGCCAAAATGGTGTTCTTGCGCATTGGCTTCGCCCTATTTATGTCCCCACAGCAGCTCGAACACCGTACCCGTGCGTGTGTGCGCGGACGTCACGCCGCCGGTCGCCCGCCCGAGTTCGGCCGAGTAGCCGCCCGAGAAGACGCCCAGCGAATCGACGGCCTCGAATGCGAGAGACGCAACGTGACGGTTGCCCATCTGCAGTGGTACCGACGCCGGGGAGGGGCACGTTTACCCGGCCGGAGACGCGGGTAGCAAGAAAAGGGCCGACAGTCCGGCCGTTGCCCCCCGGCCGGAATGCGGGAGGACTCGAAGATCTCGCCCACCTGAATGCGCTCAAAAGAGGACGGTTGCCGGGTTAACCTAGGCAGCGATGACTCTGCCTGCGGAGGTTGACGCGTCGTGCGACGTCGCGATCGTCGGAGCCGGCGCCGCCGGGCTGGCGACGGCAATCTTCACGCGACGGCTGAATCCCCGGGCCTCGGTCCAGGTGTTCGACGGCGCGCGGACCCCCGGCGCGAAGATCCTGGTGAGCGGCGGGACCCGCTGCAACCTCACCAACGTGTCGGTGTCCGAGGCCGACTTCTGGGGCGGGTCGCGCTCCTTCATCCGTTGCGTGCTCCGCGCGTTTCCCGTCCGCGACACGATCGCGTTCTTCCACGACATCGGCGTTCGTCTGCACGAGGAGGCCGACGGCAAGCTGTTTCCGGACGGCGGCCGCGCCCGCGACGTTCTCAACGCGCTGCTGACCGAGCTCTCCCGCGTCGGCGCGGTGCTCCACGCGACCGATTGCGTGGTCGCGATCGAGCGCGACCAGGATGGCCTCCGCGTCGTCCGGCCACGCGGCGAGGTGCGCGCAAGGTGTGTGGTCCTGGCGACCGGCGGCCAGTCGCTCCCGAAGACCGGCAGCGACGGGGCGGGATTCGAGATGGCGCGCCGCCTGGGTCACACCATCGTGAAGACGACGCCGGGCCTGGTGCCCCTGGTCCTCGACAGCAGTGCGGACGAGGACCTTCACCGCGACCTGACCGGCGTCGCCCAGCCCGTCGAACTCACCATCTGGATGGAGAACCGCGTCGCGCTGCGCCTCGAGGGTGCGCTGCTGTGGACCCACTTCGGCGTCAGCGGACCGGTTGCGCTGAACGCCTCGCGTCACTGGCTGCGCGCGCAACTGGAAGGCCGCGCCTGCCGCATCACCGCCAGTTTCTGTCCCGGCGAGGCCTTCGAGGCCGTCGACGCCCGGCTGGGCGCGATGGCGCTGGAGCGGCCGAGAGCATCCGTCCAGAGCGCGCTCGCCACCCTCGTCCCGGCGTCGGCCGCGACCGCGCTCCTGCGGCGCCTGCGCATCGATCCGCTGACGGCCCTGGCGCACTTCCCTTGCGATGACCGCCGGCGCCTGGTGCACGCGCTGGTCAGATGGCCGCTCGCCGTCGCCGGCTCGCGCGGCTACAACCACGCGGAGGTGACGGCCGGCGGCGTGTCGCTCGGCGAGGTCAATCCGTCGACGCTCGAGTCGCGCGTGTGTCCGGGCCTGTTCCTGGTGGGCGAGATCCTCGACATCGACGGCCGGATCGGCGGCTTCAACTTCCAGTGGGCCTGGTCGAGCGCACATGTCGCGGCGCGCGCGCTGGCACAACGCGACGCGCCGGGGGAGTGAAGGAAACGGCTTAAGGCTTACGGCTCAGGGCGAGGCACGATCAACGGCGCACCAGGTGCTGCTCGAGCAGCGCTCGCATGTCGCCGGGCACCGGCAGCGTCTCGGTGTGCGAGATCCTCGCGCTGACGACGACGTGGCGCGCGACGGCCGAGACGACGCCGTCGGCCTTCCGCTTCACCGTGTGCCGGAACGTGATGCTGTGCTCGCCGATGCGCAGCACTTCCACTTCGATGATGGCCACATCGCCGTAGCGCAGCGGCGCCTTGAAATCGAACTCGATGTGCACCGTCGGGACCCCGACATCGCGCACCATCGTCAGCCGCGGGTACCCGCCGTCGATCTGCTCGAACAGGGCTTCGAGCGCGTCGTGACAGTAGTCGCAGAAGCGGCCGAAGAACACCATCCGCGCGGCATCGACGTCTGCGAACCGCACGGGCCGCTCGTAACGGAACACGTCCCCTCCGGCATTTCTTCGTAGGCCAGGCACGGCGCTCGAGGTATCATGTGACCCGCCTTCCGTGCAGCTCCTCTGCTGTTCTCAGAGCCTGCCGGTCGCCTCCGCCTCAACTCACACGGGAACGCTTGCTGATGCCACATGCCAAAGGGGCGCGCGCCCGCGTTCTGCTTTCCTCGGTGTTCGGTCCATTTGCGTGCGACGACGAGTACGGCAGCCGGGCGATCAACCCGGCCGAGCTGTACCACAACCAGGTGACCCGCGAGCAGGGGCCGTTCTCGCTGCGCATGTTCCATCGCTCCTGGGGCATCTCGCTCATCCAGCACAATATCCCGGCGCCGTCCACGGTCCTGGACTTTCCCACGCGCGAGTCCTTCGTCCGCGAGTTGCAGGCCGCCGAGTACGATATCGTCGGTGTGTCCAGCATCATCGTGAACGTCGGCAAGGTGCGCGAGATGTGCCGGCTCGTGCGCCTCCATTCGCCGCGATCGCGCATCGTGGTGGGCGGACACGTCGCCGCCATCCCCGGGCTCGAATCGATGATCGACGCCGACGAGATCGTCCAGGGCGAAGGCATCCGCTGGTTTCGCGAGTACCTGGGCGGTTCGACCGAGGCGCCGATCGTGCACCCCCCGTTCCTCTCGTCGTTCGGCTTTCGCGTGATGGGCCTTCCCCCCGGCAACGGCGCGGGCAATCCGGCGGCGACGATCATCCCGTCGGTCGGCTGCCCGCTCGGGTGCAACTTCTGCACGACCTCGTCGTTCTTCGGGGGCAAGGGCAAGGTCGTCACTTTCTACGAGCGCGGCGAGGACATCTTCCGCATCATGTGCGACACGGAGGCGGCGCTCGGCGTGCGGACGTTCTTCATCATGGACGAGAACTTCCTGCTCTTCAGGAAGCGCGTGATGGAGCTGCTCGCCTGCATGAAGCGACACTCGAAGAGCTGGTCGTTCTTCGTCTTCTCGTCGGCGAACGCCATCGCGAAGTACGACATCCGCGAGCTGGTGGAACTCGGCGTCACCTGGATCTGGCTCGGCCTCGAATCGGCCAACAGCGGCTACGCGAAGTTGAATGGCGTCGACACGCACGAGCTCGTGCGCGAGCTGCAGCGCCACGGCATCCGCGTGCACGGCTCCAGCATCATCGGGCTGGAGCACCACACGCCCGACAACATCGACGACGAGATCGCGTACGCGGTCGCGCACGACGCCGACTGCCACCAGTTCATGCTCTATACGCCGATGCCCGGCACGCCGCTCTATCGCGACATCGAGCAGCAGGGCCGGCTCCTCGACGTGGATCTCGCCGACATCCACGGCCAGTACAAGTTCAACTTCCGGCACGACGCGATCTCCCGGGACGACTCGAAGACACTGCTCGACGCCGCCTTCCGCCTCGACTACGAGCGCAACGGGCCGAGCCTGTATCGCATGATGCGGACCATGTTCGAGGGCTGGAAGCGCTACCGGCACGACCCGGATCCCCGCGTCCGCGAACGGGTGCGCCTGGAAGCGAACCAGCTGCGGACCGGGTATGTCGCGGCGCTCTGGGCGATGGAGAAGTACCTGCACGACACGAATGGGCAGGTGGCCTCGCGCATCCGCGAGCTGCGCCAGGAGATCCACCGCGAGCTCGGCCTGCTCTCGTCGGTCGTGGCCCGGTTCGTGGGACCGGTGGCGCTCTGGACGTCGCGTCGCGAGGCGAAGCGGTATCCGAATGGGCGGCCACTCGAACCGCGAACCTTCGTCGAGCGGCGCAACTGGCCGGGGGACGTCGTCCAGCAGGCAGCCGGCAGCTAGCGGATCAACCTAGACATCTTCTAAGGCCAGAATCGCGTCGGGTGAAGCAAGTTTCGAATGGCGCGCCTTAGAAGCTGTCTTAGGGCCCGCTTCGCGGGCCGGAGGCCCGCCTACCAGGGAAGCTGCGCCACGGCACCCCAACGCGGGGCCCCCAGCGTGGCTGCCACGCTGGGGACCCCGTCGCGGCTGCCGCGTTGGGGCCCCCGCCGGAGCTGTTGTCCAGTCTCGGCGGTTTGAGGCGCAGCTTCACTGGAAGCGAAGCCCGGACACTACGTGCAGGCGGACGCCGCCGCCGCGGCGCACCGCGATGTCGGCGTTGAGCTGGAAGACGCTGGCCAGCAGGAAGACCCCGCCTCCGAACCCGGGATGGAAACGCGCGTCCTGAAACGGCGCGCCGCGGTCCACCACCGTTCCGACGTCCGCGAACACGTCCACGCCGGCGCGCCCGAAGGACAGCGGTGAACTGATCGGGATGCGCAGCTCCGCCGAAGCCGCCGCCAGCCTGTCACCGGCGAAGCTGCCTGCCCGGTAGCCGCGCACTGTCTCGGCGCCGCCGAGCAGGAAGCGCTCGTAGGGCGGCAGGGCTCCATCCGCGCTTGCCAGTTGCGCGCGCAGCGACAGGACGGACTGGCCGACGAGGCCCGCGTAGCCGCGCACGTCGAAGCGGACGCGGTTGACGGGCGTTCCCGTGCGGAAGGCCAGGTGTTCCCAACCCGCGGCCGCGAACACGGCGTTGCGCGGAAACACGGGATCGGCGCGCGTGTCGAGCGTCACGTCCGCGCCGTAGAAGGCGATGCGGTTGTCGAGTTGTCCAAAAGACACCGTGTCGATGCCCGCGTGTACGCCCGCGCCGATCGCTCGTGCGACCCGCCGCGACACGCCGATCCTGGCCTCGCGGCGATCGTCCTCCAACTGATAGAACGGGTTCGTGCGGCGCGAGATGGACAGGGCCGCGGTAATCCGGTCGATCGGACCCTTCGGGACCGCCTTCTCGAATTCCGCGGCGGCTCGCTTGCTGCCACCCCACGTGAGCGGCACCGACAGGCGCCCGCCTTTTCCGAAGCCGTCGACGAGGCTCACACGCCCGCCGTAGGTGAAGCCGTAGCCGTCCGTGTAGTTGAGGATCGGCAGGAACATGGCGCTGCCCAGCGTCCGCCGAAGCGGTCGCAGGGGGGACGGGGCGACGTCCGGGACGGGATACTCCTGCACGATGATCACGAGCGCCACATCGCTGTCGGCGTCGAGCGATCGGTAGCGCTTGCGGATTTCCACGGCCACGAAGCGCCCGCTTCGCTCGAGGCGCGCTCTCGCCTCGTCGATGGTCGACGGGCCCAGCGTCTGCCCCACGATGAGTCCGGCGAGGCGGACGACTTCCGGGTCCGGCGTGGTGTAGTTGCCGTGCACGCGGATCTCGCCGACGGGCTCGCCTGACGGAGCGCCCTGAGCGGCCGCGAGCGACGCCAGCAGCAGCACGCCGGCAAGAACAGCCAGGACGGAAGCCGTCCGGCGTCTATTGCGCAGGCTGGCGGACGCTGCGGACCCTCGCCGCGGTCTCGGCCTTCTTGTGGTCATAGAACTCACGTCCGTACCGGAATCCGTAGCTGCCGCTCGCCAGCGTCAGGCCGGCTTGCACGCTCATCTCGCGCGGCAGCCACACGCCATCGAGGACGCGCGCCATCGTCATCGAGGCGGTGATCGTATCCAGTCTCACCAGCCAGCGCGCCGGCAGGAAGCCGAAGTCGACGTTGTCGAACTTGTAGCGAACCACCTGGTACTCGGCCGGATCGATCCACAGCGTGACGAGCGCGACTTTGTTCAGGTCGTGCTCGATCTTCCGCTCCATTTCGTCGTCTTTCGAGCGCGCCTTCCCCTCTTGCTTGCGCGCGTCTTTGTGCCCCCCGAAGAGATTGGTCGGGTAGTACTCGATGCAGACGACGTCCCGGCCGTCCAGCCGCTCGCGGCCGGCCAGGTAGTAGTTCCCCGGCTCGAACTTGAACTTGAGGAAGAAGGCCTCGGAGATGAAGCGCGGCTCACCGCGCTGGTCCACGAAGCCCTGCAGCGACTCCTCGTCTTTGCTTGTGCTCGAGCCGCGGGCCGTGGTCGAACCTGGGCTGGTGCCACGTTCCGCGCCCGTGCCGGCCGCGCTGTCCGCGCCGCGGTCGGCCCCCTCGGCACCAGGCCGCGCTGCTCCTTTCGCCTCCTCTTTCTTGCGTTTCTCTTCCCGGGTCTTTTCCTCGTTCAGCCAGTTGGCCTCGTAGC
>Ga0315279_10005739_pt1 | contig 15937 bp, 23 predicted proteins | sample YL17G06_20_MG_FD_203694 | JGI IMG/M metagenome (GOLD analysis project Ga0315279, IMG submission 203694) | Sediment microbial communities from Yellowstone Lake, YNP, Wyoming, USA - YL17G06_20 | ecosystem: Environmental > Aquatic > Freshwater > Lake > Sediment | place: USA: Wyoming | collected...
TTGACATATTTTTCATCTTCTTTTCATCAAGTTTAACTTTTTCCATTTTTCATCTGACAGTAAATTTTCTCCAAATCCGTAACCCATTCAACTTAACTGTGCAGCTAGCAATCAGGTGGAGGGGATGCTCGAGGTGCTCGCGCCGTTCACCCGGCATGTATCTCCGACACGTCCTTGTACTTGAGCATATCCAGGGGGTTGCTTAATCAATGTTCAATTTCCATCTTACCATCGATTGAAATTCTTGCGACCGCCCACTCGAATTTTTTGTGTTCAATGCATTCTTTAACTGTTTTCCTTATTTTATTCAGATTGGCGTCATTTATTTTTCTCGACAAAAACGTCACGTTGTCAACTTCGTCTTTGTTATTCATCCCATCGAAAACCACGTAATCAACTGGATGCCATATCGCCTTTATGTCGTATGGGTTGTATTTCAATTTCGCCAGCTCGCTGCACATTAATTTGCAGATGTGCTTTTCTACCTTTTTTCTCCCCCTTTCCGCTGCTTCGTCTCGTATGCTTTGCTCTTTTTCTTCAAATTTGCCAATTTTATCTTGGAGTTTTAGTACATTTGACTCGTATTCATCCAACCAAGTCTTGAATCCTTTCCCTTTCCACGCCAATGTCATATCACTAAGCCTAACTATGCTTCCACAGTATGGGCACACACATAAAATTCTTCTGAAAGATTGGAATATAAAAAGAACTTCATTCATTCATACCACCTTGAAACCAACCTTCTCGTCCAAAATAGCGTCTTTTATCGCCTTTTGATGTTCATTCAACTTGGCTTCACCAGTCTTTATTTCCATGAATGTTATCGATTCTACTTTCATCTTTGTGACGCCGTTGAAGACAATCATATCGATCGGGTCAGAAAGAGGCCTGCAATCGCATAACGGCAACTTGAATCCTTCTAATGTAGGAACCACTTTCTCTATGTTTTTTCCAACACCAACCTCGAACGATTTTTTCTCAGCGCCAGCAGAAGCCGATACTTTGCTTTTCTTAAATTCATCCAGCATGACTTTGAAGGCTTCGTCCATTTCTATTTTTTTGGTTTCTGCGAGACTAGGTAGCTTTCCAAGCCCGTCGAACATGAGAGCCTTAGATAATTTGAATTCTTCTCCACACTCACATGTCGCGTACAACCCGGAATCTTGAAGTTTGCTTATCAGTTGGGGTATGTTCATATATTGTTATACACCATCCGTAACCCATTTAAGCTTAACCGTACGCCTAACAATCAGGTGTGCGGAATGTCCGACGCGGCCCGAATATTGCCCGATTTTATTTTTGTCTAAAACACAACGTAGCCACGCCATCCAAGCAGAGCGGCGACAGTTTACCTTCCGAATCTTCCTTTTTGCAAAGGTCTTTCAGGTCACAACCTGGACATACGTCCGATCTTATTTTTTCTATGTCCAAGTCCAGCATTCCCGCGTTTTTCATAGCTTCGTAAAGTAGCTTCAGATACTTGCCTTCGGCAATCCTTGGGATATCATATTTGGCGGATTTCAACCCTCTTGTCATCGTCCAGAATTCGTACAGCCTCCTTTTTCCTTTAGAAGAATTGCATGACCTGCACATCCATGCTATGTTCTTCTCGTCATTCGGCCCGTTAAAGTCACGCGGAAACAGATGGTCCTGCGTCATCTTTTCCTTCCTGCCACAAAATATACACTCACCCTTCTTCTCCTGTTCCTTGACGTACTCGCGTATCTCGTTCCAGAAAATCTCTCCTTTCTGCAGCTTCTTGAAACGCTCCATCACAAATCCGTAGTTCTTCTTGTCATTGATTGCAGAGCCAGAGATGATTTTCGCGTACTGCCACTGTATTAAGTCGCTGATTGTCTTGACGGCTGATGGAGGCACTTTTTCACCTTTATCGTTATATGTGGTTAATTATCTTCCATTTTTATATCCTTTCGGGAGGAGTGGTTCCACTGTAGATGGTTGCTTGGTTGAAACGAATGAAAAATATTCAACCGGTTACTTCGCACTTTTTACTATTAGGCTTGTCCCTAGCAAGATTGTTTTTCCATTGAAGTGGTAGCAAATTACTTGGTATGTTGTTGTCTGGGTTCCCATCTATATGATGGATTTCCCAACCATACTCCGAATCTCTATCGCCGTATTCCTTTTTTCCTATCCACGCACCGCATTCGTCCTTTCTCCATCTCGAAGGGTCGTTTCCTTGAACAGTCGACGCCTTCGACCATATTGCATCCAAATCGTTATCGTTTTCCATACAAGTCCCTCCGGTATTGTATAATATTTTCTTACCATGGCCGCGTAGTATATACCAATTACCAACCACACTTCCGCTGTCTTTCCGTAACCCATTTAACCTTAACTGTGCAGCTAGCAATCAGGTGGCAGGGATGCTCGAGGTGCTGGCTCCGTTCGCGCCCTTTGCGCCATTCATCGCTCTTCTCTTATACGCACTTGCCGGCTCGTTCGTCCGGCTGTTCTATTCGATGTACAAGGCGTACGCCGCCATGCCACACGGGAGCCTTTCTCCCGGAAGGATCGCGATGGAGCTGCTCGCGGGCGTCGTGTTCGGAATGGTCGGAGGGATGCTCCTGGACAGCATGGGCGTGCTCAAGATGGGCGTGGGGCTGGGCACGGCGCTTTCTGCGGTGCTCGGGCCGAACGCGATCGAGCTCGTTGCGAAGAAGTTCGGCTGGACCAAGAAGCTGGACGTGGCCGCGCTTACCGAGGAGCAGCTGCAGATGCCCGACCTGAACGCCCGGCAGATAAACGGGCTGCAGTACGCGAAGCAGTCGAAGCGGCTGACGAACACGGCCTACCAGAGGATAAACAACGTCACTCACGACGAGGCCAAGTACGACCTCTCCAAGATGGTCTCAGCGGGCAGGCTGAAGATGGTCGGCTCGAAGAAGGGCGCGTACTACGTGCCGAAGCGCGCCGAAAGCGGCGCTTCCAAATCCTTCCCAAACGGTTCCCAAATGTCCCCCAAATCCTAGGGGCATTTCTAAAAACGCGGCTAATCGGCCAGAAGGCGCGTTCTAGAGGACATCCGCAAAAGCGGGATATGGGAAATATATGGGGAATCTGAAAACGGCTTTTGGGAACATCCAAATACCGCCCAAATCCGCGCAACCGGCCGTGGTGGCAACGCCATAAGAGCCAAGCTTCTGCACGTCTGACGCATGGACGTAGAGCGGATGAAAGCGTTGCTCCGTTCCGTGAAGGAGATCGTGTTCACGCTGCACTTCGATTCGTCCGACGTCGCGAGGCGCGGCGTAGGAAGGGAGGATGCTGAGCGCGCGCTCCGCGAGCCGGACGACCTGGTCTCGGCGGATGACCAAGGCGACGACCCGCGCGGCCACAAGTACGCGCTGCTGTTCGAAAAGTCGAGCAGGTACGACCTCAGGATCGTCGTTTCCATCCTGGGAGGAAGGATAAACGTTATAACCACGCACGTCCAGAATAGGAAAAGGAGGAAGGTGAACGAAAAATGCCTGAAGGCGCTACGGTGAGGTACGACGAGGAGTGGGACATACTGTACGCCCACACCGACGACAAGGTGAGGGACAGCCTCGAGCTGAACAACTTCGTTATAGACTTCTCCATGGACAACAGGGTCGTCGGCGTCGAGATAATGGACGCGTCCAAGACGATAAGCGAGATAGTCGGCAGGGACGTGGGCGCGGCAGCGCTCTCCAAGGTGGATCGCGCATCCATAAGCGTCAGCGTCGGAAAGGACCTGGCGTACATCTTCCTAACCGTATCGGCGTCCGCGGACAGGGCGAAAACCGAACTGCGGATACCGGTCATTGCGCCGACGCTTGTGATGCGGGTCGGAAGCTGACGGTTTCAAGCGCGCCAAGGCGAAGGTGAAAGCGGGATGAGATGCCCGAAATGCGATTCTAAGATGAAAAAGAGGAAGGAAGCGATGGAGTTCGAGGTCAGCCCGAAAGTCATCGTCGAAAATATCGGCGTGGACGAGTGCTGCAACTGCGGGTTCTCGAGCGTATCGGAGAAGGAGTACGAGCGCGTGAGGAAGCAGCTGAAGGCCGTGACAACCCGCCGCGGTGGCAAAGCTTTTTATCCGCAGGCAGTCCAATTATCATCATATGCTCCCCGGGGTTGAACCGCGGTTCGTCCGTGGGCAAACCCGGGTTACTTATCCTTTTTCTTCACAATCCCCGGCAGCACCTCGTCTAGGAGCACGGATTTGTCGCACACCGACCTCAGCAGCTCGGACCAGCTCACGTAGAAGTACGCGTTCTCCACGTGTTTCCCGAGCTTCCTTACCTTCAGTATGACTGGCCTGAAGTCGCCGTCGCCGCTCACTAGCACGGCGGTGTCGTAGCGGTTCTCATAAGCGAGCGATAGCATGTCCGTCGCCAGATGTATGTCGTCCCCTTTCACACGGAACTCCAACTTCCCGTCCTTGCCCACGCTCTTTCGCATGTTGCAGAGGATCACATTGAACCTAGGTATCAGCCTCAGTTTGCCGAAGAAACTCTGCTGTTCGGAGTACCGTGCCTTGTTATAGCTGTAGTCGAGCGGCGCATTGTAATAGTATACGCCGATCAGTGTCCTTCCATTCGTCAGGAATTCGACCAGTTTTCGAAAAAGCTCGACGTTTTCCGTCTCCTCGTGGAAAAGCCCGAACGTATCCTTCAGGCTGTGGTAGAAGTTGCTCCCGTCTATGAATATCGCCACGCGCTCGCTGCCGGCCATGCCAACACACGAAGCTTTCGTGCGGGAGCGATTTCAAACATTGGAACCACGCATGGTGGTCTTCGCACGCGTGCGGGGCGGCCGCAAAACGTTAATCCACGGCGGGTGCAATTGTTAATTGCATGAGAGGCGCAAAATCGCTCAAGGCCGTGCTCTTCGACCTGGACAACACGCTGATAGACTTCTGGAAGATGAAGAGGTCCGCGTGCCGGGCCGCTATCGCGGCAATGATAAAGGCGGGCCTGAAAATGGACAGGAGAAAAGCGTGGCGGACGCTGAACGCGCTGTTCGACGAATACGGCATAGAAAACCAGCAGATATTCAACATATTCCTGAAAGAAGCTACGGGAAAGGCCGACGTGAAGCTGCTGGCTGCCGGAGTGGTGGCGTACAGGCACGTCAAGGAGCTGCACGTGAAACCGTATCCGAACGTGGCTTCTACTTTGAAAAAATTGAGGGCACGAGGGTTGAAGCTTGCGATAATAACGGACGCCCCGAGGTTCCAGGCGTGGTCGAGGCTGTTCGGGCTGAAGCTCGAGAAGTACTTCGACCTCGTCATAGCGCTCGAGGACACCGGCCGCACGAAGCCGAGCAGGCTGCCGTTCAAAGTCGCGCTGAGAAAACTGAGGATCAGACCGGAAGAAGCTGTGATGGTCGGAGATTCGATTGAAAGGGATGTTCTCGGCGCAAGGAAGCTTGGCATGGTCGCGGTGCTGGCAAAGTATGGCCAAGTCTGGAAGGAGACGAGGAAGGGAAAGGCAGACTACGAGATAGGAAACATCAGGGAGATTCTGGAGATCGTATAGCCTTGCCTGCTCGCCTGGCATGCATCCCCGGCGCGTCAAATCTTGAAATTAAAATATTTGGCTTTGCATGGGGTGCCGTTGGCATAGGAAACAGATTTCGATTCTGGCAAAGCTATAAAGGACGATATCGTCTCCGACATTCCCCGCCCGTTGCCGTGCGCGCAAATGAATCCTTCGTGGTCTGACAAAATCCTTTTAGCTGCTTTTGCATCGATAAGCCCTGCATGTTCTTTTATCAGCTCCGTGTACCGTTCGATTCTCGGGTCGGCAACCTTCGGCCATTTTTTGCGGATGATTTTGCGAATGACGTCGTACTTTCTCATTTTTGGCGACGTGAAATTGTTGGTTATTACAAGGAAATTTCCATTGTTCGCCCTTTTCAATCTTTTAATAATCCTGTGCCTGCTCGTGGTTTCGACTATCGCCGCTTCGTTCGCGTCCGATACGATGAAATTCGCCGCATTCGCCATCGGGACGCTTCCGATCAGCTTGATCGCTTCCTCGGCATCGGAGCACCTTTCAAGCACGAGCTTGGTTATGAAAAACATCAGCAGCCCGGGCGCAACTTCGGGTTTCGATGCAAAAACCCCCGCCCAAGCGATTGCCAAGCCTTTTTCGTTGATGCCGTCGTAGTACCCGACCGAGTCCAAATCCCTAGAGCATATGTGGGCATAGCCTTCGCGCGGCTTTGCGAAGACGTATCTTATGTGTTTTCTGGATTCGCGTGACCAATCCACGTTCCTGCCCATGATGGGCTTTCCGTCTTTGGTCAGGCTGCCCGAAGCGACGAACGCCGAGCAGAAGGCCGGCAGGAAATAAGGCGAGGCTATGGTGGAGCCCAGAAGTCGCTCGTATTCCAACCCGCATCCGTCCCCCAGCCCGCCGATTTCTTCCAGCAGCTCCGGGGCGAAGGATTCGAAAATTTTCTCGTTCTTTTTGGCCGATTCTCTGATTTGCTCCAAGGATGCCCTGGCCGACCAAAACTTGTCTTCCGATTTGATGCATGCTTTAATTTTGTCTTTGAATTTTTTCCCGAATTCATAACCGCGCTCGTAGGGAGTGCCGCTGATTTTGATTAATTCCATAATAATCATTTAATAAGACCCGGCAAACTTAAAGGCGTACAGAGAGTTGGCTCATTCCGTCGGCATGATCCACAGCGGAACCAAATCGTCGTAAGGCTGCACGAGAAGCAGCTCGGCGCTATTTTGCCCGTCGACCACCTTGTACCTGTCTTTATACTGGAGCGAAGGCCATTTGACAACTTCGCACCCGCCAGTCTCGATCAATCTTCTCCAATACTCCATTTTTATAACTTCATTGCCTAGCTCATCGCGCAGCTTTAGAATCCTTTTGACAGTTATCCTGTCGCCGACAACGCGTATGCCCGTGTAAAGCAAGCCCGCGAACTCCCATCTTTCGTAGGGATTCTTGCTCTCATCGAGCGCGGACAGTATCCTTGCAATTTCTGCTTCGTCGGGTTTCGTCTGCTCCGTGCCCACGATTAAACCTAAGCCCTCCAAGATTAAAGGCTTTCGGAATGATTCATCCGGCGTGTATCTCCAGCACGTCCTTGTCCTTCAGCACGTACTCGAGCCCGACCTTGCGGCCGCTGAACCTCGTGTCGTCGAACACGCGCGCGAAGCGGAAGTCCTTCAGCAGCTGCTTGTGCACCTGGCGGACAGCGTCCTTCACGTCCGAGCCGGCGGGCAGTGTCAGCGGCTTCGTCGCGGCCTTTCCGTTGGGAGATTTCGTGTAGACGCGTATCAGGTGCAAGCGCTTCCATATTTCCTCCTTCATGTTCTGCAGGCCTTCTCCGGTCTTCGCTGAGACAACGATTCCGCCTTTCGTCGGCTGCTCGTCCGCCTTGTTCACTACGATTACCAGGTTCTTCTCCTGCAGCCCGTGGCGCTCGAGCAGCGCGGACAGCTTGTTCAACTGCACATCCAAATCGTTCGTCGCGTCGATCAGCAGCAGGATCAAATCGCACGTCCGCACGATCGACATCGACTCGGCGTCGAACGTCGCCGGTATTTCAACCAACTGTATCTTCACGCCCTCGTAGTCCATCATCCCTATGGCAGGCTGCTTCGTGGTGTACGGATACTCGCCTACCTCCACGTTCGCGTTCGTGAGCGTGCGCAGCAGCAAACTTTTTCCAGAATTAGTCATACCGAGGATGCAGACCTGCGCCGCGCCCTCCTTGCTGATGACGAACTTCGGACGCTTGCCCGCGGCCGCTTTCGCTTTTGCGGCGTCCTTCTTCAGCGCGGACAGCTTCTTCTTCAGCTGCGCGAGCAGCGTGTGCGCGCCCTTGTGCTTCGGCGCGAGCTTGATCATCTTCTCCAGCGCCGCGATCTTCTCGTCCGTCGTCTTGGCGTCGCGGTAGTCGCTCTCGGCGATGAAGTACTCGACGCCCGCGTTAACTGGCATTGTTATCTGTAAAGAAGATTGCGATTCAATTTTAAAAAGCGCTCACTTCTTCGCGACTTTCTCCTCCTTCAGCACCGCCTTAGCTATCGCGAATACGACGAACGCAATTATCACGAAGTTTATCAGCGCACTGAGGAACGGCCCCACGCCGAGACCGACCGGCCCGAACTGCAGCACAGAGGATTTCCAGTCGCCTCCGGGTATGAACACGCCGACGAACGGCATTACGATGTCGTTGACAACCGACTGCACCAGCACCGTCGCGGCGCCGCCGATGATGAAGGCGATCGCAAGCGGCAGGACCTTGTACTCTTTGAGGAATTCCATGAACTCCTGTATCAAACCCATTCAAAATCCGCCTTAATTCTATTTGATGTTCGACTGGGTATTAAATGTTTCGCGTCAGTCCTTCCCGTTCATGTTGTGATACGATGCAACGGAGAAGAGCGCGAACAGCATCGCCGCTGCGAAGAACATGGTCGGGAAGCCCAACGCAGCGATAACGAAGCCCGAGAGCGCCTGCGTTATGGCCATTCCGACGTTCACGCCTATCATGAGTACGCTCATGTCGCGGCCGAGCGACTTGCGGTCGCACACGAGCACGAAGACTGTTTCATAACCGGCGTCCGCGATGCCAGCTATCATGCCTACGAGCACCACGGCCAGAGGCAGCACTGCGTATCCGACGAGCCCGAGCGAAGCGATGGCAATGGAGAACAGCAGGCCTCCGATGAGCACCTTGCGCTTGCCGCTCCACATCGAGCTGAACACCCAGATGGACACGCCGTTGAACAGGACGCGTATGCCGAGCAGCAGCCCGATGTACTGGACGGGCACGCCCGCCGTGGCCAGGAAAAGCGGCAGTATGTAGCCGGCTATGAAGCCCCACGAAAGCCCGAGCAGGAAGAAAATGACGAGGAAGTTCTTGAACTTGCGTCCCTTGCGGCTTATGTCCAGCGACTGCTTTATGGAGTCGAAGTTGATCTTCCGCCTCGCGCGGTCCACCAGCATCGCCACGTTCGGCAACGCGAACAGCGAAACGACTATCAAAAGCAGCAGCGTGTTGTCGAACGCGAGCGTCGCAATCAAAAAGCCCGAGGCCATCATGCCCAAGGCTTCGAACACGCTGTTGAAACCGCGGAACTTTGTCAGCGCGCGCACCCTGTCGCGCTCGTCGTCCGTATGGTCCATGAAGTACGGACGGTTCACGGACCAAATCGCCATGTCCTTCACGCCCTCGAAGAGCTTTCCTGTCAGGAACCCGAGCGCGCCCGTTGCGAGGTAGTAGGCAGCGAGGAACGCGGTGTTCGCCAGGGCGTTGACGAGGAATATCAGCCTGCGGCCCGTGTAGTCCGACACGCATCCGAACAGCAGCCGCGCGAACTGCGCCACGAACGGCAGCGCAGCGAAGATGAGCCCCATCTCCTCGACGTTTATCCCGCGCTCCACCATGAGCAGCGGCACGACTATGAACGTGACGCCGAAGATGAACGCGTTGATGCCCTGGATCGCGTACGCGTTTTTGAAGCCCGTGCGCCTGTACTCGTATGCCAAAAAGACACCCGCAAGAATTGCAGTATTCAAGATTATTGGAGCGGTTAGCTTATTATCTTTTCGCGGCCATACCACAACTATGGCAGAGGAGTCCAAGATCGCCGACCTGAGATTCCTTCCTCTCGTTGCAAGCCTGCGCGCCCTGTACGACAGCGACGAAAGGAAGCTGAGCGATTACTTCGTAGTGGGGTTCATAGCGACAAACGACGTGCTGCGGAAAGTATACTACGACATATCGCTTGTAGAGGTTGAGGAACTCGGCGAAGAGATAGTATACAGCGGGTTGGCATACCAAGACCTGAAGCATCTCGTCGAAGTGGGTGTGCTTAAGGAAACGAAGGTGGACGAGCAGTGGGGTGGAAAGTTGGTAAAGGATTTGGACGGATACGAAATAACGATGGAAGGCTTGCAGAAGGCTCATATGATTTTTAAAAATCTCGGCTACCCTGCCGACGTAATGCCGCCGCTTTGAGGTTCATCCGCGCGGCTTCCTCTTGCGCACGCGGCGCACGATCCTCCTTCTCGGCTTCGGCTGCCTCTCGAACTCGATCGGCTTGGACTGCACGCGCCTCTTCAAGAATCCGAATATGGAATCGCCCTTCGGCTCCTCTGCGGCCGGCGCGCGCGGCTTGGCCTTCGTTTCGAGCGACCGCTGCTCCCTGCGCCAGTCCGTCCTCGGCCGTTCCCCCTCCTCGGCCGCGAACGGCTGAGCTGCGGCTGTCGGCCTGAACCCGCGCATGCGGGCTATCTTGTTGTTGATTATCCTGTAGAACGTGTCGGGCTCGCGCATGCCCTTCATGTTTATCTCCGCGTCGAAGCCGATGACGTTGACGTCGCCGAATCCTGCCAGCCTTCCGAGCACCGACCTGTAAACCTCCACGTTCGAGACGCTCTGGTACGGTATTATCACGCGGCGCTTGCGCAAGATGCCTTCGACTTTTACGACTTCCGTGTTCGTTATCACGTACTGCCTCGTCATGCGCTCGAAGTCGGCCTCGCCCGCGAAGCAGACGAACGCCGCGACGAAGACGATGAAAACGATGTCGTTCAGGGTTTGCAGCGTGGTCTGCGGCGCGAACGTGAACGCTATGCCGAAGCGCGAGCTTGCAAGGAAGAAGAACACGAGCATGAGCGCGGCCAGGCCGTACGTGTAGAGGTACGAAAGTCTGGACGTCTGCAGCCGTATGCCCTTGTCCGCGATCCGCACGGGACGCCTCGGCGGCTTCGCCTCGGCCGGCGCGGGCTTGATTTCCGGCTTCAGCATGCCCGACTCGCTGACGACCGCGTAGTCGACGTCCTCGGCTTCCTCGGACTCTTCGGCCTCGTCCTCGTCTTCCTCGGGATCTCCCATATCCTATATTTCGCAGCGGGAAAATAAAAACGAGAAATAGAAAGCAAAAAAGCCCGAACAAACAATCCAGAGCCTACGCCTCGCCTTCCTCGGACTTTGTCTCCTCGCCCTCGACCTGCTCCTCGACGAGCCCAACCTCGGCCTCCTCGGCTTCCGCGGACTCCGAGGCTTCCTCCTCGACGTTCGACTCGCCGATTTCGACTTCAGCGGCCGCAGCCTCGGCAGGCGCAGCTTCTGTCGCATCAGCCGCAGCCGGCTCGGCAACCGCACCTCCGACCTTCTCCGCTGTCGCAAAGCGGCTCATCACGTCCTTTATGCGTATGCGCAGCTTCTCGCCCTTCTTGGCGCCCGCGACGAACACCACGAAGTTCTTCACGCGCGCTATGCCGTCGCCCTTCGTCCCGACTTCCTCGATCTCGACATCGAGCTCGTCGCCGGGCTTTATCGGCTTGGGCAAATCCCTTTCCTCGCCGAAACCGCCGCGTCCTCCGTAGCCTCCGTACCCTCCGCGGCTTCCGCCGTACCCGCCGCGTCCGTAACCTCTTCCTTCACCGTATGCCATACCATTACCTCCGTCAGACTTCCTTTTCGCAGAAACAGGCTTTCAATTCCGTTTCAAACCTGATTTATTTTCGGCGTTCAGGCTTATATGCTTTAGCCGGAAACGCGAGGAGAAAGCGCCGAGGTCGGAATTCTATCTTCTTCTTTTCGCCTTCGAATGTTTTTTAGAAACCTTCGGCTTTGATGCCTTGGGCTTCTTGCCCATGAACACCTGGCACAGCCTGTGCTTCACCATCTTTATCTTGTACTTTTTCGGGCAGGAGGCTTTCAGCAGCTTGCAAGAACCTGAGTCTAACTTCGGGCAAATCACTCTGACCACCGCAAGAATCGCAAGGGTGGAAATTTGGACTCGGTTACAGTCGGCTTCGGGTTGTACCTATCGAAGCTAGCCTTTCAGCAACCCGATGAGTCGTCAATAGAGGCCAGAGTCGCTTAACGGGATAAGGCGTCCAACGGGAAGGTGTAGTCCAACTCCCGTATGCGTTCTCGATATCCCGACAGAGGCACCTGGGCAACACTCTTTTCAGAGCAACCGAAATGTCCTTTCCATCCTCGCATCGTTTTGGTTGCCTTTCGCTATATAGTATTGCGTGTCCTGGGCGGTTAAAAAGGTTCCCTTTGCCTCGGAGTTTGCGTTGCGAGCCAGGTGTATCCACTTGAAAGTAGTTCTTTGCCGGGCGCCAAAGAAAGAAGGAAAGGGGAGTTTAGGCAGAAGGTTTCACATATTTGCTATATGCATCTGACCAAGCAGCATTGGCTGATTGCAAAGAACTAACTACCATAGTCTTTATCTCAGAAGTTGAAATGCCTTCTTTTATCTTTCCTGAGATTTCATTTGCAATTTTTTCTGCTACGTCAGCTGGTGCTCCTGCTTTCAGAATAGAATTTTTAAGTTTTTCCAAACTAAATTCTTGCAAGGCACCATTCTTCTTTTTTACATTTACCATTTTTTCACCTTCCTGAAACCATATAGGATTGAGTCCTTAAATTTGTTTTGGTTTTAGCGCCGAGGAATGGGTTGGCCGTTCGAATCTATTAAAATTCAATTTTCCAAATAGTTTTTATGGCGGTCAAAAAATACGCGCTCGACAATGCGAAGAGAGTGCTCGGCGATTCCGGCCTTGCCGAGAGGATAATCGGGTCTGAAGGCGGGTTCGAGATGCATTACAAGAAGCTGGACATGCGGGCGATCGCGTCCGGCAACAAACACGCGTTCTCCTCGACAGGGAGCAGGACTGTGAAGAACCCGACGTACTACGAGTTCCTGGACGAAGCGCTGTTCACTGTAATAGAGCTGGGCGGCGGCGGGTACGGCCACAGGGTCGAGTTCACGTCCAAGAAGTTCATGATGGACGAGCGGGCCGTGGAACTTTTCTCGGAAGGATGGCGCCGGCTCTCCGGGCAACCGCAGACGGCCATAGCTCGGTAGCGCCGAGGGTGGAACTCATCACCTTGAGGTAGATTCTGGTGTCAAAATTTTTCACGAACATATGTTTTAATGGGGTTAAATCTGCCTGTTACCGCAGCCCCTAAGAACTCTAGTCCGCCATAAACTAACAAAGGAAACATTACAAGTCGTAAAATTGATGATGGAAGATGAATTGGTGTGTAGAAATAAAGACTGTTAGCAGAATAAAGAAATCCAGAACACATCGCAGCACTTACCACTCTCCGCATTGGTCCAATATCTTCAGGTCCACCATACCTGACAAAAGACTTCGATTTATTTTTTATCGTTTCTTTTAACTCACCCAGACCTTCTTTTAGATTAAGAACATTTGGATATAGTGGTGTTAGGAGATTTGTTAATTCCTGTAGTGGCATTTCCATAGTAATTAGATAGTTAATAAAAAATTTAAATCTTAAATATTTTTATGACATTCACAACACCAATCCTCAAATTTTCTACCAAGAAAAATAAATTTGTTTCCCTGAAAACTACTTCGAGCTGTCAGCGCCGAGGATGGGATTTGAACCCATATGAGCTTGCGCTCGCTGGTTTTCGAGATTCACCCGGCCTTTCGGCCGTCCAGTGCACTACCGGATTATGCGACCTCGGCTTGGCAATTGATTATAGAATAGGTAATATAAAATACTTTTTAAACCCTTTCTAATCTATGGATATGGACAAGAACGGGATTATCGAGCGGACCGCAGAGCACGCGAAGGGAAAGCTGACGGCCGAGTATGCCGCGCACGACTGGTGGCATACCTTCAGGGTCTGGAAGATGGCCAAATATCTTGCCGAAAAGGAAAACGCAGACGGCTTCATCGTCGAGCTGGCCGCGCTGCTCCACGACATCGCGGACTGGAAGTTCCACAATGGGGACGAATTGGTTGGGCATAGGCAGGCAAAGGAGTGGCTGGAAGAACTGGGCGTGGACAAGGATTCTATCGACAAGGTCTGCGAAATCGTAGCCACAGAATCCTTCATGGGCGAAAGCCACAAAAAGGAGATGAAAACGATTGAGGGAAAGGTCGTGCAGGACGCGGACAGGCTGGACGCGATCGGCGCAATAGGAGTTGCAAGAGTGTTCGCTTTTGGCGGGCATCTTGGAAATCCCATACACAATCCGAACGATAAACCGATAAAGAACAAAACGGTTGAAGAGTATAAAAAAATGAACGCAACGGCCGTAAATCACTTTTATGAAAAATTGCTTTTGCTCAAGGACAGGATGAACACCGAGACCGCAAAACGCATCGCGGAGGGCCGGCATAAATTCATGGAGGATTTCCTGAAAAGGTTCTTCGAGGAATGGAACGGGAAGGCCTAATACTTTGCCTTCTGCGCGGCTCTACTTGCCCTTGTGGCCGCCCTTCTGCGCTTCCTTCGCGGCCTTCGGCTTCGGCGGCTTCCTGGTCTTCATGCCCGTAGTGATGTTCAGCAGCAGGTCGACGCCCGCCACTATCAGCGCGGGCTGGAAGCCGAGCGCGAGGAACGCCGCTACGAAGACCGTGCCCGGCTTCAGCAGAAGCCTGTAGAACCTGTCGAGCTCGAAAGCGAATATCGCCAGCTCCGCGAGCAGCATCAGCACCAGCGCCACGACGAACGCGCCGACCTCCACGCCGAGCACGGGCGGCATCATGAAGATCAGCACGAACAGCGCGACCTTGCCCACGATGCCGGACAAGTCGAAGCCGAGGATGAACAGCGCTATCTGCAGCACGAACGGGAAAGCGAGCGGGTTGAACCACGCGAGCGCCGCGAGCGCGATGCCTATGCCGCTCGTTATAATCCCCATGCGATCACTTGCTAACTAGTTTTGCGTTTTTACAAACAATATATCCGCTGCTTGTGTCTTCGTCCCACATTTTTTCGATTTCGCCGAGCTCGATTTTCTTTTTGAACATTGGCGCATCCGTGACAAAGGTCTCTCCTTCTCCGCCTTCCAACGCAATGTTAATTCCGAACTTTCTATTCAATGCAGCCAGTTCGTTCGCCGCGTCCCTGTCGATTCTCCGTCCGAGCCACTTCGCGTCGAGGCCTTCCGCAGCCACGGCCGTCATAACAATCTCCAGTCCCGCGTCGATCTCGTCGCGCAGAAGATTCAGCTGGTCTTTCCCCCATAACGGACAAATGCTGCGCAAGTCCAATTCCTTGCACACTGCGTCGATTCTGTCCTTCTGGTATCTGGACGCAATCGCACCGGAAACGACAGCGTCGACGTCGTCCTTTATCGATCTTATCGCGGCCGTCAAATCCTCCAGCTCCTTCTCCTTCTCGCCGGCCGTTTCCCACATTACGTGCTTCATCCCCATCGCCTCGGCCTGCAGTTTCGTCAGCTCCGCGCACGGATGGTGGAACATCCACGAGTCGTTGCGCGCAGGCAGCAGCGTAACCAGGCAGCGCACGTCCCAGCCCTGCGAAATGGCAACGTGCGTAGCAAAAGTCGAATCCTTCCCGCCGGAAAATAAAATCGCTACTTTCATTCCAAACGCATCTCCAAATCCAACGGAAGCATGGTCCGCTAACATTCATACCATGGGCCGCACTAACTAAAATAGAATAACGCACACTGATTTTTTATAGGTGAGCCTGCTGCCGATACTGAAGGAGGGTTCGTTCGAGCCGCGCGACTACCAGCGGACGATTGCCGAGAAGGCTGCGAAGCAGAGCACGCTCGTGGTGCTGCCAACGGGCATGGGAAAGACGCTCATCGCAGTGATGGTCGGCGCGTGGCGGTTGGACGAGCTCGGTGGCAAAATCCTTATCACCGCTCCAACACGCCCGCTGAACGCGCAGCACACGAAGAGCTTCGAACAGTTCACGCACATACCCATGGAGGACATCGTGCTGATTACGGGCAACGCGAAGCCCGAGAGCCGGAAGAAGATATACGAGAAGGCGACCATCGTCGCGGCCACGCCGCAGTGCATCGAGAACGACCTCGAGGCCGGACGTTTGAACCTGGCGGATTTCACGCTTGTGATTTTCGACGAGGCGCACCGCGCAGTGAAAAATTATTCATACACCACGATCGCGAAGAAGTACATGATGCAGGCCAGGCAG
>Ga0315279_10005740_pt1 | contig 15934 bp, 13 predicted proteins | sample YL17G06_20_MG_FD_203694 | JGI IMG/M metagenome (GOLD analysis project Ga0315279, IMG submission 203694) | Sediment microbial communities from Yellowstone Lake, YNP, Wyoming, USA - YL17G06_20 | ecosystem: Environmental > Aquatic > Freshwater > Lake > Sediment | place: USA: Wyoming | collected...
GTTCTTGTTGCCTAAAAACTCATGAGCCAGACCGAGGTTAATGTGGACGAGGGGATTGAACATCAGGCGTTTGACCGCTTCGTTCAATTTTTCGATGCCCTCGTTTTTATATTGGCGGGTGTAAACCAAGGCCAGGCCCAGATACGAAAGATATATGGGCTGGGTGTCGTAACGGCAGGCGATGCGCAGGAGGTTGACCGCCCGCCATGGGTCATTTTGTTTTAAAAATGCAATTGCCCGGGAGAAGGCGTTTCGCGCCTGAGTTTCCTGGGCTTCATCCTTGGGTTTTAGGCCTTTGGCCAGGGTCTTGTCGTATTCGCTCCGCATTTTCTCATCGGAGAGGACCCGGTTGGCCTCGGTGATCCGCGAAAACTGCTCGTTGGCTTTTTTCTTCTCTTCTACGTTGAAAAAACGGTCCGGGTGGTATTTCTGAGCGAGTTTCAGGTACGCTTTTTTTATTTCCGATTCCGTGGCATTGTTACTTACTTCGAGGATCGAATAATAAGTCTCCATCAAAATAATGATATATAAAATTTTTTATTTGTCAATAACCAAATATCCTTAAGCCGGAGGCGGGCCGCTTTCCAGCTTGCTCCGAAGCGCGTTGATGCGGATCTCCGCGTTGGCGTAGCTTTGATCCAGCTTGATGGTCTTTTCATACATATCCAAAGCCTCCCGGTATTTCCCGTGGCCTTCATAGGACAGTCCCAGGTAGTAATAAGCCTCAGGTTCATGGGGGTTCATTTTGATGGCCTCGGAAAACTTAATGATGGCTTTTTCGTATTCCCGGTTTAAAAGGTACGTTTGACCGACTTCCAGAAGGACTTCAAACTCTCCGTTTTCCATGTCTCCTTTCCTTGTTTTTTAACGCTAATAAAAAAGAATCAACTTACATGACCACGAATGAACCCGAATCGCGCGGATAGCTATATTTTCCCTCATCTCCCGGCCCGTTACCCATTTTTAACGATGACCGTATCCCGGCGGTAATGCGAGTTCTTCCGGGGATGATCGAGAAGATAGTGCAGACCGCGCGATTCCTTTCTTGACCGGCAGGAAGAGATTATCATGCGCGCGATCGCAGCCATATTGCGCGATTCGGCGTTAACGATGTGTAACCCGTCCGCGAATTGTGAGGCGTACCCGTCGATGGTTTCCTGCGCCCGGTCGAGATTCGTTCCGAGACGCAACACTCCGGCGTTGCGGTCCATCAGATCCCTGATCTGGATCTTTAAATCCGGTCCCGGCGGCGTCGGTTTTATTTCGCGAAGGCCGGGTTTGATCCGCGGTTTTGATATGTAACGTACGCGTTCCGACGCCCGACGGGCGAAAACCAGCGCCTCGAGCAGGGAATTGGATGCCAGGCGGTTGGCGCCGTGGACGCCGGTGCAGGCACATTCCCCGAGCGCGAAAAGGCGCGGAAGGGTGGTTTCGGCCCAGGGATTCACCATGATCCCACCGCACAGGTAATGGGCGGCGGGGATCACCGGGATCGGTTCCCGGGTGATGTCGATACCCCAGCGGTAACAGGTGTCGTAAATGGTCGGGAATCGGTTTTTAATGAAGTCCGCTTTGCGGTGGGATATATCGAGAAGCACGTAAGGGTCGTTATTCTTAAGAAGTTCGGCCGTACAGGCTCTCGCGACGATATCACGGGGCGCCAGCTCCGCCGCCGGGTGATAACGTTTCATGAAGGGACGGCCTTTCTTATTCTTTAAGATCCCGCCTTCGCCGCGTACCGCCTCGGATATCAAGAACGAACGCCCGTCGATCTTGATGTTATAGACGGCGGTGGGATGGAACTGGACGAATTCCATGTTGGCGATCCAGGCGCCCGCCCGGTAAGCCATCGCGATCCCGTCGCCGGTTGCGATCGGTGGGTTGGTCGTATGCGAGTAAACCTGTCCGATACCGCCGGTAGCGAGGATGGTCGCCTGGGCAAAGGCAGTGCGGATATCCTGGTGTAGCGTGTCGAAGTAATAGATACCGACACATTCTCCGCTTTGGATTATCAGGTCCAGCGTAACCTCGTTCTCGCTGATCACGACCCCGGCTCGTTTCGCTTCCTCGAGCAGTACGCGTTCGATCTCCCAGCCGGTGTAGTCCTTGGCGTGGACGATGCGATATCGGGAATGGCCTCCTTCCCTGCTGAGCGCGAACGTGCCGTCGTCCAACCGGGAGAAGCGGCATCCCATATCGTATAATTCGGTCACCACGGCGGGGCCGTTCTTGACCATGATCCGAACCGCATCTTCATGGCATAAACCCTCGCCGGTCTTTAAGGTATCGCGGATGTGCAGGGTGTAACGGTCGTTGGATCCGAACACGGCGGCGATCCCGCCTTGCGCGTAGTTGGTGTTGGTATCCGCCTTGCGCTTTTTGGTGAGAATTCTGACTCTACCGTAGCGTGCTGCTTTGATGGCGAAGGACAAACCTGCAATGCCGGAACCGATCACCAGATAATCAACATCATTAGGCATTATTTAATTTTATCTAAAACCACGGCAAAGTCAATTATTAACTTGAAAATATTGACTACTTCGCTGGGCTAGGTATAATTCTATTCATGAAAATTTCGGAAGCGAAAAAAGAGGTCGAGCGCCTCCGGGCGGAGATCAACCTACATGACCGGCAATATTACGTGCTCAACCAGCCGCTCATAACCGATTTTGAATACGACCGGCTTTATAAAAAACTTGTCGATCTGGAGCGTGCATATCCCGGATTGGCGAGCCCCGATTCGCCGACCCAACGCGTCGGCGGTGAACCGCTTCGTGAATTCCGGGCCGTCGAACATAAATCAAAGATGCTGAGTCTGGATAACACCTATTCCGAGGATGAACTCAGGGAGTTTGACCGCCGGGTGCAAAAGCTCCTGGGACACGCCGCGTCCTACGAGGTTACCTTGAAGATCGACGGGGTCGCGGTGACGCTCGTTTATGTAAAAGGTTCTTTTGTCCTGGGCGCGACCCGCGGAGACGGTGTGTCCGGCGATGATATCACTCAGAACCTGAAAACGGTTCGGACCGTGCCCCTTAAACTTCAAACCACCGAACCGGAACTTCAAGCTATCGAAGTTCGGGGCGAGGTGTTCCTGCCTAAAAAAGTTTTTGAAAGATTGAACCGGGAGCGGCAAGCGAGCGGAGAAGAGCCGTTCGCCAATCCCCGTAACGCCGCGGCCGGGACTTTGAAACTCCTGGATCCTCGCATCGTCGCGCGCCGGGGGCTCGACCTTTTCATTCACACGGTACCCAAAATGCCGGGACCGCGATACCGCTCCCATTATCATCTCTTGCAGAAGTTGGGGGAGACGGGGTTCAAGGTGATCCCCGATATCCGCCTGTGTAAGGACATCAACGAAGTGATTAAGTACGTCGAGCGTTGGGTCGACAAGAGAGATGGCCTGGCATTCGAGGTCGACGGGATCGTGGTCAAGGTCGACGATTTTCACGACCGCGATGACCTGGGTTTCACGATCAAGAGTCCGCGTTGGGCGATCGCCTATAAATACCAGGCGCGCCAGGCTGTAACCCGGCTCATCGAGATCCAGCTCCAGGTCGGCCGAACCGGCCGGATAACTCCGGTCGCTATTCTCGAACCGGTTCTGCTTTCCGGGAGCACGATATCCCGCGCGACGCTTCATAATGAGGACGAGATCCGAAGGAAGGATATCCGGGTCGGGGATTTTGTTATCCTGGAAAAGGGTGGTGAGGTTATACCCAAGGTTGCCGGCGTTCTGGCGCAGCGCCGGACCGGGAAGGAAAGGATCTTTAAGTTTCCCGGGCATTGTCCGGTTTGCCACGAACCGATATATCGTTTATCCGAGGAAGCGGACTGGCGCTGCGTCAATGCATCTTGTCCGGCTCAGGTTAAGGGCGCGATCCTTCACTTCGCGTCCCGTCCGGCTATGGATATTGAAGGCTTGGGTTGGGTACTGGTCGATAAACTCGTTAGCCAGGGTTTAGTGCATAGCTTTGACGATATATACCGCTTGAAGTCCGTTCAAATCGCCGACTTGGAAAGAATGGCCGAAAAATCCGCTCAAAACCTGATCGCGGCCATCGAATCAAGCAAAGGCAAAGATTTCATCAATGTTCTCTACGCGCTGGGCATACCCAATGTCGGGATCAACGCCGCGAACCTGCTTGCGGTTCAATTCGGATCTATTGATCGGATCATTAAGGCTGGGCTTGAAGAACTATCGAAAGTGCCTGGGATCGGGGACGTTATCGCCCAGGGGGTTATCAATTACTTCAAGAGCAAGCGTAATTTAAAACTGATTAAAAATCTAAGATCAGCCGGTCTTCATTTCACCACCATCATGTCGACCCCTACCGGACCATTAAAAAATAAAATTATCGTTTTTACGGGAGAAATGAAGACGATGACCAGGGAAGAAGCGCAAGCCCTTGCGCGCCGGCTCGGCGGTCACCCGGCCACGTCGGTTTCAAAAAACACCGATTATCTGGTCTGCGGCGCCGATCCGGGTTCAAAATACGATAAAGCCAAGCAACTGGGTGTAAAGATCATCGGAGAAAAAGAATATCTGGAACTGGTACAAAAAAATAAGGAGCGAACATGAAAGAACAGCAATATGAGAACTATATCGAGAAGTTCGTCCGGGATGAACTGAAACACATGTATGAGATGGACAAAACGATCTGCAAGTGCGATAACTGTTATCAGGATATCATGACCTTGACGATGAACAACATGCCGCCTATGTACGTTTCAAGCGATGTCGGTCATATTTTGACCATGTACAATCTGACCAAGGATCAACTTCGCGCCCAGGTCATGGTGGAAATATTAAAGGCGGTGATGACGGTAAAAAAGAATCCGCGTCACTGATATCCGGTTTAATAAGAGGTGATTAGTTCGCCGTGATTAGCTTGATATGCTATGCCGGTCGATTAGCCCTTTTAACTTTTCTATCTCCGGCGTTAGTTCCCGGTCGTGATCAATAAAATCCACCGCCTTCCTTATCCGGTCTAAGATCTTTTCCAGGCGGGGGGACGTGCGCAGCGGACGTAAAAGTTCGATCGCCTGGCCGGCGCACAGCAGTTCGATCGCCAGGACGTATTTCGCGTTATCCAGCACTTCCATCGCCTTAAGCCCCGCGTTCATCGACATGCTGACATGATCTTCCTGGTCCGCCGAGGTCGGTATCGAATCGACCGAGGCCGGGTGGGACAGGATTTTATTCTGGCTGACCAGTGCCGCGGCCGTGGTTTGGGCCATCATCAAACCCGAGTTTAAGCCCGGTTTGCGGGTCAGAAATGGCGGCAACCCGGACAATTCGTGGTCGAGGAGGCGGAATACCCTGCGCTCCGCGATCGAAGCGATCTCCGATAGGCCGATCGTCATGATATCCAGGGCGAAGGCGATCGGTTCCGCATGAAAATTACCACCGCTCAAAATCCGGTTTTCTTCGGGAAAAACGAGCGGATTATCGGTGACCGAGTTCATTTCGATTTCCACGGTGCGGCGGGTGAAATCGAAAAGATCGCGTACCGCGCCGTGTACCTGAGCCATGCAGCGCAAGGAATACGGGTCTTGGACCTTTTTACAATCCCGGTGTTTCTTTAAGATCTTGCTTCCTTTCAGCAAACCCCGGATATTCCGCGCCGAGGTCTGGGCGCCCGGATGCGGGCGGAGCATGAATATATTTTTATCAAACTGGGCGTCGGTGCCCATCAATCCTTCTGCGCTCAGCGCTCCGGAGATGTCGGCCGTGTCAAGAAGCTCGGAACCTTCGCGGTTGATCAGGGCTGCGATTGCCGTAGAAAATTGGGTGCCGTTCAAAAGGGAAAGGCCTTCTTTGGGTTTAAGCGCATACGGCTTTAACCCGGCTTTGACGAGCGCGGCGCGGGTCGGCATGCGGCGGCCGCGGTAGATCGCTTCACCCTTGCCCGTGATCGCCAGCCCGATCGCGGCCATCGGCGCCAGATCGCCGGAAGCGCCGACCGAACCCTTGGTCGGTACGACCGGGATAACGTCTCGGTTCACCATGGCCGTTAAGCAACGGATCAACCCCGGGGATATACCAGAGTGGCCTCGGACCAGGGTGTTGATCCGCAGAACCATAGCCGCGCGGACCAGATGATCCGGGAAAGGGGGGCCGACTCCCGAATTGTGGCTAAGAAGGATATTGTTTTGTAGTTTTAAAAGGTCCCGGTCCGCGATCCGGACTTGAGCCAGGGCTCCGAAACCGGTATTAAGGCCGTAAACCGGAACCCGATCGGACAAACGCTTCCGGACGAACCGTTCCGCCCGCCGGACACCCGGCCACGCGCGGCCCGAAATTTTTATACCGGTTTCGCCTCCGGCGATACGGTACAGGTCGTTAATTTTTAAGGTGCGGCCGTCGAGGATCACCATCGGAAATTGTACTGGATGCTGACTCGGTTAAGGTCGGTTTCAATCTCGAAACCATGGAGCTTGGCGCCGACATACGCGTCCGCGAGCGAATAACCGAAAACGAACAAGTCCCACCAGAGCAGGGAATTGCGCGCGCCGTAATCCCGGTCCTCATGCGCCCGGTAGGCGTAATAGGAAAGGGTTATCTCGGCGCCGGCGATCAAAACTCCCGGGATATAGCGTTCAGTATAGAATTGGCCGCCACCCGGAACGCAGCAGAGGAGCATGGCCAGTCGGGGGGACTTTTTGTCCGCGTAACCGAGAGCGCAGCCGGCCAGGACCAGGAACAGGATCGCCTTGCGGATCATTTTGTGAATTTATATTCGAATCTTTCCAGGGAGTCGATCACCGCCAGAACGTACATGCTCCGATATTCGAGCTTTTGTTCCTGCAGAAACCGCAGGATGTCCTGCGCGCGTGCGAGCGCGTTGGGTGCGGTGATGTAGATCTCAAGCCCCTGGTAATGAGGGTCGAAATTCCGGATGATATCGACTTCGGCATAAGGGGTGAGCTTGTCGTTTTCGAAGAAACGCTCGGCAGGGAAGCGGTAGCGGTCGCCGCTGATCCCTTTCTGACCCTTGACCACTTCCTCCCACATCGCGATCTCCTCACCCAGCTTGTCGACGCTTTTCTTGAGCGGAACGTATTTCGCGCGATATAGGAACACCGTGGTGGCGAGCAGCGCCAGGGCCAATATCCAGCCGATATATTTCATAAACGCTCGATCGCTTTCTCGATCGCCTCTTTTTTCCTAAGCATGGTTTCCAACCTTTCGTTCTCCCGGGACTTGATCTCCTCGTCGGCTTTCGCGTTATACTGGGGGTTCGCCAACCGGCGCTTGATATCCTCGATCCGGCCGGTCAGGGCCTTGATCTCGTCCTTTAGGCGCGGTTTTTCCCGGCTGATATCGACGCCGGGGAGCTCGACGTAAGCGTGGATCTCGGGGAGGATGACGGTCGCGACCGGACCGGGAGGGATGTTTCCAAAGCCGATCGCGCCGACCCCGGCCAGCTTTTGTAGCAGCGCAAGATTTTCTTGGATAAAAGCCTGGTGGTCGGGATCCGTGACGACGACCAGGTTCAGAGCCGTCTTGGGATTGACGTTGAACATACCCCGAACGATGCGGATGTCGTCGATCAACGCGATGAAGTGGTTAAGATTGACGGGTGTTTCTACACCGTTGACCGGCCGGGGCCAGTCTTCCAGCATGATGCTCTTCCGGTGTCCGGGCCAGAGCTGATACAGTTCCTCGGTGATAAAAGGGAGGTAGGGGTGGGAGAGGACCAGGATCCGGTTCAAGATGTACGGGGCGATATTATCCCGATCATAAGGTTCCAGCTTGATGAATTCCAGGTACCAATCGCAGAAAGTGTGCCAGACGAAATCGTAGAGTTTTTTCGCCACGGCGTTCAGTTCGTAATTGCGATAATGCGCTTCCAGGTCGGCGAGCAGGCGGTTCAACTCGCTCAAGATCCAGCGGTCGTAAATGCTCAGCTTACCGTCGGGGCTCAGCCTTCCATCCGGAAAACCAAGTTTGATGAGCCGGGCCGCGTTCCACAACTTGTTGGTGAATTTCCGCCCCACGTCCAGGGATTTTTCCGAAAAGAGCACGTCTTGTTCGCGCGGGGTGATGAGCAGGATACCGAACCGGATGGTATCGGCCCCGTACTGGGCGATCAGATCCATTGGATCGGGCGAGTTACCCAGGCTCTTGGACATTTTCCGGCCTTTTTCGTCCCGGATCATAGTATGAAAAAAAACGTCTGAGAACGGTTTGGAACCGGTGAATTCGTAACCGGCCATGATCATCCGCGCGACCCAGAGATAGATGATGTCCCAAGCCGTGACCAGGGTTTGGGTCGGGTAGAAGCGCCGCAGGTCCTCGGTATCCTTTGGCCAGCCAAGCGTGGCGAACGGCCAGAGCCAGGAGGAGAACCAGGTGTCGAGTACGTCCCGGTCCTGTTCGATCTTCGAACCGCCGCAGGTCGGACAGCGATCCGGCGCGGATGAGGCGACGATGATGCCCTTGGGCTCGGCGGCCTCCGGGTCAAAGCAGGTAAGGCAATAATAAACCGGGATCCGGTGGCCCCACCATAACTGCCGTGAAACGGGCCAGTCCATGACGTTCTCAAGCCAGTGGTTGTAGAGATTCACCCAGCGTTTCGGGTAGATCCGGATCTCGCCCTCTTGGACCGCGCGCAAGGCGGGTAAGGCCAGGGGTTTCATTTTCACGAACCACTGTTTGGAGATTTTCGGTTCGATGACGGTGTGGCAGCGCTCGCAGGTCGCGAGGGGTACTTTGTAATTCTCCGTTTTTTCCAGGGCGCCCAGTTCCTTGAGCGCGGCGACGATGTTCATCCGGGCGGCGAAACGTTCTTGACCCGCGAAATCACCTCCGTTCTCGTTGATCGTACCGTCGGGATTCATGATATTGATGATCGGCAATTTGTGTTTCCGGGCGAGATCAAAATCGAACGGGTCGTGGGCGGGCGTGACCTTGAGGGCGCCGGTGCCGAATTCCCGGTCGACGTAGGAGTCCGCGATGATCGGAATCGACCGGTCCAGGATCGGCAGGATCGCGGTCTTGCCGACCAGGTCCCGGTATCTCTCGTCTTCCGGATTGACGCAGATCGCGGTATCGCCGAGCATGGTCTCGGGCCGGGTCGTGGCCACGGTCAGGAAACCGCCGGTGTCCGGGACCGCATACTTCACGTAGTAAAGCCGGTCCATCTTTTCCTTGGTCTCGACTTGCTCGTTGGAGAGCGTAGTCAGGCAGCGGGGACACCAGTTGACGATCTTCTCGCCGCGGTAGATCAAGCCCTTGTTGTATAGTTCAATGAAAACTTTGACGACGTTGGCCGCATAATCATCGTCGAGCGTGAAACGTTCCCGCGACCAGTCGAGGGCGAAGCCCAATTTTTTCAGCTGGGTCCGGATGATATTCGCGTACTCTTCCTTCCACTTCCAAACTTCGCCGACGAACTTTTCCCGGCCGATCTCGGCCCGTTTTACGCCCTGGGCGAGCAGGCGTTCCTCGACCACGACCTGGGTGGCGATGCCGGCGTGATCCATGCCGGGCAGCCATAAAGTCTCAAAACCGCATAGTTTATTATAGCGGATCAGGATGTCCTGCAGGGTGTTGTTCAAAACGTGCCCCAAAGTCAGCCGTCCCGTGACGTTGGGCGGCGGGATGGTTATCGTGTAGGTTTTTTTATCCGATCTGGCGTCCGGTGTGAAGAGTTTTTCTTGCATCCAGAAATCGTACCATTTGTCCTCGATACCCCGGGGGTCGTATTTTGTGGAAAAATCTTCCATCGATAAAATATATACAAATTCCCCGATAAGTCAACATATCCGAACCGAAATAGTAATTAAGTTATTTTATATTATTGTTAACTTCTCACTTCTCACTTCTTACTTATAATTTACCTCTGGCATTTCGGGCAGTAGCGGGTGGAGCGGTTGCCGACTTTTTTGATCTTGATCCGGGTCCCGCAGATCTTGCACGGTTCGTCCTCCCGGGCGTACACGTTCAGCAGATTTTGAAAATTTCCCGATTTACCGTCCGACCTTTTATAGTCGGACACCGTCGTCCCGAAATTGTCGATGCCGTCAAGGAGGACTTCTTTTAAGGCCTTTGCCAGGCGGCCTATTTCCCGGTCGCCCAGGCGGCAGGCTTTGCGCAAGGGCCGGATCCCGGCCCGGAAAAGGGCTTCGTCCGAATAGATGTTGCCGATCCCGGCGCATATCGCCTGGTCAAGGAGCAGAGTCTTGATGGCGGTCCGGCGGTGTTTTATTTTCTGCTTCAGGTAAGTGAAATCGAAATTCCCGGCGATCGGTTCCGGGCTCAGATTGAAGAACCCCTTGAGTACTTTCGGTTTTTCATTGTTCCGAATCAGATAAGCCCGGCCCAGGACCCGGGGTTCCTCGAATACTAATTCTTTGCGGTCAAGTTTAAACACCAGGCGCGCGTGTTTTACGGGCGGGTCGGAAACGGATTGGAAGATCAGGGCGCCGGAAAGCCGGAGGTGGATGATGAGCATACGGCCGTGATCCAATTCGATCACCAGGTACTTGGCGCAGCGTCCGACCCCAATGATCTTTTTCCCGACCAGTCCGCGTTTGAACGCCGGCGCAGAGGGGTGGCCGATGATGTCCGGCCGGAGGATCTCGCAACCGGTTATTTTCCGACCGACGAGCTTCGGAGCCAGTTCCCTTCGGATCGTTTCGACTTCAGGGAGTTCGGGCATCGGTTATTTCTTTTTAAAAATGTCCTTTAGCTTGTCCTCGAGCTCTTTTTTCTTCTTGTCGAATTCGTCTTTGATCCGGCCTTTGAGGCGCTCTTCGATCTTCTTTTTATCCAGGCCAAATTTGGGGTCGGTCAGCTTGCCGGTGATGACGGCGTCGACGATCGCCCGTCCGCCGGCATCGTAATAGAGCAGCCAGTCCGCGTGGTATTTTTTAAGCTTGTCCGACTGTTCTTTGGTCAGGGTCGTCGTGACGTTCATGTTCACGGCGCCGGTCAGGCCGATGGAACCGTTGAACAGGAAATTGCCGAACGATGAAGCCAGCGCCCAGTCATTGACTTCGGTCTTGCCGTTCGTGATCTTGAAGTTGCAGACCAGGTCCTTGATCGGCAGCTGGTTCTGGTTTTGAAAACCCATCCAGGAGAGGAGCATGGTAATGAATTTGAAATTATTGAACGCGCCGTCGGTTAGTTTCAAGCTGCCGGACGCGGAGAGATTGGCGATCACGTTCGCCTGGCTGAACCCGTTGCCCTGGAAATTGCTCACGCCGTTCATGCGACCTTCGATCGCTTCGAACTTCAGGAAACGCTTGAAGACCTTTTGCGTCGATAAATTCTCCATGCGGGATATGAGCCGGTACGGTTCCGGTTTGTTTGCGTTATAGTAGAAGTCAAAGACTACCCGGCCGTCGAACGCGTCGGCCGTGCAGTTTTTGAGATCGACGATGCCGTTCTCGTAATTGATGTTCGTGTTGACGTTCCGGAATTCCATGTCCATGCCGGTCAATTTCGCCACTTTAACCGTGCCCTGCAGGGTCACCGGCAGCGGGTTTCCGGCCGCCGCTTTTTTACCCGGCTCGGGTTTGGGCAGCATCTCGTCCAGGTCGATCGTTGTCGAGGTATTGGTCAACTGTACGACTGGTTTCTTAAAATTCGCGACGTTGCCGGAAAGGTTGAAATCGCTCTTGCCGATATTGCCGGAGCATTCCCAGATCCGGATCGCGTTGTTCTGAAGGCCGGCCTTGATACGGAAATTGGTCAGCGGTTTGGCAAACCCGATCCCGTCGATCTGGCCGGCCGTGATGCTGACATCGCCGGAATAGGAGGGATTCGAGGCCGGGCCCTTGACCACGGCGCTGATACTCAAGGGACCGGACATGGTCACGCCCTTGGTCGCGGCGGAAATCCCTTCCAGGTCCTTCAGATTACCCGCGATCTGGACGGTCAGATCCAGGATCGGTGATTTTAGGTTCGCCACGGCGCCGGTCAGGGTGAATTTTGTCCCCGCCATCTGGCCCTGGAGTTTTATGCCGGGGATCGAATTCAAATCGAAATCGACGATGCCTTGGATGTTTTCGATCGGTTTGGCCGCGCCTACGAGCGTCGCGGAGACGTTTTTCAATTCCGCCTTGCCCCGCAGCCGGGGATTTTTTACCGTGCCCCCGACCGCGATTGTCGTTTTGAGCGATCCGCCCATCTTTTGGGGACGCGATTTCTCCGGGATCAGCATGGCGATGCGGGCCAGGTCGTCGACATTAAGATCGGCGCTGATGTCGATCTGGTCCATGCCCTGGATGGATCCCGAGGCGTTGAGGGTCAGCGGTTCATAGATCACGGCAAGCTTGCGCAGTTCGATGTTTTTCTTCAGCGTGTCGTACTCCACGCTGTTTTTTACGCGGATCTTCATCTCGGGGAGGTTTTTGTTCTTCGGGACGAAGAGCGACAATTCGCCGGCCGCGGAGATCTTCGTTCCCTTGAAGTCCAGGACCTGGTTAAGGTCGCTGACGAGGATCGCGAGCCTCTGGGTCTCGTCGACATATTTGACGTTCGAACGTATGAATTTTATCGAGGAAAGGGAAAATGCCCAGGCGTTGTTCTTCCCCGCGGCTTCTTTGGGTACCAGGAGGATCGTGTTGATCTGGTTCGACCGGTTCCGGGTGATATTGGCTTCGAGGCCGGACAGGTCTATGCTTCCGATCACGATCTGGCGGCGGAGCAGGGGCAGCAGTTTCAAATTGAGCCGCACCTGTTCGATCTTGACCATGGGCTCCGCGGGGAAACCCGGCGGATTAGGCAGGGTTACGTCGTCGATCGCCACGCCGATCTTCCACCCGAAGCTCAGCGAAACCCGGCCGATCGTAACCGGGTGCTTGATCGTTTCCGTCGCGATCTTCTGCGCCAGGTTGCGCATATTCGCCGGGGTCAAATAGGCCCGGATCGCGATATAGGCGCCGAGGACGATAACCGATAGCACGGCTAAGATGATCAGAATTATGGGCAATAATTTTTTCATTGTACCTCCTAGATCAAAGGCCAGACTCCGACGAGGAGTTTGGCGATGAAATTTATGAAGGGATTGATCCAGCCCCAGAAAATCGGAATTCCGGTCAGTTGTTCGAAAAGAATCAGACCAATGAGCATGATAAAACCGTATCGCTCCAGCCATAATGCGACCGGCGCGTAACGGCTTGGAAGAAAGCTGGACAGGACCTTGGAACCGTCGAGCGGCGGGATTGGAATCAGGTTGAAAGCGCATAAGATAAGGTTGTAAATCAGTCCGAACAGGACCATGATCCAGAGCGGATCCAACATATGGTTGGCCGGTCTAACGGGGAAGGCGCGGAGGAGGAGGCCAAAGGGAACCGCCAACATCAGATTCGACAACGGTCCGGCAATGGCAGTTAATAGAACCCCGCGCCGATAATTGTAAAAATTGCCCGGGTTGTAAGGCACTGGTTTAGCCCAGCCAAAATGGAATAATATCAAGGCGATTAAGCCGATGGGATCGATATGTTTTATGGGATTTAAAGTCAGTCGGCCGGCGTCTCGCGCGGTCGGATCACCCATTTTCAAAGCGATAAAGCCGTGAAAGAATTCATGAAAGGTCAGCGCCAGGAGGAGGGGCGGCAGGGAAAGCAGGATTTCGATTATATCGGTACTATTCATTGACGATGAGCGCGAGCGCGGCGCGCTTGTTCCGGATTAAGCCATCCAATTGCCGGCGGAAAACTCGGGCAAGCAGTTTCTTGTAACGGGGTCCGGGGGGTAATCCGAGCCGCTTCAAGTCCCGACCCGTGACGAAAGGCTTTACTTTTACCATCTTTCGATAACGCATAATTTTGTTGCGCAAGACCGGTTTGAACGCCGTCAACCGATCGACGATCGCCGGCGCAACCGGCGTGAGGATCGAATATAACTCGCTATCACGGCTTGCCCGGGCCAGTTTTTGGATCAAAGCGGGGATCATCATTAATTCTTTTACCATCAGTTTTTCACTTCTCTTTAGTGGATAGCCGGTTAGGCCAGCCTTACCCAAGAAATAATATAATCCCAGATCGTCGAGCGCGGATAGTATCGGGTATTCATTTTTAGGAAAGCGCGCGATATGGAGCCGGGTCAAATCATCGAGTGTCTTATGACTATCGGCCTCGGAAAATATGAGACGATATTCGTTAAGAACCCGTTGACCGGTCAAACGGCCGATCATCTTCCGGCGGACCGCGGCCCGGAGCAGGCGTTCGGTATGCGGTTCAATTTGAAAACCAAGGCGGTTCTTGTAGCGTAAAGCCCGGAAGATCCGGGTTGGGTCATCGATAAAACTTCGGCCATGAAGGACGCGGATCGATTTTTCACGGATATCGCGGATTCCTGATACGGGGTCGATGATCCGTCCGAAATCCTTTCGGGACAGGGAAAGGGCGACCGCGTTCACGGTAAAATCGCGGCGCGAAAAATCCTTATCCAGGTCCGAAAAGCGGACAACGGGAAGGTGGGCGGGCAGGGGGTAGGTTTCAGTCCGAGCGCGGGCCAGGTCGATTTGCTCGGTCCCGACGCGGATCGTCGCCGTGCCGAATTCCGGGTAGATAAGGCATTCGCCTTTCAATTTGCGGTTCAGGGAGTCGGCTATGGATTTAATGTCGTCCTCGATGACCAGATCGATATCCACGGGTTCTTTCCCGAGCAACAAATCCCGGACCATACCCCCGACCAGATAACCGCGATGCGTCGAAAGGGAAAAAAAATCAAGGAGTTTGCTTAAAACCGATTTCTTTCGCTTCCTTGCCAAAAATCTTAATTTTTCCGAAACGTTCTTCATATTTTTTTAGATTTTCCTCCAGGGCACTTTTCAATAAATATGCATTCTGGGGCGTCATGATGATCCGGGCAAAAACCTTAGCCTTTTGCAGACCGGGCAGGATCCGGGCAAAGTCCAGGATGAATTCGGACGGCGAATGCCCGACCAGCACCAAGTTCGAATAAATCCCCTCCGAATGTTCCGGACTGATTTCGACGTTGATCGGTTGTGTTTTTTCTTCCATTTTTCGTCTCCTTTTATTGATTATATTGAACATCCTAAGATAGTCAATGATATTATCAATTCTCAAACAGGATTTTTTATATTTGACTTTTTCGATTAATTGCGTAATATTATTTTACGGAGGTTGAAAATGAAAAAAATTACCCGGCGCAGTTTCTTAAAAACCTTGGGTTTCGGCGGATCCGCCCTGCTTTTTTTGGGAAAAGTATCGACGGCTTTTGCCGGTAAGTGGGAGCATGCGAAGAAAAGTTTCTGGAAAGGAAATATATTCGCCCAAAAATCAGTTGATATGTCCGGTTACGCCCGGAGTGTGATCCGGGCCAAAGTGGACGGCAAATGGCAGAGCTACCCGATCCGAGAAACCAGTGCCGGTTTCATAGAATGGAACCAAAAACGGCGGATAGAATTTTTAGAGAACATCAAGACCGGTAAAATGCCCGAACTGGGCGGCCCACATTCGGGGGCGGTGGCTTCATACGGCTTGGGCCGGCTCGATTCCCAATTTACCCTGAACAACGCGATAAAAGGGATCGGGCTCGCTCCCAAAGATGAAAACCTGGATGGGGCGATCCAGAAACTGAAGGACACTTACAAAAGCAACATGGCTGAAAAAATGGATGTTCTTACCTCGTTTTATAAAGATGCCGGGTTTATCGACTGGCGGAAACAGACTTCGCTCGAATTGTATTCAGAGCCGGATTTTGAAACCCACACCTTCCTTAACTTGATGGAAAATCCGGTTGCGAATATCGTTTTCCTGGATATTCCATCCTACGAACTCCGCACGATCGCACGCATTGTCGGCCCGGATGATCCGGCCGCCTTGCCTTCGGAAAAAAAGTTGCTGGAATTCGTAAACCTGGCTCATTCTTATATGCATGGTGAATTTTCAAAAACATTTTCCCTCTTATTGTTTTATGTCGTGGAAGAATTCGATAATACGCCCGGTT
>Ga0315279_10005741_pt1 | contig 15930 bp, 12 predicted proteins | sample YL17G06_20_MG_FD_203694 | JGI IMG/M metagenome (GOLD analysis project Ga0315279, IMG submission 203694) | Sediment microbial communities from Yellowstone Lake, YNP, Wyoming, USA - YL17G06_20 | ecosystem: Environmental > Aquatic > Freshwater > Lake > Sediment | place: USA: Wyoming | collected...
GAAGATCTGGGAGCGAGGAGCCGCACTGACTTCCCGGCTGCAGTCGTTCGAGACGGAGCTGTTGACCCGAGAAGACAACCTCGCCGGTCTGGCCGCGATCAACCGGGAGCTGCTTGCGAGGGCGGAAGCAATCGATTCGCCCCAGCGGGTGGTGCTGGATATGGACAGCACCGAGATTCCGACCTATGGCCAGCAAGAGCAGAGCGCCTACAACGGACACTTCCAGTCCACCTGCTATCACCCGCTGCTGTTGTTCAACCGTGAAGGCGACTGTCTGGCGGCGAAGTTGCGCCCCGGCAACGTGCACAGCGCTGACGCTTGGGAAGAACTCTTGCTGCCTGAGACCGAACGGCAGCAGAAGCTGGGCAAGGAGGTGGTGTTTCGCGCCGATGCCGCCTTCGCCAAGCCGGAGATCTACGAAGCCCTGGAAGAGCGTGGCGTGAAGTATGCCATCCGCATACCGGCCAATGACAGTCTGGAGCGGGACATCGCGGAGTGGTTGACTCGCCCGGTCGGGCGGCCGAGCCACAAGCCGGTGGTCTGGTACAAGAGCTTTCTCTATCAGGCGGCGAGCTGGAAGATGGCGCGCCGGGTGGTGGCGAAAGTGGAGTTCCACTTTGGGGAGTTGTTCCCGTGTGTGGGATTCATCGTGACCAACCTTGAGACAGACAGCCGGGCCGTGGTGCGGTTCTACAATAAACGAGGCACGGCGGAGCAATGGATCAAAGAAGGCAAGCAGGCGGTAAAGATGACGCGGCTGAGCTGCCATCGATTTCGGTCGAACGAAGTACGACTCTGGATCAGTGTGATCGCCTACAACTTGGGCAACCTCTGGCGGCGGCTGGTGCTGCCGAAGAGGATCGACCACTGGTCGCTGACCAGTCTGCAGCAACGGTTGGTGAAGACCGGCGGAAGGCTGATCAAGCACGCGCGGTACTATTGGCTGCTTTTGGCAGAGAGTCATCTGACGAGGCGGCTCTTCGGCAGCATGGTGCGGCGAATCTCGGAGCTACCGCTGCCTGCGGGATAACAGAAACCGCCCGGCAGGAAGAAGAATTCATCAACAATGAGGCAAGGGAAGAAGAGGTGTCCGAGAAATCGCTTCGAGCAGCGGCAGTGCCGGGTGGCAAGGGGCAGTGAGAGCCGTTTCGGGGACCTTTGGGGGCCAGTTGGATGGAACCCGAAACAGATCGCTCCAAAACGAGGCAGTGCGTAGTATATTTTGGCCGTCAGAAATGCCAAAAAGGAAATTCTGGTGTCATCCACGTTCGCCGGCACATGGCCTGGATCCTTCGGTCGAGCCGGTTGATCGTCTGACAAAAAGGAGGTTGGCCATGGAAGTCAATAATGCAATCTACGAAAACCTCGGCCACACCTGGTGGGACTCGGATGCGGGCTTTGAGGTTTCGAGTCTGAGGTACTGTCTGAACCCGTTGCGCTACTCCTTTTTCAAAAGAAACCTGCATCAGATTCCATTGACCGGAAACACCATGTTGGACATAGGGTGCGGAGGGGGATTTCTTGCGGAGGAATTCGCGAAAGACGGGTATGAGGTAACAGGAATCGATCCGGCGGTAAACTCGATTCAAGCTGCCCGCCAACACGCTGCTCAATGCAACCTCCCGATTCACTATCACGTCGGGCGCGGGGAGTCGTTGCCGTTCCCCGACTTCAAGTTTGATGTCGTCGCCTGCTGCGACGTACTCGAACATGTGGACGACGTGAACCGGGTAATAGCCGAAGCGGCGCGGACGCTCAAAAGAGGCGGCGTATTCCTCTTTGACACGGTGAACAGAACGCTGAAGAGCAGGATTGTACTCATCAAGGTATGGCAAGACTGGGGCCTGGCAGGATTCAGCGAACCTAATGTCCATGTATGGGAGAGGTTCATCAAGCCGGTCGAACTCGGGGCGATTCTGCGGCTGAACGGCCTGGAGCCGGGAGAGATGAAAGGTATATCGCCTAAGAAACATCCCGCGGCACTTATCATGGCTTTGCTGAGGATCCGCGCAGGAAGGATGAGAGGCCGTGCCATCGCGGAGGCGTTCGCAATGCGCGAGACTAACGACTTGGATGTTTCCTATATGGGTCTAGCCACCAGGCTGTAGCTCGGATCACACCGGCGACGGAATCATATTTCCAAAGCAGGAACCATGTTTGCCCTTGGTGGCTCGGCTACCTGCTGGCCAGCCCGATCCGGCGCTGGATGCACGATCCGGCCAAGAATCTGGCCTCAGACAGTGTGCACTCGTCTCCCGATTGAGTGTAGACAAAGCGAGATTAGACTTATATGGTTATAAATGTAATTGTGCGCCGGCATGCACACCCGCTTCGCTTTCTTGGCACACACTTCCAGCTTCTTCAGTTCGGCCGCGCGCCAAGCAACGGGCTTCTCGACCAGAACGTGCTTCCCCGCCTGGAGGCTGGCCAGCGCGGTCTCCACGTGGTACTCCACCGGGGTCAATACGTGGACGGCTTCCACACGCGGGTGACTCAGGGCCTCGTCCAGGCTCCCGAAAACTTTCCCCCTTGAAACGGAGAAGGCAACCTGCCGGTGCGTTCAAGCCCGCCTGCGCAGGGGGGGATGCGAGCTCGTCATCGAGGCCGGTAAATCGTGTCGCGCGGAGGCGCGAAGCAACTAAGAACCTAGGGTGATCTGGGTTCGCGGCGACTTCAAACCTGTGCCGTTGTCGGGAACGTACGAGTTGTAGTAGCGGCGGTAGCTGTACCCGTAGTAGTAGCCAGCGTGGCGCAGATTCACCTTGTTCATCACGACGCCCAGCACTCGCGCGCTGGCACTGTCAAGAACCCGGTGAGCGCGAACCACGGCTCCCCGCACCGTTTCCCCGCTTTCGATAACCAGAATCACCCCGTCCACGAGGGTGGAGAGGATGGTGGCATCCGTTACCACGAGCATGGGGGGCGAATCGATGAGCACATATCGAAACCGCTTTCTCAACTCCCGGAGCGCGGACCGCATGGTTGAAGAGGAGAGCAATTCCGCCGGATTGGGAGCGACGGGCCCGGCAGACAGCACCCAGAGCGGAAGGTGTGGTTCCACTTGGCGCAGCGCCTCATTCAGAGGGTGAGCGCCCGTGAGGAAACCGCTGATTCCCTTTTCATTGGTCAGGCCGAGCATCCCGGTGATTGTTGGCCTGCGAAGGTCGCCATCCATGATCAGCACGGGATCTCCCTGCTGAGCGAAGGCCGCGCCCAGGTTTATAACCGTGCAGGTCTTTCCTTCACCCGCCTGCGCGCTGGTCACGAGCACACACTGGGGCGGACGCGGAGTGGTCGAAAGCAGCACGGAGGTACGCAGGGTCCGGAAAGACTCCGCCAGAGCTGAAGAAGGATGCCGGAGGACCGTCAATCCCACCCCGTCGTTGGAGGAAGGCTCGCCGTTTGGCGAGCCTGGTACAAGGGTCGCGGACCCTCGGGTGGAGGAGCGGAGGGGAATGACCGCCAGGGTGGGAACAGCGATCAGCCTCTCGGCGTCTTCGGCGGTCTTTACGGAATTGTCCAAGCCTTCCTGTATGAAAGCCAGTGTAACGCCCAGGATCAGGCCGCAAATCAGGCCAACGGCGATATTCCGCAGCCTCCTGGGACTGACTGGGACGACGGGTGCGGAAGGCGGATCAATGACGTGGATGTTGGTCGCGCGCAAGCCTGCGGAAACTGTGGCGTCTTTCAATCGCTGGAGCAGGCTGTTATAGAGCTGCTGGTTGGTCTCGAACTCCCGCTTCAGAATGTTGTGCTGGATCAAGAGCTGACTGAGTTTCCCGACCTGAACTTTTTCTGCGGCGACCGCCGCCGCGAGCAGCCGTTCTTTTCCTAAAGCGGCCAAGTAGTCGTGCTGAATGCGGTCCACAGTGCGCTGGCGTTCCTGGTCGATCAAGGTTTGGATTTCGCTGACTTGCGCCCTCAGTCTCACGACTTTGGGATAGTTGGGACCGTACTGGCCCAGCGCATCGATATACTGCGACTGAATGTCGGCGTATTTCTCCTGCAACCTCTCGAGTAATTCGTTCTGGGCGAGCAGAGCAACCTGGGGAGGGTTCGACTTCGCCAGTTGATAGGTCGATTGCTTTTGCGCGACGTCGCATTCGGCCGCCGTCAGGTCTTTACTCAGGTCGGCGAGTCTCCCTTCCAGAATATCCTGCTTGTCGTTGATATTGACAATCGCGTTCCTCCGCTGGTAGTCCACCAGCGCCTGCTGCGATTTTTCGACTTTGGTTTTCAAATCATTGAGTTGTTGTTCCATCCACCCCGAGGCCTGCCGCGTGGCGTCGTATCGCTGGTGGAAGTTGTACTCGATATAATTGTTGGCGAGGGCACTGGCCACCTGGGCAGCCAACTCTGCGTTGGTACTTGCAAATCTGACCTTCAGCACGCGGCTTTCGCGTACCCGTTCGACATTGAGGGCGTTCCGAAAATTGCGGATCAGCCAGTCTCTCAGGACACCCGGCCTTCCCGGGACCGTATGGGCTTGCGCTTCCTCGGGAGGAGCGAAATCCGGATTCTCCGTCAGGAGGAGCTGTTGGATCGTCCGCCAGGCCAGGTCATCGCTCTGCAGAATCTGAATCTGGGTCCCGAGGAATGCGTCGTCGCTGGGGACTCGCCGATAGAGATCGTCCAGAGACTGGATTTGAGGTGTCTCCGCCTCGACCTCCAATCGCGCGGTCGTCTGGTAGACCGGCTTCATCCTGAAAGACACCATCGCCACGAGCGCGGTCAAGACCAAGGCGACGGTGACAATTGTCCACACGCGCCTAAGCAGGATGCGCCAGTAGATTTGTAGGTAGGAGTACATCTCCGAAGCCTGTGCTTCGATACCCATGGGCGGCGCAGGCAAGCTCGGGCGTTCCAAGGATCGTGAGCGAACTAGATACAATTCTCCCTTATCACGCATGTTTTTGTGGGTGTGCGCGGCAAAGAACCATCACGAACTTCCAGAGTGTTCCCTGCTTGGCTGAGTCAAGACATTTTCCCCTTTGCTCTAGAGCCTGCGCTGCAAAGTCGCTGCGAGTAATGACGGCTGAATTTCCGGCGTCAGTTGTTTCGTTCGATCCTTCCAATAATGGATAACACTGTACACAGGCAAAAAGGCCTCCAAGCTCCTCGCCGCGAGAGCTTGGGCCACCGCCTTCTCGTGCTGAGGATGCGTGTAGAGTGCGTACCAAGCAAAGTTGGAGGCAAGGTTTCCGGTTGGGTTTAATGCCGACATAAAGCTCCGCCGCTTGACTTACAGACGCCCTTCTGCACGTCCTTCCGTTCGCTCTGGTCTGTTCTCCGCCGCGCCCTGGATCCGTTCTTGGTTCGGCACATCACGACCGCCGCGTTGCGGAGTCTAACTGCGTTGCACAATCCCTCTTCAGCTCTCGCAAACCTTCGGATCGGATGCCTTATGTTCATCCTCAGACGAAAGTCTCGTTAGCAGTTCCGCCATGGTCGTACGTAAGAACCTGCCTCGATGTCGGAAGACGACGGCAGTTTCGTACGCGGGTACAGCCTCGGCGCGAGTCACAAGCCCTTCGAACTGCGCAGTTGTTACGTTCCCAGCGCCGTCAGGAAACTCAACCATCAAGGTGACATGCGTTCCAACATCAAGGGGAACAGGCGCGTAAACACTCGCGCCGCGAATCCCAATGTCGCGTATGCGGCCTCGCTGCTCCCCCACCTTTGCTCTCTTGTTTCGAAAGAGCATGGTTACGGGACAGGTTATTCTGAAGCGCTCGCCGTCACGCCTTTCGCCGTCTCGAGAGAAACCCAAAGTTCACACTCCCCATGAAAGTGCGCCAGATTTTGGTTGAAGCCGTCACCAAAAGCAATCCGGCGAAGGACGGATTTTGACTGGAATTTCCGTATGAGATCACCTAAGTCTCCTCACGGTGTCTCATTAAGACCTTTGGCCCTGGCGGCACCTTGCCTCAGACCTCGTTTGGCTAGTAAGGTTTTGGATTGTCGCTGCGAGTGGTCTAAGACTTTTGGGCGGGACGGGCGGGCCCACTTTCCCCGCTAGAGCGGTTGGGCTGACCGCCGCACTTCCCTCAGACCATTGATAGGAGAGTCGAAAGCCGACAAGTACGGGGACCGCGTGCCACGATCCCCCTTAGCGAAAAATAGCATCAGCGGCAGCAGTGGCCCAGAGCTTTGAACACTAACCGGCGGAGACCCTGGATCGCTTGTCTAGCGGCCCGTCAGAAGTTTTCGCCTCGGCCTGTCCCCTTTGCAGACGCTTTTTTCGGCTGGATCGTTGGTGTGCATGAGTTTTGTTATGCTGCCCGGTTGGCTCGACTGTTGGAAGAAGAACAGAGCCGCACCCATGCGCGTACTGACGTGCAGCTTTCTGTAAATGGCGTAAAGGTGGGCCTTGACGGTATTTTCCGAAACACAAAGTCGGTTTGCGATCTCCTTATTACGGTTGCCGCCCGCCACAAGAGCGAGGGTTTCCCACTCTCGTCTGGTAAGTTCTTCGATCTCGTTTTCCTTCTGGCCTCCCCGGTGAACTAGTTTCTTGACGAGCTGAGAAGAAGCTTGCTGACTGACCCAGACCTCTCCTTGCCGCACCACCCTCAGCGCCTCCTCCAAGTGTGTGAGGCCAGATCTCCTGGATAGGCACCCCTGGCACCCGGCCCTAATAGCGCGCAACTCAAGTTCCGGGTCGGCTCGATCGATCAAAAAAACGGCTAAGGTGTCGGGAGAATGCTGTTGAATTTGTAGCAAGGTTTCAAACCCCTCCACCGGATCTAGAGCGTCGATTAGGACGACGTGGGTGCGTGCGAGACTGGGAAGCTTTAGAGCCTCTGCAGGGCCGTCCACATCCAGAAGAACCTCAAAGTCCTTGAGAGGCTCCAATAATGCGCAGAGCCCTTTCCTTAGCAACACCCGCGGACTGATAATCCCGATGTTCATTCTTCTCCGTGCCTCCAAACGCTTCGAAGACCGCCAGCAATCACGCAGTAGGACTGCGGGGAACTGGGAATGGCCCCGAATCCTACGTGGGTGATGAAAGCCTGTTGTCGGCCTATTCCGGGCCTACGACTCTGCCAGTTGGAGAACCCGCGCGGCCAACCTCCTCGAACGGGACTTCTGGGGGACAAGGATCCCAGTTTTCGGTTTACGCGTCCTACGGCCGTGTGGCTAACACCTGTAATCCTCCCGACACGCCAATGGAATCGCTACTGCCTGGGCCGTTTGGGGACGCAAACTCGAACTCCAAATCCCGGGGTTTTCGGAGATCCCATCCGGGCCAAACTGGGCCATTCGATACCGAATCGGCGGTGTAAGGGCAGGATTTTTCGGCCCGACCTGGCTGAAATGACCTGACGATGCGACTCAGCTTCCAGGATGGTACTCGCGCTCGGTGTGACCCTTCAGCTGCGCGCGGAAAAAGTACACCTCCCTCAGGTCGCCCGTGCTGTACCGCTTCGCCTGATCGTTGAAGTGCGGGGACGCGGGATTGCCGCTCTCACCGCCGGCCGTCACGGCCTTGGCCCGCACCCGGCCGCCGAACTCGACGACAGCAACGAAGCTGTTCCCGCCCATGCCGTACCACTTCTTCGTTCCCTCGTACGGCTGCGCGCCGAATGAGGCGAGCGACCCCAACTCCCCAAAGGTGAACCCGACGGGAATGCTCGGCCGCGCGTCGCTGAACGGTTGAACGATGTCGCCGGTGAGGCGCTGGAATCGATTGATGTCACCCCACGGCGTCTTCCAGGTCCCGAAGTCAGCCGCCAGTTTGTCGGACGCCGCCGCCAGCGACTGCAGGAGTTCCTCCGCCGGTGCCCTGCCGCTGCCGACGTAGTCGAAGGCCCACATCCCCGCCTGTTTCGCCTCCGCGCCCACGCGCCGCAGGACATCTAGGCCCCAGAACAGCGCGAGCGAGGTGGGGACGGACGTCACGCCCCATCGCAGGTCCCAAGTCCGCAGGAGCTTGATTTGCTCGGCCACCTTATCTTTCAAGGGATTCGTGGCCGGGGTGTCATCCCAGGCTTTGACCAGCGCAGGAATCGGCTTCTCAAACCACGGGAGGTAGCTGTCGTACGCGGCGGCGATGAGCGAGTCGAGCGTGAAGTCCTTCTTGTTCTGCAGGACTCTGATCGCGTGGAGTCCGCGAGCGGATTCACGGCCGCTGTCGACATACTTGGGATAGTCTGCCTGCTTCGGGCTGCTCGGCCCCGCCGCTGACCACGGCCAGTTGTTGGTGTTGTAAAGCCACCCGCTCGCCGGGTTTAGCAAGTGCGGCGCCTCGTCGACCGAAAGCAGGCCGTGCCATTCCGTCGCCGGGTTGCTGCCATCGACCGGCTTGGTCCAGTCGAAGCTTGCATCGCGCCTGGGAATGAAGTTGCCGTGGAAGTACGCAATGTCACCGTCGGCGTCGGCGAAGATCGTGTTGTTCGACGAGTTGGTGTGCAGTTCCATCGTCTGCCGGAACGACTTGTAGTCCTTCGCCTTGGTGCGCGTGTAGGACTGCGTCAGCGCCTTCACGTGCTCCTGCATCAAGCTGATGCTCACCCACTTGCCGTTCGTCTGACGGATGATGGGCCCGTGCTGGGTGCGGTAGACGGTGAATTTCTTTTCGGCCATCCCGTCGCCGGTCTTGTACGGCACCGAGATCTCGGTCGTTATCACCGGACGCTCTTCGTTTCCGTACTTGTAGTAGAAGCGATCGCCCTTCTTTTCCACCGTTTCGAGATACTCATCGATAGCGTCCACGGAGCTGGAAGTGTGCATCCAGCCGACGCGGTCGTTGAATCCCTGGTAGATGAAGAACTGCCCCCACGTCGCCGCGCCGTAGGCGTTTAGCCCTTCGTCGCTCACCATCTGCAACTCGGATCGGAAGTAGAAGGAGGTGTGGGGATTGATCAGCAGCAGGGCGTGGTGCGCGGTGGTGTTCGAGGGCGCGACGGCGGCGCCATTCGATCCACCGGGCTCCGCCGCGTCGCCCTTGTCCCCAGCAGGCGCCTGGCTCACGGGACTCTTGCCGTAAAACGCCTGAAGCTGGTTGAGGTTCACTGTTTCGATGTCACCGCCGATGCTCCCTTCAGTGAAGGACAGCGCCATCCAAGGCTCGAATCGCGTGATGACGCGCGGCTTCACCCCGGGATGCTTGGCGAGGTAGTAGTTCAAGCCGTCGGCGAACGCGTTCATCAGCGTCTTCAACCACGCCGGGCTCGCCGCGTACTCCTTCTTCAACGAGTCGGGGTCGATGAAGAGCTTCATCCGCAAGTCCTGGTAGACCCCGGACTCTCCCTCGGCCTCCGCCAGCCGCCCCATCGCGTTGAGGTAATTCGTCTCGACGCGATTGAAGTCGTCCTCAGCCTGTGCGTACACGGCGCCAAAAACCGTGTCGGCGTCCGTTTTTCCATAGACGTGCGCGATGCCCCAATCGTCCCGGATGATGGTGACGTTCCGGGCCTGTTGCTCCCAGCGCGCGATCTCCGGCCCGCTGGCTCCCTGCAAGGCGAATGAAACGGATGCGACCAGGATGAGAATGAGCTTTTTCATAGCGTCAGCACCTCGGCAATGGGGGATAAACGTCCATTAAGCGCTCATGGGGGAAATCAATTATCGGTAATTCCCGTCATGACTTCCCGGCCGACGGATAACGTACACCCAATGCCGTCAGAATGGAACCGGAATTCCCATTTTGACTTCCCGACCGACTGGTAACATACCCCTAACCGCTCCCCAAGGTAATGGCCAGTCGAGTTGTCAGCGTTCGGAGCAGTTAGCGCATTGGACTGCCGTGTATCTTTCCATGCAGGGTTTCTCGGTGACGACTATCCCTTCTGCTCGGGACTCCGGGTACATCTGGAGCCCGACCCGCAGGCCACAAGAACGTCTTAAAGGGGATGAAGGTTGTCGATAAGTTCTATAGCGGCTACGGGGAAGGCGCTCCGCAAGCACGCGGCCCCGCCCAAGACCGCATGCAAGCGGAAGGCAAGGCTTACCTCGACGAGAACTTCCCGCGACTGGACAGTATCAAGACAACGGTCATCGTCCCGCAGTAGCTGGCGGCTGCTGTAGAGACATTCCCTCGGAACGTCTCGCCTAAGAAGCGCAGACTTGTTCTCCAGCTCTGCGGCTCTTCCGTGTAGCACAGCGCGGCCTCCGGTCGCAACCCAACATGCCTTGGGACCTTGTAGGGCCGGGGCTTGCCCCGGCCTCCTGAGGGGCGGCCCAAGATCACCGATCGAGCCCTCACCGCCAGCGCCGCTGCGTGATCAAATGTAGAAATTCGAAAGGCCGCCGCTTGCCCCGGCCTCCTGAGGGGCGGCCCAAGATCACCGATCGAGCCCTCACCGCCAGCGCCGCTACGTGATCAAATGTAGAAATTCGAAAGGCCGCCCCACGGTTCGACTTCGCTCACCGTCCCTCCCTTCGACAGGCTCAGGGACGCTGAGCGACAGTCGAAGCGTGAGCAACGTCGAAGGGAAGGGGCGGCCCTACACAAGACAAAACATGTTTGCTAAAAAAACAAGAAATTACGATATTGCATTGCAGCGTTGCTCTCCAAACCCTGCGGCTTTTCAAGGGGCGGGGGATTATTTCCCCGTCCTTTTTGTTGCCCGCTTAGTACCGAACGCAAGTTTACGGGTGGCCAGCGAAACGGTTCTGAGGTGGGCTCTCCAGACGGGAGTACTGGAACGGTTCGTTATCTCCAGTGCACGTTCTTCGCTCTTCTGCGCGCCTATCGAATCGGCTCAATAACTACGGCGGTTCCGTAACACAGAACTTCCGTCGCCGACTCCCTACCCACGACTTCCGAGGCGTCATAGTGAAGGCCCACGACGGCAGTGGCCCCTAACTCCTGCGCGTGCTGGATCATCAAGTCATAAGCTTGTTGCCGAGCTTGCTCGCACATCTCCGTGTAGGCGCCAATGCGCCCGCCGATAATGCTCTTTAATCCTCCCAGAATACCTTGCGCAATCGTGGGCGCTCGCACGATGATGCCGCGAACCACACCTTTGTACTCTCTGATGCGGTAGCCGTCGATATTCAAAGTGGTGGTTACTGGGATCGCCATTTGGCCTCCCTTCTATCCATGGGTAACACTCCTTCTGGTTCCTCCCGGGAACCCCTGCTTTGGAGTGTTACCCCTTTTCCTCAAGAACTCAGGCTCATAATCCGGTTGTTAGCCCAATTATCACCGGCCATAAACCAAAACGCGGAACGTTCCCGGCACGGCCGTCCGTTGCGGACGAGGCCGGTCTGCGGTGGGAGTCGCAGGTGGAGCAAAATCCGCTGTGTCCAGAAAGAGGTTGTGTGTCTTGGTATCGAGCCCCAGGGTTTTGGCCCCGAATTCGGTCTTGACGGTCTCGACCTCGCTGAATTTGTCCGGCGAGTCTTCGTGGAATATATGGATCATACCCTCGCGAGTCGAGGCAAAGAGGAGGCCTGTTTCAGGCTCATAAGCGGCGGCGTCCACCCCCGCCGAGATCGGGAACGACTGGATAACCTTTCCGCTGTCGGCATCCATCACCACGAGCATTTGGGGGTTGCGGCCGGCGCTGAACAGCCGCTGGTGCTTTATATCCATAGCTAGAGCCGTAGGCGCTCCCGCCGGGGCAACCGGCCAGCGCGACTTGATGGTGAGCGTGCGGGAATCAATGGCGACGACCTCGTTCTTGTCTTCCAAATTGACGTAAACAATTCCCCTGCCGTCGGCGACGGCGAATTCAGGAGCCCCGCCCAGCTCGATGGTCCCCACCACGGTCCCACTCTTGGCATCAATCACCGTGGAGCTGTGGGGGTCTCCATTCATGGCAAAGACACGCTTTGAGGCCGGATCGTAAATAACGCAGTCGGCGTCGTTGTCGGCTTTCGCCTCGCCGATCACCTTGAGGGTCTTCAACTCGAAAATGATCACTTTTCCCTGGGCTCCGTCGCTGATGAATCCCCGGCCGAACTCGTCGGCGACGGCAACTCCGTGGTCCCGTTCCAAGCCAGTAATGTTGCCTAGGAGGGTGCCGTTATCGGCGTCGATTACTTTAATCTCCGTGCCATGCGACACGTAGACGCGGCGCGCAGAAGGGTCGACCGAAATATAGTCAAAATACTCCCGGATACTAGCCTCGGCTGGGCCGAAAGTGTATTTCTTGAGCAGATGGTATCCGCCCGTCGCCGCCATTGCGAGAGCAATAGCGCCAAAGAGCATAAGAGACACCCCTATGGCGAGACGCCCGAGACCAGATGATGACTTCATGTGAATCCTCCCACCAATTGACGGCCGCAATTAAGATTACCTAATCACTCTTTAATTGGGGCCGTATTGTAACCCGTTCGGTGGCTTCAGCAATATCGAGAAGCTGAGATATCACCACATACAGAAAACCTTTCGACCTGATACTTGGAGCGGCAAAAACTGGGGAATGGTACGCCTGGGGAGATTCGAACTCCCGACCCACGGTTCAGGAAACCTGGTGACCTTGTTGTGGCGTTATGAGAATCATCAGCTCTACTATACTTATCAACAAGTTGTAACACGCCCAGGTCTGGTACTTGTGCCGGATTTGAGCCGATTTGAACCGAAACCCACTACAGTCCTACTACAGGCTACTGCCGCAGCCACCCTGCCTGTTCCCCGACCGTCAGGAGTTCCCGGATTGCTTGCAACCTTGGTAATCTCTGGTGCCGGCTGGTGCTGCCGAAGAGAGTCGACCACTGGGAGCTCACCAGCTTGCAGCCCGTCAGCCGACGGGCTGGTGAAGACGGGTGGACGGCTGGTCGGGAGGCGGCGGTTTTGGCGGATTTGGAGGCGGCCTTTCCGGCGGCAGAGGCGCGGGCGGGGGCTGGTAGGCGTGTGGACCTCCGCCAATGTTGACAAACCTCTAAACGACGCGTAGGATGCCGACCGAGAAGGAGCTTTCCTTCCCCGGACCGGCGTCAAAAGCGATTTCGATGAGTAAGGCTATGACTTGTCATCGTGGCGCACAAGCGAAACCGTCACCACACTCGCGAGCACATTGCCACCTGCGCTCCTGGCAAATTCTCGGCTTGGTCGCCTGCCTGCTGATTCTCCGCTTGCCCGCGCCAGCCTTCGCGGAGAAAGTCCAACAACTCAAAGCCCGAGGTTACGTCAATGATTTCGCCGCAGTGCTCAGCGCGCAGGCCCAGCAGCAACTCACGGCTTTATGCACCGAGGTAGATCAGAAGGCCCACGCCCAGATTGCCGTCGTCACCATCCATACGCTCGAAGGGCTGGAGGCTGCCGAGTTCGCCAACGAACTCTTTCAGCGCTGGGGCGTTGGCCACAAGAATGACAACCGCGGCGTCCTGATCTTGCTCGCCGTCGCCGACCACAAGTATCAGATCGAGGTGGGCTACGGGCTCGAGCCCATTCTTCCCGATGGCAAGGTGGGCGGCTTTGGCCGCGAGATGCTGCCGAAACTCCGCGCGAATGATTACACCGGTGCTTTACTCCACGTGACCAGCCAGATCGCGGAGGTGATCGCCGGCGATCGTGAAGTAATTCTGAGTAGCACGCCGCCGCCTGAGCCAACCCTCCCGCCGCCACCCAACGGAACCTCGCCGCAGAGCCAACCTGCATCGGGCTCCAACGTCTCTGTTCTTGTCCTTGGGTTTATCCTACTCGTTGTCTTCCTATTCCTGGTCTACATCACTCGCGGGCAAATCCTGCTGTGGCTGCTTCTAAACACATTGCTGGGATCGCGAGGTGGGGGGTCATGGAACGGCGGAGGTTTCGGCGGGTCGGGAGGCGGCGGTTTTGGCGGGTTTGGGGGCGGAGCTTCCGGTGGCGGAGGCGCGGGCGGAAGCTGGTAGAGCAATTTTCGATTTTGGATTTGTGATTTTGAGATCATACGAATTGTGCAAAGCCGACAAGAGAGCGGCGGCCAATGGAAAAACAATTGAACGAGCTGGTGGAAAAGCTAAAGGGCGCAGCGGGCGCCAATCTCAAGTCCGTGGTGCTCTACGGCTCGGCGGCGAGCGGCGATTTCCACCCGAAGCACTCAGACCTGAACGTCCTTTGCGTGGTGGAGAAATCGGACGCGGGCGAACTCGCCAAATTGAATCCGGCCTCGGTGTGGTGGGCGCGCAAGGGGCATCCGGCCCCGCTGGTCTTTACTTTGGAGGCCTTGCAGCGCTCCGCCGATGTGTTTGCGATCGAGTTGCTGGACATCAAGGCGAGCCGCCGGGTGCTTTTCGGCGAAGACGTTCTCGGGGCGCTCGAAGTGCCCATGAGTCTCCACCGTGTGGAGGTGGAGCGCGAGCTGCGCGTGAACCTGCTCCGCTTGCGCCAAGCCTACCTGGCCGCCCCCGCCAAGCCCAAACGCGTGCTGCAACTGATGACCGCGTCCGTGTCAACGTTCCTGGCGTTATTTCGCCATGCGCTCATCGCGCTGGGCGAGCAGGCGCCGCAGCAAAAGCGAGATGCCCTGGAGCGTCTGGCAACGCTGCTGGGCTTTAATGCCGCGGCTTTCCATGCCATTCTGGATGTGCGCGAAGGCAGGCGGCGCGAAAAAGATGTGGACCCCGAGGCGGTCTTCCGCGACTATCTCGAAGGTGTCACGCGCGTGACGAATGAAGTTGACCGAAGGATGGAGGAATTAAGTCATTGAGTCATTTAGGCATTGAACCCTTGACTCATTTCACGACGCCCCCGGGGAGTGGTTTGGCGAAGGCGCCTGCGAGGTCGCTGACCGTCCGCGGCGCTTGGTCCGTAACTACCGGCCCGCGCCGGCAGGACCACTGACAACGGATGGGTTGAATTGTCGGAGGAGTCCATGAAGAAGGTGTTGGTTGTTCTCGGCATCCTGATGTTTGTCGTAGTGCTCATCGCCTTGATCTTGGGCGGAATGTTCGTCAACCGCCGCAACGAGATGGTGCGCAAGAACGAGACCATTAACGCCGCGTGGTCCCAAGTCGATGTGGTCCTCCAGCGGCGCGCTGACCTGATCCCGAATCTGGTGGAAACCGTCAAAGGCATTGCCGCGCAGGAGCAGACGGTCTTCGGCGACATCGCCAACGCCCGCGCCGCGCTGCTGGGCGCCAAGACTCCCGTCGCGCGCATCGCGGCCAACCAGCAACTTGACGGAGCGCTGGGGCGGCTGATGGTTATCGTAGAGAATTACCCTCAGCTCAAATCCAATGAGAACTTCCTCCGCCTCCAGGATGAACTGGCGGGCACGGAAAACCGCATCGCAGTCGAGCGGCGGCGCTACAACGAGGCGCTCCGGGACTACAACACCTATATCGGCTTGTTCCCCAATAACATCGTTGCCAGCCTGTCAGGCTTCCAACGCAACGAGCACTACTTCGAGGCGGCTGCGCCGGCGCGGCAGGCGCCCAAGGTAGAATTCCCCGGGCCCAGGCGGTAGCGGGCCGTTACTCCGGAATCTCGTACGGGAAGGCGCGGCGCAGGTTGGCAGGGCGTTTTTCGAGGTGGAACCCGCTCGGCCGCGCCGGCAGACGCAGGCGCTGGTTAGGCGGCCGTAAAGGACGTCAGGTCGGGCTCACCTGGGCCTCTGAGGGCGAAAGCGCGGCATGAACCTGGGCACCCGCGCCAGGTACCCGCGATACGCGGGCATTCGTTGGAGCAAGTCTACTTCTTCCAGCCGCGCTTGGAGGAGGGCCCACAGTATGCCGAGGCCGCAGGCTAGCGCCACCGTGCGGCGCGGCTTCACGAGGATCAGGGCCGCAAACTCGAGGAGGAGGCCGGCGTAGATCGGATGGCGGATGTGAGCGTATACACCGTGTTCGACCAGGGCATCCGCTACCGAGGGCTTGGCGGCTCGCCCGCGTATCGACGCAAGAGCCAACAACTGGACGCCGCACCCGGCGGCGAGCAGCACCCACCCAAGCGCCTCCAGTAGTGGAGGCGCTGCGAAGAGCACGGGCGAAGGGGAGCGGACGGCCAGACCGAGGCCGATTACCCACAGAGGGATTCCCAGGAGGTTGCGCAGGACG
>Ga0315279_10005742_pt1 | contig 15930 bp, 5 predicted proteins | sample YL17G06_20_MG_FD_203694 | JGI IMG/M metagenome (GOLD analysis project Ga0315279, IMG submission 203694) | Sediment microbial communities from Yellowstone Lake, YNP, Wyoming, USA - YL17G06_20 | ecosystem: Environmental > Aquatic > Freshwater > Lake > Sediment | place: USA: Wyoming | collected...
ATAGCGTGGCCTCTTCGCCCGGCCGCACCGCGTCGCTGATGTCCACTTCGCCGGCGGGCCAGTAGATCGAGCCGCATTTCTTGCCATTGGCATAGACGATCGCGTCTGTGCTCACCCGAGACAGCGACAGCAGGATGGCCCGGCCCGCCCACTGCGGCGGAATCCGGATCTTACGCAAGTACCACGCACACGAGGTCCCTTCCCACCTCTTCCAGGCCGGGCCCTTGCCCCGCTCCGAGACCAGACCCGGCACCATGAACGCCGGCTTCCATGTTCCCGGCACGCGAATGCAGGCCACGCCGCCGGGGGGCTTGCTCTCAGAAGGGTCGAGCATGGGCACAAACTGCCAGATGCCGTTCAGGCAGATCTGCCCGCGTCTGGAACTCAGGGCTTCGACAGGCTCCGCCCCCCAGCGAAGCGTCTCCGGCGGCGGCAAGGCCGCATCGGCTTCCTTCTCATCCCACGCCAGTTTCTCCGAGAAGATCTGCAGATCGGCGATATCCAGCACCCCCGTGGTATTCAGCAGCCGCGGCAGGATGTGCACGTAGGCAGCATTTCCCTTGAGAACGATCCGGGTTGAGAACTCCTTCCAGTCCGTGTCTTCGGTGATCGCGATCGGCGCCTTGTCAACGGCGTGTTGGGCTGCATCCTCGATATCAAGATCAATCCTTGGCGTTTCCCATGGGTTCTTGCCAACCTTGATATTCGCGGCGCGCAGGCGCACCTTCACGGTCAGCGATTCCCAGTCCGGCTTGACCTCCAATCGCCGCCCGCATTCCACCGATTGCCCTGGATTCTCATTCGTCAGGCGAAGCCAGTGCGTCCCGTCCTTGGTGATGATCTGGACTTTGCCGGGCGTTGGCAGGCCCCACCACGGCGCAGGCGTCCCTTCCTTGGTCAGTAACTTGCCATCCTGACCGATAGGGCTGAAAGAGCCTTCCGCGAAGAGGTTCTCCTGTGCAGCCTTCGCGACCGGAGTGACAGAAAGGGACACGCTCGCGACCAGGAGGACCCACCAGAGGGGTGCCAGTTGACGGCCGCTTGGGCTGACCAGAAGCTCGTTCATAGTTCCGCCTGCCCTACCGCCACGTCAGCCGGCCCGCGGGGACCTGCGACGGCCGGGGGATGGTCATGACCTTCAGGTGCGGCAGTTTCGGGGCCAAGAGGACCTCGCCGATGGGGACACCCGCTTGCCACGCGTGCAGGTCGTAGTCGAGGGCGCTCTGCTCCTCCCAGATCCGCACGGGCTTCGCCGGGTCGCGGAAGTCCCAGATCTGGACGCCGTCCGGATACGACTTGATGAGGAACCAGGGGCCGTCCGGCCAGGCGTCGACCCACTCGCTGCCCTTGACCGGAAGCCGCAGGAGGAACTTCGGGGCTCCGGGGTCCCGCGCGTCGATCACCTGGGGCGCGCCGCTGCCGTAGCTCGTCACGAGGAGGATGCCCCGCCCGGCCGTCAGCACGTGCCCCTGCGCCGTCCAGAACCCCTGGTTCCGGCGGACCTCCAGCTCCGGATGGTTGAACGTGGCGACCAGTCGGGGCGTGGCCGGGTCGGCAATGTCAAAGACGAGCAGCACGGCCTTGCCCTTCGCCCCTTCCGAGATCGCGTAGAGGATCGAACCCTCGACGCACGTCCCCGCCAGGGGCGGCGGTCCCTCCCGCTCGTCAAGGACCTTGCCGCTGAACCGCGTCGCGGGGTGCGCGGGGTCCGCGATGTCCATGAGGCTGAGTGTAACGGGACCGTTGCCGCGACCCCCACGAACGCTGCACACTAGGTTGCCCCATCCGACTTGGCCCTCGGCCTTCGCCCGCGCGCGCGGCAACTTGGGATCGTGGAAGTCGACGAGTTCGCCGCCCACCCGATCGCTCCAGACCAGGGCGGTCTCGCCGAACAGGTGGCGCACGTAGAACCACCGGTGGTTGAGCCACTCGCCCAGGAGCTTCGGCTCCAGCGGGCTGGACACGTCGAACCAGAGGCCGAGCGTCGAGCTCGTGAAGAGCGCCCGCCCGCCCCATGCGGCCACGCGGTTGCCTTCGCCGTTGGTCGGCACGTGCGCCAGCACCTGCGGCTTCAGCGGATCAGAGAAATCGCACAGGTGAAAGCCGAAGCCGCCGCCCGGCTCCAGCGCCAGGACCTGGCCCTTCCTGTCGGGACGCGGGTGCAGGCTGAGGTCCCGGAACGGCACGCCCAGGTCCCAGCTTCCCGCCTTCGCGGGCTTTGCCGGGTCGGATAGATCATAGATTTCCTGATGTGTCCCGTCGTAGGTGCCGATGACGCCGGCGCCCCGGTCTTTCGGCCGCACCGTCAGATAGGTGTAGGGGCCGCCGACCACTCCGAGCGAGGACGCCTCATTCGACACCTCGAGGGGCGGGTGGAATAGCGGCCCGGCCCCGCCCGCATCGAGGACCTGGAGCCATCGCCTGGGCGCCGGCGGCTTCTTCTCCTTATCCCTCTCCGCCTTGGCCGGGGCGGTGTAGAGCAGGGCGAACCGCTGTGGGGAAAGGCTCCGGACCTGGCACTCGTCGCCGCCGGGAAGCCGGATGACCCTGAGGACACGCCACTCGTCCGGCGCCGCGCGGACATCCACCAGCGCCAGGTTCTGCCCTGCGGCAAACCACGTGGCGCCTTCGGGGCTGCGCCCGACCACGCCGCCCCCGAGATGCTTCCGCACGTCCGCGGAGACGCTCGCCATCACTTCCGGGAATTCATCGGGAAGCTTCGAGGCATCATAGACCCTCGGATCTCTCCACCCCGCCTCTTTCGCCCAGGCCGCGACGTACCTGGGCGAAATCAGGTTCAGCCAGTCCGTTTTCGGCAACACCGGCTTCACGACCGCCATCCTGGCCGGGTCACGCAGGTCCAGGAGGAGCATGCCCTTGCCGGTCGTGCCCATCAGGGCGAACCCCGAGTCTAGGAGCACGAACCCGTGGGCGAAGTTCGCGACCGCCAGCTCGCCCGTCTTTCGCGGGGCACGCGGGTCGGTCACGTCGTAGGCCCAGACGTTGTAGGCGCTCTCCCAGTGGCTCAGGAAGAGCGTGTCGCCCCGCCACTGAGGGATGGCGTTATCCCCATGAGTCCCCCGGAAACGGGCGATGACCCGGCTCTGAAAGCCGGCCGGATCATCCCCCGTGAAGAACCGCGCTCGTCCAGTGCGCGGGTCAACCAGGACCCTGTCCGGCGGACAAGCCGGTGCTTTCGTCCAGTCGGAGAGGTCTGCCGCCAGCGGACGAAGCGGCTCGCGCCGGCCCACCCGCCCGGCATATTCCAGGCCGAAGAGGCTGGCCCCGTCCGCGAGGAGGTCGAAGCCGTCCGGCTTCGCGGCCAGGGCTTCCACTTCCGCGGGCTGTACAGGATGCCCCTGCACGGTCAGGGGGCCCGGCCCATCGGCCGGCTCGAACGGCCCCGAGATCTGCGGTGCCGCCTTGAGATGGCGGCCATTCCCCTCCGCGCCGGAGCCCGGAGGGCATAGTACCAGGCTGAGCGCTATCGCCACCGCCGGCATTGCGCCCTTGGTCACAACCCACCTCCTGGTCTTGGCAGTCCAAGAGATCTCATGGGGTTCTCTTCGTCGCACCAATGGCGCCGCAAGCGGTGCCATCCGCAAGACGCCGCCACGACAGGACGTGAAGGAACTCCTACTGGCCTTTCCATCGCCCCGGATCGGAGAGGAACTCGTCCTGCCACCGGCCGAGGAGCCCTGCCGCCTCGACGTTGCCGAGCGGCACCAGTGGCGTGACGCGATTCCGGAAGAACCACCGGGCCGCCGGCTCGAAGGCCGCAGGCGGCCGGCCTTTCGTCTCGTAGTGGCGCGAGGCCATCTGCGCCCCCGGAACGAGCCACTGGTAGATCTCCCACTCGCGGCTGCCGCTCCAAAGCCGGTAATGCGGCGGCGGGTCCTTGGCCTCGGCCTGGAGCGTCGTCTCCGAGTAACCGCCGCTCAGAGGCAGGATGGCATCGGACTGGTGCTCGCAGAACGTGAGCACGTCCGGCCCCAGCTTCTCGCGCAGCCACCGCATCAGTTTCACGTCGTCGAGCGAATCCCCGAAACTGTCGAGGTAGAAGAGCGTGCAGCCCATCTTGAGCATGTTTTCGAACCGCCGCCAAAGCATCTCGCGATGGCCGGGATCGTCGGGGTTGATGTCGATGATCTCGTCCTGCCGCCAGTCGCGCCGCACGGCCATGTGGCGCGGGCGCGTGGTGACGCCCAGCTTCAGGCTGGCTTCCTTGAAACGCTTGGCGATGAGGGGCCAGTTCTTCTCGACGTCCGGCGGCAGCACGTCGAAGTCCGGCCGGTACATCGCGCCGCGCGGGTCATCGCCTCCCTGCCCCCAGACGATCACGCCTTGCCCGCCGTTCGGCTTGAGCGCCGCAAGGATCGTCTCGCAGAACTCCTTGGCCCCCTCCGCCGTGTCGATCCGCCGATGGCCGCCGTGGAAGCCGTAAGGGTTCGTCGCCGAGACCGCCTGCTGGCTGTGGTTGAGGTAGTCGGTCGCTATCCAGCGGTAGTCGGCCTTGTAGCGCATCGGGCCGAATGTGGCCTGAAAATGCTCGCGGTAGGGCGCGAGCAGGTGTTTCCAGTCGGTGTCGGGGCTGGCCCGCAGACGCAGGTCGAACGTCTTCGCACCGCGCGCCGGCACGGCGTCGGCCACGAAGTAGAGCAGCCGCCGCGACGGGAGCTTCTCGCGCTTCCCGGGGTTCCAGTCCGTGTAGTCCCAGAGGATCAGCGTATGCGTAAGGCCCGTGCGCCACGGCGAGACGCCTACGCCTGCCGCGTCGTCTTTCGCATAGCTGCCGCCGATCTTCGAGAAGATGCTCGGATGGCACAGACCGACGCCGTGGGCCTGGAAATACGAGATGTGCTGCTCGGCCATCAGTCCGTCGGGCGGCCTGGCAAACGTGAACTCGAGCCCCGAGAAACCGACCACCGCCATCCCCGCCTCGGCATGGTTGTTCTCGACCCTCGCGCTGATCGTCACGTCTTCGCCGTCGAGAACGTAGTCGAAGCGGCACCGCAGATCGCCTTTCTCATGGATGACCTCGGCGCTCGCGGCGCCCGTCACCTTGATCTCCTTGCGCGTCAGCTTGTCGGTCTTGACCGCGCCCGGGCCGGCCTTGAACCAGGGCTCCGCGTTGAACACCGACCAACCGCCGCGAGCCAGCACACGCCCCCCGACCCGGATCGCGCTCAGTCCGTCGGCCGTGATCTCGAACTCGACGCCGCGAGGCGTGCGGAAAAGCAGGACGCCTTCCGCCGCCGCGGCCGGGGCTGAACCACTGGGCACCGCTCCCGGCTTGGCGGAGTCCTTGCCTGCGTCCGCCGCCAGAGCCGCCCCGGCGAGGGCAAGAAACACGAGGACCGCCCATCGGGGTGTCATGTCGCTGACTCCTGTCCGGCTTTCGGTAGCCAATTGGTATCACGGCCGATCGACCAGTCCCATGTCGTGAACCGTCTGCCGCAGTTCCGGCGCTCCAGGCGCCAGACGATGCGACCGCCCGGCGCGTATAGACTACCCTCAGGTGCCTCCAACCGCAATGGCGGCATGGAGGCCCCACACCCTGGTTGGCCCAAACGATCTTGGGTCCGATGGTCGCCAAGGTGGCTTGAGCCCAGGATGGCAGGGGGTAGAGCCGCCGTGATACGTATCTGATATGTCGCCTGCGCCCGGTAGCCCCCGTCAGGTACCGCTGGCTACCGCCGGTTACCGCGCCGAATCCGCACCGCAACTTCCGTCAGTTTCAGGATTTGAGACGTAAGAGGCGACCCGAAGCCAACTTGTATTCTACCATTGAAAAACAGCCGATTCGGACTCATAATCCCTTGGTCGGTGGTTCGAATCCACCTGGGCCCACTCTTGCCAGGTGATGACAAGCGTTGACACTTGGCGACAAGTGGCGACAGTTCTTAGGCTCTCCGCGAGTCCTCCGCCTCGGTTACCCAACGCCTCTTCTTGGCAGGTGATGACAAGTCATGGCGTGCCGGGGCGTGGGCGCGCTTAAAGGGCGCTGCGCGCTTCGGGCGTTCCCGGCGTATCGCCCCTGCAAGCCGCTACCGGTGCGGCGGGGGCGGGGGGTAATGGGACTTGTTCACTGCCCACCACCGGTACCAGGCAGTGGGGTGTGGGGCCACGTCCGCGCCGGTCAGCCGGTCGAGGGCTTCCGACGTGGGGCAGGGAAACCACTCGTCCCACTCGATGCGGTGCCGCAGGCCGTACGCCCGGATGAGCGGAGCCACCGCCCGCCTGTCGCCGAAGGCGCCGAGGGTGGCGGCCGCCCGCTGGTATACGTCGTAGTTTGCGCTGTCAAGCGCCTCGACCAACGCGAGGAAGATATCGCCACGACCGAGGATATCCGCGGCGGCCTGTATCAGCCGCCGCCGGTTGGGTTCCGGCTCCCTAGCTGCGGCGCGCTCCAGGGCCGCCGCGGCAGACGGGTCGGCGATGGCCACCAGCGCCCACGCCGCCTCGAACCTCACTCCAGCGGTGCGATCCTCGAGCGCGCTACACAGCGCGGACACCGCGCGGCGATCGCGGAACGGTCCGAGGGCCGTGGCGGCAGCATGGCGCACCAGGTCCGCCTCATCCGCCAGCGCGCGACAGAGGGGCTCCACGGCCCGGCGGTCGCCGATCTTCCCGAGGGCCACGGCCGCCTGCCGCCGGACGGGCGAGTGGGCATCGTCCAGGGCGGCGATGAGCAGCCCCACCGTCTGGCGTTCCCGACGGTCGCCCAGCCCAAGGGCGGCATTGCCGCGGACGTACGAGTCTGGGTGATTCAGAGCGCCCAGCAGGGCCTCCGCCACACGCGGGTCGCGCTGTGTGTGCCGACCCGGCCCCGTGGTGTAAGATATCACGCCAGAACCCAGTGCATCCACCGCGCTGAACTCCACGGCGTCCTGCAAGGTACCCAGCACTGCGGCCGCCTTTCGGCGGACCCGATAGTTGGGATACTCCTGCGCCGCCAGAAGCCAAGCCACGGCACGCTCGCCCATGTGGCTGAGAACCCTTTCAGCCTCGTAGTGCTTGTACCCGTCGCCAAGCATCTCAAGGAGCTTTGACATGCAGTCGGTGTCGCCATAAAGAGCCAAAGCCACTGCCTGCGTGCAGTCCATGCCCCAGGGGTGGGGAAGCGAGCCCGACTCCTCGCCGTTTACGTTCCGAAGCAGGATTTCGCGGCCCCGCGGGTGCTTGCAGTCGGCCAGGCAAATCGCGGCAAGGTAGCGCACGTCCGTGTTCTCATGGTCCAGGAGCGGCTCGAGCACCCGGGCGGCCGCGGGCTGCCGCGTCTGCACAAGGGCGTCCGCCATGGCCACGACGAAACCTCGCCGGGTCTGGTCATCGTCGTACGTGCGTCGAGCGGCCGCATCCTCGCCCCAGAGCGAGAAAGGCGATGGTGGTCCGTCCGCGGAAAGGTCGCCGATGCGCTGCCGGAGAACGGCGGCCAAGGGTTCGACGGCGCCGCCACGCTCGAAAACGCCCACAACGCAAATGGCTCGATAAGGGTTTTCTCTTGACGTCCCGCTGGAAGTCTGATACTTAAGCATAGTGGCAAGTGATCGTGCTGGGCTCGATTGTGGTTTCCAAAGCAGTCATCGAGCGCAAGAATCATTGGGGGACTAGAGATGGCCGACAGAGCAACGGTACATCCTCCTACTAACCGCAGAAAGAGCAAGCGCTTTAGAACACCCGGTATTCTTGTTCATATTAGGCCTACTGGGGGTTCACCCACAGATGGAAAGCTCTTGGTGGTGAGTGATGCGCAAGTTGATATTGAGTGCACGCCATTGTATCAGATAGACGGCATCATTGACCTCGAAGCTGGTCCCGAAACAAGGATACAGAAAAAATATAATGTCTTGAATACACGAGCCTATACAACAGTGCTTGCCGTCACACCCCCATTTACTGCTCATGAACTGGAACAGCTGACAAGAGACCCGTGGGAGAACGTTCCGGCAATGATTGCGCTGTCGTCCCGTGTCTCGGCTGGGCAGATCTCGCCTAGCAGCAACGTGTCCCCAGGACCGGCCGATCCAGTCAGGCCCGAAGTTCCAAGGCAGCAGAATATCAAGCATATGATCTTGCGCGATTTAGACGAAGTGGCTAGGGAGATACAGGGAATTCAGGCCTGCCGAGCCACGATTTTCATGGGCACCCTGGGGGCAATCGCTGCGGCAGCAGTTTCGGTGGGTGTGGGTTGGCTGAGGCTGGATGTGCAAGGTGTGCCCCGCTGGGATTGGATTTTTTTCTCCTCGCTCCTTGCTCTCGGCATGCTCACAATAGGGATACTCGTTTCAATAGAGAAAGGCAGGGCGATTAACTGGCGGAATGGATTCATGGGCGCAGTCGTAGGATTGCTCCAGAAAGGCGAGGCTGAAACACCTTACCTCGGTTGGGCAATCTATCGGCATTGCTTGCCCGAGTGTGGCACCAGACGCAGGCTAAGGACGTGCAATTACCCCCCGCCCAGTGACTCGTGCAAAGATCTCGGACTAGATGATGCGCACCCGCTCTTGAAGAGGAAGAGACCTCTCCCTGCCGTCCTGGATTCCTTCACTTCTCTCAGTACATTCACTTTTGGGACATTCTACCTGCTGGCGGCAGGCTGTGTAGCCTACTCAATGGTAGGCTGGCAGGCCGGCTCTCCCGAGGAAAGGAGCGTCAAGCTCCTGTGGGCGGCTATCGGGCTGGCCGTGGGCGCAGTCCTATTCATGTCAACCTGGCTGCTTGATGCGGCGCAAAGGGCCGTTGGCCGCGGGCGGCTCACACTCACTCTTCGACTTGCCATTACGGCGGCCTGCATCTGCGTTGTGATTCTTATCGCCCTCGAAGGGATGGTCGAGTACGGAACTAGAGGCGTTCCGGACCTGGATGCCAGCGACCAGACCGCGAGAGGCGCATGGACATCTATCTCGGCCTTGTGTATTCTTTGGTTGGGTGCATTTATACTTGGTCGCCTCCGCCTCTCGCAAAGAGTCAGATTCGGATACCTGAGAATTCCCACGCTGGTTGCACTTGGTGGCTACCTAGTCTCCCTGGCTCTGTTGGTATTGCTTGTCAGCCCACGATCCCTGGCCAATCCCTTCTGGGAGGGTTGTATCGCAGGTGCGGTTGGCCTTGCAGTGGCTTGGTTTGGTGTGTATCTCGGCAACCAGATCTACGAGTTGGGCAAGGGAAAGCATTCCCTGGAAACATACTATTACACATGGAGCCATATCATTAGGAGATGCCTGCCCCTTCCTGACCCCGTGCGACTGCAAGCCGCACACAATGCGCTAGTCGAGGAGCAGAAGAATCGCGGCCGCCTTCTTTCGGCCGTTAGGCGGTTCTTTAGGTCGGAGCCCCGTCCGCCAAGCCAATCTGCGACCTAAATGACCACGCGCAAATGTCCGGCACTTGGGGTAGTGCACATATCGCACACGGCATATCGGATCTAGCGGCAACTTTGTTTTGGAGCCTGCCAGGGAGGTGGTGGCCGTCGCGATTCTGTAAACAAAGAGCCGAATGCGGTTCCGGCCGCAGCTTTTTCTGTGGCGAATCATCAGCATCGAGTTCATTTGCTGGCGGGCCATGTGGTGCTGCATGTGCATCTGAGGTTCCGGTGGCCCTTCTGTCGACATGGGTTCGCTCGGCAAGGCGAATGGCGGGCAGGCGGTCCAGGGCGGCCCGCTCGTCGCCGATGAGCGTGTGCGTGTAATGGTCCATCGTCAGGACGATGGTCGAGTGCCGCGCGAGGCTCTTGGCCACCGCCGGCACCACGCCCGACCGGGCCAGCCGCGTGAGAAAAGAGTGCCGCAGGGCGTGGAAGTCCACCACCCGGCCCGAGCCGTCGGTGTCTGCCAGGAAGGTCGTGGTCCTGCGGGCCTCGCGCTCCTGCTTGGTTCCAGCCACCTTGATCCACGCCTCCCTTGCGGCCACAAGGTCCGTCTGGATCATCTCGGCCGTCCTTGGGGGCACCGCGAAAAGCTGCGCGTCGGCGGGCTTCTTACCCGCGATGAAGACGGCCACGGCCTCGGCCATGTCACGGCGAAGCGGCAGGACGTCATCCCGGCGGTGCTTGGAGTAGGGCGCGGTCATGTTGACCGTCGCCGCGTCCAGGTCGGCCATGTGGAAACTCGCCGGCGTCAGGCTCGCAAGTTCCCCCGCCCGAAGGCCCGTCTCCACCGCCAGCCGGTAGAGCATCGCTCGCTCCGGCCCGGCCATGTCGCGGACGAGCGGCCCCTTCTCGGCTGCCTGAATGAGCCAGGTCACCTCCTCGTCCAGCAGCGCCCGCCGGATGCGCCTGCGGTCGGTGCTAACGTTCAACTTGGCGACCTGCATCATCGGGTCGGTCCGCATCCGCCCTGTGCGGAAGAGCCACCGCGTGAAACTCTTCAGGGCCGTGAGGCGGGCTGAGGCTGACACAGGGGCAGGGAACGCGTGATACGCATCTGATATGCCGGCAGTGACCGTCCAGCCCCGTCACCTGCCGCTATGAAACGGCCAGCAATCTGTGCTCGAAATCCTGGTCACTAATAGGTCACATGCTTGGGCGCGTCAGTCACTATTGAACAACCCGAGAACGCGTTTCTTGGGGTCATTCGGCGTGTCTTGCACCCAGGTGGAAGGATTTTGAATCCCGCGCGTCTGCCAATTCCGCCACTCCGGCACCCGTTGTCAAAGAACGACATACACCTCCTGGACGGTCGCCGCGGCGACCACACGGGCACGATTGCGGCAGCGCGTCCTTGTCCGGCCGCCCCGGCGGTCTTCTTGATGGCCTGCCCGTAGACCTCGGGCCGCTCGCCGGTGTAGTGCTTCTCCACGACCTTGACGGCGGACCTGCCGCCCAAGTCCTTCACGATATGGCGATCGGCGCCGCGACGCTGGGCCATGGCGCTGACAGACCGCCGCACGTCATGGTGGGCACAGTAACGGATTCCGGCGTGGTTGACAAGGGCTTTGAAGCGGCGGCCGCCCCAGTCCTTCTTGAGGGGCGGCCCATCCAGCCAAAGCGGAACAACACGCGAGGTCGGGCCTCAACAGTTTGTAGGCCTGGCGCTGGAGACGCGCCCCAGTTCTGAACCCCGCCCGTTCACCCCTCGGCGCCTTGGCCCCCTCCGGCCCAGGTCCCCGCCCCCTGCGCCGCGCCATCCCTCCGCCCCGCCCCGACGCTCCCCGCGCCTGTCGGGCCTTCCGGTTCGTCACGGCTGCCAACGTCGGCCGGCCATTGACACGGCGGCCAGGGCGAGTAGAATGCGACGTTGACGCGGTCCCCATAGCTCAATTGGATAGAGCGTTGGCCTCCGGAGCCAAAGGTTAGAGGTTCGACTCCTCTTGGGGACGCCATCGTAAACCGCGACAAGTCAAAGACTTACGGCGCTTCCGGCAATATGCAGGTCGGGCGATAAGATGCGTTTTATGACAATTTTTATGACAATCTGGGCCGGTTGACGGCAGAATGCTTAGGGGGAAATGTCTCCCGCCCTTGGTAGGCGAAGGAGGATTGTAAGGGCCAACTGGCGAAGGTTCTCTATCAGCCGGGGCTCGCCCACTAGGCGGTCATAGTCCTCCGGCGTCGGGCTTGCCGTCGAGGCGGCGAGGAAGTTGGGGTGACAATGAGGCAGCCTGTGGCAAGCGGCTACCACCGCAAGAAGGGCGGCAGTTTCCACACACACACCCACACACACCAACTCTAGCCGGGGCAACGGCAAACGCTCAACGGCTAACAGCCGCGCGAGCGCCGCCACGACAGCCCCCTCACGTCCTTCGCAATCCGAGCCCCAACCACGCCTGGAATGTCGACCTCACGGCCAGCCGCGTCCCGCGATTCAAGCCGCGAGAACGCATGGCCGCGGGGCTCTCCGTGCGCCAAGCCGCAGACCCTCGCCAAGGGCCGGCCCGGCGTCCGGCTCGAACTGGCTGTCACGTCCGAGGGCGGACGCAAGCATCTGCCTACTATCACGCTCCGGCGCGTTGCCTGACAACCCTCCCCCTCGCCCGTTCGTCCGGGGCCACGGTCGTAGTGTGCGCTGATGCTGAACTCTTGATGTCAAAGAGTAGCGCTTTGCCATGCCGGCGTGCTCATGCTGCCGCACGAGCGGCCAACCCGAGCGGAAAGACGCCGCCCGAACCACGCCAACCTCCCTAACGAACCCCCAACCCAATCTCACCGGCCCACTACAGCCGCCCGCTGCCGCGTTGGGGTCTCGCCTTCGCGGCTCTACTTGCGGCGCAGGAGAACCCCCAGCCCGCCGAGGGCCGCCAGCGCCAGCGTTGCCGGTTCGGGCACCGTGCCCAGCGGGCCACCGATGCCTAGCGGTTCGCCCCACAGCCAGCCCGCCCCGTACGTGAGGCCCAGGAAGGTCACGTCGTTGTCGTCGATCCGGCCGTCATAGCCGAAGATGTCGCCTTCGTTCCAGTAGTGGCTGGTGGTGATGCCACCATCGTAGAAGAGGTTGATGAACGTAACGTCATTGTCGTCGACGCAGCCGTCGAGGTTGACGTCGCCGTTGTAGGTGAACTTCACAAGAACGGTGCTCAGGTCGACCGGCTCGCCGGAGAACACCTCATAGGGCAGGAAGAGCATATCATTCTGAGCATACCCCAGGCCGTACGTGATGGGGTCGGCGGCGGCAGCACTCGATACGATGCCGTTGCCCGTCCACGTCAGGGTGTTGTACCCCGCGGCGAGCCACTGCTTGACGTTCTCGAGCGTTGGGGAGGGCGTCTCGGGCGTTCCGCCGGGATAGTCCACGATCATGGCGTTGTCCGCCAGGTCGATCCTGGCCGCGGCCGGATTGACGGCCAAGGCCTTCGTGAGCAGCACTTTGGCGTGGCCGCCCATGAGGGCGGCGATGCCGCTGGTGGCGTTGAGGGCCGCCAGGTGCTGGGTGGCACCGAGGTTGGCGCTGCCGCTGCCGAGATTCAGTGTCAGGACCGCGCCGCCGGCGCCGGCGTCGGTGTCGAGCTCGAGCAGGCCGCCGTTGATATACGCCTGGCCGCCGGTGGCCTTCAAGGTGCCGTTGACGGTGGTCATGCCGGCCGTCTGGGTGTAGTTGCCGTTGACGGTCAGGGTGCTGGTGGGGCCGACGACCACGGTGCCGGAGTTCGCCAGGGCGCCGGCGCTCGTGAACGCGCGGCCGCCGAGAATGCTGAAACTGCCCTGGTTGTTGGCCAGGGAGTTGATCCTGGCGCAAGTGGAGCCCTCGCCGCTCAAGATCACCGTGCCCTGATTGGTCGTGATGTTGGTGCCGGTGCTGATCGTGAGGGTGGAGTTGGCATAGACGGCCCACGTGCCTCCGGTCAGCGTGCTGCCCGAGAGCTGCGTGACGGCACTGGTTAGGCTCAGCGTGCCGCTGCGAACCTCTACGGCGCCGGTGTTGTTGAACTTCCAGCCGCTCGAGACGTACGACGTGCTGTCCCCTCCCGACTTCTTGAAGAGGCCGGCGTTATCGATCATTCCCATGCTTCCCGTGTACAACCACCCGAAGCTGCCGTCGCCCTGGATATCAAACACGCCGCCGGCCGGAACCGAAAGCGTTACGGGCGCGGAAGTGGATCCTGTATACACCGTGCCGGTGCCGGTGAACGTCGCTGTGCCGGCGACATTGAGCTTCCCGCCGGAGAGCATGCGGCTCGAGCCCGAGATCGCCAGGGTGCCGCCGACCGGAATCGTCACGCCCCCGCTGTTGCTGATCGCGCCTCCCGTCCAGTTCAGATTACTGAACGTCACTTCGGCCGTGCCGCCGATGGTGCCGCCGCTGAAGTTGACCGTCCCCGGCAGCGTCGTCGGACTGGCAAAGCTGGTAGTAGCTCCGCTGAAGTTGATCGTCCCGGTGTTGGTGAACGTTGCGCCGCCCAGGTTGTGCATCCCGCCGGAGAAGTTGAGCGTCGCCCCAGGCGAAACGCTGAAGGCGCTACTGGCGGTGCTTCCGGCGGAAAGGGTCAACGTGCCGGCTTGCAGCGTGGTGGCTCCGGAGTACGTATTGGCTCCGGAGAGCGTGAGGGTGCCGCTTCCGGTTTTCGTCAGCCCGGCGCCGCTGCCGCTGATGGGTCCGGAGAAAGTGGTGGAGGTGCCGTCGCCGACTGTCAGTGTGCCCGAACCCAACGCCACGGCGCCATAGCCCGTGATCGAGGCCACAGTCTTGTTGAGCCCTGCCAGGTTAAGCGCCGCGCCGGAACTGACGGTCACGGCGCTCGAGTCAGGAACCGCGCTGGCGACCAGAAGCTGCAGCGTGCCGCTGCTGACCGTGGTCGGGCCCGTGTAGTTGTTGCCGGAGTTTCCGAAGCCGAGCGTGCCGCTGCCGCTCTTGGTCAGGCCCCCTGAGCCCGAGATGACGCCCAGGATCTGCATGTCGACGGGGGCGGTGCCGTCGGCAACGCTAAACGTGCGATTGACGCTGCCCATGTTCACGCCCCCGCTGAGCGTGGCCGTGCCGTTGTTAGCCGCATCAAAGCTGACCGTGCCGCCTGTGGCGCCGGTCAGGGACACGTCGAAGGGGATCGGCATGTCGCGCAGGGTCAGGGCAGTGCCCGTCGAAGCCAGGGTCAGGGGGTTCGCCACGTTGGTGGTCGCGCCCCCCTGGTACGTCAGGCTGCTGATCGTCTCGGGCTGATTGTTGAAGTCCATCGTGCCCGAGGTCACCGTCACGGTCTCCCCATCGGGAATCTGGCTGGCCTGATTGAGGCGAACGGTGCCGCCGCTCACGGTCAGCGAACCGTGCCATGCCGCGGTGCCCGTCTGCTTGTCCAGGATGACGGTGCCGGCCGCAACGGTCAGGGACTCGGCGCAGGTGTTCGCGGCGGCGTCGGCGCTTCCGCCCCCGAGGACAAGCGTGCCGGGGCCGTCCTTCGTGAGCTTGGAGGTTGAGCTGTTGGAGACGATCCCCGCCCAGCGGGTCGTGCTGTTGACCGTCATGGTGCGGCCCGCCGACGGCACCACCGCCCCCGTGAACGTCAGCGACTGGCCCCCGACCTGACCGAAGGTGGTGTTTCCGTTGAAGTTGAAGGCATTGGCCAACACCCGGTCCGCATCGTCGGGGATGAGCGTGCCCTTGAGGTCAACGGTGCCGGTCCCGAAGGGGCCGAAGCCCGCGCCACTGTCGCTCCCCACGTGGAGGGTGGGGACTGAAATCGTGATCTGCCCGGAACACGTACTGGCACCGCTCAGCATGAGCGTGCCCGTGCCGTTCACGGTAAGGCCATAGGTGCCGGAGATTGCCCCTTGAATCTGTGTCGTGATGTTGATCGTGAGTGTGCGAGTGCCCGTCACCTGGACCGGCCCCGTCAGGATAAGCGTGTTGCCTCCGCTCGGGCCGAGCGTGGTGTTGCCGTCCAGCTTGATGGGATTGTTGAGCGTCTGGGTAGCGGCAGTGGTCTCAAGGGTTGCTGTTCCCAGCGAGAGGGTGCCGATGCCCACCGGGCCGCAGCCTGCGGCGGAGTCGGAGCCGAGCGTCAGGGTTCCGCCCGTCAGCCGCGTGGTTGCCGCGTACGTGTTGGCGCCTGAAAGGACGAGCCTCCCCGGGCCGGGCACGGTGAGCGATGCCGTGGCGCTTGTTCCCGAGATGACGCCGGGTATCTCCGCATAGTCGCCCGTCGAGTCGGGATTGTCATTGACCTGAAGGGTCCCCAAGCCGGTGCCGAGGTCGATGCCGTTGGCAAATACCAGAAGGCTGTCGGCCGTTGAGGAGCCGAAGATCAGATGACTGCCCAGGCAAGTGCCCCAAGGCACCGCCGCGCCGCTCCCCCCAAGATTCACCGTTCGCATCCCGCCGTAGGCGGAGAAACCGCCCCAATAAGCGCCACTACCCCTGAGGTCCACGTTGCCCGGCCCCGTGCCCAGGGAACCCGTGAAGTCGGCCAGCAACTCCAGCACACCGCCGGTGGTGGTGATGATCCGCGTGTCGGTCGGCCAGCCTTGGCCGTAGGTTGCCCTCAAGGCGCCGTCAGCGATCG
>Ga0315279_10005743_pt1 | contig 15927 bp, 14 predicted proteins | sample YL17G06_20_MG_FD_203694 | JGI IMG/M metagenome (GOLD analysis project Ga0315279, IMG submission 203694) | Sediment microbial communities from Yellowstone Lake, YNP, Wyoming, USA - YL17G06_20 | ecosystem: Environmental > Aquatic > Freshwater > Lake > Sediment | place: USA: Wyoming | collected...
CCATGACGCTGCAATTATGAAGAGGGAGCTGAAGCATGTTTTCGAGGACTTTTCCAAGCAAGAAGGCTCCGAGTCTCAAGACGGATAGGTTTATATGTAAACCTACTTGTTAAGGTAAGTTTTTAAATGGCTGTGCCTTAGTATTCTTTACGTTACGAAAGCAAAAAGGAGGTGACGTAAAACGGGAAAGTACGAGTTGACAAAAAGAACGGTTATTGAACAGTGGGCGTCCAAGTATCCTAAAGTTATGACGTGGCTCTCAAAACTTCAAAAGAAAGGTCAAGCTGCATGGTTTCTGTGGCTCTATTGCAAAGGAGTAAACAAAACTCCAGATGAACTTTTGCACCTGAAAGAAGACCCCCGCAGCAGAGAAGCTGAGTATTTGCTAGACAAGTTCGTTGCTGATAATCCGCTAAGTTTACCAAACTCGCTAATGGTGAACGCATCGATTGCGACTAAGAGTTTCTATAGGCACAACTATGGCGCGTTGGCATCTGCAAGTGGCACGGTGTCGTTTATCAAACTGAAGCCGTACCGCAGGCACAGCAAAGAGGAGCTGCTAAAGATTTACCGCTCTGCACAAAATCCGCGAGACCGAAGTCTAGTGACGTTCGCGTTTTCAACTGCTATCGCGGCAGAAACGCTTACGAAGGTCAAGTGGAAACACCTAGAGCCAGATTGGCAAAACGCTGAGGCGCCGTACATAGGCTTGCCGAGCAGCATAATCAAAGGCCACGGCATAGGCAAATATCGCGGTGTAGAGCAACATACATTTCTAACGCCTGAGGCTAAACGCGACTTGATAGAGTACAGAGATTGGCTCGAACGCATTAAAGGCTTGCACATATCGCCTGAGGATTATGTGTTCGTCGAGTTGCATCCGCCGTACAAAAGCATGGCTATGAGTACACTGTCAAAAGTGCCTACTCAGCTGAGCAAACGCTCAGGCGTCGGTTTCAGTTGGCACGATGCGCGGCGGTACGTTGAAACTGCGCTTGAACAGATTAACATAAATCCTAACTGGGCGCGTAAGATTAGAGGCCGCAAGGTTAAAGGTGAAGAGGCGCCGTACAGCAGACCTGCAGTTGAGGAGTTGAGGAGTAAGTACTTAGAGGCCGTTTCGCTGTTAGAGTTTACGCAGCCAACGCAGCTTATAGAATTGCAGAAACGGCAAGAAGCAATTGAAGAAATCGTCAGCGGCCTGACGCTTGAGCAAAAAGAGAAAATGGAGAGGCATGGCCTAAGCCTAAGAAGTCTGAGGCAGAGCAGAAAGCGAAGGAAACCTCGAACTGCAACAAACGGCGGCGACTGTGACGTGCAGTTTGAGGAGATAAACGAGGCACAACTTCTGAGTTACCTTAAGGCTGGCTGGCAAATCGTTGCACGGTTGCAGTCAGGTGAGGCTATCGTTAAGCGGTAACTTCACGACAAACCTTTTTTATTAGCACTCAATCCATAAGGCTGATACAAGGCCGCCCTGAAAAGAAAGTCAACATTCAGCATTTCAAACATAAAAATTAGCAATAGTCAACTTTCAGTATAAGTGATTTAAATAGTGGGGTGATATTTCCCGATATGGGACTTGCTAAGGTCTGTTTTCTCCAATAATTCAATATCACAACAAAGCAATAAACAGTATGGGAGCCCACGTGGTGTGATCTCTCCATAACGAAACTGAATCGCCGACCTCTTCGGCCTTCTAAGAGTAGGTGGTTACAATTGCATAAAATGACTGCCAAAATCTTCCATAACGGATGCTAAAACTAATAGAAGAAAAAAATGGGGGGGCTATTCTAGAGAGGTTCCGCATTTTCCACAGAATTTTGAATACGCTGGGAGATTGGCTCCACATTTTGGGCAGATTTTGTTGGCTCTTTGTGTCGTTTTGCTTTGCATAACACTGGTTTCTTTTGAAACGGATGGTTTCTTGCGGTAGTGAACCGTTGTAAAGGCAAGAACGACCACGATAGCTCCGAGAGCAATTGTCGTCCAGAACCACCATTGCATCCAAAGTGGAATTTGGGGATTGTAGTCATTCAGTATATCTTCTGCCGTTCTGGCATAGTTGTAGATTGCAAACTCGTCAATTATGCCTTTGAAGAATTCTTGATCTCCCGAGACACGTGAGCCTATTACAAGCGAAAAGCCGCTTGGGTGAACGTTCCCAGTGTTTGCTACAGTACTTTCTAAGGCACTATTCACGTACACTCGGAATACGTTTCCATCACAAGTGAAGGCAATATGATACCATGTGTTTGCAGCCCAGAAATGCGTCGTTGAATAGGTATCCACGGGATTGAAATTGGAGAATGGAAAGGCAAACTCAAGTTTCCCGTAGTTTGGTGCGTCTCCTCCAGTAGTTTCTGCTGGCATTATGCCAAGATACGAGTCGCCTTTGTCGAAGATGTACATAGAAGCACCAGAAACTGGCAAATCAACAGTCGGTTTCATCCAGAACTCTATGCTTATCTGGTTTCCGCTGATATCCAAGGATGACGAGTCCCGGATTGAAACGTAATCATTTAAGCCATCGAATCTCAGAGCTTTGCCTTGTTTTCCATCAACCCATTGTGCGCCGAACACCGTCCCTGTATTTCCATTACCACTGCTGTCATTGGCAATTGTACCTGAAACTTCATCAAACCTCCAGTAGGCAACAGGGGGCGAGCTAGAGGCTTTCACTTGTGATGTGGACATTGAGAAAGCCGAGATACACAGAAAGCTAACCACTAATGCTGCGAGTTTTCTGTTCATTTTCTTTCCTCCACGAATTGTTCATCATTCAACAAGAATTGCTGAGAGTATAAAGAGCTTTTTTTTCCGTAATCTGGTTGTTACGTTATCTGTCTTGGAAAAATTAATATTACGAGATTCTGTAATTACCTCCGAGGGATATTGTGTCTGAGCGTTTCTATCAGCTTCTTAAGCCATTCATTTGGCCCAGATACTACGAAGAAGGACCACCGAGATACGTCGATATTGCTTTCTTGAGCAAAGACTTCATGGACGCTGATGGAAAGATAAAGGAGCCTTTGAAGTCCATACTCGATTTGATAGTCATCGGTTACCGACCAGTTACGAGTCTGTCTATCTTCTCTGTTTTAGTGGAAAACGAAAACAAGCCAATGTATGGTTCCCAAATCGGTGCAGAACTTGAAAAGAAGTTTCAATTGCCGAAAGGATGGTTCACAAAAACGCGTTACTACGACACGAGAATAGGAAAACTGCTGAAAATACTCCTAAGGCAGAGCATTCTAGAAGAAATGAAAGTGAAGGACTGGAGAACAAACAGGGAATATGTCGGTCACCGCATTACCGAACACATCTATCCAACCCTCAAAGAAAGGATACTATCTCTTCACCGCGGGGAAAGCCTACTGATTCTGACCCCATCAACCCCAAGCAACGCAGTCAGCAAAAAGCCCGAAACAATGAGACATTGTCCAAAATGCAACGCCCTTGTCACTTCGCCCTCAGCCAGGTATTGCGAACTGTGTGGCAGTCCTCTTAAGACAAACTGCCCTAACTGTGGAAAGGAAATGAGCCTAGAATACTCGTTCTGTTTGAACTGTGGCAGGAGATTCGAGTAGCACTTCAGCAACTAGCGCGGCGTGAGAGCGCGTTCTTTCGCGCGCGCTGCTCGGGGTATTGCTCACGATGTGGGGCTTCTAAGGTCTGTTTTCTCCAAACACTACATGAGCTTGAACAGGTTATAAATGCTGATGGTTTGGCATCTGCTTGTGCGTTTGGTTTCTGTGTTGAAATGTGGGGTTGTATGGTTTTTAGCGTTTTCTTTTAGTTTTCGGTCTCAATTTTGTGAAGACTGCTGTCAGGGTCGCTATTAAAGCGATGTAGGGTAAGACTGGTTCTGCTTTTGTTTGGACTTGTATTGAGAATGAGTAGCCTCCAACTGGAGGCGGTGGTGGAAATGTTATGCGAGCAGCGTCTGATTGTGCCGTGTTGGCTTTAGCGTCTGTGACTTTGAGGTGTACGTAGTAGATTCCGCTTGTGGTGGGTGTGAAAGTCCATGTGTTTGATGTGGCTCCAGAAACTGGGGCACCGTTAAGGTACCATTGATACCCGTACGGGGTGTACCCGCCTGAAACTGTTGACGTGAAGGTTACCGATTGACCCACGAGGATTGAGGCTGACAGAGGGCTTATAGACGCTGAAAGAGGTGGCGGAATGAGTGAGAAAACAGCTTTCAATGCATGATTCTTATCCATTAGGACTGAGTATGGGTTGGCTGAGCCCACATTGACGCTGTCAAGCTCCCAATAATCGAAAAGGTGATTTGCCGCTGGAATCGCCGTAACTTGGACTGTTGAGTTGGCTGTGTAACCGTAAGTTCCAGGGGCTGGGTCTGCTGTTCCACCAGCTGTTGTGGTGATTGTCAAGGAATATGTTGGAGGTGGAGGAGCACCAACAAACAACGGGTAATGGTCTGTGTTGCTTGCGTCAATATTGTATGGAGTGTCACATAAACCATCGCTTCCAGGCAAGTCTTGATTAGGACCTTCCTTAACGTCAACACTAACATAGTCGCTCCAATAGTTCCCGCCAGAAGGATAACCATCGTCCCAAACATTAGTTGAGGCGTGGGTATATACTTGGAAGTCTGTGTTATCTACAAGGCTATTATGGTAAATAAAGTTGTCCGAAGACCACTCAAGCTTGATGCCAAGACTGCTGTTTATCATCTTGTTTTCGGATATAACGTTGTTTGAAGACCAAACGAGCTGGATGCCATACTCGTTGTTTTCCATGCTGTTTTTGGTTATAATCGAGTTTGTTGTGTAAACCAGTGATATGCCTTGCCCATTGTTGGAGAGGTTCAGGTCTCTGACAATGATGCGTGTGCAGTTTACTAGAGCCACGTATCCAGCATCAGAAGGGGCCGTTCTATCTGCCTCATTGACCCAATAATAGATTGGTTTGCCGTTGACAGTGTTTGAAGCATCAACATCATTCACAAAACGTAAAAGCCCATCACCCCAAACCCCAAAATTGTACTTGTTGTTAGCCATGCTGTTGCTTCTAAATACATTGCTTGAAGAAGAGTGGACCAAAATACCATAATATTCGCTGTTTGTTACATCGTTTTTGTATATGTTGTTGTTTGAAGAATCATATAGCCAGATGCCGATCTGTCTATTGCTCATTATGCTATTTTCAGAAATACTGTTATTTGAAGAATAAGAGAGCCAAATGCCATATTCGTTGTTTGCGATGCTGTTTTCGTATATGTTGTTATTCGAAGAACTATAAAGCCATATGCCAACGCCATAGAGCCAGATGGTCGTTATGTTATTCCCGGAAATATTGTTGTAAGAAGACCCATTGAGATAGATGCCATAGTGGAATGATTTGATTTCCATCTTCTTAATTGTCACGTTAGTTCTTCCCGCTAAGTCTATTCCTTTTGACTCATACGCTTTTGTTCCCTGAACTATGCGCCCCGCTCCATTAACTACGATATTATCTCTCTCCACAACAATAATCATAAATATGTTATCGGTAAAAGTGTAAATGTCTCCGTCTCGTTGTATTGGTGCTGTTGGCGGGTCAACACTCCCGTCAGCCCTAATGTAAATGGTTCCTTCTGCCTTAACTGGTTGAATGTTAATTGCCAGCATCAACATGCTCGTTATCAGCAGTGTGAGCATTATTGTTGGAACAATCTTTTCTTTCATAAACAGCATTCTCCCTTCTCCTGCACAACCACAGGTATACTCTTGAGACAATTTAAGTCTTATGAAAACATCTTCTATGCATATTTAACCAGTTTTTTGATCATCTGATAATTGAGTAAGCATTCTGCTCAAGCCCACAGACACTCTGCTCAGCGTTCCATTTCCAACAATGCGGTGGCGACCGACAGCTGGACGAGTGCAAGCCGCTCGCGAAGCGACAAGTGAACCCATTCCCGAGGAGCGCCCAGTCCCGAAGCGAAACCAAGCGCGCGCCTTTTTTAAACTAAAGCCTAGGGAACCATTAGGAAAAAAGGGTTAGGGGTTGATTTTTCCCAGGTTTTGACCAGATTTTGAGGTTTACCAGTGTTCGCCGAAGTGTGCGCCTTGAATCGCAGGGTCTTTGATGTTTATGTAGCCGTCGCCGTTGATGTCAGCGTTAGGGTCATAGGTGGGTTGTCCTTGCCATGAACCGAAGGCTACTCCAAGCAAGACAGCGTCTTTGATGTTGACGTACTTGTCGCCGTTTACGTCGCCCGGAACAGAGACGAAAACCCAACCATCAGCGAGACTATTATCTGAAGTGCCTGTTTCGCCTAGAACAGTGTCTGCAATAGCGCTTATGGTGTAGTTGCCCAAGGCAAAGCCAGTAGTGTTCCATGTGAAGTTGAGCATTGTTGAGGTGCCACTTCCAAAAGTGGTGGTTTGTGTTTGAATACTCGATGCATTCGCAAATGCGGTAACATCGATGCTTTCCGTATAGCCTCCGTTGTTGGTGATATTCACGTAGATTGTCATTGTGAAGTTTTGACCAACAACCGTTTTGCCAAGTTTCACGTCTGTTACGTTTATGTCGTGAACCCCAAAAGCGTATAGCGTAGACCCTAGACCTACGAATACTCGATCGTAAGCAACAGCAGGCGAACTATAAAGCGTGCGACTCGTCTGCGTCTTGTAACTCCATATCTCTTCTCCGGTTGTCATGTCTAAAGCGAAAATGGAGCCACCATCTGAAGCAACGAACACTTTGTTGTCGGCTACAGCGGGGGAAGAAGACGTTGATCCTTTGCTGTTGTTCCAGATGAGTGCTCCCGTCGTTGCGCTGAAAGCTTCAAAGCCAACAAAAACCATACCATCTGCAACTGCCGGAGAACTTGTGACACTGGAATGCGTGGAATTCCAGATGTGTGCTCCCGTAGTCTTATTGACCGCGTATAGCTTGCCGTCAGATGAACCAACAAAAATCATGCCGTTGGATACAGCGGGGGAGGAAGTAACGCGACCACCGGTTGAAAAATTCCAAATTTGCATACCAGTAGTGACGTTTAATGCATACAATCTGAAGTCTTGTGAGCCTACAAAGATCATGTCGCCTGCAACGGCTGGATTTGACTGAGGACTACTTCCAGCATCACCTGTTGCGAAAGTCCAAGCGAGCTGGCCTGTTGTTGCATTTAGTGCATAGATTTTTTCATCTGCAATTGGACCTATGAACACCTTTCCATCGGCATAGGTTGGAGCAATGTGTTGAGGGACACCTGTGATATGTTCTATGGTGTAGCTCCAGATTTTTGATCCTGTGGCCTCATCAAGTGCCCAAATTGTCGTAGTACCCCCGCTTATATATCCGACGAATGCTTTACCCTCTCCTACAGCGGGAGATACGTAAGCCTGCCCGCCTATCAGTGTATCCCAAATTACTGATCCCGTGGACAGGTTTAGTGCATAGGCATTACCGTAAAGGGCGCAAGCAATGACTTTTCCATGTGATATAGCAGGTGAGGCTGCATATTCAACTGGTGAAGTCCAATGTGTTTTGTTGTTGTTTGAGGCTATGGAGGCAGAGTATCCTGTGTGTTCGGCGTTATGGTGAAACATTGGCCAATCGTAGTAGGGATATTGCATATCCCATGGAATCATGAGGGGATAGTGATCTGCATTGTCCGCATCTATAACATGAGGTGTGTCCCCTATGCCGTCGCTGCCCAGCTTGTCTTGATTGGGACCAGAATATTCATCAACACCCGCATAATCACTCCAGTAGTTGCCGCCAGAAGGATAACCATCATCCCAAATATTAATAGATATATCCATACTGCCGTATCTCAAGACTTGCAAACAAATATCCTCTTTGATTAGGCTGTTATGATGAAACTTATTGTTAGAAGAAGAATCGAGCCCGATGTTAAACCAGTTGTTTCCTACGTTGTTTCCGCTGATAGTATTGTTGTTTGAAAGAGAAAGGTCGATCCCCCAGTCGTTTGCCGTTATGTTGTTTCCGCTGATAGTATTACTTTTTGAAGACCCAAGAATGATGCCTCTAGAGAATGCCGTGATTCTCACATTCTCGATTGTTACGTTTGTTCTGCAAATCAGAGTTATCCCTCCAAATGGCGCAACTCCTGAGCCTTGAATCGTGTAGCCTGCTCCATCAATAACTATGCTATCTCTTTCTACCCATATTCCAGTGTAAGAACTCGTAATGTTGCCCGTTAACGTATATGTTGTTTTATCAACAGTTGTGATCGGTGCGTCTGGTGGATCAATACTTCCATCAGCCCTAATGAGAATGGGTTCACTTGCCCTGACGTTTTGAGTGTTGCACGCGAATGCTAGCGTGCTCACTAGAAGCAAAACAAACATGAAAGTGGATAATGCTCTTTTCATTTTCGCCTTCTCCCCTTCGACTGAACTGATAAGCTATTCTAACGCTCTCAGCTCTATTATTGTTTATGGAAACATCTTCTATGCATATTTAACCAGTTTTTTGATCATCTGATAATTGAGTAAGCGTTTTGCTTAAGCCCACAGATACTCTGCTTAACATTCGATTTCCAACAATGCAGTGCTAACCAACAGTAGGACGAGTATAAGCTACTCGTAAAGCAACAGGTAAACCTACTCCTAAGGAGTGCCAGGTCCCAAGGCAAAATCAAAGCAGAGATAAGAGACTTCTAACGTCTCAGATCACCCGCCGGCAGAGACGTTTGCGTACTTTTCACTCTGATAACCATCACAATAAAGTTTAGAACGGCAAACACGGCCATTATATAGCGTGCACCTTGTTGACAATCCTTCGTTAATATACTCTTAGAGGCGTACTTGCCGTTACTACGTCTGTGTGTAGTGCCACTACGACCTGATGATAGCGGCAGTGCCGCCCGTACTGTTGTTGCTGTCGTTAGTACGTAGTAGTACACTAGGCACAGTGTTGTTGTTATTAGTACGTACACTAAGCGTAGTGTCGTTGGTACTTACGTACGTAGTAGGCATCCTAAGTTCGTCAATGAGGGCATCAGTCAGTACGTAGAAGATTCTTATGGAAAAAAAGTCGAGTATAGCTCGCAAACACCTGATAATCGGGCGTTCTCGATACTTTCAAGTTTTTCTGGTACAAAACTTAGCGCAGATTTAAACTCGATGCGGGTTCGACCGTACGTAAACAGTTTAAACATACACATCTCAGGTTTTTTGATACTACGTACATGTACATGGTGTTTAGAAAATGCGAACATTGTGGAGTTAAGCTCGGTATAAGTTCAACCGTACGTAGCTTGATTAGGTTGTTAAATGCATACGTAAACGGTTTTAGTGTGTTACCATGTACCTTAGGTTGAACCCGCATTTGATGGAAAAATCTTCTTGCCCTTTAACTTCATTGGTAAAGGTAGAAAGTTAACGCTGAACCAAAAGTTTTGTTTAGGTGGTATTTGGTGCCCCGTGATTAAAAGGAGAACCTCCTTAGAAAAATGTCGTTTGTAAACTGGTTTACCCTCCAAAACATTTTTGCATAAGTTGACCCACATCTTGTGGCATATTTTTGAAGCTTTCAATAAATGTCGGGAAAACTCATCCTGTTGTTCCTTGGGTTCGTTTAGGTATAGTGGGAGGTAACAATCAACTAAATTTTCAAAACTCTGTATGACTTGTGCCACGACCGAGCCAGGGTATATTTTCTCCATTCTTTCAAAAAACATATCTCCGTTTGATCCCAAAAAGTTCGCATCTGCCACTAACTTTAGACCCTTTAAAATTCTCGATGGTAATAACTTGTTCGCGGCATACTCAGCGTAGAGCCATTCACTGTATTTTGCTGGATCATTTTGATCTCTGAGAATTTCTTCCATAGATTTCCTACGGAGATGTTCAAGCGTCCCTCTTGTTCTTAGATCCACTAAATGAGCGAGTTCGTGAAAAATCACGGCGTGTGTAATACTGTTGTAATTGAGAATGCGATTCTTCTTGTTGATGTAGAGATCAATACCTTCAGGAGTTGCGTTGCCCAAAACACTAAATTTTGTAGGAGTTTCACAACCTATAAGAAAACGAATTTTGTCGACAAAGAAACAAAAATGCATCATTGCTGCAACAGAAGACTCTATATATGGACAAAACTCGCGGAGAAGGGTAAGCTTGGTTTCTTCGTCAAGTTTTGTTAGATTGGGAACTACAACAATAAATGAGGTGGAGCCTACTTCGGTTAGTATAATCTCTTTTTCCATTCTGATCATCTTCCGTCATTTATGTTTTCTTTTGTAGATTTGACATGCATCTCCCAAGCAGAACCCACAGCGTTGAATTCTGGCGCATCTTAACCCTTTCCGATGTTCGCGTCCATACTCGTTCATGCGCACGCACAGAGACTAAACATATTGTTCTCCTCCAAACATGTCATATTCTGAACCTTTCTTACCGCCAAATCTGCGGAGTATTTCTCGCACCATATCCTTAACTGCAAGGTCGCTTCCAATGTCAAGATAGAAAGAACATCTGCCATCAGCAAGGGGTGGTTCAAATCTTATCCACAATATGTCACCTTTCGGAATCCACAAGATGTGTTCTTTCGCAACGTCAACTATTTTGCCAACGCTCACATCATTCGTGCCAGGTCCTTTCCAATAAATGCACAGGTCCCGCACGCCATTAGCGCAAACACCAGCCTTCGCAATTTTGTGTTTAGCGCCTGCATCATCAACCCAATACATCGCGTGCACATCTAACTCAAAACATGTTGCCTGAACGCTCGGAAGAATGTTTTCCTTAATTCTCTCGGCTTTCTCCATCTGCGCCGTACTCCTCAAAGTTTTTAGTCAAACCTGTCAAAGATGTGGCAGGTCTTCTACCCCTTCCCACTACAGTATTTTTATTTTCCACTCCTTCGGCAGATATAGAAAGTACCACATCTTTCACATCTTTGACTAATTTAATATCGCGCCAAACTCTAGTTTGTTCGCCCAGTATTGTTGTGCGAGTATCTGAGCAAGCAATGTACTGCGGAAGCTGCATTGAAAACACATTCTTGCTGATTGTGGGCAAGTTGTGTTCTCCGCAAAATTGAATGTAAGCGTTATACACGGCTTCTTTTGTCTCTACCTTGCCGCTTGCTACGACTAAACGTCTTTCCGCAAAGGCTCGTACAGGGTTGCTCAGGAGCGTGTAGCGGTCTCGTGTTTGTTCAACTGTTTCGCCTGTGCTGAATTTCCCTTGCTTTAAGAGGTGCTGCAATCCTTCGAGAGCCCAATTCAGAATGCCGCTTAACTCTTCGGGCGTGGTTAATTTTTCCTTGAGGTTTGGGTCTGTCTTGGGGTTATCTGCCAAGAACTGGTTGGGGAAAGCGAGGATTAACCATCTACGGAAGAATGCGTCGGTGTCATCGGGCGTTTGGGGCATTTTGTTGCATGAAAACAGAAGTTTGGCGTAAGGTTCAAAATCGAATCTTCCCCTAAACTTGTATTCGCCTGAGATCATTTCGCCCGTGACTAGGCTTTTGAATAATCCCGTGTCCTTGAGCGCCACGGCTGGCAAGTCTGGATACACATCAGCCATTTTGCCATAAAGCTCCGCTAGGGCGAAGCGGTTGTTGGCGATTACTTGTAAGGGAATGCTGCTTACGTTTTGTTTACCTAAGGTTCTCGTTAAGACATACAGAAATGTGGACTTACCGTTTGCACCTTCACCTACAAGCATCATGGCTTTTTCAAACTTGCAGTTGCGAAGGAGACAGTACCCTAAAAACTCTTGTAAGACCTTGATGTTTTCAGGCGAGGGTATTACCTCAGATAAGAATGTCTTGAATTTTGGGCAATCAGCGTTTGTGTCATATTTAACAGGCAGTGCGTTAAACATGAAATACTCAGGGTTGAATGGTTCAAGTTGCCCCGTCTTTACGTTTAAAACCCCATTCTGAATAACTATGAGGTCTTCCGGTGGGCGCGGCAGGTCTTTTATCGTTGAAGACTTGATAAAGTGTTCAATTTCTCTGTGTCGATTAATCGTTAGATGCTTCCCTAATTTTTTCCGCACCTCTTGTTGAATGTGAGCTTCTGCGAATAACTCATAAACGCCATTTTCAGGATTATATCTAAAGCTCATCATATTGCTTTTCTGCGTCACATACACGTTTTCACTCAATAACTCATTAGCCACAAATGCGGGCATGAATTTGGGTTTTCCATTCTTATCTACATCATAGAATCTTGCCACATCAGGGTCAATTTTCTCATCGCGAAGTTTAATGTCGAAGCCTTCCTTTTTCGCAAATTCAAGTGCTTCTTTGAATTTGGCGCCTCTTAACACGCCTTTTTGTGCTTCATGGCATTGGATGATTCCATTTTTGACAGCGATCCACATAAGCCCTCCACCGCCAGAATTGCATCTAAAACAGTGCCAAACACCTTTATCCGTGTTCACGCAAAAATTCTGCCCTGTTTGCGATCCGTGTATAGGGTGCGCACCTTGATACTCGCCTGCGCCCGTGAGTTTTAATTTTGTCAAGTCAATAAGCTTTTCTAAGGGTATTTGCGCTTGATCTTTCTCCTCCGCGGCTTCATTCTCATGCTCTATCTTTTGCTGATGCGCCCATTGAAGATTATCCGTAAAGATTTCATCAAGCTGTTTTTTCGTTATATACCCAAGCGGAGCGTCATTTACAATCTTGTAAACCCCGCCTGAATTATGCCTGCAATTGGGACCCACAACAAATTTGTCATGTGCTTGAATATTTCCCAAGTTTACGTGAGTCTCTGTGTCGATTATTATCCCATTCTCTGTCACATCGCTTCTAAAGTAAAAATGTCTCCCTGATTCTCCTCGCCCACTTTGAACGGTGAAAGTCTTAATAATATCAAGCTTCAACCAAGTTTCTTTGTCATCAGTATCAATGAATATGACTCCCTGTCCTGCTAAGACTCCGTAATTGCCTCCACTCATTAAATGTCTCTGTAAAGATTCATCATTCGCTTCATAAGGATGATCTTGAAATCTTTGTTCTGTGGGTTTTTTACCAGATTTTTCATTACCCGCCTCTGGTGGTGCGACTTTGATGTAACGTGGTCCGAATGGTTTTAGCCTTTCAACTAGGATGTCTGGGATTTTGACAGGTGCGCCAAGTGCCGTAAAGCGCTTTATTGTTTTAGCACTATATCTTTTCATATTTACTACACCTCCGCACAGACTTTGTTGGTTCCGCATCAAATTGGTCTAGTGTTTCGTATTTCACTTCATCGCGATTTGCCTTTTTCATACGTTGGTCACCTCATGAGTTACTAATTGCACAAGTAATTCTTGTAGCATTAGTAACACAAGTTACATATATGTAACGTAACACTTATAAACTTTGCGCAACTAGTATTACTTGTGTGATTAGCATGCCTGAGAAACAAGAGCAAGGAAAAGCCCGCTTCGGATTATCGATGAGCCCCGAACTGTTTGAAGAGCTTGAGAAAAGACGTGGTTTGATTGCTAGAGCAACGTATTTGGAGCATTGCGTGAAACAATACTTCAAATTTCAGGATAGTGCCAAGGAGCTTTTTGACGAAATATTAGCGATGTTGCCTGAAAACGCGACAAAAGAAGACTGTGATGAACTCCGTGCAATTGCAGGAAATGTCCGTTCAAAGATCCTTGAGAGAAGAGAAACGATTCTACCGAAGACAAGTCTGTAACATCACTAACGCACGCAGTATAGACCTACAAAATCCCTTTTAGAGGCAAAGGGATTGCAGAGGCTTGGGGAGGGGGATTTCATCGATTAAAAAGTGGAGTCAGGAATTGCCAACTCTGCCTGAGATAAGCTGCAGCGTCCTCAGAACATCGTCCCGGTAAGCCTTCGTTTTCACTTCCCTAATTAGCTCGTTCATGATGTTTGATATTTTCCAAATCTCAATGTTGTAAATGCTTCTCGCGTGTTCAATCACGCTGCTATCTTCAACATCCCACACAACAAGCACCTTCTTGTATTCGCCACCTCCAAAGATTTCCTTCACGGCGTTTACTACCGTTGAATGTGCAAACTTGATCGCATTAAGAGTGTCTAAGCCTCGTCTATGTTTGCGTCCGCTCTTTGTTTGAGTGTCAATCAGCCTCAAGCGGAAGCCCTTACCAGTGGCGACTCTCACTTCAATGTGATATTTCTCTTTACTGATAGGGTCAACAGCAAGCAGGTCGATTTCTTTTCCACCCTCTAACATAATATTTGTCATCGTGAGGCATTTCTTCACGAGTTGCATGTAGCGGTCTACAATGTGGACTTCTGGTTCCAAAAGCTTCCCACTTAGACCAGTTAGTCAATCGGGCATATAATTCATTCTGTTGAACCTTGCTCAGCTATCCGTGTTACGGTATTATCAGCAGAGCAAAGTTCAGGATAGACAAGGGTTGAACGTGAAGATTTCCATGTTACTTCAGGTGCCGTCTGTCAGGATCCTTCTGTTCCTTCATGAAAAGGGCGAAGTAAGGTATACGGATTTGACGAAGCTGATAGCAAGCAGGGGAACCCTTTCTCTCAACATAAAAGATCTGGAGGGAGAAGGTCTAATTTACAGAAGGGTTGTGACGACCAAGCCGATACAGGCACATTATTCATTAACAGACAAAGGCAAGAAGATCGCGACCCAGTTTGACAAAATCAAAAAGACATTATAAGCTTCATAATAGAAGAAGTGCATCCAAGGAGAAGAGGGTTATGAGCCTTAAAATTCTCGTCGTTGTTCCTTGCGGCAGTAGTAAAATTTGGAGTAAATTTCCAAAAAGTAAGGCAACTAGGGCGGACGAAGTGTATATAGGACCTCCATTCAAGGTGAATAGGGGCTTTGCTCAGAAATTTGCTGATAAATGGGTGATTTTGTCGGCGAAGTACGGTTTTATTGAACCTAGCTTTGTTATTCCAGAAAATTATGACGTTAGTTTCAATGACCCTGCAACTAACCCAATAAGCCTAAACGAGCTAAAAGCTCAAGCAAAAGAGAAGGGCTTGGAAAATTATGATGTTGTTATCGCCCTCGGCGGCAAGAATTACACTGAGATTGTGAAGGAAGTATTCATGAGGAACGCAAAAGTGATTGCTCCCACGGAAGGTTTGCCTATAGGCAAGGCTATGGGGCTCATTAAGTTCCTTACGAAGCTCGATAAGACACAGATGCTTAAAAAGATAATATGAAATATCCTAGTGGAGATGACAGTAGCGTGTACGATAGCATTATCGCACGATACCTTACAATGATGAAGAAACTCTTGGCTGAACCTAGTTATAATTTCGCCGAGGTTTCTGCAAGAACTGTTCCCGAAGAACCCGGGGTGTACATTATTCATAATAAAAGAGTGAAAGCAGTAATTTACGCTGGCAGGACCAAAAACCTGAGAAGACGTTTATTGAGCAACCACAAGCGGGGAAATGTTAAAGGCAGCCAATTCAGAAGAGCGTTGAAGCAGAATTTCGCTCTGAAATCGGAAAATGAGATTACCAACTATATTTTGGAGAATTGCAGTTTCCAGTTTCTGGCTATCGATGAGTTTGAAGAAATGGTGAGACTGGAACACTTCATTACAGCCGTCCTAGCTCCCATTCTTAATATTCAGCTAAAACAATAGTCAGCCAAGGAAATATAACGGCAACCATCCTATGGTTCGCCACAACAACAGGCGCGACGGCAGGACTAAGCTACTACAAAGAAAAAGAATAACTTGTCATGGGTGAATAGTGAGTTAATTCTTAGTGATTAAGGAGCCCATCCCGTAGGGGTTTGTGGGTTCAAATCCCTTCCCCGCACCAACGGTTCCGCGCTCCCGTTGCTCTCATTTCGGGTTTCTGGGTTTTGCAGCCGTCCTATCGCTGCTATGAGGGCGTTCTCGGAGACCCTGCTGACGTTCAGCCCCAGATTTTTCGCGATTTCCATCACCTTGCGATCAATGTACAGGCAAGTTGAGGCTTTTCTTCTCATAATGCCACATGCCACCATAT
>Ga0315279_10005744_pt1 | contig 15925 bp, 20 predicted proteins | sample YL17G06_20_MG_FD_203694 | JGI IMG/M metagenome (GOLD analysis project Ga0315279, IMG submission 203694) | Sediment microbial communities from Yellowstone Lake, YNP, Wyoming, USA - YL17G06_20 | ecosystem: Environmental > Aquatic > Freshwater > Lake > Sediment | place: USA: Wyoming | collected...
CAGATAGGCCGGTTCTCCTGCCCCTGCCCCCGGGCGCCGGGCAGGTTGGACTCGATCCCGGAGCAGGAGGACGTTTTCAAGGCTCAGGGGTCGGGTCGTTGCTCCGTCGCCGCCCGCATCCTTCTGCAAGGAAGCAAGAGGCGTGTGTGGAGAACCGCCAACTTGCTTGGCCGGTTGATCCAGAGACTCGGCCACCAGCAGCGCCGCCCCGATGGCGCTGAACCAGGCGTACGCCTGGGGGACGAAGAGCTGCCCATCGTCGAAATGGAAGAGCTCTCGAAGGGCCTGGACCACTCCGGCGTTCTTGGCCAAGCCGCCGACGAAGGCGACGGGGGGCACGGCCGGCTTGCCCTTGGTGATGCTCCCCTTGAAGTTCCGGGCCACGGCGTCGCACAGGCCGCGCAGGATCTGGGGCGGGGTGTACCCCTTCTGCTGGGCGTGGATCATGTCCGACTTGGCGAAGACCGAGCAGCGGCCGGCGACCCGGGCGGCCGAGCGCGCGGAGCAGGCAATGCCGCCGACATCCTCGACGTCATAGCGCAGGCGGGTCGCCTGCTGGTCGATGAAGGAGCCGGTCCCGGCGGCGCAGTCCCCGTTGGTCTCGTAGTCCAGGATGCCCCGCCCGGAGGAAGGATCGGGCGCCAGCCGCAAGAACTTCGAGGACTCCCCGCCCATCTCGAAGAGGGTGGCCACCTCCGGGTGCAGGAAGCCTGCCGCCGCCGCGATGGCCTTGAACTCGTTCACCCGGTCGAGTGACCAGCGCTCCTGCAGCAACGTCGCGCCCCGTCCCGTGACGCGGATGCGGTCCCAGCGGACGTCGCGAACGTGCTTCTGGATGGCGGCCACTATCGCCTCGGCCGTGCCCAGCGGATCCCCCAACGATCGGCGATAGTGGGAGACCAAGAGCAGCCGGGGCGCCGGCATCCAGGCGAATTCTCCGTCGCCGGCCAGGCGATCCAGGTCGTCGCGATCCTCCGGAGCCCCAAGGATCGCCGCCTTCACACTCACGGCGCCGATGTCAATGCCTACGCTCACAGCCATGGGGGATTCACGACGGGGTGCGGGCCTGACCAGGGGCGGGCCGCACCCCTGCTGAGGAAGGAAGAACCGTGCTACCGGCCCCGCGGCGAACACCCACCGGATGCGCCGGGGCCATAGTCCCATCAAACAATATAGCCCGGCCCGGCCTAATAGCAACCGGGCGCAATCATGCGTACTCCGCCGGTCCCGTTTGCCCAAGTGTTCAGGTGACGTCGGAACCGGGGCCGCCCCCGGAAGCGCCGATCAATCCAGGTCGATGTCCCGGGTCGGTTTCGTGATCGGCTCGTCCTTTGCCTTTTTCAACGCATCCTGGAACTTCTTGTCCAGGAGGTCCTTCTTGCCCTTCTGCGCCTTGAGGGATTCCTCGAACTTCGCCTGGCGCTGGACCGCCTCGTCCTTCAGGCCCTTCACGCCCTCGCTGAGGTCCTTGATCCTCCGCTCCTCCGGGGGCGGCTCGAATGACAGGACGGCCCGGAGTTCCGGATCCACCCGCAGCTTCGCCTGGCAACACGGACAGGCAAGATTGAAGGGCTCAATTGGTTTTTGGCTCATGGCCGCCTCCGTGGTCTCGCTATACCCCCTTTTACCAGGAGCCATCCTCAGGATCAAGTCCGAACTCCGGCACCGAGAAAAACCTTGAACCGCCATGACGCCAAGGCCGCCAAGGATGCGATGTTCCGATGTCTCCAGCGAAGAGTGCGGCAACCGGTTCGCGGGGTCTTCAGCAGATTCGTTCGTTCCCCTCAATATGCCACTCCGGTCTTGGCGTTCCGGGTACCCAGCGCCAGCGCTGGGTGTCCTTGGCGGTTGATAGTTTTGGCTTGGAGTTAGCAGGCGCTTCATTCCGGTCGCCACTCGGGGTATAGTGGCACCCGTTTGCTCAGGGGGCAATGCGTGAGCCTTTCCAAGAAGAGCCTGGATGGCCGGGCCATGGCCATCGTCGTGACCCTGTGTTTCCTCTGGGGCATGGGACAGGTCTCGATCAAGGTCGCCAACCGTGGCGTGAGCCCCATCTTTCAGGCGGCGCTGCGATCTGTCGTGGCGACCCTGCTCGTCGCGCTTTGGGCGCGGGTTCGCGCCCTCCCCCTGCTCCACCGGGACCGGACCTTCCTCCACGGCCTGGTGATCGGCCTCCTCTTCGGGACGGAGTTCGTGTTCATCTATTTCGGCCTGAGTTACACGACCGCCTCTCACGCCGTGCTCTTCCTCTACACGGCCCCGTTCTTCGTGGCGCTGGGGGCCCACTGGCTTTTGCCGAACGAGCCGCTCACCGGGCGCAAACTCGCCGGTCTGATCCTGGCCTTCGCCGGCGTCATTGCCACGCTCTGGGACAGTCTCGGGCGACCCACCCGGCTCCAGATCGCGGGGGATCTGATGAGCATGACAGGCGGCCTGCTCTGGGCGGCAACCTCGCTCTACCTCAAGCGGGTCGTCCGGTCCAGCATGACGCCGTCCCAGATGCTGTTCTACCAACTCGGTGTCTCGGCGGTGCAGCTCTCCGCCATGGCTGTCCTCCTGGAGCCGCAATGGATCCGGGACATCGGCCCCCTGGTGATCGCTTCCCTCGCCTACCAGGGGATCATCGTGGCCTTCGCCAGCTACCTGGTCTGGTTCTGGCTGATCCAGGTCTATCCGGTCAGCAACCTTTCCGCCTTGACGTTCTTCACTCCCATCTTCGGCGTCCTGTTGGGCAGCCTGCTGCTCCACGAGCCCCTCACGGCGAAGCTCCTGAGTGGCGCCGGGCTGGTGACTGGCGGGATGATCCTGGTGAACTGGCCAGAGACCAGAAGTCGGTAGGCGCGGACTCGAAGGAGAACGGCCCAGACGGCCGGACCGCAGTGAGCGGGTCCGGTCAAAAACGCAAGGCCCGGCACGATCGCCGGGCCTTGGCATTCATGCACGCTGCCGCGAACTCTATTGCCCGGAATACCGGTATTCGAAGTCCTTCAGGACGCCCTTGGCATCGAAGCGAACCGTGAGCGTCTCGACGCGCTCGGTCGTCCGGGAGATCCAGCCAGAGGACTTCTCGCGATAGTAGATGAAAGTCTCGATCCCTGGAGACAGCACGATCTCCTGCGGGATGCCGAAGAGTCCCCGCACCTCCTCCTTGGTGGTTTTGCCCTGGATCAGATTCCGCAGCTTCTCCTCATCAGCAATCCGGGCGCCGGATGGTCGGGGCGGCGGAGGCGGCGGCGCGGGAGTCGCAGCCGGGAGCGGTGGCGTGGAAGGCTGTGACACCTCGGGAGGCTTCTCCTTGGATCGCGAGAAGAGGCCGCAGCCTGCGGTGGGCGCGATGAGGACGCTCAACACCACCATGGTCAGCGCGGTTTGGAGTCGACGAGAAATGGTCATTCGAAAGAGTCCTCCTTGGGATTCGCGCCCGGAATCGGCTGGCCCTGAGCGCCCGAAACGCTCAAGCTTCCACGCACCCCCGGCTGCACAGTCGGAGTCCCTCCCCACCGAACGTCTATCTGATCTTTTCTGGCGGGTTCCCTCCCGGCCTAGCCTCCGCTGGCCTGGTTGCGAGCCCCGCACAGCGAGAACGCGATGCTGTAGATGCCCAGAATCAACGCCACGGCGTAGAAGCCGCGGGACGAGAGCCCGGCGATCTCGCCCGATCCGACCTTGGCCAGGATAGCCAGAATCAAGCAGAGACCGGACAGTGCGAAACTCCCGTGCGAACACCACCCGAGCACTTTCTTCATTGTCTTGCCTCCTTTCCCGCATTCATGCCAAGGCTGCCCCGTCGATCTCCCATACAGGGCCTGAAACCTCAGGGCGATACCGGCATCGTCCAGCCGAACGGGTCCTCCATTTTCCCGTACTGGATGCCGGTCAGCGTCTCGAACAGCCGTTGCGTCCAGTCCCCGATCCGGCCCTGGTTGATGATCAGGGACCTTCCCTGGAACACGAGTTGCGACATCGGAGAGATGACGGCGGCCGTTCCCGATCCGAAGACCTCCAGGAGCTTGCCTGCCTCGTGAGCCGCCAGCACCTGCGGCATGGAGATCCGCCGCTCCTCCACCTGGATGCCCCAATGGGCCGCCAGCCGGATCACGCAGTCGCGCGTGATGCCGGCGAGGATGGTCCCCTCCAGCGGCGGCGTGACCAGCCTGTCTCCCACCCGGAAGAAGATGTTCATCGTGCCGACTTCCTCGACGTACGTCCGCTCCGTCCCGTCCAGCCACAGGACCTGGGTGAACCCGGCCGCCTTGGCCTCTTCACCGGCCAGCAAGCTGGCGGCGTAATTGGCCGGCGTCTTGGCCGCGCCCAGTCCGCCGCGCACCGCCCGGACGTACTTGTCCGACACCAGGATCCGGACCGGCTGGAAGCCCTCCTTGTAGTAGGCGCCCACCGGGGACAGGATGGTGAAGAACCGATAGGTCTTTGCCGGGCGAACGCCCAGGCCTGCCTCCGTCGCGATGACGACGGGCCGGATGTACAGCGAACAGCCGAACGTCCGCGGCACCCAATCGGCATCCAGGCGGATCAATTGTTTCAGCGCATCCAGGACGAACGCCTCGTCCACCGGTGGGATGCACAGGCGGGCGCTGGAGGCGTTCAGGCGCGCGATGTGGTCCGTCGGGCGGAACAGGACCACGTCATCCGCGCTGGATCGGAACGCCTTGAACCCGTCGAAGACCGCCTGCCCGTAGTGCAGGACCAGACATGCCGGGTCCAGGGTCAGCAGGCCGTAGGGCTCGATCCGGGCATCGTGCCAGCCGGTCCCCGGCGCGTAGTCCATGACCAGCATGTGGTCGGTGAACACCCGACCGAAGCCGAGGTCCGGATCCGCCACCCGCGGCCCCGGTTGGGTTGTTCTCGTGATCCTCAGCGCGAGCTTTCCAGGCATCGGACATCCTTTCGCGGTCGGGACAGGCGAACCGTACACGACGAAGCACTCTAGAACAGACGGCTCTCGCCCGTCAACTCGTTTTCGAGCCACCGTGGATGGGACTCCGAAATGGGGAAGGATGACGAGGCGGATTCGGTCAGCCGCGGCGGAAGGCGTCTTGATCGGCAGGATGCCACGAACCGCTCCCTCTGGCATTCGCCATCACGGGCGCAAGATCTGCCTACCTCCTTCGCCAGAAGCCCGGGGGACCAGAAAGGCTAGGAGAACAAGGAGCCAAGGTCCTCTTTCCGGCGATCGGGGATGGTCCGTGCTGCAATCTGGAGGCGCCACGTTCAAAGTGGCCGAGTTTCACCACGAAGGAAATGGCCAGCGCTAGCTCGGGTGCGGCCAGGGGCGAAGTGAAGGCGTACTACGCCCGAAGCCCCCCTAAATCTCCTCCAATTCCAACGGCGGGAGGCCCCGGTACCGCCGCATGTGGATGGCCTTCCAGCGGAGCATCGGCTGGGCGGCGATCCGGTCCCGCAACTCCGCTTCCTTGGTGAGTAAGCTCGGATCAACCTCCCCCTCCTCGATGAGGCGATCCAGGAACTCGCGTTCCTTCTTCCTCCAGGCAAGCAGGGTCGAGGCTACCTTCTGCCGGACCTGGGTCAGCTTCTTGGCCAGCCGGTCTGGGTCGCCATCGTACGGGCGGGCCTCGACGCGCAGCAATGGGAGCAGTTCCTCGCGCACGGCCTTCGGGGTGACCGGAGCGGCCTCTGGATCTGCGGCTCGGAGATCCTCCCGAGCGCTGCCAGCTTGTACCACGAAGGCCAAGCGGAGGGCCGGCCGCTTGAGGAGATCAGGTGCGGTCTCCAGGAGCTGCCAGGCATCAAAGGCGTCCCGAGGCGCCGCCCGCGTGAGCAGGGCGGCGCACTTCCCTGCCGCCAGCTCCTCGAGTGTCAAGACCGGGACCTCGGACGCCTCCCCGTCCCGGGGAAAGCGGGGTCGCCGCCACTCCACGCCGAGGAGGGGAACACGCTGAACAAAGTTCACATCCACCTCGAGTGATCCCGACCCCCCGATCCCTCCGACGTACCGGAGCCTATACTTCCCGCCCGCATGCTCGCCCGGGACCCGGCGGACCTGGCACCCTTCGCGCTCGCAGCAAGCTTCCACCGCGCGCTCGAACCCTGGCCGGGCGGCCTGCATTGCGGCGAGATCCGCGTGGCCGATGTAATTGAGGTCAATGTCGACGGATAGTCGAGGGACGTCCAGATGGTACAGGTTGATGGCCGTGCCACCCTTGAGCGCCCAGGTATTCTGTAACGCGGGATGGGTCCGGAGGCGCCCCAGGATCGCCATGAGGTAGAGGGCTTTCTCGACGGCCTCCTCCCGAAAGCCGGTGGCGGCGGCCATGCGACGGACCGTCGCCGGGCCGATCATCGTACGGCCTCCCATTCCCGATTCATGATGGCTGCCGGGACGATTAGGTTCCAGTCGGCCGCCATCTTCCCGCCAAGGCGGCGATCCAGATAACGGGGCTGCCGCGGCCGCAACTTCCGGAGCCGCCCGAACACCGCGTTAGGCACGCCGAGGGCCTCCCGGTGCTGCGTGAGGAAAAAGCCCACCTTCGCTGCCAGCGTCGCTTGCCCACAGAGACGCACATATTCGACGACGGCGTCCAGATCCAGCATGGGGAGACCCGCGAGCGACCGCCAGACCTCTTCGAGGCCCCCGGACAGATCGGGCCGGTCGAGCACATCCACCACCGTGCGCTCCACCGAGGTGACCCGACATGCCAATCCCCGCCGCTCGACCTCGGTGCACAAAACAAAGCTCTTCCTCTTCCGCCGAAGGCCTGCCAAAGGGAGGACCGGCACGAACTCCCGCCCGCGGAAACGGACAGGCTTGGCCTTGGAGGTGGTCAGGAAAGTCAGCCGCTCGAAGAGGCTCTGAGCGTACCCGTGCGCTTCCAGCGCCGTGTGGTAGGCCAACACCGAGTCGGGGGTCAGGCGGCTGGCGACCAGGAGGAAGTCGAGCGCTGCGCGGTCCGCCGCCTCCCCCGGGCCAGCCGCAAAGTACACGCCGCGCTTGACCCGCCCGATCCGGCCCGCCGCCAGGTACCGTAGCAGGTGGGACGCGACCGTACGGGGCGACCCAGCCCCCCGATACTTGAGGAAGGCCGCGAACTCCTGTCGCGTGAAGACCGGATGGTTGGCAAAAAAATCGAGGACACTCACTTGCTCATATCCTCCACACTGCGCCATATTCTGCGCTGTACGGAGGATGATGTCAAGTTACAACCGTCACCTCACGCGCTAGTCGCGGTCCATGTCGCGACCTCGCTACTTGTCGTGCCCTCTCCCGCGCCCGGGGCCCCGGCCTCGCTCGCGGCCTCGCTCTTTCGCCCAAGGCGGGGGCCCATGCTGCTCCCAGTGCTGGGGCCGCATCTTGTAGTGCTCGACCGGAACAGCCAGGATCGGGCGGGGCACCTCGGCGATGGCGATGGCCGTCCAGGGGCCGTTGTGCCGGCGGGCACGAAACCAGCGCCCCTGATGGTAGAGATAGTAAACCTTCTGGTAGACGAAGTAGTTGTACGGCAGGCCCGGTGCGGTGTAAACCAGCGGTGGTGGCGGTCCTGGCGGTGCAGCCACCGGCGCCGGCACCACCACCAGGGGCGGCGGCGTCGGGCCGATGCTGATGCCCAGGTGCAGATTGTCGGTCCGCACGCCGATGTTGACACTGGCCGCTTGGGCCGATGCCGGCAGCCAGAGGCCCGCTGCCGCGACGGCAAAGAGGCCTGCGACAAGTATCAAACGTCTCATGTCGGCTCTCCTATTCAGCGAGTGTGATCCCTTCCTCGCTGCTACCATGCCATGAATTCACCTCTCGCGTCAACACTCCTCATCCTTTTTCTTTCGTCTTTCGTCACAGGGGACGCGTCGCCCGACCGGCACGTTTCGTGGGCAGCATCCATCCTCAGAAGCCCGGGGGAACAGGAAGGTTAGGAGAACAAAGAAGCAAGGTCCCCTCCTCCTTCCCGGGAGAATCCGCTTCCTCGCGGGACTACAATTCCAGGGCGTGCCTCAGACGCTGATCCAGGTCACGGAGAAGGGCCGGCGAAAGTTCACCCAACTCGCCCAGAATGATCCGCCGCTGGACAGTGGCGAGCTTGTCGCACTTGACGATGGAGGGAACCTTCAGGCCAGTCCCGCGAGCGTCTGGGTGCGCGGGATCCACGGGCAGATCTGTCGGCAGGAGTCGTGTAGGAACAACAGATGAGATGAAGGCCAGAATGACATCATCGCCCGGCCGGTCAGGCCGGGAGATGACCACCGCGGGGCGCACCTTCACCCCCGAAAGGTCCGTAAACGGAAAGGGAGTCAGGACGATCGTCCCCCTCCTCACTGGTAGCGGACCTTTAGGTCGTTGAGTGTATAGATCTCCTCCCGCGGATCGGCCAGAAAGTCAAAACTCCCGCCTTCCTGTACGAGCCGCATCAGGCCTTCCGTCGGCAGATCGTCCTGGAGCTCGATGAGCTCAACCTCTTCCACCCGGCGAGCCGCGTCAATCAACCGTTGCAATTCCGCCCGGTCTATGAGCGCCTTCTCCGTTCCCACGGCCTGGGCATGCACTTTGACCATGATGCTTCCTCCCAGAATTCGCCAGGATGCTACCAACTTTCCTTCGGAAGAACAAGGCCTTTTCCCCGCGGGTGGTGCGATCTCGTCAGATTCCCTGGGAGCATCTTCCTCCGCGAGGCGACGGATAAACTTGGACATTCCTTCAGAAGAATCGATGGGTTGACTCCTGTGAGGAGTCCGGTCCGCCTTTCTCCGTATCCTCGGTTGCTCGTCTCCCCGTTTCCCCGCTTCCCCGGTTCGCAGTTCTCCGGCTCTCGGCTCCAGGCTCTCAGCTCAGAGTCCCCTGAAGGCGACAAAGACAGCCACGTCCCGGATCATTCGCCATCACGGGCGCAAGATCTGCCTACCTCCTTCGCCAGAGGCCCAGGGGCACAGGAAGCCGCGGAGAACAAGGAGGCAACGTTTCCTCCTCCTAACGGAAACGAAAACTGGATTGTGAGGTAAAGTGACTAAAGAAGCAACGTCCCCTCTACAGGGGGTGTGCGTTTGAGGCTTGGGGGTTCCTGGATGTCTTGGCGTAGCGGCCTGGGGTTCTGAGTCCTGGTAGTCCCTGGCCGGACTTCTCTCCGTGGGAGATCTCGGGTGCATCAATGTCCACGAGTCGAATCGGAGCTTGGTCTGATTGCTGGTGAAGGCCGTGATCGTGTCGCCGTCACTGACTTGTTCAACTTTGGCCACGAGAGTGCAGGGGCGGCAGCCTTCCGGAACAGCAGCGGCAGAATTGATTTTGCAGTAGCCGCCACCGTGACTCCCGGTCCCACCGAATGCGGACAGCACATGCAAGTCATAATGCGATAGGGTAAATCTGGCCATGGTATTCCGCCACGTCTGAACGAAAGCGCTCAGCATATGACGCCGGGAGGATAACCCGTGAAATATCTTCCAACGTGAAGGGCACGTTCCCCAGTACACGCCACTCACGCTCAAGGTAATAGTTCTCCGGATGAGACTCCGTTAGTGCGTGGTCAAAGAACTTCAGGAAACTGAAAATCTGGAAATTGAAGAAGAACCGCAGATCAACTAGGGAATTCTCTTCTGTTTCCGGGGACTGCGTTGAGACCTGTTTCAGTCGCCCATCCAAGTAGAATAACTCATAATACCTGCGGACCATCCGGTCGAAATATTGGCCCATGGTTTCTGGCGCCGCCGATGATCTTGTTCGCCCCCTCTTCACTCCGCGTGGGACGTAGCGGACAGGCATCCCGCCCCTCTGCACGATAAAGTCCTTCATAAATGCTATGCCAAACGAGCTGTACTTTCTGATATGGATTCCCATATCTTGGAGAGGAATGTCGCAAAAACAGACCATCCCCGGAGTGTACATTTCGTTGTTGCTGAGTGTCGCGTTTGGATTCACAGTGAGACTGCTACCCAAGCTCCGTTCGTGTGGTGGGTGAGTAAGCCATCCTGAGCGCACAATCTGTAGAACCAATTCATACTGGTCTTCTTCCCTCTTGCCCCGTCCCACAAAGTGGGTCAATTCTCGTGACACATAGCATGCTTCAAGCTCGGAGCCCATCGCAAACTCTCTTTTCTTCAGAACACCAAGCGCCTGGGAAGACGGCGGACAGCCACATCCAAGGCGTGGCGATCATGGTGTCCCCGTCGCTGACCCGCTCGACGGTGGCGATAAGAGTGCGGGGGTGGCGGCACGTTTCGGTTTTCGGTGTGCATCTTAAATCGGGGAGAACTCTTTCAGCGTGATCCGTGGCCGTGCCGCGTTGGGATTTGCGGTCCACTCGCCGGCCCGTCGGATCAGTGCCTTGATTACCCCTTCGATCCAGGAAATTTCGGCGCTGGTGTGAGGCCGGAGCTTGCGTCCACAAATCACCTTACGTGCGGTCTGCGCGTCTCCCACTTCTGTCGTTAGGTGACCGAGCGTGCTTAGAACCTCCGCATCCACACTGTACTGACGAGCAGCTTTTCCTCGCTTGTTTTTTCGCCCACCGGCGCTTGCCTCCAGGACCGTCAAGCACATGTACGCCATTGCTGCCAAGGGCTCTTTGCCCGCACGATACCCCTCATAACGTCGCCACATCGTCTCGACATCGGGCGAAATCACGAACTCACCGGGCGGTTCGGGGTATTGTGCCCGCGTGATGCGGACAGAGACCGTTTCCCCAAAAATCATTACTTCTTTGAGTCCAACTTGAAGGGCTTGATCAGTCCTCGGAGGCGGAGGGTTCCGGTCCACCACCTCCGCCCTCTCGAAAATGAACCTCATGAACCCAGGTTCCTCGCGGAGGGCCACATCTATTTCCCATGCACGGAGGTCCGGCTCGACCTGTTCCGTCGCCTGCCTTTCTGTAGCGTAGTGTTCTTTCATCTCAACGGCTAAACGGTCATCGGCAAGCCTAAGACGGAACGCCTCGGTCGCTCGCTCCACAGGTGGGGCATTCTTGAACGCTAGCGTTTCGCCCGTCACGAGCCGATAGTGCAACGCGACGACGTGTGGGTCCCTCATCTCATTGATCCCCTGTACCTCACTGCGCCCGGGCGAATCGCAGCGGCGCAATCCCTGCCGCCAGCACTCTTACCCGCACCGACGCCCGCAGGAGGCCTCAATGGAACCCCGATGGTTGTTCGGTGTCGATTTTATCTCGTCACCAGCGGTCTCTGGCACCGTGTTGGCACCAGCAACCGCCCAGAAGGCGACCTTGATGCGGTCGCCCCGATAGAACGTGAGGTGTATCTCTCCGTGCGTCAGCCGAGTACCATCGTCCTCGAACCTCGCGCGCGCATCGAAACCGTCCCGAATGATGACGCGGTGCTGCTCGCCTGCAAGTGTAGGTCCCTCGTAGGGTAGGGACAACTCCCACGCTGTCGCGGATGGTCCGGGCGGCAACTTCGCCGTCAGCCAATAGGCGAGGCCCCGTCCTATCTTCCCGAAGACTCGGTAGAGCCGTTCCTTCTCCGCGAGGCTCGGGTCCCAGAGGTACTGCTCGCCTTCCTTCCGCACCTCGTTGCACAGGCGTTGGCGCTTCCGACGAGCGTGCGCGGAGTCCTCGCGTTCCTTCACGAGGTATAGGTCGAGAGCCCGCTCCGTCGCCTTCATCGCCGCGTCGTGCGTCACGCCTTGAGCAGCGGCGGAGCCCACCAGCCGGTGACGCACGTACTCCTCGTCCGCCGAGTACGCGCTGTTACATGCCTTGTGCGCCCTCAACTGTGGACCTTCATTATCGCTCTTGCTGAGCCGACAGAACGCCAGCGGGACGATGTGTTCGACCGAATCTGCGCCTACCTGCTCGCATATATAGCAGAAGTCAGCGGGTTGCGGACCGGGCACGACGGGTCCGAGGCGAATGCGCATGTCTCGCCGCTGACTCCCATCTGCAAACGTCGTGATAGCTGTCACCCGCCCTGTAACGGCTCGCATAGATCCTACCCCAGCGCGACCGACCAGATCTCTTGCAGGAGGAACACCGGAACCAGCCGTACCGTCGCCTTCCTTTTATCCGTCCCCGGTCGCTCTGTCAATTGAAACTCATGCAAACGGAGAAGCCAGAGGATCTAGCGCCCGCCGTACAGGACAGAGCCAGCTACGGCTCTCCGTGCTCGGATCTCGGGTGGGCGGATAGGAAGATGTGGAGACGCCCGGCAATGCGCAACCCTCGCCAGCTACACCGGATGGGGGGCTGTGGTGGATCGCGGGAAGAGCAAGGGCAAGTGGCAACCTGGGAGGGTTCTGCCCTGCCAGCCGCTCCGCTTCAGTCGGTTGTATGGTAATGGGGGACGTAATGGGGGACGTTGTTGCCTTCGTAATGGGGGACGTTGTTGCCTTCGTTAACTTACTTCCCCTCGCTGGCGAGGAGCCGCTCCAAGAGCCCGGCGCATTCCTCGACGAAGGCCCGCACCTCTCCCGCAACCGCCGTTGCCTCTTCCGGCGTGACTCGCGAGAAGTCGGCGTAATCGGCGTTCTGCCGTTTCTCGAACGATCGCGGCAAGGCCTTTGCGACGCCGATGGCGGGCGAGGGTCTCCAACTCGCGCGTCACAGGGGGACCCCCTCCCGTTCCACGGCCTGCAGAAACGGCGTGAGCCGCCACACCGGATCCTCCAGGGTCGCCCTGGCAATCACCCGGGGCGAGATGTAGACCTCATGTGCCACGTTCACCTCGAAGGCCACGTCCAGAACCTGGTCCTCCACCGCGGCCCCGGCCACCTTCACCGCGACGAGCACATCGATATCCGAGTCGGGTTCCCCTCGACCGGCGGCCTTCGAGCCGAACAGCTTGAGGGCGACAAGATTCTCCCCCAGACGCTTCCGCACCCTCTGAACGAACTCTTCCAGGGCGCGCGCCTCTTTGGGCTCCAGTGGTGGCTTGTTCACCGTCATCCCGTCTTCATCCCTTTTGGATCCTCGTGGCTCTAAGGGGCCCCCGCACACATGCGCTGAGAACACGAAAAAGCCGGAGAGGGCCTGTAAGCCGGATTCTGTGCTAGGTCTGCGGAGCCGCTACTGGAGCGGACCGACGGCCCAACAAGTCAAACGATAAACCCTGTCACAGAATCCATCCGGCGCTCCTATCGTCGACGTCTGGCAGGATCATTGTCGCTGCGGTTCACCTCAGACCAACTTCCATTCGGCAATAGCCTCTTTGCCTTCCCGACGAAAACCTCTCGATACTCCGGGGCCGTGAATCTCAGCGTTATTGCCTTCCCTGCAGACTGCCAGCTGACCTCGCCCGTCCCGCCCCAGGCTATCTGAGGGCGACACCCCTTCTCGGCGTACTGGCACAGGGCTCGGAGACAATGAACGACGGCAAGATCATCCGTCCGGCACGTAATGCTGAACCGGCACCGCTGATAGTCGTCCATTTGACTCTCCACCTCTAGTGGCTCGGCTTGCCCAATCGGAGCATTCCCCCAACTTGGGAACGCTCGCAATCTCTAGCCTCTCTCCATGCCTTCATACGTGCCATGGCCCGTTCCAAATCCCGTCCCGTCACCCGGATGTATTGCTGCGTCGTGGACAGGTCCTCGTGACCCATGAAAGCTTGAAGCTCGGTCGGCGGTATGTCGGCAACCATTCCCTTGGATCATCCGGGGGAAAGCGTTCAGGCGGCATACACCACTCTTCCCTCTTTCAGCGCAGGGGCGAAGACCAGGGCATGGCTGTTCCGATATCGCTCCACATCCTCAGGCGTAGCCACAATGACGTCAACCGGTTCACCGACACCGTGCAGGTTTCTGTAAATCTCTCCCATCAGGTCCAGGCGGTTCGCGCCGGCCTTGATGACCAACAGGTCCACATCGCTGTTCGGTCCCATCGCGCCACGCGCCGCCGAACCGAAGAGGATGATCTTGTCCGGCTTCGCCACCTCTACGATACGCCGGATGATCAACTCCAGCTTGTCCTGGGCGATAGCACCTTTTCCTTCCACCCGTTGCACCTCGATGCCCCGAAGGAGTTCCTCTTATTAATGAAGCAGCCGGAGAGGGCCTGTAAGCCGGATTCTGTGACGCTCCGTTACCGGAGCCGGTGATCATTTCTCTCGATCCCGCATTGCTGCGGGACTCTAGCGGCCAACCCGGGAGTCTCGGACAAGCCATCCTACAGCCGCATCGACCGGCGAGGCTCAACCTCATGCAGAGGCAAGCTCCCGGACATGGAGGATCTCCCGGTTGCCCATGGGCCGGATGTCGGTCGCAGTGAGCGTCAAGACCGCTACGGTTGTTCCCTCCGCAGCGACGAACTCCACTTCCCAAGCAACACGGTCTGCATAGCAGTGCACCACCGCGCCCACGTCGCCCCCCCTGAGACCGTGCTCGGGAATGTCGTGGGTCAACACGACCGTATCCAATTCCCGGATCATACTCTTCTCTCCCTTCAGGCCGGATATGCGGTCACAAGCCGCGGCCGCTCCTGCCCGCGATCAACGATCCAGATCGTTCGCATCCTGAGACGTCTGCCCGAGGGGGTATCCAGCTCACCATGGGGACATACTTCACACCGTGCACCGTCTCGAAGGCCCCCAAGACCTCTTGCATCCTTGCGATTTGCAGCAGGCCATCGATGAGAAGCTCAATAGTCGACTCACCGAACCCCGCTTCCCGAAAGAACCTCGCCTTCGCTTTCCCTACTGGGTGCGCGTCAGAAAGGAGATATCCTCTAACCTTCGCAGGGTCAACCTCGGCAAGCTCCGCATGCGGAAGTCTCATCCGCGTAACCGGTTCTTCAGGAACGAGAAAGGGGACGCAGTAACTTTAGTCGCCTTGCTGCCCACCCACACACGACCCATGGGTCTCCTGCCAAGCATCCCAGTACGTAAGAATTCTAAGGAAACGCCGGAGAGGGCCTGTAAGCCGGATTCTGTGACGCCCCGTGAGGGGCCGGTGATCATTTCTCTCGATCCCGCATTGCTGCGGGACTCTAGCGACCAACCCGGGAGTCTCGGACGGGCCATCCTACGACCCCGCCTTTCGGCGGGGACGCTCCCCTATTTGGTCTTGCTCCGGGTGGGGTTTGCCGTGCCAGCCCTGTCACCAGGGCCGCGGTGCGCTCTTACCGCACCTTTTCACCCTTACCCCGCCTCGCGGTCCTTTCGGGCCGCTCCGCGGGGCGGTATGTTTTCTGTGGCACTTTCCCTGGGGTCACCCCCGGTCGGCGTTACCGACCACCCTGCCCTTTGGAGTCCGGACTTTCCTCTGCCCCCGCCTTGCGGCGAAGGCAGCGACCACCCGGCCCTCTCCGGCCAGGAGCATCCTACCTCATCCCTCCGGCCCCATCAATACATTTGCGCTCCACCCAGCCCCCGGGGATGCAACCGCCGGCCTCATCCGGGCAGGCCTCCCATATTGACGGATTTCAAATGGGCAAAGAGAAATTGACGGGAGTCCATAATTGACATACTGTCTGCGCATTCGAATCGAGCGCCCACGAGGTTCTCGTGAAGACCGTTATCTCTATCAGCGACGCTCGCCGACAGTTCTCACGTCTGGTGAAGCAACTCCGGCGAAACCCTCACACCATATTCACGCTCACCGTGCGGGGCGAAGTTGCCGCCGAACTCCGGGCTGTTCTCCCAGGACCGGAGCCCGGTCTCGCAGCGAGGAGGCTACTCGAAATCATGGCCCGCCTCCCGAAGCCAAGAAGCAAGGCTCGCACGAACATCTCAGCGCATGTCAATCAGTCCCTCTATGGACGTCGATAGAGACTTCCCTGCTCTACCTCTCAGTGTCCTCCGCTGATGCCACGGGACCTCCTTCAGGCACCGCCCATCCGCGTTCTGATCCGCGGAGGCAACGATATCGCCTCGGCGGTGGCCCACCGGCTGTTAACTGCCGGGCATCCCGTGGTGATCCTCGAGGCGGAGCAGCCGCTCACCGTGCGCCGAGGGATGGCGTACTCCTCCGCGGTCTACGAGGGGCGCATCACGTTGGACGGGGTGACGGCGGAGCGTGCCC
>Ga0315279_10005745_pt1 | contig 15924 bp, 8 predicted proteins | sample YL17G06_20_MG_FD_203694 | JGI IMG/M metagenome (GOLD analysis project Ga0315279, IMG submission 203694) | Sediment microbial communities from Yellowstone Lake, YNP, Wyoming, USA - YL17G06_20 | ecosystem: Environmental > Aquatic > Freshwater > Lake > Sediment | place: USA: Wyoming | collected...
TTTTGGTCACCGATTGCTTTATCAGGAGCGACGATGATTGTGTTGCTCTCAAGGGACTTGATTTCAGCGCTCCGAACAGCAATGTTGAACGAATAACAGTTGAAAACTCGGTTCTCTGGTGTGACCGGGCCCGTATCTTCCTGCTTGGACACGAAAGCCGTGCCGCATTTATGCGCAACGTGACACTTCGAAATCTCGACATTATCCACTTCAGCATGACGCCATTCCTTCTGGAGCCGGGTGAAGACATGCGGCTGGAGGATATCACAATCGAAAATATTCGGATTCATGGGGAAGGCCAAAGAGAGTTCATCCGCCTGCGCCCCGTAGTGAATCAGTATATGCACAAGAAGGTACCGGGCTTCATACGCAATATCCGGTTCAGAAATGTGACTGTTGACGGTCAACCTGGTGATTATCTTGTTGAGATAGAGGGAGCCGATTCCGAACATGATGTGAACGACGTTATCTTCGAGGACATCTCGATCGCCAGTTCGAAACTCCAGGATGGATCCGACCGGCTGAGAATCGGTAAGCACACTAAAAACGTGGTGTTACGTCCGACGGCCCGATGAAAGCCTTATCCTGTGCCATTTTTGCTGACGTCAGATACACACCTCACAGCGCAAACCGCAGAATCCGCCTGTGCTATCGTTATCCCTGCTTTTTAATCTGTTTTTAATGTGGTGCCGATTGTTCTGATAGATATCGGATGTTTAGCAGGAAAAGCAAAGCAAGGAGCGGCTGATAAATCCACCCTCAAAAAGAATCGATGCCATCTCCTTTATCATAATTCTGCCCAATTTTCACAGAAGTGACAAGAGTTCATCACACCAGCCAAATCCGGCAGGCAAGCATGAGAGGTTTGGCTTATCCTATCTACATATCACAGCGTTGTCTCATGCGGTTAGCTGAAACTGCCGGATACTCCTTGTTTGTCGGATTAGCAGTATCCACCATACTGCCAATTGCGCAGCCATTCCAGTTACAATAACAAAAAGACCAAACCAGTAGGGCACGACCCTTCTGCCAAAAAAATCCGCCAGATAACCGCCCGCCACAAATCCAATTATCTGCCCTGCTGACAGAAGTATCTCATGCAGCGCCATAGAGCCGGAACGCTTTGTGCTTTGCGAAGCAGCATAGAATTGATGCGAAATGTAAATGAAGGCTTGGCCGAGACCCATAAGCACCGCAACAACAAAAAATGCTGTCGGAAGCGAGCACTCTATTATCATCAGCATACTCAAAAGCACCGATAATTGTGCCAGAATCGAGGGCACAATTCTGTAGTGCCAGATGTGGGTTCTGGAAGCTGTGAAAAATACCAGGCAGGTAATCAGCCACATAATAGCCGTTACTGTTCCGAAATGTGATTTGGAGAAGCCCAGCTCCATAGTGAACAGCAGCGCCAACTGAGTTTTCATCAGGCCGACGCAGGTGAAAACAGTTACCAGTGCAATTCTTGACATCCAGCGAAATCTCACCAGCAGGAAGCTCGCCGGGCCAAGAAACACTTGAGAATTATCATTGCTGTTTCGCTGTGCACCTTGAATTTCAGTCGGGACTCCGGCTGGGCCTTCGCCCAGACAAGGTGGATGGGCAAGAGTAACTGCTACAAAGGCCAACGCGGCAAATACTATGGCTGCAAACAGCGCCATCACAATGCTTGACTCGACAAGCAAGCCGCCCAAAAAAGGACTTATAGCAAGACCTGCAGACCAGCTCATATTGTAAATGCCTAATCTGCGATTCAAATCCCTTCCCTCTTGGCCGGTGGAAAGCCAGCCCATAATCGGAGGCCAGTATATTGAGGTGAGCAAACCGGAAAGCATGGCGGTAATTATTACCAGCATCACAGGATTAGGCAGGTTGTAGCCGCGTCCGCTTAATAAAACTATCATCAACAATGCCGCCGTGCTAATAGTTACTACACCGGAGCTGACCTGCGCCAGGCGTCTTGTGTTAAACCGGTCAAGCAAAGGCCCGGTGCCGATACAGCCCATCAGGTATGACACGAAGCCCATTGAAGCACATAGTCCCAGGTCTTTGTCCGTGCCGCCAACTGAGGCAATAACAAACGGCATACAAACTATGTAAATACCCCCATAGAAGGACATTAAGAAAGCGGCCATATATATCGATGGGGACTTTTGCCAATGGTTCGACAGGCTCACCATCCCGAGTGGAGTCGTGGGACTGAGTAACGAGCTATTTTGTCGAAAAAACGTCAACATTTATTATTCCAATCTATAATCAGCAGTCGTATGCACTTAAAAAACAAATTTTTAAGCTACGCTCTTTCTATGATACCCTTTTCCTGTCTAAAAGACAGACCGAGCTTGTATCGGCAAGACTCATATTTTGTAAAGATGCTTAACTAAGGAATCGAAGAGAGGAAATGGTTCTTGAACAAGGACACAGAGAACCAGATACTCCCCTTGCTGCTGAACAAAATCTGAAGAAAAAACATTGCGTGACCAGGAAATGTGGATTACGATTTTACTTGAGTTTTTGTGCCAGTGAACACAGACAGAACAGAAGGAGACAAAAAGTGAATCGACGACAGTTCATAGGAGCGATGGTCGCAGCGGTTGCCGCCGGGACATCGTGCGCGCAGACAAAGTCTGGGAGTAAATCCAAAGAACGGCAAAAGCTAAATAAACAGGCCATCCCAAAACGCATTTTAGGGAAAACAGGCGTTGAGGTAAGCGTTTTGATTCTGGGTGGTTTTCCAACTATGAAAGACCCACCGACGGCAAAATTCCATCCTGCCCAGCTCGCAAACGCCGCGCTTGATGCTGGGATTAACTACTTCGACACTGCGCCCGCGTACGGCAGCGGCCAGTCAGAGCGCAACTTCGGCGAAGTGCTGGCGACCCGGCGCAAAGAGGTCTTTCTGGCAACCAAGACCGGCAACCGCTCCTACGATGGGGCCATGCGGGATGTCGAGGCCAGCCTGGAGCGTCTGCGCACGGACCATTTGGACCTTCTGCAAATACACGGCGTTAGTGCAAACGATGACTTTGCGAAGTGGGACAAACCGGATGGAATCTTAAAGGCCTTGTACAAACTGCGTGACGAAAAGGTAACGCGGTTCATCGGCGTGACAGGGCACGAAAGTCCTGAGTCTATGCGTCGTGCTATTGATTTGTTCGATTTCGACACGGTCCTGACGACGTTCAATCCCACTGTGAAGCGTCGCCCTTACCAGAGGTTGGTTCTTCCTCTCGCCAGAGAGAAAAAGATTGGGATTCTGGCTATGAAGGTAATGGGTGGCGGCCTTGGCTCGCTGGCCGCTGGGAACCCAATTAAGAATGATAGTGCTTCAAACCATGATGAAGCGACTCGCCAGACTGAGGCGGGAATGCTGATTCGTTACGCCCTTGGATTACCGATTTCGGCGGCTGTGGTTGGCATGGGCTCACTCGAACATCTCCGAACCAACGTAGCGGCTGCCCGTGACGAGCAACCGCTTAACAAAGAGGAACGCAAGACGCTGGAAAAATATATATCATAAAATGCGGTTCAAACATTTTGGCCTTATGCCCGGAATCCTGCTAAAGCCAAAACTACATTGTGAATCTACAGGCACAGGATAGAAAATGTTGTGGAGTTTGTCGAGCAAATGGCTCCAAGTCCATGTGCCGGTCTATTTTGTCTATATAAAGAGCGGGGAACAAGTATGGTCGAGAAGAAAAACCAACGAACGGTTGTTGTGGCAAGGGTTCCAACTGAGCCCGAGGGGGCTTTAATTGTCGCTCAGTTAAAGAATGCAGGTATTCGAGCGGAACTCGTTGGTGCACTGACGTCCGCATTTCGTGCGGAGGCACCCGGCGAAGTTAAGGTGATTGTGCTGGAGGAGGATGCAGAAAAAGCTGTTGAGTTTCTCCAGCAGCGGGGATAGTATGCGACCGACCATGATGGTTATGATGCTTGGATTAGTTTTCAGTCGATTGGTGTACACCGAAGAAACCGATGTCCCCAGGAGTCAACAAGTGAATACACCCCTGGCGTCTTCGGTGGTCTTGCTCGACGGTGATAAGTGGCTGTTGGCTATTGACCCAAACAATGTCGGGCGAGAGGAGCAATGGCACAAGAAACCACGTGAGGAGGCAAAACAGACGAAGGTCCCGTGGGTCATACAGGATGCTTTTCCGGGATATCATGGCGTAGCCTGGTATTGGCGGGAGTTTACACCGCCGGATAGTCTCCACGAACATAGCCGGTATTTGGTCAGGTTCTGGGCCGTGGATTACAAGGCGGATGTGTGGCTCAACGGTGTGCACATCGGCGAGCACGAAGGTGGCGAGTCACCATTTGTGCTGGATGTGACCAGCACTATCAAGCCAAAACAGCTAAACCTGCTGTCAGTCCGCGTGCTCAATCCCACGCATGAGCCGATTGATGGGATTGTGCTCAACGAAACTCCACATCGCAACAAAGCCCTGCCATATTCGTCGGGCAGCGCCTGGGACCAAGGCGGCATTATGGATTCTGTCGAGCTGGTTGTAGTCCCGGCCGTGCGAATCGACGACCTTTTTGCTCGACCCGACTGGAAGACTGGTATCATACGCATCCAGTCGGTGGTGCAAAACACGTTGCCTAATACGGTAGGTGCACAGTTCAACTTTAGCGTTGCACCCGCCTCCGGCGGCCAGACGATTCAAACGGTTTCACTGGAGCGCAAACTGGCATCTGGCGAAACACCCATGGAAATCCAGGTGCAGGTTCAAAACCCACGGCTGTGGGAGCTAAATGACCCCTTCCTGTACCGTGTGACAGCACGTGTGCGCACTGAGGGTTCTGACTCACTCGATGAATGCTCAGTCCGATGCGGCTTCCGCGATTTCCGCTTCGAGAACGGCGCCTTTCGGCTTAATGGCCGGCGGATTTACCTCCGCTGCTCACACACGGGTAATTGTTGTCCCATCGGCCTCGAGATACCTCACGACCCGGATATATTGAGACGAGATTTAATTAATGCCAAAGCAATGCGATTCAACGCCATACGTTTCATCGCCGGAGTCGCCAAACGCTATCAACTGGACCTCTGCGATGAGATAGGACTGATGGTCTATGAGGAATCCTACGCGAGCTGGTGCCTAGCTGATTCGCCTAAAATGCCGCAACGATACGATGAATCAGTGCTGGGTATGGTCCACCGCGACCGCAATCATCCGAGCGTAGTAATCTGGGGCCTGTTGAATGAAACGCCGGATGGTCCTGTGTTCCGGCACGCGGTCGCCTTTTTGCCGAAGCTGCGGGCATTTGACGATTCCCGAATGGTGCTGCTCAATAGCGGCGGCTGGCATATCCAGGCAGGCAACCTTGCAGGCATCGAGAGCTGGCACAATCCCGGGCGGCTTGACCCCTGTGTTACCCACAACAGCACAGACCATCTGATAAAGGCGCTGGGCATCACCTGGGAGCCAGGGCAGCTGGCTTTCCACCCGGGACGGGACGGCGAATATTCGGTGGTCCGCTGGACCGCCCCCGAAGAAGAAAAGGTGGAAATTTCCGCCGCTTTCAAAAGTATAGCGGAAAAGGCGACCACCGACGTCCATATCCTGCATAACAATCAGCGGCTGTTTGATGGGCTGATTAATGTCAAAGATTGTGGCCCACAAACGCAATTCCAGGTATCGCTGACGGTCGGGCGGGGTGATACGGTCGATTGTGCCGTCGGCTACGGTAACGGCAATTACGGCGCCGACACGACCGCATTAGATGTCGTTATCAAGTCATCCCGTGGAAAAGTCTATAATGCTGCTGCGGACTTCTCGGTGCGAAACAACCCCAATGGTCCCTGGAGCTATGGGCAGCTGGCAAGCGGTGCAACGCTCGACGCAACTACATTTTCACGATATGCCACAGGCATTAGAGAAGAGAGCGTCGGCTGCCTAAGCAATCCCGGCTCACAGGTCTGGGAGGATGTGCTCACCGACAGCCACCCGTACCAGCGAGTACCACACACAGCCGATATCATACGCACGTTGCGCACCATCGGCGGCAACGGTAAGCCGTTGTTTCTCTCTGAGTATGGTATTGGTAGTGCAATTGACCTGCTACGGGTTGTCCGCCACTATGAGCAGCTTGGCAAAACTGAGGTTGAGGATGCTCAGTTGTATCGCTCCTGGCGCGACCGGTTCCTCACTGACTACCAGCGGTGGCAGATGGATGAGGTGTTTGACAGGCCAGAGGAGTTCTTTACCCAAAGCATCGCGCGGATGGCTGACCAGCGATTGTTGGGCCTTAACGCAATTCGGTCCAATCCCAATGTCATTGGCTATAGCATCACGGGCACCGTGGACCAGGGGATGACGGCTGAGGGGCTGTGGACGACATTCCGCGAACTGAAGCCTGGGACTGCTGACGCCATTTTCGACGGCTTCGCACCGCTGAGATGGTGCCTGTTTGTCGAGCCGGTCAATACTTACTGCAGGACGCCTGTAAAGCTTGAGGCCGTGCTTGCCAACGAAGATGCCTTGCTGCCAGGCAAATACCCGGTCCGGCTGCAGGTCGTAGGACCAGATACATCGCGGGTTTTTGAGCGAACAGTCACAGTAACAATTCAGGACCCCAAGAGTAAGCCAGAACCACCAATGGCTCTGCCGGTCTTTGCCGAGGAAGTGACGATAGATGGTCCGCCGGGCAAGTACCGTTTTATGGCCACCTTCGAGCGTGGTGCGGCCGCAGCCGGCGAGGCAGTAGAATTTTATATAGCTGACCCTGCTCAAATGCCTCCTGTGGAAACTGAGGTTGTACTGTGGGGTGAGGACGCCGAACTGGCCAGGTGGCTTATGGAGCACGGTATTCGCACGCGGCAGTGGTCACCTGGTTCGCCAACCAGACGAGAGGTAATTTTGGCATCCCACACTGCTGCACCTCCAGGCAGCTCAACGGCCTTCGTTGAACTTGCTAAGCGGATTGCCTGCGGCTCGACAGTTGTGTTCCTTTCACCGGCGGTCTTTGCCGGAGATAACCAGCCCACTACTTTGGTCCCCTTGGCCAACAAAGGCACTCTGGCTGTAATTCCCAACTGGCTTTACCACAAGGACGAATGGTGCAAACGGCACCCAATCTTTGAGGGCCTGCCGTCCGGAGGCCTGATGGACTACACCTTCTACCGTGAAATCATTCCCGATGTCGTCTGGTCCGGCTTGGACACACCGGCTGAAGCCGTAGCTGCCGGCATCAATGCCTCGCAGGGTTATTCTTCCGGATTGATGGTAGCCGTTTACAACCTCGGCTCAGGCCGCTTTATCCTTAACACCCTTCGCATCTGCGAGAACCTCGGGTCAAATCCTGTCGCCGAGCGGCTGTTGAGAAATATGCTCAACTACGCGGCACGGGACGCTAATGGACCTCTGGCTGACCTGCCTGCAGATTTTGACGGACAACTAAGGTCATACGGATACAAAAAGTAAAGACGCTATGGAAATTCTTTCACAATTCAGCCGTAACTAAAATTCCATTCTTTCGAAAGTCGAACAGTGAGGCAGTAGACCGCCCCGCCTTAATATTGTCTTATTGCATTACCAATTTCTCTGGGCAAAGTCTGGGTATTCAGCAGGAAAAGCGACGCAAAGAGCATCCGCTAACGCCATGTAGAATTTTGCACAAATCATTATTGATGAGCATCTCCCTTACCTATGTGGCTTTCAGGGTTTCAAGGGCTGAAACGTGTCGAATATAAATCAGCATCTTTCATTATAAATCTAAGCTTGATGATGCGTCCTGCCAGCTTGCTAACATCAGTTCCGTGTTTCCAGGAAACTGTCCGTTCAATTTCATCGCCATATATCTCAGTAGCATCGGCTAAGGTGAACGCTGGTATCGGCTGTCCATTTTTGTCCTGTATCTCAACCTTCAGGAATCCAACTGCTGAAGTTGAGTAATTTATGATTAATGCACTGCCTCTAAAAATGAGAGGTCTGGTTATCATTTCCCCACTGCTATAAGGGGCGTTTACTGAAACAAAGCCGTCCGTTCGAATAGTTGCTCGCCGGAGGACGGGGATGCAGTCTGTTTGGTCCGGGTAGTTGCCGTAATTCTCTGTTATGTAGAGCGACATTTCCTTTTCATTTGTTTGTATAATTCCCCAGGCAGGTGTATTGTTTCCGTGTGCACCGCCCCAGTTTACCTGGTCGAGGCCGGGCCTGATAAAGGCCTCCATAAAATTTCTGTTCCAATGCAAGCCATCGTGGCTGGAGAGCAGTACCGCATCAGAGAGACCATCTGTTCTTCGCTGCTGAATACCAACCTGTGTGCGCTCAGGCACAAAACGCATTGCAAAAGCCAGATAGATATGAGGGGCACGAATGTAAGGGAGAATTCCGTTGGTGTATAAGTGCTCTATGGGAGTATTACCGAAATCCAGTAATTGTGGTTTGCTCCAGTGAACGAAATCCGGTGAAACGCAACGCTGTATACTTCTTTTGCCGTCCCGGCTTACCCGCGAATAGCAGACATAGGTTTGTTGAATGGTGTCCCAGAAGGCGGTATTATGAGAGTCAAAAGAACCTTCCGTGATAATTGGCTCCTCCCGCAATCTTTGCCAGTGGATGCCGTCAGGCGATACAAAGGCCATAAGGACCTTGCGGTTCTGGCTGTCGAGTGTTTGTCTGCTGAGGGTAATTGCTTTGTAACGATGGTCGGGTAAGGCACGTGTGTTGGTGTCTTTGAAAGGTGAGAAATTATGCGATTCACAGTAGGATTTCTTGCTGCCTGTCCAGATGATATTATTGTCCTTTGAGCCGTTAAGCTCGAACAAACCCAATGAGGGCCTCTTCCAGCTGATGCCGTCCTCACTTTCTGCCAGACAGGTATATTCTCTTGAGAGGTCTCCACCACCACGATAATACATCCTGAAACGATTGTCATCCTTCATAATGGTGATGTAACCGCTTTGAGCGCCTTCCCAGGGAGCGTCAAAACGAAAGACAATTTCTTTTCTTATTGGCTGGTGCAGCTTAAGGGTTGTGTTGGACATGCTTTCGATAAGCCAATCGTCGACGAATAGTTCGAGCTGCGAGCCAATTTCCCGAACTGTTTTATCTTCTTTATTGACTGCTCCGTGCGCCTTAAAAGGCAACAGGCAGAACGCCGCTATAAACAACACAACAGCGGATTTTATGTAGTCCGTATCGCACAATCCTTTGATTCTGTAATTAGCGTTCATTTGCAAAGTTTCGTTAAAAACTTATTTTGGTATATTCTATTGGTTTAAAACAGTAGCACGGCCATCTTGGCCGTGTCTTCACGGGCTGGAAGCCCGTGCTACGGTCGTGTTTGGCTTAGAAATTATCTCAAAACTGTCACCCTGAGTGAAGCGAAGGGTCTGGCCTGTCAAAAAGAGAGATTCTTCGCGGAGTTTACCCTTGAGCGCAGCGAAGGGCTCAGAATGACGTTATGCGTTTTGAGATAGTTTCTTAATCCCTATTAAATATCAAGTTTCGTGCAAAATACAACTATTGAGTGTCTTTGAGGTGGTTTGTCAGAAGGCCCCGGCCGGTTTTGAGAAAGTTGAAAAAGGCCATATCGAAATTAACAATGTATTATTCAAAACCAATCCTATAGACGAGGGACGATGGTCGAAGGACGACCCGCCAAAGGCGGGTTTGTTCCGATGCAAGGCTTCACCTGCCCGACCAAGCCGCCAGCAGACTCCTTGTCGACTTAGCTGAGGAGAGCACAGAAAAAGCAACTTGACTTTTTGACGAAGAGAACGGTTGAGGTCTGTATTCGCCACGGAATGGCTAACGCCAAAAATCACACTTTAACAGTATTTTTAAGGCAAATATTTTGGATTTTGGCGGATTTGGCAACAAAATCTAAAAAAATAGCTTGGATTATTATAATTCGAGGAAGATTTTGATATTATTGTGGAATTAAAAGGCTTGGCCGCGTTGCCAGGCATTTTTATATGAGATTTTCAGCTTACAGTGTTTTTATCCCACAGCGTCTGGACCATTATGGCAAAAAGTAAACTCTGTTAGAAAGAAGCTTTCTAATGGTTCGACTCCGCTCACCATCCTGAGCAAAGTCGAAGGACGGAACTGACATGTGGCTTTAGACCCCGTGTCAGGAGTAGATTTTTTTACCCGTGTTGAAACACGTGGCTTTCTAACGGATTAAAAACGCGCTTGCGAAGAGCCCGACCATGGCTATAATGGGGAGCAATGAAGTTTTAACAATACTCGTGCCGGGAGCGAATAGTAACTCCCGGAAAAAACTTAGAATTTGAAGTAGGAACTAATCAGTAGGAGAAGAACCGATATGAGCGAAATTACTAAAAAAACTACATCACGTCGTGAGTTTTTGAAGCACACCGGTCAGATGGCAGCGGCCTCGGCTCTGGTAACGGGGATTGTTCCGCGTATCTACGCGGCCCAGAACAATACCATCAAGGTGGCATTGGTTGGCTGCGGTGGCCGTGGCGGTGGCGCAGCATCTAATGCTCTGTCCGTCCAGAACGGTCCTATCAAGCTCGTCGCCCTGGCTGACGTCTTCGAGAGCCGTCTTACCGGCAGCTACAATGCCTTGAAGGATTCGCACTCTAAACAGATGGACGTGCCGGAGGACCGCAAGTTCGTCGGCTTTGATGCTTACAAAAAGGCGATGGATTGTCTTGATGCCGGTGATGTGGTGATTCTTACGACGCCTCCGGCGTTCCGCTGGGTGCATTTCACTTATGCCATCAAGAAGGGCCTCAATGTCTTTATGGAGAAACCGGTTACCGTTGACGGCCCGACCAGTCGGCGGATGTTCAAGCTCGCCGAAGAGGCAACGGCGAAGAACCTAAAAGTAGGAGTAGGATTGATGTCCCGTCACAGCCGGGCGCTTCAGCAGCTTTACCAACGCATCCAGGACGGCGAAATCGGCGACATCATTCTGTTACGCGGCTACCGGATGCATGGACCAATCGGGTTTTTCTCCTCCCTGCCCAAGCCGCCCGGTATCAGCGAACTGCTTTACCAGGTGCAGCGTTTCCACAGCTTCATCTGGGCCAGCGGCGGGTGCTACAGCGATTTCTATATCCACCACATCGATGAGCTTTGCTGGATGAAGAATTCCTGGCCGGTCAAGGCCCAGGCCTTGGGCGGTCGCCATTATCGGCAGAGTCCCGAAGGCATCACTTACGTGGACCAGAATCTCGATACGTATTCAGTGGAATACACGTTCGCCGACGGCAGCAAGTTCATTATGGATGGACGCTGCATTATGGGCTGCAACGACATTTACTCCAGCTACGCGCATGGCAGCAAAGGCATGGCGATTGTCTCAAAGAGCGGTGACTGCGGGATGCCCTCCAGCACTTACAAGGGCCAGAATCCGACGCGCTCAAACTTGCTCTGGGAATCCAAAGTCGAGCGGGATGAGCAGGACCCATATCAAAACGAATGGAACGAGCTGATAGATGCCATCCGCAACGACAAGCCCTACAACGAAGCCGAGCGCGGCGTCCAGGCCAGTCTTGTAACGAGCATGGGCCGCATGGCCGCGCACACAGGCCAGGAAATCACTTATGACGGGATTCTCAACAGCGACCACGAGATGGCGCCAGGATTAGACAAGTTGACGGCGGATTCTCCTGCGCCCCTGCAGGCAGGGCCAGATGGCAAATATCCCGTTCCTCAGCCAGGCATCACTAAACAGCGGGAATACTGAGGCTTCGTTGCGCCTTGCCGGCTTATCCTGGCATTTAGGTGACGGACTCTGCGTTGTTGTGTTGCACATACGCGATTTAAGATGGTATGCGCTCAGACAGAGCGCCGGTTCCTCCCACGTTGAAGCGGTTACGGCGCATCGGGGAATGGATGAGCAGTACAATGCGTTTCGGGAGGGGGATGGTTGGAGTGTGGAGCACGGCACTGACCTGAACGATTACAATCCAACGGTGACACCGACCACGCGGATGCAACTGCTCTTGAAATGGTTTGCTGAAAACCAGCACTAATCAGAGCGTCCGTTTTTCGCGGGTTGACCCATACAAATCCGCTACAACCAGAAGTCTCGTTATCTGCCAATTCGACAAAAATGCACATTTCATAAATTCTGTATTGTCCGTGAGTTATAGAAGACAGGAAATTTGTAAACATTATCAATGAACGGTGCTTACAACCCACCTACAATTCGGAAGCCAGTTATCTGAGCAGTATGGTTCCGAACTCTTAGAACTTGTATTGAAAAGAAGGCCATTTATCCATTACGACTCATTTGCCAAGTATCTTGTTTCGGATAAAATAATCCTAATGGTGAAAAAGACTGCGACAATCTCCATTCTGTTACTGGTTGCCATGTGCTCGACTGCACAGGCCCTTACATACACCAATCCGCTGCCGTTGGTAGTACCTCATAATGTTGGTAAAGATTTTTTACGTTCATAAACATCCAATGCTGATTCCAGGGCATTCTCTCGTTTCTCGGCCCACTGCTTTCGCTGGAGACCGCTGACATGCATAGGATAACGAATATACTCCAGAACCGTCCAAACATGCTTGGCCAACCCCAAAACCATCGCAGGACAACAACCATCCAGAGAACTATGCGCTTTCGTCCAAATTGTACAAATCCCGCAACAGCCACCCATAAAGAGCCTCCTTGCCGAAAACAGTCATTTGACCAATAACTCATCGGCAAAAGAGGCCTTTCCCTCGACTTTGCTCGGGACAGGTTTGCTTCAAAATCTATATTATCGTATGCCAATATCATGAGGGACTACCGTATTTTCAATCCAGGGAGAAATCAAGTATTGTAAGAGAGAAGGCGTCCCCATTTTGACGGATAAATAGCTTAGGGCGACTGCCGGCAAGACCGCGCCATACATTCAGCCTATCGAGCAGTTCTTGACGCCACAGAATCCGAACATCAACGCTTATAACGACAAGATAATAGACCTCAAGACTATACGGTTCTGGCAGATATGTGGCTTGAGGAGGTATTGTGGCCGCAGTAAGCCTAACTGGCTGTCGATAAGCTAACGTCGGTTAGCCAATGATATGCGTCAGCCGGGGCCTATCCCGATAACTTCGGTATAGGCCCCGGTTGTTTTTTATAACGTATGCCTACGATTATATGAGCCTGCGAAACTTACTTTTTTGAATAAAAAACTGCCCAATTACCGATAATCTTATAGTTTTTAGTTGTTTTTTCTTGACAATAAGGCAGGCAATTTGGTATAAGTAAAATTGGTAAACCTCGTCAGAGACTTTTTATCTGATTGGCTTATAAGGCTGGCGTCGGTTTGGCCATGCCTTGTGGGAAGCTATATTTTTCAACAATACAGGGTCTCTAACGGGGTCTGCCGATAACAACAAATGTTTTGGTGTGTGGACCAAAACGAGAGACCTTATAAGATTGTTTTTTTCTAAAGGAGGAAAAAAATGTGCAGAAATTTATTTTATTTTATTGCATCAGCATTATTTTTCGGTCTTCTGTGCGGTGTGGCACAAGCGGATGTGCGCGTTGCGGAAAGGTTGTTAGTTGATTTGCGAGCTGAGGACCTTTCTTATGGCGCTGTCACATCCAATTGGAATAACAGGGGCGAGTTAGGAGATTTTGTGCCCTTTGGCAATCCGGTCGTAGAGAAAGTTAAGGGCATCAAGACGGTAACCTTTGACGGCGCCAGTTGGTTTGAAGGACCAAGGTCAATTCCGGGCATCGATGGGGCCGGCACGAGGACTATCGAAGTTTGGGCCCTCAACCCAGTGATACCGGCCGAAGAAACGACGGTCTCCTGGTCTCATCGTGGCGGGCCTGCAGGCACGAATATGGCATTCAACTACGGCAACAGCAATTTGTTTGGTGCTGTTGGGCACTGGGATGCCCCCGATATGGGCTGGTGGACCAATCATATACCTGCTCCTGCAGCAAATACCTGGTGGTATTTAGTCTATACGTATGACGGGACAGCCGCTCGTGTTTACGTCAATGCAGTGCTGGAGAGCAGCAGAGAAAATCTCACCCTAAATACGCACGCCGGCAACATTATCAGAGTTGGGGCCCAGGCGGATGATAGCGGTGCAGGTGCCACATTCCAATTTACAGGGTCTATTGCTGAGGTGCGCATCCATGATGGGGTGCTAAGCGTGCCGGATATGCAGTATAATTTTAGCTTAGGTGTAATAAAGAAGGCTTTTGACCCTTCTCCTGCCGATGGTGCGCAAAATCAGGCGAAATCGATTCTTCGCTGGCAGGCGGGCTATACCGCAACAGCCCACGATGTTTACTTAGGCACCGACCGGACTGCCGTGGAAAATGCCGATACATCTTCACCTCTGTGCATAGAGCAAGGGATAACTGTGCTGTTTTCTATTGCTGCTGTTGCTCTGCAAAAGCCATCAACGACTTACTACTGGCGCATAGATGAGATTGAGGGCGATGGTGTTACTATACACAAAGGCGATATCTGGAGCTTTTCGACGGCGCCTTTGAAGGCCCACAGCCCCAGCCCGGCTGATGGCTCCGTGTATGTGGACCCCTGCACGCCTCTTGTCTGGGGTTCGGGCTTTACGGCAAGGTATCACGAGGTATATCTGGGCACTGACCAAGCTGCTGTAGAGAGCGCCAATACCTCAACATCGGGTATTTATAAAGGCAGAAAAACTCCACCGTATAATCCTGGTCTGCTCGCAAAAAATACGACATATTACTGGCGAATAGATGAGGTCGAAACAGTCCAAACAAACAAATACAAAGGCGATGTCTGGAGCTTTACAACATTCCCAATAATCCCCGTTACAGACCCTAATCTTGTCGGATGGTGGAAGTTCGATGAAGGGAAAGGCTCGTTCGCTCTCGACTGGTCAGGCAGGGATGGACATGGCAGCCTCCATGGTGGGACGCAGTGGACCGGCGGATATGATGGAAGTGCGCTGCGTTTCAACGGCCTGGATGGTTACGTATCACTGCCGATAGGTCCACTTATCTCGTCATTAAGCAGCACGACAATAACGACCTGGGTCAACTTCACCAATACCGGAGGGGCCTGGCAGCGCATCTTTGACTTTGGTTCGGGTACGATAATCTATATGTTCCTGTGCCCGCGGACTGCTACGGATGGATCATTACGTTTCTGCATCACAAAAAACAGTTGGGATGGCGAGAGGATAATAGATACACCTGATATTCTACCGACAGGGTGGCACCATATAGCTGTATCGATAGACGGCGCGACCAAAGTAATTACGTTATATCTGGATGGAGAGGCTGTAGGGAGCATCGTAACAGACACACTTCCGAGCGATATGGGTAACACGACGAACAACTGGCTTGGCAGGTCACAGTACGCTGCGGATGCGTATTTTAGCGGCACCATAGATGACTTTCGTATCTACAATTATGGGATGACAGAATCTGAAATTCCAAAAACGATGCGAGGCGACCCTGCACTCGCTTGGGGCCCCACGCCGGCTAACAAGGCAGTGGTGGAGCTTTCCGAAGTTACATCCCTGAGCTGGTCGCCGGGAGACTTTGCGAGCGAGCACGATATATATTTAGGAACCGACTCCGATGCCGTAACCAATGCTAACACATCAACGGCAGGAATATATCGAGGCCGCCAGATTACTACTACCTACAATACACCCGAAACTCTCGAAGGCACACAGGCCTATTACTGGCGCATTGATGAAGTTAATACCCTCAATCCTAACAGTCCGTGGAAAGGCAGGCTCTGGAGCTTTACGGTAGCCAACTATTTTGTCCTCGAGGATTACGAGCGATATACAAATACTCCGCCTGATATAATCTCGCAGACCTGGATAGCTGCCGGCGGCGGTAAAGTTGGTTATAATGACCCCAACTACGCCCAGACATACATTGCCCACGGAGGCAATCAGTCAATGCCGTTTGACTACAGCAACCTTAACCCACCTAATTACTCGGAGGCAACGAGAACATTTGCTGCTACCGACTTTT
>Ga0315279_10005746_pt1 | contig 15923 bp, 13 predicted proteins | sample YL17G06_20_MG_FD_203694 | JGI IMG/M metagenome (GOLD analysis project Ga0315279, IMG submission 203694) | Sediment microbial communities from Yellowstone Lake, YNP, Wyoming, USA - YL17G06_20 | ecosystem: Environmental > Aquatic > Freshwater > Lake > Sediment | place: USA: Wyoming | collected...
TGACTGACCCGGCCGCCGTCCAACCGGAACTTCTTAAGGAACCGGCGGAAATAGCCCTTCACCGCCGGGGCATCGAGGGAAGCGAAAAACTCGCGCCGCTCTTTGATAAAAAGTCCTACCCCGAGATCATGGAACTCCTGCTGGACCTGCGCGGCGATATCGACAAATTTTTTGACGACGTCATGGTCATGTGCGAGGACCAGGACTTAAAACGAAACCGGTTGGCCCTGGTCAACTTCATCTACCAGCTTTTTATCCGGTTCGCCGATTTTTCTCAGATCGTTATCGAAACGGAGAAAAAATCCAAATGAAAAAGATATTTTTCGATCGGATCCGCAAAGATAAAGCTAATGAACGCATCGAAGTATACGGTTGGGTGAGCAAGGTCCGCAACCTGGGTGGGCTCGTTTTCATCGATCTCAAGGACCGGACCGCCCTGCTCCAGATGGTCGTCGATCCCAAAACCGCTCCGGTGGCGCTCGAGGTCGGTTTGCAGGACTGCGTCTACGCTTCCGGCACGGTCCGGGAACGGCCGGAGAATCAGCGGAACCCGAAGCTCGCCACCGGCGAGATCGAACTGGCGGTCGACGATCTTATGATCCTGGGAAAATCAAAAGTTACGCCTTTCGTCATCGAGAACGAGGTCAAGGCGAACGAGGAACTCCGGCTCCGCTACCGGTACCTCGATCTCCGGCGCGAGCCCCTCCAGCAGAACATCGTTTTCCGGCACAAGGTGGTGACCGCGATCCGGGAATTCCTGAACGGCCGCGAGTTTCTTGAGATCGAAACGCCGCTCCTCACCCGTTCCATGCCCGAGGGCGCCCGCGACTATCTTGTTCCATCCCGGCTTTATGCAGGAAAATTCTACGCCCTGGCCCAGTCCCCCCAGATGTACAAGCAGCTGCTCATGGTCTCCGGATTCGAGCGTTACTACCAGATCGCACGCTGCATGCGCGACGAAGATCCACGGCACGACCGCCAGCCGGAGCATACCCAGATCGACATCGAGTTGTCGTTCGTGAACGAAGAGGATATTTACGAGCTGATCGAGGGCCTTTTCAAACACATTTTTCGGCAAGCGCTGGACCGGGACCTGCCTACGCCCTTCCCCCGTTTCGCCTGGTCCGAGGCCTTTGAAAAATACGGGTCAGACAAACCCGACCTTCGTTTCGGTCTGGAAATAATCGACTTGAAGCCCGTGTTCGCGACCAAGGATTTTCCACCCTTCAAAGGGCCGGCCGAGATCCGGGGCATCGTCTTACCCGCCGCGATGAAAATTTCCCGCAAGAACCTCGAAGACTTGAGTGAACAGGTCAAGGCAAGAGGCCTGGCCGGCATATTCTGGGCGCGCAAGGATGAAAAAGTCAGCGGTTCGATCGCCAAGATCGTGGACGAGGAAACCGAGCGCCGCCTGGGATTAAAATCCGGCGACCTGCTCGTAGTCTTGGCCGGCGACCGCAAGGTCTTCCCGGTGCTCGGCGAACTCCGCAATAAATTCGCCGAGGATCTGGGTTTGAAGAAAACCGGTTTTTCTTTCCTCTGGGTTTACGATTTTCCCCTTTTCGAAAAGGACGAGAAAACCGGCCAGATCGTCCCCTGCCACCATATTTTCACCCAGCCCAAGGCCGAAGACCTGCCGTACCTTGATACGGAACCGGAAAAAGTCCGCGGCCGTCAATATGACCTGGTCTGCAACGGCAACGAGCTCGCCTCGGGCAGCATCCGTAATCATAACCGGGCTCAGCAGGAAAAGCTTTTCCAGATCATCGGCATCGACCGGGAAACCGCAGCCCGTCAGTTCAGCCTTCTGCTCGACGCCCTCGAATACGGAGCGCCGCCCCACGGCGGTATTGCGCCGGGCATCGACCGGATTTGCATGGTCCTCGCCGGGATCCCGTCGATCCGCGAGATCATCGCCTTTCCCAAAACCACGCAGGCCCAGGGTTTGCTGGAGAATATTCCGGACTATATCACCGAAAAACAGCTGAAGGAATTACACCTGAAGATAGAGTAGTTTCTAATCCCTAAGCAGAAAAGGGGATAGGCTACTTTTTTATTATCCATTAATACTATCGAAATTGCGTACAATAAAAAAAGTAGCCTGTCCCCTTTTATTTATCCTGTAAAACAGCCGGAAAAAGCTTAAATCTATTATTCACTTCAATCGTAAAAATTATCTGACAACGGCGATCTTCGCGATCGCGCTCTGACCGCTAGTTGTGATCAGCGCGCAGTAGTATAGGCCGCTCCCGACCAGGTTGCCGGCCTGGTCGCGGCCGTCCCAGCTGAACGCCCGGTTGAGAGCCAGAGGGTTCTCCGCCGTATACCGCCCGGGCAGCAGCTGTTCGCCGCGTTCTTCATTCCAAAGCAGGCGGCCGGCGATCGAATATACCCGGAAAGTCACGTAACAGCTGGCTGATAATTTGAACGGCAAATAGATCCGGGCCTCGGAACCGGCCGGGAACGGATTGGGGTAGGGTGTTAAGAAAGCGTTTCCGGGCAGGGTGTCTTGACGCCACCAGGGCGACAAGTTGGCGGCAGCAAAGACATCGGGCCAGCCATAACCCAGGCTGTCCGTGGGTGAACTCGCGTAATGGGCGGTCGTGAAGAGTGCGCGCCGGACCGAATCCGGCGACCAGTTCGGGTGGGTCTCGAGAAGCAGGGCGCACATCCCCGAGACCATGGCCGTGGCGCCCGAAGTACCCGTGGAGAGCAGATATGAACCCGAAGAATCGGGCTCGACGACGACCGTGGCTTTGGCCAGGCTGACCACTTCGGGTTTAAGGCGACCGTCCGCGGTTGGCCCGTAACCGGAGTATTCCCAGCGCTGGAACAGAGTATCGATCCCGCCGACCGTGATCACGCCCTCCGCGTCGCCCGGCGCCACCAGCTGGTGACTTGCAACGTTCCCGGCAGCGGTGACGACGATCACTCCCCGGCGATATGCCTCATATCCGGCGATCGACGCCGGCGAAGTTTTTCCATCGTATTCATCCTGTCGGTACCATTTCAGATAGCCGAGCGAGCTGTTGACGATATCGGCACCCCGGGACTCCAGCCATTCCAAGCCGGAGACCCACATATCTTCCTCGATCGGATATTCGTACACTGAATCCCGGATCTCGGTCTTCGCGACGAGGAACTGAACGCCCGGCGCGACTCCGCGGTACAAGTTCTCCGAGTAGCCGCCGATCAAACCAAGCATCTCGGTTCCGTGGTTCGGCTGGTTGGTCAGATCGTCCGTGACCGTGTCGCCGCGCGTGACGTAAAATTTTAAGATGCCGCCCGCGGTCCCGGCCAGGGTCGGCAGGTACGTGAATTCCAGGCCCAGGGAATCAACGCTGCCGAAATTATCTCCTCCGTCCGCGGATGTCTTCGAATAGATCCGGCCGCCGGTCTCCCAGGCGACGGTCGCGGTGCTTGCGTCGCGGGCGATCGATATCTTACCCAGAGCCGCGACATTTTCCGAAAGGAATACCGGTGTGGAAAAAGTAACACCGAAATCCGATGATTTCGCGAACCCAACCCGGGTCAGCGGTGATAAAGAAAGGTCCTTCCAGATCAAAAATATCGTATCGCCGGCGGTCATTGCTTCGGCGTCCTTGCCGATAAAAAGGAATGTCCGGGTAAAATTATCGACCGGTACCGAGTCCCGCAGGAAAAACAGGGAATCGCCGAACAGGGTATGGTAAAAGACGCCGACTTTCTGGAACCCAGAAACGGCCTTGGGATATTTCACGTCCGTTCCAAAAGGAAAAGAATCGACCGTGGTCTCGATTCCGAACCCGCCCCCGTAGTTACCCTTTCTCAAGTACAGCTTGTTCTTGGATTGGTAAAAAACATAGACCGTATCATCAACCTGGACCGCGGTCGGTTCTCGATACAATTGACCGGTCAATGGTTGGATAGGAGCGATTAGAACTGTATCATTCGTAAAAACCCGATAGTTTATACCATAATTTTCATCATAGAAGATAAACATTGTATCACGTCCGCAGACCGTCACTTCGTTGACCCAGTTGTTAAAATTCTGGGTCAACTTGCGCGGGTCGGGCAGCCAGGTGTCGCCGCCGTCGTCGGAGTAAGTGAAAAGGAGATCCCGCACCGGCTGGTTATTGTAGACCGTGTCGCCGGACAGAAACAGGTACAACCGACCCCCGGCGCTCTTGTGGAACTCCACGTCGCCGTACACGCCGTAGGCATTGGTGACCGCGGCTTCGCCCAGGCCGGGCGTGCCCCGGGCATAGATCCGGTCGCCGCTGAAAAAATCGTACTGGGCGATGACCTTGACCGCGTTTAGGGCGTTATGTTTTCGCTTCAATCCGGTATCCATCACGCCCACGATCACGCCGGAGCCAAAGACCGTTTTTTCGTGGAGCTTGTCGATATTGAACATTTTCAACTGGTGATAGGACATGCCGTAGACCAGGGTGTCTTCGGCCGCGGTCGCGGTCTCGAGCGCCTCGGAAGGACCGAACCCCGCGACGGGCGTAATTTTGTAGACTGTACCGGATTTGGCGATATCCGGCAGGTCCTCGCGCCGTACCCAGAAACTGGCCGCGTTCAGCCATTTGGACTGCCGGACGAGCAACCCGCCGCGTCCCTCGATATCCGCAATGTAATCGCGGTTAACCGGCAGATCGGCGTAGTCGATCACGCCCCCCCGCGTCAAACGTCGTTTCAAGGCGGCGCGGGAAAGGCTCGGGGAAACGGTCTTCAGAGCCGCCGCGTATTTTTCAACGGGTATCCCCTTGTCCGTGAAATAAACCCAAACTTTGGCATAGGGTTTTTCATAACAACGGACGTCCACCTTGTCGAGGACCGGCGTTCGAAACCCGTACAGAGTGGAAATTATCAATAAGGTTAGCATCATACCTCCCTAAGGTTTATCGAAAAAATATTCTTAAAATATTTTATAATACGAATCTTCTTTCTTTTTTGCTAATTTAAAAGGCAGGGCGAAGAGTAGACCGGCGGCGAACCCGCCGATGTGCGCGAAATAAGCCACCCCGCCGCCCTTCGCTCCGACCGAGAAAATCCCCACGAATAACTGGATCAGGAACCAAATACCCAGGAAAACGATCGAGGGCAAGTAGGTCATGCGCATGAAAAATCCCAGCGGGATCAGGGTCATTACCTTAGCCCGGGGATAAAACAGGATATAGGCGCCGAGAACGCCGGATATCGCGCCGCTCGCGCCGACCATCGGCACCAGCGAATCGGGCGAAGTCAGGCTGTGCAGAAGGGAGCCGGCGATCCCGCAGACCAAATAGAAGATAAGGAATTTGACGTGTCCGATCCGGTCCTCGACGTTGTCCGCGAAAACCCAGAGGAACAGCATGTTGCCCAGGATATGCATGAAATTGGCGTGGATGAACATGCTGGAGATGAGCGTCAGGTAGGTTGCCGGTCCCGAAGGATGGAAGATATTCATTGGCACGGCGCCGAACCGGAGAATAAAATCGTCTACGTTCCGAACCAGGGCGGTTTGGTAAATAAAAACCGCGACATTGACGGCTAATATAAGATAGGTTACGAACGGACGGGTCGTCGAGCGTAGATCATCTCTCAGGGGAATCATAAATTCTGCCGATCTCACAGACGGCGTAAGCCGCGATCGCCTTACCTTCGCCGATCTCGCCCAGGCCCTCGTTGGTTTTACCCTTCACCGATACCGCATCCGGGGTGATCGATAAGGCCGACGCGACGGCTTTTTTGATATCCGGCACCCGGGGCAGGATCTTGGGCGATTCGCAGACGACCACGGCGTCGATGTTATGGACCAGTAAACCGGAATCGCCCAGATAATGGGCGACTTTTTTAAGAAGCTCCAGGCTGGCGATATTCTTGTACCGGTTGTCGTCCGGCGGGAAATGCGCGCCGATATCGCCGAGGTTCGCGGCGCCCAGGAGCGCGTCGCAGATCGCGTGCAGGAGCACGTCTCCGTCCGAGTGGCCCAAAAGTCCTTTGGGAAAATCGAATTTTACTCCCCCCAGAAATAAAGGCCGGCCTTCGACCAGCCGATGAATATCATAACCGATACCGACCATGACGTATTTTAACGCTTAATGCCTAAAAGTCAAGGCCGATAAACTTTTCCGCCGCGAGGCTGGGTTTTAAGCGCGGCTCCTGGATCCAGAATTTCTGGTTGCCGGCGAAGACTTCGTTGTACCGGTCATCGCCCGCCCCGTCGAAAAACAAACCGACGCATTTCATATAATCCCGGAGCCCGCCCCGGCTGGCGACCGTGGCAAAACCGAGATTGCTGCCGTCCCGAGTGCGGTATTTATCGTCACCCTGAAAATCCACGAACAAACCCATGCCGTTGGCGTTACCCGCGCCCAAGCTCAAACCGCCGCCTTCGTAATCGTCATCGCCCTCGTAATCGAAAAGACAACCCAGGGTGAAATCATGACCCGCGCCGATGCCCATGCTCATGGTCAGGGTATGGCGGTCGCTGCCGCAGGAATCGAGCAGGACGCCGACCGCGAAATGCGCGCCCGCGCCCTGGACGTACCAGGTCCCCTCATATTCGTCGTCGCCTTCCATGTCGGTCAGGAAACCCGCGCCGAACCAGTACGCACAGCCCTGGCCGAATACCCCGCAGGAATAGCGATCGTTGCCCGAACCGTCGACCAAAATGCCTACCCCTCCGGCCAGAGAATGGCCGTCAACATAATCGGCCCGGATCCCAAAACCCATGCCCTGGGACAGACTGGCGTTATGTTCTGGGGTCTGCGAAGACGGGTACATGACCGTATCGTCGCGCGCTACGTACTTATCGTCGCCGTTCCGGTCGACAAGCACGCCGCAGCCTTTGACAAAACCAAAACCCTGGCCGCCCTGGAAGCAAGCGTATTCGTCATTCCCGTTCAAATCGGCCAGGATCCCTGCGCCGAAAAGCCCGGCGCCCTGGGCGTAAAGGTCGCCGGAATAAAAGTCGTCGCCGGCACAATCCAGGATCACTCCCTCACCGAAGATACCGGTCGCCAGACCGATCTTCTCCGATACATACGAATCGGCTCCGCTCCCGTCCAGGATGAATGCGTATCCGGCGATCCCGGTGGCCGGGCCGATTCGACCACGGTAGCGGTCGTCACCCTCGAGATCGATGATGATCGATACCGGATGCATACGGTCGGAAATCGCGGCATTGACGTATTCGTCGTTACCGGCGATATCGACGATGAGCAGATAAGGCCCGCGGTCGTATTTGTCGTCCGCTTGAGAACCGACCGCGATCTTGCCATATTTTGTATCGATCGAGACCGACGATGACAACCGATAACCGGACAGGTAAGGGACCGCGGCCGGCAGGACATATCCGAGATCCATTGCGCCGGTGGCCAGGGCTTTAAAGTCCGTTTTATCGATCATGCGTTCGAGCAGCAGGTTATCCAGTCCGTCCTCCCGTTCGGCGATCAATCCGTTCACGACGGAATCGATTTCGGCCGCGGAAAGATCCACCTCACCCCGGCGGATCCAATCAATGCTGTTCGCAAGTTCAGCCAGGATCAAATAAAGACCGACGGCCAGGGAATCGGATATGCCCGGCAAGCCCGTTACGATCGCTCCATATTTAACAGTTAAGATTTTCCCCAATTCTTTCCGGATATCCTTGATCTTCCGCAGCGAATCAACAAGTACTATTTCCGGACGCTCGATCAGTCCCCGGCGCACGCCCTCGTCGATCCGGGCCCAGGGATAAAAGGCCAGGAACCAGAGGGAGTCCGCGTTATTCAATATCGTCCGCGCCATGACCCTCGTAAAAGGCGCAACCTTCGAAGGTTCGGTCGCGAGAAAATCAAAGGTTTTCAAGCGGTATTTTCCATAACCGTAATAATCCAGGTCCGCCGGATCGATCCTCAGGTCAGAAACTTCACAGTCTATTTTCCTTGCCGCAGCTTTCATGAACCGATCCAGGTTGTCATCCGCGACCGTGTCGCGCTTCAATCCGGTCTGGGCAAACATCAAACCATAAAATAGAATCGACATCAAAAGAGATTTTCTCATATTATGCCTCCGTTAACGATTATAGTAAAAAACGTCCATTAATCAAGGGAATTTCTCGCGTAAGTTTATGAACTGCATTAACAACTAGCTACCCTTGACATTATACATTGAAGCCGTATACTTTACAGAATGGTTCAAGGAGGTATATGAGAATAAAAACATGGGCCATGGTTTCGGCGGTCTTATTTTTTGCCGGAATCGCCCAGGCCGTTCAGCGCGTCGTGGTCTGTGAAGAGACGTACGCCGAATACTGAGGGACCTGCGCGGGCGCCAGCGGTACGCTGGACCAGATCGTAATCAACCACCCGGGTCGCATCGCCGCGGTCGAAATGCATATCTACCTTTTCTCGCCCATGTATTTTCAGGAAGTATACGACCGGTGGCACTATTACCCGCCGCCGGATAACGGCAGTTACTCATATCCCTGGCTCTGGTACGACGGCAACCCGCACGGCGGTTGGGTCGATTCGACTTGGCATGCGAAGATCGACAGCCGGCTGAGCGTTCCGGCGCCGATCACGATCGTGATGTGGGGCACCTACAACTCCGGCAGCGGCAACGGTATGATCTATGCGCGGTACCGGAACGATTCCACGGCCGCGATCACCGGCCGTTCTATTTTCGTCGTCACCGAAGACAGCATTTATTATTCCGGGACCAACGGCGACAACTGGCACAACCACGTGGCGCGGGATTATCTACCCGACCAAAACGGCCAGACCGTAACGATCCCGGCCGGTGATTCCGTAACGGTCAACCATGGTTTTACCATCCAGTCGGGTTGGAACGCAAACCGCTGCCAGGTCTTAACCTGGCTTCAGAACGACAACATGCTGCCCGACTCGACCAAACCTATTTATCAGGGAGCGTTAAAAAAAATATCCGATCTGGTCGCCGTAGATGAGTCTTCGATCTTCAGTTTACGGGCGCCCAGCATCCGGGTTTATCCCAATCCCGCCCGGCGGTTGGTGAATTTCGATCTGGATCAACCCGCGGAAAGTAATTATTCCATTCTAGTTTTTGATCCCACGGGCCGGCAGATAATTTCCTATTTCGGAATAACCAAGACGAGCCACGATATGTTCACTTGGAAGCTTGATAAAAATTTGAACGATGGGATTTATTTCCTTAAATTTCATTCCAATACCGACAATTATTTAGGTAAAATAATTATTGCCAAATAGTTATAAAAAAGGAGAATAAGGATGAGAAAAATGACCGTCTTTTTGATATTGCTGATCGGAATGGGAGCTGCCAGTACCTTGTTGACCAACGGCGCTTTCGAACAGGATCTCTCAGAGGGCTGGCACACCTACACTTTTAGCGCGCTAGACACCATCAACCGAGGAACCGGATATGATAACGATCCTGACTATGAACTCTTCGTGTATCGCGATTTTGGCAGCGGTTACTGCAAAGTATGGCAGACCGTCGAAATACCGACCACCGACCTTTCTTTCTCGGTCAACGCGAGTCTCTGGGCTTACGATAACGATGCCGATACCCTTTGCTGGGCCGCGGCCGCGATCCAGGTCTTCTATCTCGACCAAAGCGACGCGGTCCTGGGCGAGACCCGGATCTGCTACAAAACCTTACCCTGCCCCTGGGTGAGTTCTTCAACCCTCCACCTTATTGACGTCACGGACGATCTCTGGCACGCCTATTCCTTCAATGTTAACTCCGAGCTGTCCAACCTCCCCGGCGTCGCGCCATCAATGGTCAAAAAAATCCAAGTCGCGGCTTTTGACTCGACCGCGCACACATGCTGAAGCGCCCGCGAACAGGCGAAGGTCTTCGCCGATGATTTCGCGGTCAACTACTCGGGCAGCGCGAAATATTTAGCTTACAAGAATAATAAAGTATATGACAGCGGCGGCAACAACGACGGCCGGCTCGATCCGGGCGAAAGCGCGAGCTTTACCACCTTCCTGAAAAATATCGGCGGGCAGGTGTTCACGAACTTAAACACCGCTCTTTCCACCACCAGCCCTTATATCACGATCACTGACAACTCCGGTATGTTCGGGATGATCCCGGTCGATACAACCAAAGAAAATTTTAGCGACCCGTATGTGATCCAGGCCGCGAGCAACACCCCCGATGGTCAGGTCGCCGCTTTCCGGCTCATCGCCCAGGAAACCGGATTTGCCGACACTTTTGATTTTACGTTGACCGTTGGTTCTTTACACTATCTGGTGTGGAATCCTGACCTGACCCCTTCATCGGGCCAGGCGATCGACAGCCTGCTGCGAAGCCTTAATTATAACGGAATTATCACCACCACCTTACCGACCCGGGGCGTGCTCGATGTTTACCGCGCGGTTTTCGTGTGCTTAGGCATCTATCCCAATAACCTGGTCATCGCGTCGAACAGCGCCGAAGCAGCGACGCTCGTCGAATACGCGAATTCCGGCGGCCGGGTATATATGGAAGGCGGCGATGTCTGGTATTTCGACCCGCTGGTCGGGGGTTACGATTTCTGTCCCCTCTTCGGGATCAACGCAGTCACGGACGGATCTAGTGACTTGGGACCGGTTGCCGGCCAGGCCGGCGTTTTCACCAACCAGATGGATTTTGCTTACGGTGGTGAGAACAACTACATGGATCATATCAGTCCGGGTGGGACCGGCGCGTTCCTGATCTTCAAGGATGAAGACAGCCTTTGGGACTGCGGCGTGGCCCGGGATGCCGGCACCTACAAAACCGTCGGCACTTCGTTCGAGCTCGGTTCCCTGGTCGACGGGTCGGGCGTATCCACCCGCCGCGCGCTCGTCGATTCGATCATGAAATTTTTCGGGATCTCTCTCGTCGCCAGCGAAGAAACCGGCGGCCAGGATGTTGTCCCGCTCTCCCTCAAAGCGGCGCCGAATCCGTTCCGCGGCCATACTATCATCTCATTTAGCATAACACATAGCGCCCCCTTTCGGGGATCAGGAGCGTCCTTTCAGGACTTCCAGACAAAGAGCTGTGAACTGAAGATATATGATGTGTCCGGACGCCTTGTCAATTCTTTCGCCCTACGCGATACGCCATCCGCCATACGCTGGTCCGGTACGGACCAAAACGGTCGCGCGGTTCCCGCCGGCATCTATTTCATCCGTCTCCAGGTCGGCGACATACGGCAAGCCGAAAAGGTCATTCTCGTCAGATAATCGCTTCGGCCCAAAACATGAAACGACCGCAAAAAATCCTATCGCTCGAGAACATGATCCTCGAGACTAAGCTCCTGCCCCCCACGCTCAAAGAGAAGGTCATCAACCGGCCGCGGATCCTGAACCTCCTGGACCAGAACCTGCACCGGAAACTGATCCTGATCGTAACCGACGCCGGCTACGGGAAAACCACCCTGCTTACCCAGTACATCAAGGAGCATGACCTGTCCGCGGTCTATTACAGTTTGGACAGTAAGGACAGCGGCCTTTTGATATTTTTCTCCTATCTGATCCGTGGCTTGGAGCGCATCGACCCTAACCTGGTCACCCAGATCAAAAGCCTGTTTCAGGGCGGCGGCCAGATAATTCAGCATTACGAGCTTTTCATGGGATCCCTGATCAACGAGGTCATGAACAAAACCCAAAAAGAAATTTATATCATCCTCGACGACTATCACAACCTGGCCGAGGACAGCCTGGTCCATAAGGCGCTCAATTATTTCATTGATCACGTTCCGGATAAGATCCGGGTTATCATTTCCTCGCGCGTCATCCCGCCCCTGGGCAACCTCGCCAAATGGCGCGCGAAGCAGAATCTTTTTGAAATATACCGCGACGGTCTGCGTTTCACCGAGGAAGAGATCAAAGAGCTTTTCAGCGCGTTTTACGACAAAACCCTGACCCACGAAGCGATAAAAATGGTTTCCGATAAGACCGACGGTTGGATCACGGGCATCCAACTCATCCTTTATTCCGCGATCAAGGATCGGATCATAATCGAACAATCGATAAACGAATACAACCAGACCCGCCAGCCCCTTTTCGATTATTTTACGAAAGAAATTTTCGAGGCGGAATCGCCCGCGATCCAGGATTTTCTCAAGCGGAGCTCGATCATGGAGATCATGTCCCCGTCCGACTGCAACCATATTCTCAAGATCCGCAACGCCCAGACCCTCCTCCGGAAGATCGAAAACCGCAACCTCTTCCTGAGCGCCGTCGGCAAGGGCCAGTTCAAATACCATCCCCTGTTCCGCGAGTTCCTCAACCGTCGGCTTGAAGAAGAAAAAGGAAGCCGGGAACTACACGAGCGCGCCGCCCGTTATTATGAGAGAATGGGCGAGTGGGAACTGGTCGTCGAGCACTGCCTCGCCGCGGGCAACTACCAGCAGGCCGCCGAGATAGTATTTCTGAAGGCGGACAGCATGCTCGACCAGGCGCGGCACGACCTGCTGAATGAATGGTTGAGCCGCATGCCGGAGAACTTTTTCCTCCAGTACCCACGCCTGATCATCCTCCGGGGCCGACTCCTCCAGGAAAAAGGGTTTCCGACCAAAGCCAATGAACTTTTCAATCAGGCGGAAAAGATTTTACGAAAAAGCGGTATCACCAAGAAAAAGAACCTGGCGGCGTGGATCGAAACACTTTACGAACGGGGCAACCTCTTCATGAGCGAAGGTCATTACCGGGAAGCCCTCAAATACCTTAAAAAAGCGCTGCAAGTTTGCCCCGCATCTGCCAAAAAATTCCGGGGGGATATCCTCAACCTTACCGGCCTCGTCTGGGACGGCCTGGGCAACCTTAGAAAATCAAGGTTATATCTCCTGCGCGCGAAAAAACTCATGGATAAATTAAAGGTGCACTGTTCGCTCCTGGCCGTCGAGTGCAACCTGACTCTGCTCCTCGAGAAACAGGGCGAAGCGAAGATCCTGCATGAAATGCACAAGCCCCTGCTCGAAAAACTGCGGGCCGATTACTGCTGGCGGACCGGATATATTTTCATTAACGCCGCGGTCAATGCCCTGGAGATGGGCAACGAGGAATGGGCCGAGAATTGCCTTAACGAAGGATTGAATTTGTGCCAGATCTACCACGACCCGAAAACGATCGCCGGCATCTACATGGGTCTGGGCGCGTTGAACATCGCTCAGGAAAATTGGGACCGCGCCCGCAACTATCTGGAGATCGCCGTCGACGCGTATCAAAAGATCGGCTGGTCTAAAAAAACCCTAAACCTGTGTTTTTCCCGGTTTTATCGCTTCCAACAGGATTATGACAACCTGAAAAAGATCCTGCGCACGGTCCCGGACAATTCTGACCGGGACATTGTCCCGATGTCGACCGCGCTCAGCGTCGAAAACGGCCTTTATGAAATGGCCCAAGGGAACTTCGCTAAAGCCAAAGAAATAATAAAACGAACCCTGAACCTGACCCGCGCGGCGGGCTGGAAAAAAGAAGAATTCCTCGGCCTGCTGGCCGAAGCGGAATTGAGCGCACTTGAACACCGGGAGAAAGAAGCCCTGCACCAGATCGATCAAGCCCTCGCGCTCGCAAAAACCAAGGGTTATGACGGGCTTCTAAAATGCGAGCTTCGGCACCGGCCGAAACTCTGGAACTTGGCGCAGCGCTCGCCGGGCCAAAAGAATTACGTGTCGTCGCTGCACATGATCCCCCACGCGCCCGTGATCCAGGTCCGGTTTCTGGGCGGCCTGTCGGTCATGGACGACAAGGGCCGGCCGATCAGCGTGAAATGGCCCAGCGAAAAAACCCGTTCCCTCTTCACCTACATGGTGATCCACCGGGAAATACCGGTCCACCGGGAACTCCTGCTCGAACAGATCTGGCCCGATATGGACCCGCAGCGCGCCAACGTCAACTTTCGTAATACCGCAACCCGTCTCCGGCAGGCGCTGCTAAGCGCGCTCGACGGGCAGGTGAACAAGGACGATATTTTCACGTTTAAGCATAAAAAATACCAACTTCTTTCCGGCGTGCGGATCAGGGTCGATACCGAAGAATTCGACAGCATCGTCAAGGAAGCGGGTTCCGTCGATGCGCCGGACACGAAAGTCAAGTGCATAACCCAGGCCCTGGAATTGTATCGGGGCGATTTCCTACCGGAGAATTACGACACCTGGACCGATATCCACCGCCAGCGCCTTAAGGAAAATTATCTCAACAACCTGCATTGGCTGGCGGGTTACGCCGCGCGTATCGGCGACAACGACGGGTGTATCGCCGCGTGCGAAAAATATCTCGCCCGCGAGCCGTTTTCCGAAGAGATCAGCCGGCTCTGCATGCAAGTCCTGGTCCGCCAGGGTCGCTTGGGCGCGGTCAAGAACCGCTACGAGCAATTAAAAAGAGCCCTGCGCCAGGTCTTGCGGTCCGCGCCGTCCAAGGAAACCCAGGAATTCTATAAATCCCTGATCGGCTCCCAGTCCGATCGTTAGTCCCGTTAGATACCGTATATCTTTCATATTACCGATTACCGACCCAAACGCCATTACTCTTTTGTAACACTCAGGTTACAGTTTTGATACCAATGGCGACTATAATATTATCGATGAACAAAGGTTTTTTATCGGGGGGATCGAGACAGATTGCTGACCTCGGTCCCCCTCCATTATTATTCTTGACAACAAAAGGAGCGTCAATATAATATGATCATGCGAACAACCAAATTATCGTGCTTTATTTTGGTAATGATTTTCATGGTTCTCGAGTGTTCCAAGGCACCGATCATCCCTCAGGCCAGTAACCGGGTGGTCCTGGGTGAATTCTTCACCCATGATATGTGAGTGTTTTGCATGACGGTAGAGCAGTTGCTCGACACGGTCAAAACCAATATCTACCACGATTCGCTTGCACTCATTGCTTACAATTCGACCTTTACGGATTCCGTCTTCGAGAATATTAGGAAAAAACTCTATGAACCGTTCCCGGAACCTCAGTTTATCGTCGATGGAACAAAGATCACGACGGACAGCATCATGTCCATCTACACCAACAGCATCGACGCGGCGCGTTCTTTCATGCCGTCATTCAATCTCACGCTTGACGCGCAGGGCACCACCACGGATACAGGAGTGATCACCCTTCAAATAGTCAATGTCGATTCCTCGCTGGTATTGGACTCCGTATTTGTCTTTATCGCGGTCTGCCAGGATAGCGTCGTGGGAATTCTTAAGAATTTTAATTACGTCTGCCGATACATTTTTTATTACCCTGTCTCGGTACCCTATGCGGACAGCACGGACACGACCATAACCTTCACAAACTCTTATCCGATCGAGAAACTCCACGCGGTTGCATTTATCCAGAATTTGAAAAGGAGCAGTGTTCACTTTCTTAAGGTTTATCAAGCCGTAACCGGACTTTTTTCGAGTCCACAACCATAATGAAGGAGAAACCATGAAAAAAGCATTGGCCTTAATGCTGTTCGTGTTCGTCTTTGCCGGGGCGGCCGAAGAAGCCATACCGGCTCCGGATTTCAACCTGCAGGACATCGACGGCAACCCGGTCATCCTCGACTCCCTGCTTGCCAAAGGCCCGGTCTTCATGAGCTTCTGGGCCCTCTGGTGCAAAATGTGCATCAAGGAACTTGACGCGATCAAACCTTATTTCCACGAATTTGATTCACTGGGCGTGAATCTGCTCGCCATCAGCCAGGATAAGGAACGCGCCGTCCCCCAGGTTAAACCTTTCGCCAAGAGTCATAACTGGCAATATGTCGTGGTCCTTGACCCCGAGAATATCATGCGCGAGCTCTTCAATGTCCAGGCCATGCCGACGAGTTTCATCATCAGCCAGGATAAAAAGATCGTCTTCACGCACCAGGGATATAAGCCGGGCGATGAGGAAAAGATTATCACCAAGATGCGGGAACTCTTTGAAAAAGGCGGACAATGATGGACAGCAAGAGGATCATTCTGTTTACGGTCCTGACCGCCGCCTTCCTGTCCGGCGCGGACTTGCGTA
>Ga0315279_10005747_pt1 | contig 15921 bp, 12 predicted proteins | sample YL17G06_20_MG_FD_203694 | JGI IMG/M metagenome (GOLD analysis project Ga0315279, IMG submission 203694) | Sediment microbial communities from Yellowstone Lake, YNP, Wyoming, USA - YL17G06_20 | ecosystem: Environmental > Aquatic > Freshwater > Lake > Sediment | place: USA: Wyoming | collected...
TTTAACACAAGTAAATAATGTAAAGGTTAATAATATCAAACTAAGAATATTTTTTACTAATATTATTATAATTATATACATATATATTGTTAGAATAAGAGTAGGGAATATACTTATTAATAAATAAGGTAATGATAAAACAAAGTTGCACTTAGAACATTGAAAAACTGTTGATATTGCAGTATATTTGGAGCATGAAAACATGCCCTCGCTGCGGCAGTAAAAAATTATGGTTACTTTCCACTGGTCAGATACGATGCAGTAGGTGTGGTTTAACTAGAAAGGCATCGAAAAACCTCTGGAAAAAGACTCGGATCTCTCCCTATTGGAAGGGAAGATTGGTTGAGTATTTCTGTTTGGGTGTACCGGCTTATCGTCTACGCTTTCAGGTACCTTACAGTCAACCAACCCTTTTACGATGGTTTAGGATGCTCAGAGAGACAATCTACCAAAATACCATCAAGGAGCTCAAACCTCTTTCCGGAGAGATTGAGATGGATGAAACCATGTTTGGTGGTAGAAGACCTGGCAAACGTGGTTGGGGAGCCTCAGGGAAAAGCATTGTTTTTGGGATCTACCAGAGAAACGGAAAAGTCTTGACTTTTCCCATTTCCTCGAGGGCCAAAGAAACCATGAGACCTTATATCACCAGATATACCAAGGCAGGTAGTCTATACTACACGGACGATTGGTTTGCCTACACCTTTCTCCCTATTCGTGGTAATCACGTGGTGGTGTTAAAAGAGAAGGGATTGCCTAGAGGTTGAAACCACATCAATGGCATCGAAGGCTTTTGGTCTTTTGCCAAACACTGGCTCTACCAATATCGTGGTATTCCCGAGGCGAATTTTCCTCTCTATCTAAAAGAGGTTGAATGGCGATTTAATCATCGTCATGAGAATCTGGTTGTACTGCTCCGTAGATTACTGAATCAACAGATTTCAATTGTCAAAGAACAAAGTTAGTGCAATTTTGCTTAGGTATTACCATAAATAAAGGTTAATAAGTATTTAAATTGGATTTATAATACCAACAGGACTATTAATTAACTGATTCAATCTAATATTTTCTATGGTTATATTCTCCTTAAAAGTTCTGAAGCTGACCAATAGGAGGAGCCACACAATATCAAGCCCTTTTGCCTTTTGCTGAAAGGCTTTTTTATTTGAAAAAGAAGGATTTTATAAAATTTTGTAGTATTGTAGTATTAGTAATGTAGTTATCTTAAAAAGTTAATTTCGTGAGATATACAGCAAAGGTATATAATTTTTAAAAAAATTAAAATCTCTTTATTTCTATATAAAAATAATAAAAAAATTGTATAAGGAGAAATATTATGAAATATACACGAATTATTATTTTAACAATTCTTGTTTTAACTATCCTCTCATTATTTTTATCATTTGTTTATGCTCAGATTTGGGTTATCGAATATTTTGGTGACGTTACTCCATATGCTAGTAAAGTTTCATCAAAGATCCGAGAAACATACTTAAAAAATTATTATGATTCTAATGACATTAGCCCTATACCACAATATGATTATATAAATATGAATAAATCAGCGGGAATATTTAAAATATTAGACGGGCAGGGGAACATTATTGGGGTTATAAATAAAACTTCGTTGTCAATTTCAAAAAAAGTAGGGTTTTCTTCCGTTGATGATGTTATGACCGCTGTAGCTATAAATAATATTGGAAAAGTTCCTAATGCTCCTCCAATCACTATTGGTTCTTATATAGAAGATGTTATTAAAGTTATGGGGGCCCCTGAATCTATCCAGATATCTGTTAGATCTTTTAAATATCGATATTCTACTGTTTATTTTGATGACGATTGGAAAGTTCAGTCTTGGGATAATCGATATGGCAATTTAAAAGTAAGTTTAGAAAATCAAAACTCAACTGATGTATTAGATATTGATAAATATTTAAACGATAATATTTATGAATTTGCAAATGATAATCCAAACGAAGAATCTACAATTTTATCTACTGATAAATCTGTTGAGGAAATTATTAAAGAATTCCAGGAGTTTTTAGAAAACCAGTAAATATAAGTAAAATTTATATTTAACTGGAAAGCTATTATATTATAGAGGTATTAAAATATTAGTTTTTTAATTAATTTTTGAAACGATTTTTATTATAACAAAAAAAGAGGATTTTTGGAAAATATTGTTGAGTATAATATCTATTTGAAGTTTTAATTGATTATAGAAAAAACTATCAAAAACCTTATATAAAAAGAGAGGGGACAGATATTAAATAATTTTATTGTATTTTTTTATCGAAGAAGTTTTTTTCACTATAAAATGATTCTAAATATTTCTTTTTAACATGTTATACAATTTTTTACTATCTCAATATAATTTATGGTCATTTAGTTATTTGCTTTATCTTAAAATAATAATACCTGCCTTATATAATATATGGTTAGAATAAGAGTAGGGATACTTATTTATAAATAAGGGATAAAAAGCAATTACACAGAATTTATAGTATTTACAGGAAGGTTAATTAAATCCTTTAGTTTATAGATGTTTCGCATATCTTGGATAATTTGGTTCTAACTAGCGAACGTTTGGGGAGCCAAGAAAATTACCAGCCCTTTAGCTTGAATGCTGAAGGGCTTTTTTGTTGAGAAAAGAAGGATATTTAAAATTTATGTAGTATTATAAAAACAGAAAGGAATAATTTATATTTTTTTGACCTTTTATGTGAATTATTTTAATTCACTCAAAAATACTCTAATCTTGAAAGGATAGTCAATGAAAAATAAAAAGGGTTTTGCTCTAATCGGATTATTGTTAGTAATATCTATTATCGGATTGTTATCCCTGATTGGCTTAAGAGTTTATAATGGCAATCAACCAGTAAAGGGGGAAAATGTCATAGTTCAAGAAAAGGCAAAAAATACCTTAGTTAGATCTAATGTTAGAGCTGTCCAAACTTTAATACAGACAGAACTTAATGAGAGAGATATTAGTCGTGATGATGCTGTAAGCATAGCGCAAAATGCAGGTTTATATAGTCCCTTTAATGAGGTTGCTATGAACACGCCAGAATGGTTTCCGGAAAGCGCTAGCACCCCTGGTGAAATTCAGATTACCTTATTTTCAGGAACTTTTTATATTCAAGGCTATGGAGCTGATGGTTTACTTCCTGAGATACTCACAGTTAAAAAGAAAGACTTGGAAAGTTTAGGTGGTAATTTAACTAAGGTAATATTTCTTAACGGTACCTACTACCATAAGCATTGGGGATTCAGTCTTTTCTTTGAAGCGAAGGTAGCCACTGAGCTTTCAGATCAAGATATTCTATCCAAATATATGCCACCAGGAGAGTCAAGAAAATAATCAGCCCTTTGTATTTTTATTGAAGGGATTTTTTATTTAAAAAGAAGGATTTTTGGATATATTGTCGAATATAAAATAGTATAAGAGGAGATTTACTTAGCAAAATAATTTTTAGTTGAAACCTCATTTGTTCATATAATAGGGTAAAAAATTAATTTAGGTAGAGTAGCGAAAGAGAATGATATATAAAAAAAAGATGGTTCAATTTGGAGCGGGGAATATTGGAAGATCATTTATTGGACAGCTATTTTCCCGTTCTGGATATGAAGTTGTTTTTATTGATATCAATAAAGAATTGGTAAAGGAACTCAACAAAAAAAGAACATATAAGTTAGTAATAAAGAGAAATGAGCTTCCCGATGAAATTATTTTGATAGAAAATATAAGGGCTATAAATGGTTATGATAAAGAGGCAGTTATTCGGGAAATAGTAGATACGGATATCCTAGCTACTGCAGTAGGAAAAGATGCCTTGCCTCAAATTGTTCCGGTAATTGCTCAAGGACTTCAATTGAGAGATGAAAAAAGAGGGAAAAATCCTTTAGATATTATTATTGCCGAGAATTTTAGGAATGTAGCGGATTATTTAAGAAAGGAATTAAAAAGCTTGCTTCCCCTAGAATATCCTTTCGATGAACTGGTTGGATTAATTGAATCAAGCATAGGGAAAATGGTTCCTCTGATGAAAGAGGAAGATAAAAAAAAGGACTTATTATGGATATTTGCCGAGCCTTATAATACTCTTATTGTGGATAAAAAAGGTTTTAAAACCCCACTTCCTCATATTAGAGATCTTCGGGCGGTTGAAAATATCAAGGCTTATGTAGATAGAAAACTCTTTATCCACAATTTAGGTCATTCTGCAGCAGCATATTTAGGATATCAATATGATTCAAAAATGACTTTTATATATGAAGCATTAGAGGTGCCAGAAATTTATAAAATTGTTCGAGAAGGTATGAAGCAATCAGCAGTAGCTTTGAATGAGGCATACCCTAAGGATCTTGCTCTACCAGATTTACAAAACCATATTAATGATCTACTTTTTAGATTTCAAAATAAATCATTAAGAGATACTATTTTCCGGGTAGGTAGAGATTTGTATCGTAAGTTAGATAAAAATGAAAGATTAGTAGGATCAATGCTTTTGGCTCAAAGACAAAACGCTCCTTACCATAAGATCAAAAGAGCATTTTATGCTGCTTTAGATTTTAAAGCGAAAGACCAGGAAGGGGAAATGTATCCCCTCGATAAAATATTTTTCCAGCGAGAATATCCAAGAGGATTAAAACATATATTAAAAAGTGTGTGTCATTTATCCAGCCATCAGGATGAGGAAGCAAAAGTTAGGGAAGAAATTGAAAAAGGGAATCTAATTTAATAAAAGTATTTTTTATTTTTAAAATAGGAGATTTTATGGATATAGTCGTTGCTGGTCATATCTGTTTAGATATTATTCCAGATTGGAGGATAGGGAGTATTAAGACCATTATTCCCGGACATATTCTGGAAATGTCAGGATTAAAATTATCCACCGGTGGTGCAGTAGCTAATACAGGAATAGCTCTTAAAAAGTTAGGCATTAACACTGCTTTATTGGGAAAAGTTGGAGCAGATGCCTTGGGGAAGGTTATTTTAGAAATTTTAAAGAAAGAAGATAAAACTTTAGCCGAAAATATGATTATTAGCCGAAACGAGGTTTCTTCTTATACTATTGTTTTAAACCCGCCAGATACTGATCGGATCTTTTTACATTACCCTGGACCCAATCATTCCTTTACTGCTAATGATATTCCTTATGAAAAAATAAAAAGTAGCCGCATATTTCATTTTGGATATCCTCCCTTAATGCAAAAATTTTATGAGAACGATGGAAAAGAATTGGTAAAAATGTTTCAAAGGATTAGAAAGATGAAAATAATAACCAGTCTGGATATGGCTATGCCGGATCCCGAATCTCCTGCTGGTAGAGTGGATTGGTCTAAATTCTTTAAAAATGTTTTACCTCTGGTAGATATTTTTATGCCCAGCATTGATGAACTGCTCTATATGCTAAATCCAGAGAAGTTTTATAAAATTTCAGAAAAGAAAGAAAGATTTGATATGGTATTATTAAATCAATTAGCTGGGCAATTGATTGATTATGGGACGAAGGTAGTGGCAATAAAGTTAGGTAACCAGGGTTTGTATTTGAGAACTCACCAGATAGAAAAAAGCAATTTACCCTCTATAATTAACCACCAAGATTGGGATTATCGGCAACTTTTATCCCCTTGTTTTGCTACAGAAGTTAAAGGAACTACCGGGACCGGAGATGCTACTATTGCTGGATTTTTAGCTCAACTTTTAGAGGGAGGAGAACCAGAAAAGTGCATTACCTTAGCTACCGCGGTAGGTGCTTGTTGTGTAGAAGCGATTGATGCTACTGACGGAATTCGGCCTTTACCTGAAATTATAAAAAGAGTAACCTCTGGGTGGGAGCGCTTGTCACTTTCTATCCCAATAGACAATTGGGAATATGATTATCAATATAAGATTTGGAAAGGTCCTGAAGATCAAGTCAGATGATTATTTTTTAATTTTAAAAATAATGAGAATAAAGGAGATGGAAAAATGAGAGAAGAAGAAAAAGAAAGAATAAAAGCAAGAGCCCTTGAATATTTTAAAAAAGCAGGTATTGTTCTTTCTATACAAGAGAAAGAAAATATGGAAATTGCTGATTTCGGTCTAAATGATTTTGAAAGAAACGGGCTGGTTTTAGTGGTATATATAAATAACTTTAGGTATTGTGCGAAAGAGATGGTATTGTTTCCTAATCAAACTTGTCCTGAACATCGCCACCCTGATCATAATGGTAGGGAAGGGAAAATGGAAACATTTCGTTGTCGTTATGGTTTAGTTTATCTTTATGTCGAAGGAGAGAAAAGCCTAAATCTCCATGCTTCTCCCCCTGCTGGTGATGAAAAATATTATACCGTATTTCACGAAATTATTTTAAAACCCGGAGAGCAATATACCGTTAAGAAGAATAAACTGCACTGGTTTAAAGCCGGAGAGGCAGGAGCGATTATCTCTGAATTTTCTTCGTATAGTGATGATGCCAGTGATATATTTACCAATCTTCATCTAAAGAGAGTTCCGGAGAAATAGATTATTTTACACCTTTATTATTTATTGGAGAGGTTTATTTGTTTTATATATTGAGAGAAAAAAATTAATCCACCAGGAAATAAATAGAATTTTTGGTTACTTATAGCAGATTGCATTGCCGGAAGGAGTTAAAATTTACAAATATATGTTGACAAAAAAAGAAAATTAATATAAAATATTTAGTAAGTATAGTTTACTAACTAAAATAAGGAGCTTCTATGTTAGTTCTGAAGCCAGAAAGTACACGAAAAAAAAATGCTAATACTTTACTCCATATTTTACTGAAAGAAGACGGTATCTCTCGAGTAGAATTATCCCGAATGACTAGTCTAACCAAAACCACTGTTTCTGCCATCATTAAAGGGTTTAAAGATTCTGGTATTGTCGAAGAATCAAATCAAGTTTCTACTGGTAATATCGGAAAGTCTCCCATTCCTCTTCATATTAGAGCTGATGCAGTTTATACTATAGGTGTACATCTTAGTAGGGAACGGATAGAAACATTACTAATGGATGCACAAATGAATATTATTACTTATAATAGAGGAGAAGATTATGAAAAATTTGGTTTAGAAGGAGTTATTAATAGCTTATTTATTAATATTAATAAAATAAGAGAATATGCAAAAAGGAAGAAAATTAATATTGGAGCAATCGGTATTGGCATTCCAGGACCTTTGGATGCGCAGACTGGTGTGGTAAAAAAACCTCCTAAATTTAAAGGATGGAAAAATGTTCCTTTGAGAAGTATAGTACAAAAGGAATATGGGGTTCCCGTCTGGATAGAAAATGACGCTAATGTTTGTGCTTTGGCAGAGAAGTGGTTGGGAAGTGGAAGAAATATACATAATTTTATCAATATACTTCTAAATGAAGGTATAGGGGCGGGAGTCATTATTAATGATGAGCTTTATCAGGGTACTTATGATTTTGTAGGAGAAATCGGACATTTTTTATGTTATGAACAAGGGAAATTTCAGTATCTGGAAGATATTGCCGGAGCAGATGTCTTACTACGTTGGGCTAATTCTCAGGGCTTGTCAGTAAAAAGTTTAAAAAGCATAGCTGAATTACTTCAACAAGATAATCAGATTGCTAACTCAATTGTAAAAAAGATAGCGACTTGGATAGGTTCCGCTATTGTTAATGCTATTCATATGATTGGTCCCCAGACTGTATTTATTGGAGGGAAAATGGTTGTCTTAGGAGAACCTTTGATTCAACCGATTAGGAAAATTGTATCTCGCTATTTGTTTGGAGAGCAAGCAGTGAATATTCAATTCTCCAGTATCTCATCAAATGCGGTACCGAGTGGAGCAGGAATTTATGCAATGATCCATTGGTTAGAAAAAAAGTGTTCAGAAATTTAAAACAGCTTATCAGTTAGGAGAGTTTATAGTTTTTAAGAAAAATTTCTTATATACAGATAAAGAAAGGAAAAGCTAACCGAGGTAATTTCGCATCAAATAGAGACTAAAAAATTTAAGGAGGTGAAATAAAAGAAAGAAAAATAATTAATAATTTACTATTTTGTTTTCAAAAATGTTTTCGAGAATTTTTAAAATGGAGTAAATTTATTATTATTAAGTTAAGGAGGAGAAAAAATGAAAAAGTTTATTATTACTTTACTGTTAATCTGTTTAGTTTTGTCTTTTACTGCTATGACCGGGGTTGCTAAACAACTGAAATTTGCCTTTATGCCTGGCATTGCTGACCCCTTCTACTTTACAATGGAAAAAGGTGCTAAAGCAAAAGCAGCAGAATTAGGTGTAGAGTTGATTGTTGGAGAATATCCGAAAGCTTGGGGTCCTGAGTACCAGGTACCAATATTAAAAGCCCTAGTCGCCCGAGGAGATATTGATTTACTCTTTACAGCTCCTACTTCTACAGAGGCCTTAATCCCTGTTCTGAAAGAAATTTACGATAGTGGCATTCCAATTATTACGGTGGATACTTATATTGGTGACGGGGATTATACCAAACCAAGTAATTATAGTTTCCCTCTTGCTTATATTGGGACAGATAATTTCTTGGGTGGAGAGGTAGTTGCTGGTCAATTAGCCCTATTACTTGGTGGAAAAGGAAAAGTATTTTTGGAAAATACTAATCCGGATACCTCTAGTGTAATAAATAGAGAATTAGGTTTTCGAGCGGGATTAAAAATATTCCCCGACATGGAGTTAGTAGGAGTAGAATATTGCCTTGATGTTCAGGAAACTGCTGCTACTCAAGTGGGTGCTGCTTTACAGAAAAATCCTGATTTAGATGGAGTATTTGGGGTTAACGTATTTAGTGCTCAAGGTGCCTACCAGGCTGTGGTTAGTGCTGGATTGGAAGGTGCGGTTAAAATTGCCACCTGGGATGCAACGGAAACCTTAATTGAAGCTTTAAAAAGGAAAGAACTGAGTTTAATTTTAGCTCAGATGCCTGGGGAAATGGGAGCTTTATGTGTAGAATGGGGTTTCAAGCACTTAACCGAAGGAGCAGAAATTCCAAGAAAAGTAATTCCAGGCTTTTTTGTTTTCACTCAGGAAAATGTTAATGATCCTGAAGCACAGAAATATATTTACAAATAACTTTCTTCAAAAACTTGAATATTTTAGCATAAACTAATAATGACAGGGAGTAAAATACTCCCTGTCGTATTATTCTATATCCTAAAAAGGTATTTCTATGACTGAGCTAAATAATAGTTTTTCGATAAATTCAGAAAAATTCGGTAAAAATAATGTAATTAATATTTTGGGTAAAAACTGGGCACTTATCTTTCTTATTTTTATGTTAATCCTGTTCAGTTTTTTAGGAAAGAATTTTTTTAGTCTGAATAATTTTAATAATATTGTCTTAGGAGTAAGTTCTCTTCTTTTATTAGCCAGTGGAGAGACCTTTGTGATTATTAGTGGAGGTATTGATCTTTCCATTGGTTTTATTATGGGTTTTGTCTGTGTAACTACATCTATTATTATGCGAGATTTAAATGCAGCAGGTTATTCACCATTTATTTCTATATTAACTGGTTCATTGGTCGGACTTTTATTAGGACTTATTCCAGGAATTATCAATGGATTTCTAGTGGCAAAATTAAGAGTACCGCCCTTTATTGCTACCCTTGGTATGTGGGGAATTACTAACGGCTTAGCCTGGAGGCTTTGCGAAGGTTTTCCTATTGCTTTTTTACCTTTACAAGTACGAGATATTGGTAATGCCTATCTCGCCTATTTTTCTTCTAAAGGGGGTTTTTCCTTTTTTATAAAACCTGAACTGACTGAGAGGAAAGATATATTAAGCTTATTAAAAATTATCCCCATACCCATTTTATTAATAACCCTTATCCTGGTTATATTTGCCTTTATTCTATTCCGAACTAAATTCGGACAGCATACCTATGTTATTGGTGGGAAAGTGGATGCCGCTATAAGAGCAGGGATTAATGTTCCCCTGCATTTGATTAAGATTTATATTATTTCTTCATTTTTTGCATCTGCTGCAGGAGTGTTATTAGTCTTTAAATTAAATATGGGTGTTCATACTCAGTATACTTCCAGTTATGAACTTTTTGCAGTTGCAGCAGTCGTTATAGGGGGAGCAAGCCTTACAGGTGGTAAAGGGACAGTCTGGGGTACTGTCATTGGTGTATTGTTAATCGGGACTTTAAACAATGGTTTGATGATGATGGGATTACCTATTTTTTATCGATATATTGCCACTGGATGTATTTTAATTATTGCCGTTTTAATTGATCAGTTCTTCCCAGAGTTGGTGCATAAAGAATGATAAATTACCATAAACCAAAGAAAATAGGGATTAGTATTCTCAGAAAGTGGACTCTAATCTTTCTGCTGGGTGAAATTCTATTTTTTGGCCTGGTAGGAACGAATTATATTAGCTTAAATAATTTACAAGATATTCTTGTTGCTTCAACTATTGTTCTTTTATTAGCTACTGGAGAAACTTTTGTTATAATTACCGGAGGAATCGACTTATCTGTCGGATTTATGGTTGGTTTTAGCTCAGTGATATGCGCAAAAGTGATGGTTAATTTAGAAACGGCGGGGTTTTCTCAGATTGCAGCAATTAGTATAGGTGTATTAGCTGCCCTTTTATTGGGTTTAATTCCCGGATTTATCAATGGATTTCTGGTAGCAAAATTAAGAGTACCTTCTTTTATTGCCACTTTTGGTATGTATGGAATTGCTTATGGTTTTGCTGAGATTATTTGTAGTAATGTACCTGTTCATAATTTGCCTTCCTCTTTGGGAACTTTAGGTCATGGTTATTTATTTTATTGGCTACCGGGGAAGATTTTTAGCTTTCTAAATAAACCCGAAAACCTCACCAGAGATGAACTAAAGCATTTAATAGTAATTATTCCTAATGTAGTATTCATTACTTTTATATTTATTGCTATTTTTGCCTTTATTCTGGCTAAAACTAAATTTGGGCAGCACACCTATGCCATTGGGGGGAATATTAATGCAGCAGAAAGAGCAGGAGTCAATGTACAAGCCCATTTAATTAAAGTTTATATGATCTCTTCATTTTTTGCCTCCCTTGCTGGAGTTATGTATGTATTTCAATTTATTACTGGTCGTGCACCAGCAGGTAGTGCTCGTTTAATAGATGCTGTGGTGGCAGTAGTTATTGGTGGAGCTAGCCTATACGGTGGTAAAGGTACAATAATAGGTACAGTTATTGGTGCTTTGATCATTGGTGCATTAGAGATAGGCTTGGTTAACCTAAGTATTCCTACTTATAATTTATATATTGCCGTTGGTTGTATACTTATCTTTGCTGTATTAATTGATCAGTTTTCACCTGAATTAATACAAAAAGAAGAGGAGATTTGATAAGGAGGTTATGATGGAACCTTTATTGGAAGTAAAAAATATTACTAAAAAATTTGGTGGTTTAACTGCAGTTGATAATGTCAGTATGCAGATTTTTCCTGGAGAAGTTATTGGTATTTTGGGCGATAATGGGGCAGGTAAATCTACTTTAATTAAAGTAATCTCTGGCGTATATCATGCGGAAGCAGGTCAGATATTTTTTGAAGGCCAAAAGATAAAAATCAGCAATCCAACGGAAGCATTAAAAATCGGGATAGAAACTATCTATCAAGATTTAGCTTTGGCTGAAAATATGAACGTTTATTCTAACATCTTTTTAGGTCGAGAAAAATTAAAGAAATTTCTGGGTTTAGTAGATGTGCTGGATCATGATTATATGCATAGCGAATCCAAAAAAGTATTAAATCGCTTAGATATCAACATTCCTTCTTTAAAAAATAAGATTAGTACACTTTCTGGAGGAGAACGGCAGGCTGTAGCTATCTCCCGCTCTATTTACTGGAATGCAAAGTTATTGATTATGGATGAACCTACCGCAGCTTTGGGAGTAGCAGAGCAGAAAAAAGTATTAAATTTGGTAAAGACTTTGAGTTCTCAAGGGGTTTCTATTTTTATTATTAGTCATCAGATCCATGATGTATTTTCAGTGGCTACGAGATTATTAATCATGCGACGAGGCAAGAAAGTAGCAGAAAGGGTTACAAAAAAGACCAGTGCTGATGAAGTAGTTGGTTTAATTGTAGGTTCCATACTCGGGGAATATAATTAAAAGATAAGGGAAGGAAATAGAGGTGCATTAAGGAATGGAAAGAACATTGGTTTTAATAAAACCGGATGCATTTAAAAGAGGCCTGGTGGGAGAAATTATTTCCAGGTTTGAAAGGGTAGGATTAAAGTTGGAAGGAATGAAAATATTAAATGCTACTATCGAAATTGTCGAAAAGCACTATCCTGATGATAAAAATTGGATTAGATCTGTGGGTAAGAAGACTATAGATACTTATGAAAAATATAATTTAAATATTATAGAGGATTTAGGTACAAATGATGCCTTAAAAATTGGCAAACTAGTTAGAAAATGGTTAATTCAACATTTAACTTCCGGACCGGTATCGGTTCTTATTTTAAGTGGAAACCATGCTGTGGAAATTGTAAGAAAAATAGTAGGGAATACAGTTCCTATTTTTGCGGAATTAGGAACCATAAGGGGTGATTTTTCGATAGATTCACCTGACTTTTCTACTCGAGAAAGAAGAGTTTTACAAAATTTGGTTCATGCTTCGGAAACAGTCGAGGAGGCAAAGAGAGAAATTTCTCTTTGGTTTTAAAAATTTGATTTATAAACATTATCTATTTTTAGAGGTAATTTGAGATTAAAATATAAAAGAAAAGCAGTTATCGTTTGGTTTGCTTATTTATAGTTAGTATAGATATCAATTAGAATATAGGTCAACACATTTTTAAATGAATCTAACCTTGGGGGGTACGAATTATCGTACCCCTTTTATCTTTTAGACCAAAAGTCTTTATCAAACAGAATCGGAAATGATTTTTATTTTAAAATACCGATTTAGTTGTAAACTTTCGCAGTTTTCAGTTATAATAAAAGTTAAAGAAAATAATATTTATTATAAATTATATTAATTTTAACCGGATGGTTTTTTAAAGTGGACAAAATTATCACTAATAAAATATATAAAAAAATATTTAAAAAGATTTTAATTTCAGGTATTTTAGGTAATATTTCTTTAGAGAAAGGGTTGGTTAAAAAATATATCGAAAGCCCCTTATTTTTAAACAAATTATCATCCCTGGTAGAAAAAAAAGACTATAGTTGTAAAGCAGTATATTCTTTAAGTCAGGATATCCTGGTAGATATAGATAAAAAACATAACCCTAATAATTGGCTTTATCAAGTATATCAATTTACCCTATCTCAATCTTTTCCTGAAGCAGTAGGACTATTTAATAAACATATCTCCGATAATTGCCAAAAAAGTTTCTTGCTCTATTTAAAATTATTAAGAGTGATTTCAGAGTTTCAAAAGTCATCTGATGATTCTACTTTCCAAAGTAAATACCCCCTTAATTTTTTAACTTCTGAAGAAAAAAGTAAATTAGAAAATCCTATCGAATATAAAAGGTTTCTCAAAGCATTTAATTCCGAATATATTTATGAGATGATGAAATTAAGCCAGGAAGTCTTAAAATATAATACCCTTGACCATATTTGTGGAGTTAATTGGATTGCTTTATTTATAGGTAGACAATTATATGATTTGGGTTTTCCGGTTGATTTGGATAGGGTTTCGGGAGCAGCAGTAGGGCATGATATAGGAAAATACGGATGTAAAGGTATAGAGGCTGAAAGGACTCCCTATTTACATTATTATTATACCGATAGGTGGTTTAAAAAACATAATATCTCTTATATTGGGCATATTGCAGTTAATCATTCTGTTTGGGATTTAGAATTAGAAAATTTACCTTTAGAATCTCTTATTTTAATTTATTCCGATTTTCGGGTAAAAAATGTAGATAATGATCCCAAAAAGGAAATAAGTATCTTTAGTCTTAAAGATTCTTTTCAGATAATTTTAAACAAACTGGATAATATCAATGAGGAAAAAAGAAAAAGATATTATCGGGTATATGCAAAATTAAAAGATTTTGAAGATTATATAATAAATCTAGGAGTAAATGTAAGTTTAGAAAATAAGAAAACATATCCTGGTAAAAAAGATAAAAAACCATCTTATTCTCTGCTGCATAATCAGGAAGTTATTCAAAGCATAAAATTTCTTTCCATAGAACACAATATAAATTTAATGTATGAACTCCGAGATGAATCTTCTCTTAATTCTCTATTAGAATTAGCCCGAAGCGAAAAAAACTGGAATAATCTACGAGAATATTTACAAATATTTGAAGAATATTCAACTTACTTAACTCAAAAACAGAAGATGATTACTTTGAGGTATTTATACGAACAATTAACCCATCCGGAAGATGAAATAAGAAGAAGAAGTTCAAAACTTATTGGAATATTAATTGCCACTTTTGACGAAGATTACCGCAAAGAAATTCCTCATAAAGTCAGCCTTAAGCCCCCAGCTATTACCAGCTTTGATTTGTTGGATAGGTATTTAAAATATTTTTTACGACCAGATCATAGAAAACTTCCTCTTCATCAAGCTAGAATTATTAATAGCACTGATAATATGATTTTATCTTTCTTTTCTAATTGTCGTAAAAATCAGATAAGCAATTATCGAAAAATTATTTTAAAACATTATAAAAAAGACTTATATCTCAATGAAGATATTCAATTATCTTTAATAAAAACCGCCCAGTATATACCTATATCCTCAGATGAAGAATCTTTAAAGGTATTATTTGATTATATTTTAAAAATGTTAAAGAAAAAAGACCATAATCTTAGACTTACTACTTTGGAAGTGGTAAATAATTTAATATCTCAGCTGGATAAAAAATCTAAATTCATAAGTAACTTAAGGAAAATATTTAGTCATAATATATCTTCTTCTGTACTTCCCGCTGAAAATTATTTAAATATAAAGATAGTTAAATTATTAGGTCTGAATAAAACTATGGTAGAAAAGTATACTGAATTTTATCGAAGAGATATGGAAAAGATTCAGTATATATTTTTAAGTAATCTTAAAACTTCAACTAGTGGGATAATTAAAAAGATTCAGATAGAACTTTTATCAGAACATACTTTAAATACTAAACAAGAGGAAATTTATACTGCTTTACATTTTTGTAACATCTTGAAAGTTAGTGGAATTGAAGATATTAGAAATTTAGCTGGGAAGACCTTAGTAAATTTAATGCCCTGTTTATCATTTGAGCAACGAAATGATATTGCTATTGAACTATTACGGGCTTTAGAGATGGAAGACTATCAATTTACTAAATATATTCCTTATTATTTAGGTCAGCTAATACTATATCTTCCACCTAATGAATTAGAGGAACTTACTGATGATTTAATAGAAAAGATCAAACAATCAGACCCTAAATTAAGTTCATTATTGCTTAGAACTATTGGTATAACTATTGCTAATTATCCCCAATACCGTAAAAGATTTTCAGAAAAAGAAAAATCTTACCAAAATAGACTTCGTAAAATAATTGGTATTCTTCTAAACGGCTTGGTGCATTATAATTTACAAGTTAAACAAGCTGCATTTAGAGTTATTGGTAGGGAAATATTTGGTTCAAAACATCTCAGTCTAGAAGAAAAGAACCATATATTTCAGCTTATTGCTAAAAAAATTCTTACTCTATTGACTCCCGTAAATAGAGAAAACTTGATGTTTTTAATAAATTGCACTGGACTTAATTATATCTATAAATTTATCTCTGATTATAATTTCTGTAAAGGTAGTATAAACCTTAAAGCTCCTGTTAGGATAGCCTTCTTCCCCGGGGCTTTTGACCCGTTTTCTCTAAGCCATAAAGAGATAGTAAAAGCAATAGAAGCCCTTGGTTTTGAAATATATTTAGCCGTTGATGAGTTTTCTTGGTCTAAAAGGA
>Ga0315279_10005748_pt1 | contig 15917 bp, 20 predicted proteins | sample YL17G06_20_MG_FD_203694 | JGI IMG/M metagenome (GOLD analysis project Ga0315279, IMG submission 203694) | Sediment microbial communities from Yellowstone Lake, YNP, Wyoming, USA - YL17G06_20 | ecosystem: Environmental > Aquatic > Freshwater > Lake > Sediment | place: USA: Wyoming | collected...
TACAGCTCGCGGAACCCGCGGCTCCACGCGTCCTGCATCGCGGTGACCAGTTGATCCCAGGTCATATCGGGACGGCCGGTATTGGAGACGTGACAGCCGCGGCAGGCAAGGTTGCAACGGTCCGTCATCGCCACGCCATAGATGAGCGGTTCCGGGCGTTGCAGCACCACAAAGCGCCACACGAACGCGGCGTAGAAACGGAGCCGACCCCATAGGGTTCTTCGAAACCTATGGATATCTTCTCGCGCCTCGTCTTTGGGAAGGTATTGTGGTTTCAGTGCATCAGGCATGGATACTTCAGTTACTTTATCGCGGCGGGCTAACGGCATCGGCATGAGCCGCGCCCGGTCAAGGCGGACGGCGCGGCGTTAACCAGAACGACGCACAGGCAAGGAATGGCGCGAAAGCGCGTCGGCTCCATGCCGTTGTTAGGCGCGTTCTGCAATTGGAAAGGTAGCTTCTTGCCCGACCTATGCCTCATCCGCACGCGCAATGTGATTATCGTACTGCCTTGATGAGGTCCTCCTTGACCTGGGTTACGCTATCGAACCCGGCTTGTTCCAGGAAGCCTTTGTAGTCCGAAAATGAGTAAACATCACCTCTGGCGGAGACAGCGAATAGCCACGGGCCGTCGAGCACTGCCTCTTGGTTTTCGCGGCGGCCTTCGTCACTCAGGGGCGCTTCGATCACCAACATCCCGCCTGGCGTCAGGGCCGTGTACACCCGGCGAAACAGCTTCACTAGGTCATCCGGTCCAAATAAGTAGGTTACAAAGCCCAACCGGGCAATGTCAAACTTGTCCTGGCCATAATCCACTGAAAACATGTCGCCCGGAAGCATGGTGATCTGCTGTTCTACCCCCAGTTTTCGGGCGGCCTCCAGAGCGATTTCCAGCATGGCGGGCCAGTCCTGGAGCACCACGCGAACGCCAGGGTGCTGCTTCGCCAGTGCCAGGGTCGCGATCCCTGCTCCGCAGGCAAGGTCGAGCACCCGCAAGCCCTCCCGAGGCTCAACTTGCAGCGCCTGCCAATAGCCGTCATACCGTTGGATGTAACGTTGCGGCGCCAGCGCACGGACGGCATAGAACGGAATGAAATGGCCTACCGACTCCGCGCCTGTGACGTTAGGAGTGATTGGATGTTTTCCGGTACGGATGGCCTCCGCAAGCTGACCGTGCCCTTCCCAGGCAAGCCATTCAAGGACAAAATCACCCAGGTAGGTTGGCCTGCCAGGCAGCAAGTAATATTCTGCCCAGTCTGGCAGGCGGTAAACCGCAGCCTCCTTCTGCAGCAGCTTCATCACGGTCAGGGCATCCAACAGGCGGCGCATGCCGCCCGGGTCCGCTCCCACAGCTGAGGCAATCTCGTTTGTCGTCCGGTGACCCGCTGCAATCTTAGCCCACACTTGCAACTCCACTCCTGCCCGTAGGATCGGCAGCTTGAGTAGCGGGTCTGAGACGTTCCCAAGGAGCATGTCTATCAATATATCCGGAGCGGGTGCTTCTTGGGGTATGGTAGGTTGAGTGCTCATGATGTCTCTCCTTTCCTACAAAACTGCTTGAACAGGCTGGTGCTCTTTCGCCTATAGAGAAATGTTGTCAGTCACTCTGCTAGACTTTCAACCGCAAGAGAATGGCAGCAGACCTTATAGCGGCCGGCCGCGCCTAACTATGTATTCACCCGCCGTTTGGCGGGTTAAGGGCTTATGGGCGGATTTCAGGCAGCCTAATCACCGAAATTACAGGGTACTGCGTAAATATTTGAACCCAAATCGTCGTTTTTTCCTTGCTTTTTGGCCGATTCAGTTCAGAAATTTATGCAAGGAGCAGTAATATAGGCATCAGGTCGTACAGGGTTAAAGATAATGCTGATAATAGTATAGCACGCCTGTCAAGCCCATGCCCAAGACCAGCGCCTAGGGTCCGGTGGCGGATTTTATCAACGCAGTCAAGGCTGAGGAGTAGGAGAGGCCAGGGAGCAATCTCTGGCCTCTTGTTTGGTGATTAACGATTTGCCCGGCGTTCGTCCCTCTTCCTGTCCCACCGCTTGAGCAGAAAGTAATTGACAACGCCGATGATAACCATCACCAGCAGAAAAATCGGATAGGCAATCCTCCAGTTTTCCGGCCCGGTCATCATGGACCACTCGGACATACCGCCAATCCCTGCCAGGAGTGTCAGGGGCATGAAAATGGTCGTGATAAAGGTCAGCCGTCTCACGGTCATGTTCGTGTCGTTGGCGACTCGAGTCATCTGGTTGTTCAGCATGGACAGGTACATCTCCATCAGGCTGGTGACGAGGTCTCGATAAGATTCGGTCAGTTCGAAAAATTTGGAGAGATGATCGTGGATGTCTCGATAGAGAAAGATGGCCTTTTCTGTGATGAAGGGACTATCCTTACGGCAAATCTTGACCAGGATCTCGCGCTCGTGGAAGAGGCTCTTGCGGACCGTCAGCAGGTCGCGGCGCAGGTGCAGCAATTCGGCTGGATCGAAGCGGGCGAGGTTGGAAAGGATGGCCTCCTCGGCTTCGTTGAGTTTTTCTTCGAGCGCCTCGATTGCCAGGAACTTCTCGTCCACAATTCTATCCAGGATGATGTGCAGCAGGAAGGCCGGTCCCTGCCGGGCGTTCTCGCTATCGAGTTCCAATACCTGCTCGAGATTTTTGTGTAGTTGCTGCTCCCCACTGTTTTGGCCGCTGACCGTTACCAGAAAATCGCGCCCGATAAACGCATCCACTTCAGCGACGGAAAGCGTCCCCTCGGCGGAGCGGAAAGCGTTGAAGATAATGAAGGTATTGCGGGGGTAGTCATCAATCTTGGGGATCTGGTTTTCGTCAACGCAGTCCTCGATGGAAAGTGGGTGCAGGCCCAGAGGTTCGATAAGATGTGAAAGTTCCTCCTTCGTTGGCCGGAAGTAATCCAACCACACATAGCCCCCTTTCTGGACGGCTGCCAGCGCCTCGTCCGCGCTGGCAACGCGGGTCAGTTTGCCCGCTTTCGAGATGTGATAGAACCGGGATTCCGACATGGCTATCTCCACTTGCTCTTTATTTTTCCAACCAGATTGTCACCGGACCGTCGTTTTGAATCTCGACCAGCATGTGTGCTCCAAAGACGCCGGTCTGGGTGGGGACGCCCTGGGCGCGCAATAATTCCGCAAATTTCTCCACGAGCGGCGCGGCGACCTCGGGCAGGGCTGCCTCGGTGAAGGAGGGACGGCGCCCCTTGTGAGTGTCGGCGTACAGGGTGAATTGCGAGACGACGATGGCCGAACCGCCCACATCGAGAATGGAATGATTAAACTTGCTGTCTTCATCCTCGAAAATGCGCAACGTGGCGATTTTCTCGGCCAGGAAGCGGGCCTGCTCTTCGGTATCCCCGTGCCCAATGCCGAGCAGGACGACCAGCCCGTGGCCGATGGAGGCGACGGGCTGGTCATCTACAATGACTTTGCCGGATTTGACTCGTTGCAGAAGGGCGCGCATATTCACACAAAAGAGTAAGTGCGGACAACTGTCCGCCCCTACAAAGGATTTTACGGGAGCTGCACCGCGGCTCTCACCTCTTCCATCGTCTTCTCGGCGATAGCCCGGGCACGCGCCGCGCCGTCGGCGAGCACGGCAGGTACCAGGTCCGGCTGTGCGGCGATCTCGGCCCGTTTGGCCCGGAAGGGTTCGAGGGCTCTATTGAGATTGTTGGCATAGATTGTCTTGCAGTCCACACAGCCGATGCCCGCCCGGCGGCATTCGACGTTGATCATTTCGACGTCTTCTTTTGGCGTGAAGGTCTTGTGCATCGTGAAGACGTTACACACATCCGGGTTACCCGGGTCGGTGCGTTTGATGCGCGCCCGGTCGGTGACCATCAGCATGACTCGTTGGCGCGTCTCCTCGGGCGTGGCAGCGATCTCGATCTGGTTATTGAGGCTCTTGCTCATCTTTTCCTTGCCGTCAATGCCGAGCACCTTGGGAACTTCGGCGCTTTTCATCTGTGGCTCGATGAGCACGTTTGTATTATAGCGGTAATTGAACGAACGAACGGCTTCACGGGCAAACTCGATGTGTGGGGCCTGGTCAATGCCGACGGGTACGAGGTCCGTCTTATAGAGGGCGATGTCGGCGGCCTGCAGGACCGGATAGCCGACCAGCCCATAGTTGACGTTGTTGGGGTTCTGGCGTACCTTTTCCTTGAACGTAGGCAGGTCGGTCAATTTTCCGAGTGGCGTGACCATCGAAAGGATAGTATGCAGTTCAGTTACCTGTGGCACGTGGCTCTGGACGAAGAGGATGGCCTCCTCCGGGCGGATGCCGGCCGCCAGCAGATCGAGGGCCAGGTCATAAGTATTTTGTTTGAGGCCGAGTGTATCCTCGACGGTCGTCAGGGCGTGCAGGTCTACAATGCAATAGACGCACTCGTAGTCATCCTGCAAGGCGACGTAGTTCTTGAACGCGCCCAGGTAGTTGCCCAGATGGGCGCGCCTAGTGGGGCGGATGCCAGAAAAGACGCGGCCTTTTATAGTCATAATTTCCTCACGACAATTTTTTTGATAGCGACTTTGGTCGTTCCGTGACGTTTGAAGACCTCACTGCTTTTTTATGAGCTTCTGTATCAGCCCGATCACCTCGCCGGGTTCGGCGTGACGCCCGGTCTGGAGTTTGGAATAGATTAATTGGTCGTTCACACTGATTTCGTACCGGCCTCCATCGGAGGGGACGAGAGTCACGCTCTCGATCTCCGGTTCGAAGTTTTCGAGCAAATTGCTTGCCAGGCCCACGGCCCGGTCGGTGTAATGTCAGACCGTGCAGTAGACGATCTGGATTTTCATCATGGTGACATCTCCTCATCGAAGAATGAAGAATAGTGAAGGGTGGTTCGAAAATTATACTGCTTCTTGGCTAAAATCGCGAGTTTGATTCTGCGGCTCATCGGGAATTGCCGTGATGAAGGCGCAGATTTGGGAGTGCGACAATTCGTGCAGTGCGCAGCGACAAAGGTTTTGCCGTCCTCTACCCTTTGACGCAACGTGTCCCTACATGTATAATCATTTTGCACATCATTCCCCTCAAGGTATCGTTGAGGTTCAACATGGCTCTGCGCGGCGACCTGCGTGATTTTTCTATCGCACAACTATTGAATCTGGTCAACCTGGCCCACAAGACCGGGACTCTTGTCGTTGAAGGGCCCAGCGAGACAGCTAAAGTTGCATTCCGCTCCGGAAAACTGGCCTATGCTGAGACAGGTCAAGAGGACGGCGGCCTGGCAGCTATTCTGTTTAAGGCGAAGAAACTCTCCTCGGGCCAGTATCAATCTATCCAGCAGCGCGCATCGCACATTTCCGATAAGGAATTGGGCCTATTGCTTATCAATGCCGGTTATCTTTCCCAGGAAAGTATCCTCACCGATCTTCAACAACACTATACTGGTATTATTCAGCACCTGTTTACTTGGGTGGAAGGCTTCTTTCACTTTGATAATGATCTGCTCCCGCCGGATGACCGCATCAGCGTGCGTCTGGACCTTGAAAACCTGATTATCGAAGGTTCGCGTCAGATACGTGAGTGGGAGCAGTTGCAAGACGAAATCCCCAGCCTGGATATGGCGTTGAAATTCACCGATCGCCCCGCAACGAATCTGCGCAAGATCAACCTGAGCGTTGAGGAGTGGCGGGTTGTCTCCTACATTAACCCGCGCAACACGATGCGGCAAATCGCTAGCGCCACTAAAAAGAACGATCTGGAGACCCGGCGTATCGTTTACGGTCTTCTCCAGGCTGGACTGGTGGAAGTGATTCGACCGGAGGGGGCGCCGCCTATGGTGCCGTTCGTGCGGGCATTTCCCTCGGATGATAAAGAAGAACAGAAATCTTTGGTCAACCGTCTTATTAATCGAATTCGTTCTCTATAGTCCTTCTCGAGGATTGGCATTATGCAAACAGTCAAAATAGTGGTTACAGGCCCCTTCAGCGCAGGTAAGACTGAGTTTATCCGCTCGGTCAGCGAAATTGACGTAGTCTCCACGGAGCGCAGGATTTCGACCGCCCATGAAAAAACGGTCAAGGAAGCGACCACTGTGGCGATGGATTTTGGACGCATCACGGTGGACGACGACCTGGTGCTGTACTTATTCGGCACACCAGGCCAGCGGCGTTTTGACTTCATGTGGGAGATCCTGTCGGAGGGTATGCTGGGCTTTATCGTCATGGTGGACAGCACCCGCCCGGAGACTTTCCGCGAAGCCCGTTCCATCCTCGAGACTTTCCGTGCCTACGCCCCGACCCCCTACGTGGTCGCGGCCAACAAGCAGGATTTGCAAGAGACCTGGGAAATTGAAGACATGCGCCATGCCTTGCGCCTGGCTCCAAAAGTCAAGCTTATCTCCTGCGTCGCCACTGACCGCGACTCGGTCAAAGAGATCTTGCTGGAATTGTTGTATAGCATTCTGAACGAAATGGAGAATGGAGGGAAGTAGCTTTTCTATTTTGTTGCTGCTGCCTTGCATCTATCACCACCGACCAAGGTATTTCCATACGCCAGTTTCCGGAAATTGCCAACGCAAGTCGCAGTTGGAAGAGGAATGGGAACATCGAGTCTATTCGGGAAGGTGCTACTGGACCTGCCATTGACAAACCCTCCTGCCTCGTTTAAACTACTGCTCATGATTACCCGCGCCATGATGATGTCCCGCAAACACGCGCAGTTCAGCGCCAGATGAACTGCGGGACGGTTCATGCCGCCTGATGCTGCTGCTGGCGAAAGCCAGCATTTTTGTTTGGAAGAGCAGTGCATGGGAAATGGGTAATGGTAAATAGTGCATTCGGGCATTGAAGCTTTCGAAACCCCAACACCTACCAACCATTCACTATTCACTATTCACCATTCTCTATAATCTATTCTCCATTCTCTACTCTCGGAGGTTCCCATGCCCCAAAACATCCTGATCGCCATCGCCTGGCCGTATGCCAATTCTGAGATCCATGTCGGTAACATCACTGGCTCGCACCTGCCTGGCGACATCGTCGCCCGCTATCACCGCCTGAAAGGCGATCGCGTGTTGATGGTTTCCGGTACTGACTCGCACGGCACACCCGTCACGATTGCGGCTGACAAAGAAGGCAAGTCCGTCGAGGAAGTGTATAAGAAATATCACAACGGCTTCATTGACCTGTTCCAGCAGTTGGGCATCACCTACGACCTCTTTACCACCACCCACACCGAGAATCACTTCAAGGTATCGCAATCCATCTTCTTGGCCTTGAAAGAGAATGGCTTCCTGTACCCGCAGAAGTCCATGCAGTGGTACGCGCCGTCCGCCAAAAAATTCCTCCCCGACCGCTACGTCGAAGGGACCTGCTACATCTGCGGCTTTGAGGGCGCCCGCTCCGACCAGTGTGATAAATGTGGTAATGTGCTCGAACCCGAAAAGTTGATCAATCCCCGCAGCAAGGTTGACGGCACCACGCCTGAACTGCGCGAGACCGAACATTTCTACCTCGACCTTTCCAAAATGGAGCCAGAGGTGACGGATTTCCTGCGCCAGCGCGCTTCCTACATGCGCGACACTGTGCTGGGTGAATCGCTCCGCAAGATCGAAGCTGAGGGGCTGAAAGCGCGTCCGATCACGCGCGACCTGGATTGGGGTATCCCGGTCCCGGTGGAGGGTTGGGACGGTAAATGCCTGTACGTCTGGTTCGAGGCAGTCATCGGCTACCTCTCGGCGGCAATCGAATGGGCCAAGGTCAGTGGCAGGCCCGAGGTCTGGAAAGACTGGTGGGTCAATCCATCTGCCAAAGCCTTTTACTTCATCGGCAAGGACAACATCTTCTTTCACACCGCCATGTGGCCGGCCGAGTTGATGGGCGCTGGAGAGCAGTTCATGCAGATCTTCGCCGAGGAGAAGGGCAAGTTGACCTTGCCGTTCGACGTTCCCGCCAACCAGTTCATGAACCTGGAAGGCCAGAGGCTTTCCGGCTCGCGCAACTGGGCCGTCTGGGGTCGGGATGCCCTCACCCGCTACGACCCGGACGCCCTGCGTTACTACCTGACCATCAATATGCCGGAGAACCACGATTCCGACTGGGACTGGAAGGAGTTCGTCGCTAAGAATAACGGTGAACTGGTGGCCACCTGGGGCAACCTGGCCAACCGGGTGCTGGCCTTCTGCTATAAACACTGGGACGGGCATGTGCCCGCGGCGGATCCTGCCGCATTGCGCCCCGCGGACCTGGACCTGCTGGCCGCCATCGAGGCCGGATTCCAGTCTGTAGGCAAAGAATTGGAGGCTGTCCACCTGCGGGCGGCGTTGCAGGAAGCCATGCGGCTGGCGAGCGAGGTGAACAAATACCTCGACACTTCCGCCCCCTGGTTCGAGATCAAGACCGACAAGGAAGCCGCCGCCAAATCGGTTTACACCGCCCTGAAAGCGATTGACTCGCTCAAGGTGCTGTTTGCCCCCTTCCTACCGTTCACGTGTGAGAAGTTGAATGGTTTCTTTGGCTACGAGCCCCCCCTGTTTGGCGAACCTTATACTGAGACAGTGAAGGACTCGCTTGGCGAGCATATTGTGCTGCGCTATCGCGTTGGACAAGATAATATCTTGTCCAACTGGAAGCCCAGCGACCTGCAACCCGGCGCGAAGCTGAACCAGCCCGGCCCGCTCTTCAAGAAGTTGGAAGAGAAGGTTGTGGAAGAAGAACTGGCGAGAATGGGGAAATAGGCGAATCAGAACTCCAAAGTCTTATTGGCTTTGGAGTTCTTTTTGTTGGGTTTGTCTTGCGAAGCACGGCAGAGGAAGACGCGGAGTTTTCTTTCAACGGATTCCATAACAACCTCGCGAAGGGAAGGGGATTCTGACGATTTCATAAATTATATATCGGCATCCAGGAACTCGCGTGGAGAGAGAATCGCAATCTTCCGAAAGGGGTTCAGCACCTGTAAATCGCCATCACCGCTGATAATGAAATCCGCCTTCCCGCTGACGGCGAGTTCGAGAAACTTGTCATCTTTTGGGTCGCGACATTCTTGGATTTTCTCGGCAATTTCCACCAAAGTCGATTCTTTTACCAATAAGTTCAGAAATCGGATACGGTCTTCTTCGTCTATATAACAGTCAAATGCAGGGCGACCAAGCACGTCATAAAGTTCTTCGATGGCTTCAAAAGACAACAAAATATCCCCTGCTTCTCTGGCCTTATCAAAAGAGCGACGCGCTACTGATTTTTTGATCAGCAGCGCGCTCACAATTACATTTGTATCAAAGACAAACCGCCCCTTCTTAGTCATTCAAAATGGACTCCAGGGTTTCGGAGGTCAGTCCGCGCTTCTGGGCTTTGCGGCTGATATCATCCATCAATTTTCCCAGCGTCATGGACGGCTTTTCGAACTCGCGAAGCCATAGACTCAGGAGCAATTGCATTTTTTTCTTATCCGCCAATGACGCCTTTTCGTAGATCCTGGCAGTTTCATTATCTACAGAAAGCGTTACGGTGACCATAATTCACCTCGATCCAGCAAATAGTTAATTCTATTCTCGTTCAGTAACTTCAAGAACTCTTTGAAGTCGAGCGGTAGCTCTATGTCCATAATTGATTCTGCGAAGGATTTCCACCTGTTTCAGACGTTCATAGGGAGTACGCGCGAGCCAATAAGCCTTTTCGTCGGAAATATCGGTTAAGGATGAGATTGAAAAGGCAGAACGATCTATCTTCAAACTAGAAGGCAGTGTGTGTTTCATCAGGGTAATTATATCCTGTCTTGTCGGGGCTTCAGCCGTCTTTTGACGGACAACTACGTCATCTCCTGCCGCCCGGTCAGCGCTCGCAGTAGCGTATTCTGATCGGCATATTCCAAATCCCCACCGACCGGCAAGCCGCGCGCCAGGCGGGTCACTCGCACGCCCAAAGCTTGCAGACGCGGGTGCAAATACTGTGCCGTGGCTTCCCCCTCCATGGATGGATTGGTCGCCAAAATAACTTCCTGCACGCCGCCGCGCTGGAGGCGTTCCAGCAGCGGCCTGATCTTCAGGTCATCCGGGCCGATGCCTTCGATGGGCGAGAGAACCCCTTGCAAGACGTGATATTTCCCCTTGTACGCGCCGATGCGTTCCAGCGCCAGCATATCCAGTGGCTCCTCGACCACGCAGATTACTGATCCATCCCGTTGACTGCTCTCGCAAATCTCACAACGTTCACGCCCGGCTTCGGTGATGTTGAAGCATTCCTGGCAAAAGGCGATCCTGGCCTTGAGGTCGGTCAACGCCTCGGCCAAAGAACCTGAAACTTCCTCAGACGTGCGCAACAAAAAGAATGCCAACCGGGAGGCCGTTTTGGGGCCAATGCCGGGGAGACGTTCCAGGGCAAAGATGAGATTTTGAATCGGGTCAGGCAACATGGTTTCATTCTACCGCGTAGAGGTACGATATATCGTGCCTCTACAAAAAATTAAAACGGCGATTCTCCCGTCAGCGGACCCATGACCTGCTGCTGGAGTTCGCGCGATTTATCCAGTGCCAGGTTGATGGTGGCAAGCACCAGGTCCTGGAGCATTTCGGCATCCGCGTCTTTGAGCAAAACTGGATCAATCTCGACCGACTGGCATTTCTGATCGCCGGTCATGATCACCTTGATTGCACCGCCGCCCGCCGTTGCCGTGACGATCTCCTTTGCCAGGCGCTCCTGGGCTTCGGCCAGTTGTTGCTGCAAGCGCTGGATCCGCTGCATCATTCCGCCTTGTTGTTCACTGACAGGACGATTGAATCCTTTTGCCATGATTTCTCCTTCAGAACCCCGATTTCCCGGAAGCCCCGCAGGGGATAAAAAACAGGGGTTCTCTCATTCCTGAATATCTACGATCTCACCGCCGGCCTTGAGCGCGGCAGCCACCATGCCATCTGCCCTGACATCCGGCGGAGCCGACTGCTTGGCATTCGAAACCACGCAGCGGACTGCCACGTCCACACCCAGAATTTCAGCGATGGCCTTGCAGGTGATTTCCATTTGCTCCGGCGTATCGGCCTTGGAATGCAAGAGTTCGCTGGCGAATCCGAGCATCAACACGCCGTCTTTGACTTCCAACAATTTGCATGAATTCAGCAGCGCGGTCAACGAGGAACTCTGCGGTTTGACTGCCGCACAAACTTGTTTCCAGACTTTGACGACCTGTCCCAGCGTGACGGTGGAGCCGGATACCGGCGCGGTCTGCGCGGCCGGCTTTTCCGCTTCTCTCCGGATCCCTCGATCTGCACCGCTCGACTGAACGCTGCGACTTTGCTCAGCACTGGCGCTCACCGCAACGCTTTGGGGCGACGCCTCGGGCTTGTTCACTGTTTTTTCGGGCCTGGCCTCGCCCGAAGTTTTTTTCGCTGGAATGGACGGGGGGGATGGAGTCGCCGCAGGCATTTCCATCACTTCGGCGAGAGCCAGTTCCAGCGGCAGGGAGGGCTGCCAGCCGCCGCGCAGATCGGTCGCGGCCGCGTTGAAGGCCTTGATCATGCGCAGCACGTCCGACGAGGAAAAGGCTTTGGCATGTTTTTCAGCCTGGGCACGCGTATCTGCCGCCAGGTCCACCTGGGCGACGTTGCCCATCTGCACCAGCAGCAGCGCCCGCAGGTAGTCCACCACTTGGCGCGCCAGCAGGCGCGGGTCGCTGCCGGCGTCGAGGGCAGTGTGGATGGCGTCCATACCGACAGCCGGCGCACGGTCCAGCACCGCAGCGACCAGGGCAATCACGGTCTGACTGGTGGCGGTGCCGAGTACGGTCTGGGTCAGGCCGAGCGTGATCTCCTGTCCGGTGGAAGCCATCTGGTCGAGCAGGGAAATGGCATCCCGCATCCCGCCCGCGGACTGGCGGGCGATGAGCATCAGGGCTTCCGGTTCAGCGGTCAATTTCTCGGACTCGACGATGCGCTTGAGCTGGCCGACGATGGCGTCCACCGGCACGCGGCGGAACTCGTGCCGCTGGCAGCGCGAAAGGACGGTGGCCGGAATTTTGTGCATCTCGGTGGTGGCCAGGATGAAAATAGCATGGGCGGGCGGTTCTTCGAGGGTTTTCAGCAGGGCGTTGAAGGCCGCCGTGGAAAGCATGTGGACTTCGTCAATGATGTAGACTTTATACTGGCCCTGGTTGGGGGTGAAATTGATTTTGTCGCGTAGGTCGCGCACGTCTTCGACAGACGTGTTGGAGGCGGCGTCAATCTCGATCAGGTCGAGGAAGCGGCCCTGGTTAACGGCGACGCAGTGGGCGCATTCGTTGCACGGACGAGCCGCCGGGTCGGGGTTCAGGCAGTTGACGGCCTTTGCCAGCAGGCGGGCGGCGGTGGTCTTGCCGATGCCGCGCGGACCGGCGAACAGATAGGCGTGGGCCACGCGCCCACCGACGACGGCGTTGCGCAGCGTCTGGACGACATGCTGTTGCCCGACGACTTCGTCCCATTTCTGCGGACGCCATTTGTTGTAGAGGGCTTGGGTCATAGATAATCAGGTAATCAGGAAGCAGACGATTAAGGATCAGGGTTAAGGAACACGATAAAAAGCACGCGCAATGTTCTGGGCGTCGTAGAGGGCGGCCAGTTCGCCGGAGGTCCAGATCGAGGAAGAACGGCCCCAGTAAAGGTCCGGGAGTTTATCAGCTCCGGATTTCGTGTGGACTTGCACCTTGGCGCCAGGGTAGAGCGTCAACTGCGGGAAGGTATAGGTCACGCCTTTATCGTCTTTTAGATACCAGCCAGTCAGGAGAAGCTCTTGGCTTCCGTCATTCTGGACGACAATTTGTTCGTCAGCGACCGTCCCCGCGCCGATGACGCCGGCGATGTTCACATTCACGTCGCCGACCCCGGGTGAGACAGTCATGGCATTCGGCAGAGCTGTCTCGCAATCCGTCGGGCGAATGCGGTCATAGAAATAGATGAGCGTTCCCGTCACCAGGGCGGAGACAAAGATGTTAATCAAGATGTAGTAAACCAGGCGCCTTCGTGAGTCCATGCTGCCTGAATGATAGCACAAGTCGAGAGTAGAGAACAGAGATTTGAGATTCGTCAGGCTCTCGATCTTCTAGTCCCGTTTCATCAGCAGCGCTACCCAATCCCCCATCTGTTTTTGCTCGATCAGTTCCAGATCTTTGGCTTGCGCCGCAGCGATGACCGACTCGGCCTGTTCTACCAGAATACCGGAAAGGATCAACGTTCCGCCCGGCGTGACCAGATCTGCCAGGCCAATTCCAAACAGCCGGATGATGACCTTCGCCAGGATGTTCGCCAGCACCAGCGGAGCTTCCCGGACCGAAAAGTTGCCCTCCAAAACCTCCGCCACTGACCCAAGTCCGAGGGCGAACCGCTCTGCGGCGATACCGTTAACCTCGGCGTTCTCGCGGCTGGCCCGGATGGAGGCTTCGTCAATGTCCACGCCGAGGGCGAACGATGCGCCAAGTTTTAAGCCAGCAATTGAAAGTATGCCAGAACCACAACCCACGTCAATAACCACAGACGGTGGACGGTGGACGATAGACTGTGAATTGTTGCGTAGGGTCAACGGTCTTTGGTCGACTGTCGCATTTACAATGAAGTGCTCAATCAATTCCAGACACAATTGCGTGGTGGGATGTGTGCCGGTGCCGAACGCCATACCGGGGTCAATCTTGATGGGAATGCGACTCGTATCCGGCGAATCCAGCCAGGCGGGGAGGATAATGAGTCTCTTCCCAATCGGGATTGGCTTGTAATGTTCCTTCCAGGCTTCCATCCAGTTTTGGCCAGCGACCGGCGTGAAGACCGGCGCGGGTAGCGGCTGGATCATGCCCAGGTAGAAGAGCGACTCTTCCAGCTTCTGACGCGTCTCTTCGAGCTTGTCATTTGCCGGGAGGTAAGCGCGCACGCTGATCGGTCCGGCCGGGGTGCCTTCGTCTTCGTCGTCCTTGAAGCCCACGGCCTGCTCGGTCATCACGCCGTTGGGCGCAAAGCGCGCCAGCACGTCTGCGACGGCCTCGGCCAATTCGCCATTCACGGTCAGGGAAACTTCGAGCCAATTGTCCATATTGGGGTATCACCTAGTCATCTGACAGTTTGGTGTCAAAGGTAAGTACAAAGCGGAATACGGACAGAAAGCGCATTGGTCAGTCTCCTTTGGATGAAGCGCATGCCGATCTGGAAGATGCTCAAATCGTGGCGGTCAGTACGGTCAACGAGATGGCGTAAGCCTTGATGGATCGTACGACTGCCGACAGAGATCAACCAGACGTACAAGAAAGCAATCGCGAGTGTCAGGCGAGATAACCGCAGGAAGTCACGCAACATGGTACTTTCCAAATCGAAGCCGTGCTTTTTCATATCGCCGAACATCTCTTCGGTCCACATCCTGCGCCGATAATAGCGCAAGGCTATGATCCGGTCGGGCAGGCTGGTGTCCACATCGTCCCGATGTCCTTCGGGAGACGCCAGGGTTCTTCTTCGCCAGTTTGCCAGTGAACCAACAAGTTGGTCTGGTAGATTTTGCTGGCGGTCAAATAATCACTACCCAGCCAGAGGATTTCGCCGGCCTTATGGACGAAACTGCCGAATGACTTCCACTCGTTGTACTGCTGCAGCCAGACACACGTGTCTGATTTTTGACGCAAAACATAGAACCAGTGCCATTGATCGAGCCATTTCAGGGCTTCCACTGAGCCAAATTCGCAGTCACCGACCAGAAAAAAGGCTGCACCGACGGGCAAGAGCTTCCTGACATAGTTCAGCAAGGCCAATTGCTTGAACGTACTGCTGTGACCATGTACATATTCAACCCAGGTCCAGGCAATCGGGATCGCACGTTTCCGATACGCCAGACTGACCATGAGTAACTGATGTCCAAAACCAACTTTCGTACCATCCACGATCAAACGGATCTCTCTCAGACAACACCACTGAGCATCCAACCATTGACGCGCAATCGGCTCATACCATTCACGAACACAGATGGCCGGGTTGTCCAGGAAGCGGCTCAAACGTCGGGTGATGCTCAACAACTTCGCCGAGCCAGGGATCTTGCCTGCGATCCTGCTCAAATACACCGAGCGGCTTTTGTAGATCCCTGCGATCAGCCAGACAAAGCCGCGTACTTGGGTAATCCTTTGATCGGGCCACAGTTCACAAATTTGCTGCATCCATGGATGATACAGTTGGTTGATCGGCATTCGGCAGCTCCTGGGTTTCGGTTTCTTGGCAGAAGCCTACTTTACCCGGTTTTGCCTGCCGATCAACTATCTGTTGTTAAAGTGTCAGGTGGCTAGGATACCGGCTGCAATCTTCTTTTTGCGGGCGAAAACTTCCGCTGGCCGCGCGCAGGAAGGCGATCAGAGATTCGCGTGTGAAGTTTTGCGTGAGTGCTTCGAGAGGAGCGCGATTGTCCATGATTGCGTTACTCAATTTACTGCTCCTTGCATAAACTTCTGAACTGAATCGGCCAAAAAGCAAGGAAAAAACGACAATTATGGTTCAAATATTTACGCAGTACCCTGTAATCGTTAATCACTTTGTTCGTCGCGAAGATACCAGCCCGCCTTGTCCAGTTGCGGGCGCCGTGCTGCGACCGAAGGGAGTGTCGAAGCGTCAATCAGTTCCTTGCGGGTGAGTTCCTCGGAGATTTGGCGAGCCATTCGGCCAATTACCCTCAATGGATGAACACTCTATGAAAAGTATACAACGGAAATCGCCGTTTGAACCCACCAACCTTTCACCGTGGTCCGTTCACTGAACACTGATAACTGATCACTGGTCACTGATTCTCATCTCATACACCCGGTACCTTCGCAGCGGTGTGGCTTCCAGTTTCTTGACGGCATTCACCATCGGCCAGTTATCCTCCAGCACATAATTGATCTCCATCCAGATGTCCGGCGCGTAGAGCGTTTCGTGCATGGCGCGGTAGATCAGGCTGTCAATCGCCTTGCCCTGGT